>ENA-OQHF01001091-OQHF01001091.1-human-gut-metagenome-genome-assembly--contig:-NODE-1091-length-15374-cov-2.935004_pt1 | contig 15374 bp, 15 predicted proteins | sample MGYA00242559_ERZ504709 | MGnify/ENA primary metagenome ERZ504709 (study PRJEB26092, sample SAMD00036203) | human gut metagenome | host: Homo sapiens | study: EMG produced TPA metagenomics assembly of... | reverse complement strand
ACTGCAAATCACAATAATCCAGTCAAACTACCAGAATGCTCCATTGGATGGTATTCTCCACTTTTTCCGGACGAATCTCATCCATGACACCTTTTCCATGTTCTTCTTCCCTCTGGCGCTCTTTTTCTTTTCTTCTTCCTTTTCCAGCCGATACGTAAGTTCTTCTTCTACACGTTCCAGTTCTTCTTCCAGATGATGTACATCACGCCAGACAAAAGATACTTCCTGCTCAAGTTTTTCACGTTTCTGCTGCTTTTGAGCCATTTCCATACGGATCTCATTTTCCAGGATCTTCTTCCTGCCCCTTAACTGTTCCAATGCACCGGCCAGGTCGATTTCTCCGTTTCCCGAGGTGTAATAGTTTGTCGCATAATTTTTCAGCTCTGCCACAATACTTTCCCCCATCTGTGCATTCCTCTGGCTCATGGAAACGGTATTATCGTAACGTTCTGCGTCCATCTCCCCAAGCAGCATCTGAAGATCTCCGTCTTCTACAGACAGTACTTCACCGTCCTCTTCACAGATCAGTTCCGCTTTTTTAGAATATTTATCAAAATTTCTTTCGATACGGAAATGTTTCTCTCCACTTTTGAACTTCAATATACCAGAATAGTAATTAGGATTTTCCCACGGTTCGTATATACTGAAAGTATCATTTTGCGCGGCCCGTCCTCTCCCTCTTTCTATTCCGAAAAGCATTCCCCTGATGAATGTATGGATTGTAGACTTTCCTGATTCGTTTTCCCCGTGAATCAGGTTGATCCCCTCATCCAGATCTATCTGCCGGTCATGGAATTTTCCAAAGTTTTTTAACAATAATTCATTAATCTGCATCTTTCGGTTCTATCCTCTTCTCGTCTCCATCAAAGCCTGCACTCCTTCACAGAGTGCCTGGTACTCCAGACTGTCGGCCGGATAGCCACTCAGGCTTTCAATATATTGTCCGAGAATGTTTCCTTTATTTTCATTTTTTAATTTTCAAAGTCATATGCAGGCTTTGTGTGATCTGTAATCTCCACCACATTACCGTATGGATCCATATGATCCAGCTCATACCAGATATCTGGATCTCGATAACCAGTCAGTGTAATCTTATACATGTGCTGCTTTCCCTGCTCTTCGATCATATCTGCAATCTTTTGCCTCAGTACATGGCCGGTCACAGATTTATCCACCTGTACCTCGCAGTGTCTGTATTCACGCAGTGCATGTGGCACAAAACGGATCTGACAACCATTTCCGGTGATCTTTCCTTCGATATAACCATGAGCTCCTGTATCACCTACATCCGTCGGCTCCAGCGATCCGGCATATGCCATCCGGTTCTCCACCAGCATCTGCGGCTTGTGGATATGTCCAAATGCAGCATAATCATACCCAAGCGTCATGATCTGATTACTCTTGATCGGAATATGTTTCTCATCCCCACCGTGTGCAAGCAAAATCTCATACTTCTGCCGTCCTTCCGGAACTGCATGATCATATAACGGCTCCAGAATTTCTCTGGAATGATAACTGCATCCATAGACAGCCGTCTGGATCCGGTCAAGTTCCACACAGCTCATTTCCTGCGAGCAGATCATGTGCACATGCGGTGCCCAGGTAAATGTTCGGTAATAAGAGTTTTTCCTGATATGATCATGATTACCGGCGATCATAACAACTTCTGTCTGCTCCAGCATCTCCAGTATGGAATTCATTTCTTTTAATTCTCTTAAAAGTGGCTGCCTGTGGAACAGGTCCCCCGCGATCAGCAACAAATCTGTCTTTTTCTGATTGCAGATTGTTATAATATCACGAAAGCTGTCCCAGAGCTCCTGTTCTCTATTTTGACTGTACGCGTTTCCCGCGTCCGGCTTTGCCCCTAAATGCAAGTCTGCGATGTGTATGAACTTCATCCTCGCTTCCCTCTTTCTGTTCTGTCTTCTCTTTCGATGGCAGTGTTACGACAAACTGTGTCCGGTTGTCATCACTTTTTGCCAGGATTCTTCCTCCGTGCAGCTCCACGATCTGTTTGGCGATTGCAAGTCCCAGACCTGCGCCGCCGGTTCCTGTCGATCTGGAACCATCCACGCGATAGAATTTCTCGAATATCGTCTGAAGCATATCGCCCGGAATCTTATCACCTGCATTGGTAAATGTGATCTCGATGTCACCATCCTTCATTTTCGCTTCAATCCGGATCTCCGTATCTGCATAGCAGTAAGCAATTGCATTTCTTAAGATATTATCGAATACTCTTGCAAGCTTATCCGGATCTCCATAGATCATCAGATCTTCTTCTACATCCACTTCACAGGTCAGCTTCTTTTCCTGGAGGACTCCGTACAGCTCATCTGCAAGCTGTTCAAGCATCATCGTAAGATCAATCTCTACCGGTTCCAGTTCGATATTCTGAAGATTATATCTTGTAATATCAAAAAATTCATTGATCAGCTCTCCTAATCGGATGGATTTTTCCAATGCGATGTGAGTATATGCTTTTCGTTCTTCTTCCGGCATGTCGGGATGATCTTCGAGCATCGTAAGATACGCCACGATCGAAGTCAGCGGCGTCTTCAGATCATGCGCCAGAAAAAGCACCAGGTCGTTTTTCTTCTTTTCGCCTTCCGATGCCTCCAGCTCCTGCCGTTTTAATGTTGCTTTAATCTCATTCAAACGGATCTCTATTGGTTTTAATTCTGTGATCAGATGAATGGGATCTGTAGATCCGATATAATATTTTCAATTCCATGATCGATCTGATCCAGATATTTTGTCATTTGAGAAAGCGCAACATAAAAAAACAGCGCAAAAAGAATCAGATAACCAACAATCATGAAAAATGTCTTGTTATCTCCGATCAGCTGCCAGTAAAGATGGACCGCCGTCTTTTCATTTATATTCAGAAATACCAGAACATCTACAAAAGTTCTGGCAAAACTGTCATTATAAATTCCATCGATCACAAATTTAAGCAGTACCCCCCCTACCAGAACGGTAAGCGCTGTGACCAGCACCGTCTGCAAGAGGATACTGAATTTTAATTTCCGATAATTATTCTTCAACCTTATAGCCCACTCCCCACACAGTCTTGATAAAATCAGACTTGCCTGTCGGTGCACTCATCTTCTCGCGGAGATGACGGATATGCACCATCACCGTGTTGTTACTGTTCTTATAATATTTCTCATGCCATACTTTCTCGAACAATTCTTCTGAGCTTATGACCTTTCCCCGGTTCTCACACAGAAGCCAGAGGATGTCGAATTCGATCGGTGTCAGTGTCAGCGGCACTTCATTGTATACACACTCATGAGAAGTCCGGTTCAGAAGCAGCCCTCCGAAATCCAGGACATCTCCTTCTTCTTTGGTCCCTTCATTATACTGTGTACACCGGCGAAGCTGTGCTTTCACTCTCGCCACCAGCTCCAGTGGGTTGAACGGTTTCGGAATATAATCATCCGCTCCCAGCGTAAGCCCGGTGATCTTATCCATGTATTCCGTCTTCGCCGTCAGCATGATCACCGGAAATGTATATTTCTGCCGGATCTGCTTGAGGATCTGGAATCCGTCAATATCCGGAAGCATAATATCCAGGATCGCAAGATCGATCTTCGTACTGTTAATACAGTCCAGTGCATCCTGGCCGTTGTAAAATTTGAATACTTTGTATTGGTCATTCTGGAGATAAAGCTCTACTACATCAGCGATTTCCTTTTCGTCATCTACTACTAATATATTCATACTGCCCTCCATTCTATATGGGGACGGCGGATTTTTATAAATCCCCCGTCCCCATATACGTTTTATATACGTTTTTCACGTGTTGTTATCCACATGATCCTCTATTACAGTTCACAGTTGTTGACAGTTCTTGGGAATGGAATTACGTCACGGATATTGCCCATTCCTGTCAGATACATGACGCATCTTTCGAATCCAAGTCCGAATCCGGCATGTCTTGTAGAACCATATTTACGAAGATCCATGTAGAACTTGTAGTCTTCTTCTTTCAGTCCCAGTTCATCCATTCTTGCTTTCAGCTTATCGTAGTCATCCTCTCTCTGGCTTCCTCCGATGATCTCACCGATTCCAGGTACCAGACAGTCTACTGCCGCAACGGTCTTGCCATCGTCGTTCAGCTTCATGTAGAATGCTTTGATCTCCTTCGGATAATCTGTTACGAATACCGGACGTTTGAAGACTTCTTCTGTCAGGTATCTTTCGTGCTCTGTCTGAAGGTCTGTTCCCCATGTTACTTTGTATTCAAATTTATCATTGTGTTTCTCAAGAAGTTCTACAGCCTCTGTATATGTCACTCTTGCGAAATCAGAAGATACTACGTTGTGCAGTCTCTCCAGAAGTCCTTTGTCTACGAATGAATTGAAGAAGTTCATCTCTTCCGGTGCATTCTCAAGCACATAGTTGATGACGTATTTTAACATTGCTTCCGCAACGAACATATCGTCATCCAGATCTGCAAATGCCATCTCAGGCTCGATCATCCAGAACTCTGCCGCATGACGTGTTGTGTTAGAGTTCTCTGCACGGAATGTCGGTCCGAAATGTATAAATATTGCGGAATGCCTGTGCGTAAGTCTCACCATTTAACTGTCCGCTTACAGTAAGGCTTGTCTCTTTTCCGAAGAAATCTTTGGAATAATCTACGCTTCCGTCTTCATTCTTCGGTACGTTATTCAGATCCATAGTCGTTACCTGGAACATCTCTCCTGCACCCTCACAGTCACTTCCTGTGATCAGTGGTGTATGCACATATACGAAACCTCTCTCCTGGAAGAACTTATGAATCGCATATGCTGTCAGGGAACGTACACGGAATACTGCCTGGAATGTATTTGTTCTAGGTCTTAAATGTGCGATTGTTCTCAGATATTCAAAGCTGTGACGCTTCTTCTGAAGTGGGTAATCCGGTGCGGATGCTCCTTCTACTTCTACAGTATCTGCCTGGATCTCGAATGGCTGCTTTGCCTGAGGTGTTGCTACCAGTGTACCTGTAACGATTACTGCTGCACCTACATTTAACTTGGAGATCTCTGCAAAGTTGTCCATCTTGTCGTGATATACAACCTGTAAAGGCTCAAAGAATGTTCCGTCATTTACCACGATGAATCCAAATGCTTTGGATCCGCGGATACTTCTTACCCATCCACCGATGGTTACTTTCTGATCCATGTAAGAATCACTGTTTTTATATAATTCTCTAATTGTTGTCAATTCCATGCCAATTATTCTCCTTTTTAAAAACTCACATATATTCCTATTATACCATATCAGCCAGATTTATGTTATACTATATTTACTGAATTTACTATCTTACTTATCCGAATTTTTCAGTTAATAAGTCAGATGGAAGAAATATCAAAAGTTAGGAGATCATCATATGAAGAACTTACTAGTTGCACAGTCCGGCGGACCAACTTCTGCGATCAACGCAACTCTTGCCGGAGTAATTGAGAACGCTCTTTCCAGCCCATCCGTAGACAAAATCTATGGATCAGTTAATGGAATCCAGGGAGTATTAAATGAGAACCTGATAGATCTTAAAACCAAAATCACAAATGTATCAGAACTAAACCTTCTTTGTCAGACCCCTGCTTCTGCACTTGGCTCCTGCCGTGTGAAATTAAAAGATCCTGCCGTATGTGCAGACGAATACGAGACAATCATCTCTGTTCTGCGCAAATACAGCATCGACTGCTTCATCTACATCGGTGGAAATGATTCCATGGATACAGTAGACAAGCTTTCCAAATATCTGAGCGACAAAGGAATCACAGACATTACCGTGGTCGGCGCACCAAAAACAATCGATAATGACCTCTGCGGAACGGACCATTGTCCAGGTTTTGGATCTGCAGCAAAATATATCGGAACCACATTTGCCGAACTGGAACGTGACTGCCACGTATACACAACCAAGGCCGTAACAATCGTAGAAGTGATGGGCCGTGACGCCGGATGGCTGACTGCAGCTTCCTGCCTCGCCCGTGCAAATGGTGCGAAAGGACCTGACTTTATCTATCTCTGCGAAGTACCATTCAGCATTGACACATTCCTGAAAGATGTGAAAGCAAAACTGGAAGAACAGGATGCCGTGATCATCGCTGTCAGCGAAGGTGTGAAGAACAAAGACGGTCGCTACATTTCCGAAGAAGTACAGAGCTCCGCTGTAGATTCCTTCGGCCACAGCTATATCGCCGGTGCCGCAAAGGTTCTGGAAGATGCTGTAAGAAATGAGATCGGATGCAAGGTGCGTTCTATCGAGCTGAACCTGATGCAGCGCTGCGCCGCACACCTTGCAAGTGCAACCGACATTCAGGAATCCAGAATGCTCGGAAAGGCTGCCTGCCAGTATGCTCTTGAGGGTGCAGGCGGTATGATGGCTGCTGTGATCCGCACTTCTGACAAGCCTTATGCTACGGAATTTAAAGCACTCCCGGTATGTGATATTGCGAATGCAATCAAGAGTGTGCCTGCAGATTATATTAATGATGCGGGAAATGATGTAACGGAAAAAGATGGTGGATTATCTGACACCGTTGATTCAGGGAGAGATGAATACGGTGTATGAAAATGGGATTCCGAAGTATATTTATTTGTATTAAGTTGCTGTTGAATTTAGTATCATGGAGCGGGGTAAGCCACGATGATGAATTAAACGGCAAATTCCCACACTTGATTTTTACTCTTCCGCATGCTATACTATCACCCGTCACAAAGCCCACAAAAACCAAGGTCGAACAGGGCTGACCGCCGCTTTCCGGCGTTAAATGAAGATCCGCTACGGCGCGTGTGTTCGTGACCTTCCACACGTAAAACAAAACTAAAGGAGAATTGAAAAATGAAAAACAAAAATCTTAGTTTCATGACCCAGGCAGCCATGATCGCTGCGATCTACGTGGTGTTGACTTACATTTTTGCACCATTTTCTTTCGGAGAAGTACAGGTTCGTATCTCCGAGGCACTCACTATTTTACCAATATTTACACCAGCTGCTATTCCGGGACTCTTTGCCGGATGTCTGATCGGTAATATTCTGGGCGGTGCGATCCTTCCGGATATTGTATTTGGCAGTATTGCAACATTGATCGGTGCATTTTTTACATGGAAACTGCGTGAGCAGAAACCAGTTGTCGCAACATTTCCACCAATCATTTCGAATATCATCATCGTTCCGTTCGTACTGCGTTACGGTTATGGTGTAACACTTCCAATTCCGTTTATGATGCTGACAGTCGGAATTGGTGAGGTGATTTCCTGCACCGTTCTTGGTCTGATCGTGTATGGGGCATTGAAGAAATATAAGAGTACGCTTTTCCGTACAGCCTAAAAAGTGGCGTGTGAAAAAACAAAAGTTTTTCACACGCCCTTTTTATTATTCATTCTGTATTCTCTATTATCCAATATACGTATTACCGCTTCCGGACGTCATCTGATCCATCTCTTCATACTTCACGCTGTGTCTTGTACTGTCATTCAGATCTTCATACCCAACATTCGTATCGCTGTATCCCACCAGAATGACGGCATTCTGCGAATCCAGCATTGCAATGACCGGACGGCCCTGGTTGATGATGTACAGAATCTCTTCCGTCGTACATCCTGTCAGGTCGTAAGCCTCGCCGTTATTGACATCTTTTAAGATATCAATCGGTTTTTCCTGATTCTTCAGGCGGTCTTTGATTGTATTTAACACATCATCTTTATCGGTGATCGAATACTGCAGATTGCGGTTACCGCGCTCCCATACATAATTCTGGGATGAATCGACTACCACACCATTGTAATCATTTGCTTTCTTGATCGCGTCTCCGGCCTTTGTATATACGCCCTGTATATCACCATGTCCATAGACATAATATTTCTCCGGTGCGTCTTTATCGGAAAATGTGATTGTCTGTGGTCTCTCGAACAGAATCTGTTTTGGCTTGAGCACTTTTGGTTCTTTGTCTGCGATTCCGTCGTTATACGTCAGTCTTACCTGTGTCTGTTTCAGGTCTGTTGCATAAGTTTCCAGTGCGATATTGCTCTTGGTCTTCTGTTCATTATTCGTAATATAATCCGGTGCTGTTGCTGTATAAGTATCTCCGTCTTTCGATGCACGTTCCAGCGTGATCATATCTTCATCGAATGATGCACTCAGAATATAAATGCCGTCTGTCTGATATTTTTTGATCACTTTTCCTTTTTGATTCCGGATCTCCAGTTTGTACATTGGAACGGTTGCCTCTCCGGATACGGTATTTCCTATATCCTCTGTCTTGGCAACTCCATATACAAAATCACTTCTGACAAATCCAAGTGGGCGGATACATTCTCCTTTTCCGCAGGTTACTTTCTGCTTCTTTCCTGTCTCTACATTCAGGATTGTCACTTTTGTTGCGGTCTCAAGATCTCCGTTTGCCTGATATGCGATCAGACTTCCGTCTTCCGACACAACATACTGCTGTGCATCCAGTCCTTTGACCAGTGCTTTCTTCTCGGCATCTTCGACGCTATACTGATAAAGGGTGCCGTCTACCATTGTGTACAGCATATCCGTTTTCGCATCGTAATATGACATCTCTCCGAGTTCACTTTCTGCCTGTGCATATGATTTATTTGTGGAAATAAATACTTTCTCTTCCACTGAATTCTTCTCTATATCATAATAATAGACAGCTACTCCCACTTCTCCTTCGTGCTCGCCGCGGTCCATATAACCGGACACCAGGAAGGTTGTATTGCCTTTGGCATCTACCTTAAGAAGCTTGATCTTATGATCTGACACCATATTTCTCACATCTGTATTTTCCGCATCTGCGAAACCAAATACCAGTGAAATCTCGTCTGAATCTTTGTTATAATTCCAGAGTTCATTTGCCTCTACAAATGATACGATCGTGCCATCTTTATTCACCTTATAAGACAGATTTGCAGGCGCGATGCCGAGGATGATTCCTTTCTCATTCAGAACCTTCTGTGTCGCGTCGAAGATCTGTTCCATTGTCCGATCGTAATCCAGAAGATAGGTTTTCTTGGCATCTGCAATATATCTTACGCGGAAAAACTCTTTGACCGCATAGCGGTCTGCCTCATTCTCTTCTCCTTTGCAGCTTACCCGGTATTGCAGCTGTACCGACATACAGGTACTGTTCAGTTCCTTGATGCTCCAGCGTTCTCCCTGTTCTACCTGTGGTTTCAGACTGCCCCATGTGACCTGTTCATAATTCGAATTAATCGTCACGTGCTGAAGTGTGGTGTTGTCCGCATCATCAGTCGGTTCAAGCGCTGCTCCGACGCCTGCATTTTCCACCTTGCCAAGTGCATTTTCATGATAATCGCTGATGTAATTCAGGCATTCTGTAACATGTGCATCTTCATCACTGACGATACGGGTATAGAAATATACCGGATCCGCACCATTTCTGTTCAGGCGGACTTCCAGGATCCGCTCTTCATCCAGTACTTTTTTCCCGCTCAGATCCAGGGTAAATCCTTTTCCCACCTTTTTAATCTTCTTATGTTCCAGCTGGCTTGTACCGTCCATCGTATAGACTTTGTAGCTGGCTCCCGTGAATTTATTCCCATATGCTTCTACGTTTACATCCAGGCTCTGGTTCGCTACTGGTGTGATCGTGTTGTGCATAGAGGATATATCCATGCGTTTTGCATAACCTGTCAGTGTATTGATCTTATATTCTCCATAAGAAAATGATATCTGTGGAAATGTTGCGGCTCCCATATCGGCCGTCATATTGTCATTCCCCTTATTTGTCACGTAGCTGAATATAATGACAGCCACGATAAATACTGCAGTCAGGATTCCTGCATTCTTTAACCTTTTTTTTAAAGTCAATGTCATTTATACTCCCTCTTTATCCTCTTTCTCCGGATGATCTTTCTCTGAATTTGCGGACTCCGTGGCGAACCCGTCCAACAGACGTCCCAGTGTCGGTGATACCCGGAGTGCTGCTTCACATCTCTTGATGGAAGCCTCTATATTATTGTCTTCTTTGGCATGCCGCTTCTTTACTGCACGTATCAGGATATTCTTTGGTGTATGCTCCATATCTATAAATTCCAGTATCTGCGTTTCATACCCCTCACGCTCCAGATACTGTGCTCTTAAGCCATCTGTGATAAGTGCTGCCATACGTTCTTTCAGAAGCCCATATTTTAATATTGGTTCTAATATCTCATTTTTTATCTGACGGTTCAGTTCATGCTGGCAGCATGGTACCGATAAGATCACTTTCGCATCCCATCCCACGGCTTTTGCCAACGCATAATCGGTTGCGGTATCGCAGGCATACAGAGTTACCACCATATCTACCTTATTGACACCGGTATAATCCGCAATGTCACCCTCCAGAAATCTCAGCTTTTCATAGCCATATTTTTCACTTAATTCATTACAATGACGAATCACATCTTTCTTCAGATCCAGTCCTATGATTCTTATGTCATATTCTTTCAATTCATGCAGATAATAATACATGGCAAATGTGAGATAAGATTTACCACAGCCAAAATCCAGGATTGTAAGTTCTCTTCCCTTATCAAGCTCCGGCAATATATCCTCGATAAATTCCAGGAACCGGTTGATCTGCCGGAATTTGTCGAATTTCGCATGCACGATCTTTCCATCCTGTGTCATAACACCAAGATCCTGAAGAAATGGTACCGGGACTCCCTCTTCCAGTACATACTTCTTCTTGCGGTCGTGGCTCATATTAATCTGCTTCTTTTCGCCATTTTTTCATCTTGCTTTTTATTGTTACTTTTCCCTTTTTGCTTACAAGAATTGTATAAGCTGCTCTTTGTGTCTCCATCTGCATCTGGCGCATATTTTCCATATACTTAAGAAGTATTTCACAAGCTTTTTTCTCCTCCACATTCTCGTGAAACGCCTGATTATTCCGGAATGACTCGAGCTGAAAATAAAGGACATCTTTTTTCAGGATCGGTCTTACTTTCACTTTTTGTACACCGTCTTTATTCTTCGGGTTACTCAGCGTTGCTGATATAAATTCTATATTTAAATTTTCCTGTAATAATTTGCTTAATTCATTCATAATATTATATTCTACTGTTTTTTAGACAGGAGCGCAAGTAGCGTAAATGGCAATTTTATTAATGGTTCCGTAGGATTTGCGAAAAAGGGACAACGGTAAATACAGTTTGAGCCGGAGGATTTTAAAAAATCCTCCGGCCCAGACTATGAAATCGGAAATTTTATCGTTACTTTAAACAAATCTCCATCCAGATACAATTCAAATGTCCCGCCCTGCATTTCTGTCAGCGACTGTGCGATAGACAGTCCAAGTCCGCTGCCTTCCGTACTTCTTGATACATCTCCGCGTATGAAACGTTCCGTCAGTTCGTCAGCTGAGATATTTAGCGGCTGCTCGGATACATTCTTAAGGCTGAAATATGCCATACCATCTTTCTTTTCAAGATCAGCATAGACTCTTGTTCCTTGCATTGCGTATTTTGCCGCATTGTTGTATATATTAGACAGCACTCTCCACAACCGTCTTCCGTCTGCGCGGATTACAACCTCCTCATTCGGAAGGTTCATCACTTCCTCCAGATCACGCGCCTTGAATTTTTCTTCAAACTCTCCGCTCGTCTGCTGGATCATTTCTACCAGATTCAGATTCATGAACTCCAGTGTGATATTGCCGGAGCTTACTTTTGAAGCTTCCACCACATCTTCCGTCAGTGTCTTAAGCCGCTGTGATTTCTGTTCCAGCACTTCAATGTAGCGTTGGATCTTCGGATCCTTAAGGTCCTCCTGCTTTAACAATTCCACATAATTAATGATAGATGTAAGCGGCGTCTTAATATCATGCGATACATTCGTGATAAGATCTGTCTTCAGGCGTTCACTTTTCATGCTCTTTGCGAGCGCCGCTTCCAGACCTTCGCCGATGGAATTCACCTTTTCTGCAATTTCTTTATGCTCTGCCAGCAATCCATTTACCGGGATCTGATAATCCACTTCCCCGCCGGCGATCTTCTCGATCCCGGTCTTGATCTTTCCGGTTCCTTTCGCTTTCTGTACCATCCAGATAAATGCTGCAACATCTATGATCAACAGAATGACCGCCCATAACCGGTTGCTGAGCCAGATACTACTTCCCGCTGATCCAAATACGTACGTAAGCCAGTGGATCATGAAGAAGATTGCAAATCCCATAATAGATTTCCACAGATGACGGATATTCTGGAACATTTCTTTTACGAAGATCAAAAGCCATCTGAGCACACTGTTCTTCCATACCGTTCCCGCCTTGATTCTTCTCACCAGACTCAAATATCCGAAAAGAAACATTGCGCAGGTATACAATGCCTCCACACTTCCAACCACTATTCCCGGCAGATACGACTCCACATTCTCCATATAGATCGTCTCTCCACTTGCATTCTGCCATGTAAATGCCCCGGCCTTTACTCCTATCAGCGCAACCACCGCCCAGAGTAACAGCACACTTGCAGCTGCCAGTTCTGTCTTAATGTGATCAAATTTCATAAGATACACTTCTTCGTCTTCTTTAACTTTTCCGGCTCCGATCGTAAGAAATACAAGAATGACAAGATATGCCGCTACAGCCGCCATTCCCAGTATTCCGGCCACTTTGGCTCCGGCCCCGTACCTTGTAAAGATCTCATCCTGTTCATAAAAATTATCTTTTACAGGATAATCCGTATCTACAACAGAGACATATATATAATCTGACGCATCGACATAACCGGCCACTGTCTCCTGCCACTTCTGTGCTATCGAATCCCCTTTACCGGCTTTTTCAATATTGCTTTCATAATCTGCAAGCTTTGGTCTTACGATTACATATTTTCCTGATTTTTTCATTTTTTTCAGGTTCTCTTTGTAATTGTCAAAGTTCTGATATTTTTTCTTATTCGTAATGACCGTCTTGTTGTCCAGATTAACATACAGATACGTTATGTTCGTATTGCCTTCCTGATACTGATTCTGAGCTACCGCATAATTATCAACGTCAGAATAGATCGTTTCGGCTGAATTATTTATCATTCTGTACGCTTCATTCAGCTTGCCATTCCATTCTTTTGAATTGTTCACAAGCTGAAGTACCGTCTCTCCATTTACCGTCTTATAATCCCCGACAACTCTTTCACCATCATAATTCCAGCAATTGATATAGGCAATCTTTCCATCGATATCCTGAAGTCCCCGGAATCTGGATTCCCCACTGTTGCTCTCCTGATACTCTCCCTGCTTTAGTTCTGTCAGAATATCATCCGCAGAACTGTCTCCGGTAATTACAAATGACAGCTCTCCGTAATCGATCATCTGTTTAAAATCTTTGTAATGGAAATAATGATAAGTTCCGTCTGAACGTTTACATACGATAATACAGTCCTGTTTATCTAATTTGCTCCTGGCCGCATCATAATCCGTCATCGATTCCGAGATTAATTTTCCCCAGGAATACAGATCTCCCAGACGGAACGACAGGCCTGTTTCATCTTTTCCTGTTATCTCACCGGTATCTTCGTATTTTGCCACATCTACGATCTTATCCGGATCATATTTGCCATCTGTATCATATAAGGTCTGATACCGGATCTCATCCAGTATATTATAATTTTCATTCGCCACGGAATCGGCAAATGCATTGCTTTCTTCATAACTCTTCGCCGCATCCGCAGTGAACAGTTCCTGTGTCAGTATCGGATAACGTGTTGCCCACAGTAAACATAATACTCCGATAACGGCCAGTACGTGTGCCCCCACTATCAAAAACAATTTTGCTTTGGGCATTCGGTACCATTTCTTCATATATACCCCTTCCTAAAGCTTTTCTATCTTATATCCGACACCCCAGACCACCTTCAGATACCTTGGTTCCTTTGGATTAATCTCGATCTTCTCTCTGATATGACGGATATGTACAGCTACCGTATTATCTACTCCGATAGCATCTTCATTCCAGATACTTTCGTATATCTGGTCAATAGAAAATACTTTCCCCTGATTTTTTACCAGTAACAATAAAATGTTGTATTCGATCGGTGTCAGTTTCACCGGCTCTCCGTCAACCGTAATTTCTTTCTGATCGTCATCGATCATAAGTCCTCCCACGGTATAAACTGCCTGATTCTCTTTTTCCACTGTACTTCCAAGCTGTGTATATCTGCGAAGCTGTGATTTTACCCTTGCAGTCAGTTCCAGTGGATTAAATGGCTTGGTCATATAATCATCGGCTCCTACATTCAGTCCGAGGATCTTATCGGCATCCTCTGACTTTGCAGACAGAATAATGATCGGCATATTCTGTTTTTCCCGGATTTTTAACGTTGCGCGGATTCCATCCAATCTTGGCATCATCACATCAATGATCAGAAGATCCACTTTATGCTTATCCAAAAGCTTCAATGCTTCCTCACCGTCGTAAGCTTTTAATACTTTATATCCTTCCTGCGACAAATAGATTTCTATCGCCTCTACGATTTCTTTATCATCATCACATACCAGTATGTTGTACATAATTCATCACCTCCCTTATAATATACAAGAATACCAGCCAATTTTTAAGTACTGTTTCTGTAATTTCTTAAGATATTATGAAATTATTCCTTTCCGCCCACTTTATCAGAGATATGCAGAGTGTTAATATTTCGTCAAAAAATAATAAACTATATTTTTCTTAAGCAGATTTTTTATATAATAGATATGGATATCTTTTTAATATTTTTTCATACTGCAAACATTTCTTTTTTAACTGTTACATTTTAAATATTAAAAATTAACTTAGAAAGAAGATGAAAGTATTATGCATGAACCAGAAATAGAATATCTTATCCGGTCTCTTGGCATTGGCGCTACTTATCGGGGATATGCATATTTAATTTATGGGACACGCCTTTGTCTGTCTGATGAAAATTACCTCCTTTTCGTCAGTAAGTATCTTTATCCAGACATTGCACGTCATTATAATACTACCAGCTATAGCGTTGAACGGAATATCCGCACCGTTATAAAGGTCTGTTGGGAGCATGGCAATAAATCCCTCCTCGAAAAGATTGCTTTGCGTCCACTGCATCTTAAGCCGACATCCAGTGAATTTTTTGATATAATAACTGCTCATTTACGAAAAACTGCCATTTCTGCCTCTGATCTTGTTTCTGTTTAGATTCTGTTTTTATATGCTTCATTTTTACTTAAGATTTTTTCGAATTCTTTTATGCTTTTAACATATTTTAGACATATTTTCCATTTATACTAAATGTCAGATAGTTGATGAACAACAACTATCACCCCCCTCATAAAGTAACACACCGAAATCACTCTTCGGTGTACACTTTACTCTCATTCCTTTAGTAATTATAACAACAACAAAAAA
>ENA-OQHF01001088-OQHF01001088.1-human-gut-metagenome-genome-assembly--contig:-NODE-1088-length-15413-cov-2.006738_pt1 | contig 15413 bp, 16 predicted proteins | sample MGYA00242559_ERZ504709 | MGnify/ENA primary metagenome ERZ504709 (study PRJEB26092, sample SAMD00036203) | human gut metagenome | host: Homo sapiens | study: EMG produced TPA metagenomics assembly of... | reverse complement strand
TCCGGGTGCGGGCCTTCGACGTGGTGACGAACCCCAGCCAGTCGGCTTTGGGCTTCTGATTCTTCTGCGTCAGCACTTCGACGATGTCTCCGTTGTGGAGTACGTCGCGGATCGCCGCCGGACGGTTATTGACCTTGCCGCCCGAGCAGGTGAGCCCCAGCGAGGTGTGGATGTCGAAGGCGAAATCCAGCACCGTGGCTCCTTCGGGCAACTTGCGCAGGTCGCCGCCGGGGGTGAAGACGAAAATTTCGCCCGAGGAGGGCTTGGCGTCGAAGTTCTGGGCCAGCGGACGGGTCTTGTCTTCCATTAGCTCCCGGAGTTGTTTCATCCACATTTCGCTCCCGTCCGATCCCGCGTTTACGCCTTTGTAGCGCCAGTGGGCCGCGATGCCCCGCTCCGCCACGGCGTCCATCCGCTCGGTGCGGATCTGGATTTCGACCCACCGTCCCTCTTTGGTGGCGACGGTGGTGTGGAGCGATTCGTAGCCGTTGGATTTGGGGATGGAGATCCAGTCGCGCATCCGCTCGGGATTGGGCGTGTAGAAATCCGTGACGATCGAATAGACCGTCCAGCATTGCTGCTTCTCCTCTTCGAGCGGACAGTCCAGGATGATACGGATGGCGAAGATGTCATATACCCCCTCGAACGGGACGTGCTGCTTGCGCATCTTGTTCCAGATCGAGAAGATCGACTTGGTGCGGCTCTTGACGTGATAGCGCAGCCCCGCCTGGTCGAGCCGCTGCGTGATGGGTTCGAGGACGCGGGCGATGAAGGCCCGGCGTTCGCTTTCGGTCTCGGCCAGTTTGTCGGCGATATGCTGGTAGTCCTGGGGTTCGAGATAGCGCAGGGCGATGTCTTCGAGTTCGCTCTTGATGTTGTATAGACCCAGTTTGTGGGCGATTTGGGCGTAGAGGTTGAGGCTCTCCCAGCTCTTCTTGCGCCACTTTTCGCGGGGGAAAATTTCGAGGCGGCGCATCACCTCGAGCCGGTCGGCCAGCTTGATCAGGATCACGCGCGGATCTTCCGAATAGGAGACGATCAGCTCGCGGAAATTTTCCGCCTGCTCCCGGGAGGCTTTCAGGCGAATATCGGAGATGTGGCTCAGACTTACGGTCATGCCGAGCACCTCCTTGCCGAAGCGGTCCCGGATCTCGTCCGTCAGCCGCAGGAATGTCTCTTCGTCCTGCCGACTGGCTGTGCGGACTACGTCGTGGAGAATGGCGGCCACGACCGAGTCGCCTCCCAGCCCGATCTCCTCCAGCCCGATCCGCGCTACTTCGGCGGCGTGGTCCAGCATCGGCGAGCCGTCGTGTCGTACCTGCGAAGCGGTATGTTCGGCAGCATATTCCAGGGCGCGGTCGGCTGCGGCCGCCTCGTCGGGCGAGAGCGTTCGGCGGATCGCGCTGCGCAGCTTGTCATAACGGGTCAAATCCATTTTCCGGAAAGTTTTACTGTTTTTCAAAGTAGCGAAAATCTTCGGCATCGCAAAGCAGCCGTCGGGGATTTCACGGAATAATCTTGTGCAAAAACCGATGCAGTTGTATAAAAAACGTATCTTTGTAGAACAGAATTATACGTCGTCTATGAAAAAAGAGGAAAAAGTCCGTTTGCCCTACGTACCCACCTACGGCGAGGAGGTGGCCAACACGGTTTCGCATGCCGTGATGCTGCCGCTGACCCTTTGTCTGCTGCCTTTCGCTGCGGTGTGGACCTATCTGCACGATGCCCGGCCCGTGCTGGCGTCGGTGTCGGTAAGCGTCTGCGTCATTTCGATCTTTCTGATGTTGCTCGCTTCGACGCTCTACCATTCGATGCGCCCGGATTCGAAGCACAAGGCCGTTTTCCACAAGCTCGACCATATCTTCATCTTCGTCGCCATCGCCGGAACCTATACCCCCGTAGCGCTGCTCGTGATCGGCGGCTGGCAGGGTGTCTTCGTCACCGTTTTGCAGTGGACGGCCGTTCTGCTGGGTATTCTGTATAAGACGCTGGCCCGGCGTTCCATCCCGGCTTTGAGCCTGACGATTTATCTGGTGATGGGCTGGACGGCGATCTTTTTCCTGCCTCGGCTGATTCGGAACGCTTCGCTGCCTCTGCTGTTGCTGATCCTGCTGGGCGGGGTCCTCTATACGGCCGGAGCGATCGTTTATGCGAAGAAGGGATTCCGCTACCACCACCTGGTCTGGCATCTGTTTATCGACCTGGCGCTGTTGTCGCATCTGGCGGGATCGTCTTTTTTATCGGTTGATAATGAATTCGCTTATATGCCGGGCGTAACAATGCAGATTCTTTCGGAGGAAGGGATTTGGGAACAGTTCGGAATCATAAACGCGGCCAGTACCGCGAATAAGCGATCGTCGGATATATTTTAATCATTGACAGATGAGCGTTGTAAAGGTCGGACCGGACGATTTCGAAGAGCTGGCCGAAGTGTGGGAGGCTTCCGTGCGGGCTACCCATGATTTTCTCTCCGAGGCGGATATTCGGGAATTGCGTTCTCTGTTGCCTGTCCGCTACCTGCCGGCGGTCGAACTTCGCTGCCTGCGGGATGCGGGGCGTATCGTGGCGTTCATCGGTCTGAACGGAAGTCATATCGCCATGTTGTTCGTTCGGCCCGAATACCGGGGCAGAGGCTGCGGACGCAAGTTGGTGGAGTGGGCCGTCGCCCGCCAGGGAGCTGATTCGGTCGATGTCAATGAACAGAATCCGCAGGCGGTGGGTTTTACCTGCGTATGGGGTTTGCGGTTGTCGGGCGTAGCGAAACGGACGATGCCGACCGGCCGTTTCCGATTCTGCATCTGCGTCTGGAGAATAAAATGAAAAGTTTCCCTTTAGGAAACTTTCGCTATCGGGATTCCGGTTCGTTTTCCGTTCCCATAAATCCAACAGGGCCCGAGCCGTGATTTCGGGTTCTTCGAGGAATCCCATGTGTCCCGAATGTTCGAGCCAGGCGATGCGAGCCTGAGGATGGGCCGCCGCCAGTGCTTCGGCTTTTTGCGAGGGGAATATAGCCGTCGTGCTTACCGAAGATGAAGAGCTGCCGCACCGCAGAGCGGCGGAGCATTTCGTTGCGGTCGGGCCGCTCGATCATACCGCGCAGCAGGGCTGCGATCCCTTCGTCTTCGGTGACGAATACCTGTTCGACCAGATCTTCGATCTCGTCGCGCATTCGCGGCCGGTTTTCGGGAGCGAAGCCCGCTTCGGGAGCTACGCGGGCCAGCGCGTCCTTTTTGCCTGCTTCGACCAATTTGATTTCCCGCAGGCGGTTTTCTTTCTTTTCGTCCGTATCGGCGTCCGGCGTCGAACTGAGCAGCACCACGCCGTCGAGCCGTTCGGGGTATTTCTCGCAGAAAGCCAGGGCGACGTAACCGCCCATCGAATGTCCCACCAGGGTACAGCGGGCGATACCGAGCGCATCGAGCGTATCCTTCACCACATCGGCCAGGTATTCCATCGTGTGTACAGGCCCTTTGACCACCGAGATCCCGTGCCCCGGCAGGTCGAGCGTAATCACGCGTACCTGTTTGTAAAGATAGGGGACGAAATCGTCCCAGACGAGCATCGACTCCAGATAACCGTGCAACAGGACCGCGCACCGGTCTCCTTTTTCGGAGTCGCACACATGGACGGGCGTGTCGCCTGCCGTAATGAATTTTTCAACCATTGTCGGGTGGATTTTCAGTTTTCCTCGTCGTCGAAATAGTCGAACGCCGATTCCCGCTTGGGGCGTGCGGGCGCATCGTCTTCCTCGTCGTCGAGTTCGCGGTAGATGGTGTGGCGTTCCTTGCCGCTTTTGTGGATCGGCTCGAGCCGTTTGGCCTTACGAAGTTCGTCCGCATGGTTTTCGTCGCGGAATCCCTTGTTCGTTTTCATGGATCGGAGAAGAAAAAATAGATTTAGGATTGAAAGTTGGCGGTATCGTAGCTGCCTTCGAATACTTTGCGGGCCTCTCCCGAAAGGCGGATGCGGGTGTAGATGCCGGGTTTCGGCTCGTCGAAGGCGATGCCGAGCCGTCCGCCGCGTACGTCGATGCGGAACGCTGTGACGGAAGGCTGGGCCGCGAGGTGGGTGACCAGCGCCGCAGCGGTCGATCCCGTGCCGCAGGCGAGGGTTTCGTCCTCCACGCCGCGTTCGTAGGTGCGGACGGCGATATGCCCGGGACCGACTACCTTGACGAAATTGACGTTGGTGCCTTTGGCGAAGCGTTTGTCGTAGCGTATCCGGCGTCCGCGTCCGATGACGTCCACGGCTTCGAGGTCGTCCGTGAATTCGACGTAGTGGGGAACGCCCGTATCGAGGAACCAGTATCCGTCGCCCCGGTCGATCCGTTCGACGTCGATCATTCCCAGCTCTACGGTGCTTCGCAGCCCGTCGATACGAAGCATCCTGGCTTCGTGGATGCCGTCCGTCGAGTCGAACCGCTTGATGTCGCCGCCGATGCCCAGGTGATGGGCAAACAGGGCGAAGCAGCGGCCTCCGTTGCCGCACATCTCGCCCGGCGAGCCGTCGGCGTTGTAGTAGCGCATCGAACAGTCGCAGCCGGATACGGCGGAAGCGGCGAGCGTCATCAGACCGTCGGCTCCGATGCCGAAATGGCGGTCGCACAGACGGGCGATCTCCGCGCTTTGGGGAGTCGCTCCGCCGTTCCGCAGGTCGAGCAGGATGAAGTCGTTGCCGGCACCTTCGTATTTTGCGAATCGCATTTGCATCTGTTCTGAAATATCGGCTTTGTCGCTATTCCGGTTCGGAGGTCGGAGCCGTTCGGCACTTCTCTTGCATCCTGAAAACGCGTGTATGTCCGGGACGGAAGAGGGTTTTTCCGGGGCGCTGCAAAATAGGTTCCAACCAGCTTTAACGCGGACAAAATAATAAAATTCTAAAAGTTTTACTACTTTTGCATGAATTTGTTACGTAACTTATAATCCGTATGAAAACATTGCTTGCAAAACACCGTTCGATCCGAAAATTCCGCTCTGAGCCTATTGCGCCGGAGGTGCTGCAAGACATGCTCGAAGCCGCCTCGCGTGCCTCGACGTGCGGCAATATGCAGCTTTACAGTCTGATCGTTACTCAGAGCCGGGAATTGCGCGAGGCATTGGCCCCGTGTCATTTCAATCAGCCGATGGTTACGCAGGCTCCCTGCGTGATTACGGTTTGTGCCGATGTCCACCGTTTTTCGATGTGGTGCGAACAGCGCGATGCCGAGCCGTGCTACGATAATTTCGCCTGGTTTCTCAACGGGGTGACCGATGCGCTGCTGGCGGCGCAGAACCTGTGTGTCGAGGCCGAAGCGCACGGGTTGGGAATCTGTTACCTCGGTACGACCATCTATACGGCCGAGGAGATCGCCCGCATCCTCGATCTTCCCAAAGGGGTGATTCCCGTGACGACGATCGTGGTGGGGCATCCCGACGAGTCGCCCGAACTGACCGACCGCCTGCCGCTCGATGCGGTCGTGCATTGCGAGAAATACCATCATTACACCTCGTCGGAGATCGACGAACTCTGGGCCGAGAAGGAGACGTCGGAAGAGACCCGGCGGCTGCTCGAGGAGAACGGCCTGCCGAATCTGGCACAGATTTTCACGCGCAACAGGTATCGTGCCGAAGATAACCTGGCTATTTCGCGCAACTATTTCGCGCTGCTGAAAAAACAGGGTTTCTTCAACAATTAACGGAAGTCTTGAAACGGTTGCCGGTCATATTCGTCTTTTTGCTGGCGGTGCTCGCGGGGGTGTCGTGCAGTGTCACGCGCAAACTTCCCGAGGAAAGTTATCTGGTGCAGAAGGTGACCGTAGAAGCCGATAAGGAAACGCCTAAAAAAGAGCGTATTCCGGCTTCCGACCTGCGGAAATTCATCCGTCAGAATCCGAATAAACGGTTCCTGGGACTCAATTTTTACGTCTGGGTTTATGAGCAGGCCGATCCCGAAAAGGATAATTGGTGGAACCGGTTCAAACGGCGTATCGGCGAAGCGCCCGTGCTGCTGGATATGAGCCTCACGGAGCAGTCGGTCCGCAACCTGAAGGTTTACATGGACTATCGGGGGTTCTTCTCTTCGCAGGCGACTTACGAAGTCGATACCACGTCGCGGAAAAAGCGGGCTTTCATCACCTACCGCACCGTACAGCGCGAGCCTTACCGCATCAACCGCCTTTCGTACGATTTCCGCGATCGGTTCCTCGAGCAGATCATCCTGCCCGATACGGTACATTCGCTGCTCCGTACGGGCGAGGTGTTCGACATGGAGGTCCTTGACCAGGAGCGGCAGCGCATCACCACCTACCTCAAACAGCGCGGCTATTACAATTTTACGGTCAATAACATCGAGTATGAAGCCGACACGCTCGGCGGCAATCATCTGGTGGACCTGAAGATGATCGTCAAGCAGCATCTGGCCGGTTATAACGAGCAGGGTTATCCGATTCTGCGCAACAATACGGTTTACCGTATCGACCAGATCAATATTTTTCCCAATTACGATCCTACGGCGGCTATTGCTCCCGACTACCGCAAGGGACTCGACACGATCTACTACCGGGGGTTGAACGTGGTGTACCACAAGGACAACAAGCGTCCCAACATACGTCCTCTGGTGCTGCGACAGATCGTGCCGATCTATCCGAACTACGTCTATAACATTAACCGGGTCGATCAGACGTACAACCAGATTATGTCGATGGGCTATTTCAAAAGCGCCAACGTCATTTTCAACGAGCAGGCCGACAGTGTGGCAAAGGATAACTACGTGACTTTCGTGGGCGAAGGCAAGGAGCCGGCCGATTCGGTACATCAGACCCGCGAGGGCTATCTCCAGTGCGACATCCAGTGCATTCCGGCCTTGAAGCAGGGGTATAAGATAGAGCTGGAAGGAAGTACGACGTCGAGTTTCTACGGATTGCGGGCGACGGTGGGGTGTCAGAACCGCAATATTTTCCGGGGAGCGGAGTCTTTCGACGTTTCGTTCTCGGTAGGGTACGAGTATATGAAAACTCCGAGTGCCCGCAAGCGCAACGCCATCGAATTCGGAGTCAATATGGGTTTGCAGTTTCCCCGTTTCCTGCTGCCTTTCCGAACCCAGCGGTGGCAGCCGATCCAGATGCCCCGGACCCGGCTCGAATTCGGCATCAATTTCCAGGATCGCCCTTATTATCGGCGTACCCTTTCCAGCGTGGCTTGGGGATATTCGTGGAGCGATTTGAAGTATTCGAGCTATTCGCTGCGTCCGATCGATATCAACGTGATCGATATGGGGTATGTCAATAGGAAGGATTTCCTGGATCATCTCCAGAACGAATATCTCAAGCGAAGTTACGAGTCGCAGTTCATCAGCGGCCTTTCGTTCAGCTATGTCTATAACAATCAGCGCAAGCATCTGGGCGGAAACGCGACGCTGCTCCGCTTCAATTACGAGATGGCGGGCAACCTGCTCGACGGCCTGATGCACCTCTTCTCGCGTCCGGCGGCCGGGAAGGACTATTACGAGGTTTTCGGTCTTCAGTATTCGCAATATTTCCGGGCCGATTTGAGTGTGAGCCGCAAGATCATGCTCGGCGAGGTGACGGCTCTCGTGGGACGGCTTTACGGCGGTTACGGTATGGCGTACGGCAATTCGACTTCGATTCCCTTCGACCGTCTGTTTTATGCGGGCGGTGCCAACAGCATGCGCGGTTGGGCACCCCGTATGTTGGGGCCGGGGGCTGTTCCGGAGCCGGAAGATGCGGTTTTCCCTACACAACTGGGCGATATGAAGCTGGAGGCCAATCTCGAATTGCGCTTCCCGATTTGGGGGATGTTTCACGGAGCGACGTTCGTCGATGTGGGGCAATATCTGGTTTGCCGACCGGCATTCCGCGCCTTCGCCCGCTGCGGTTTTCCATTTCGACAGTTTCTACAGGCAACTGGGCTTCGATGCCGGTATCGGTCTGCGCCTGGACATCAAATTTGCCGTACTGCGTCTGGACTGGGGCATACAGATCCACAACCCCAATGCACCTGCCGGACAACGGTGGATCCACAATTTCAAGTGGAAGAATACGGCGCTTAATTTCGGAGTAGGTTACCCGTTCTGATGCCGATATGGGAATATGGGCCGGAGCGGGCGGTGTACCGGATTTTTCACTGCGGCGGCCGGGGCTGTGTATGGAGCCGCTGTCGGGCGAGGATGATTCGTCTGCACGGAGTTCGTGTCGGCAGGGGAAGGATATGTTGAACTTTGATTTCCGCAGCTCGGAAAGGACTTTTGGAAGAAATAAAGCGTCCGCTTCGAATTTCGAAGCGGACGCCTTTTTGTTGTCGATGCGTTGCCGTTTATTGAATCCCCAGCTCGGCCTTGACTTCGGTGCTCAAATCGGTCATGGCTGCCTCGTCGTAATAGACCATCGAGGGGATGGTCGTGATTGAATACGGCGACGTAAGCTCCCTTTTGCGCCACCTTCTTGACGGCCTCCTGAGCCTTGGCGACGATCGGGTCGGTCAGCTCCTTCTCCTTTTTCTGCAAGTCTTCCTGTGCGCTCTGGTAGAACTCTTGCAGACGGTTTTGCAGGTCGGTCAATTCTTTCTCCTTCAGTTGGCGGGTTACCTCCGAGTAGGTCGCTTTGTTTTTCTGGAAATCGTTGTACTTGGTGTTCAGCTCGACCTGAATCGTTTCCAGGTTGTCGCGCAGATCTTTGCTGTACGCCTCCATGTTGGTCATCATCTCCTTGTATTCCGGCATAAGGGTAATGATCTCTTCGAGATTGATACGGCCCAGCTTCTGTGCGAACAGGGAACTGCTTCCCAGTACCAAGGCAACCACGAGGGTTAATTTAATGAGTTTTTTCATACGGATTTATTGATTTGATTCGATATTTCTTACTTTTTCATAAATTCGATGAGGGCCTGAGTGTGGTCGATTTTTTCTGAATTGTAAAGCAGCGTGGGGTTCGAAGCCGCATCGAGAACCAGCTCATACCCGTTTTGTGCGGCATAGTTCGCAATGGCGTCGAATACCCGTTTCTGGATCGGCTGGATCAACTCGATCCGTTTTTTCATAAGGGTACCGTCCTGGCCGAAGATCTCCTCCTGGAATTTGCTGGCCTCCTCTTCCCGGGTGAGAATCAGGTTTTGCCGGGCCTGTCGTGACGAAGCCGAAAGGGACATTTCCTGCGCCTTATAGTTGTTGTAGAGGGCTTCGACCTCTTCGAATTTGAGATCGACCTGCTGCTGATAGCTTTTGGCCAGTTGGTCAAGCGTATCGAGTGCTTTGTTATATTCGTCGATCGACTGAATACTTTTTCGCTGTTTACCACGATGTAGTTCTGTGCCGAAAGCGAGCCTATGGCTGCCGTGAAGGCGAGTACGAGCAAAAGGATCCGTTTCATACCGTTTATTTTTTAGTTATCTTTTATAAGTATAACCCTGTTTCTTCAATTTATTGCCAACTTCCGCCGGTTTAGAACTGCATACCCATCGTGAAATGGATGTGGCTGCCGCTGCGCTTGGTCTGTCCTGCGGCCGGGTCGAAGCCCCAGCCCCAATCGACTCCCACCATGCCTACGACCGGCAGGAAGAGGCGCACGCCGATACCCGCCGACCGTTTGATCTTGAACGGGGAGAACTCCTTCCACGAGGTGAATCCGTTGCCTCCTTCCAGGAATCCCAGTACGTAGATGTTGGTCTGTCCCTTGAGCAGGAGCGGATAGCGGAGCTCCATCGTGTATTTGTTGTAGGCACACGAATAGTTGCTGCCTACGGGATCGAGCGCTCCGTCGTCGTAACCGCGCATGGAGATAATGTCGATACCGTACATATTATAGCCCGTCATGCCGTCGCCGCCGACTTCGAACCGTTCGAAGGGCGATACCTTGTTTTTATTGTAATGTCCCAGGTATCCCATTTCCGCGCGGGCCATCAGCACCAGGTTGCCGTTGCGGGTCAGCGGAGTGAACCATTGGCCTTTGAGCATCCATTTGTGGAATTCGATCCAGTTGTAGCGTTCCTGTTCGCTTAAGCCGTGCTTTGTAATCCTTGCCGTCCCACAGCGAATAGGGAGGAGTGAGCTGCACCGAAACGCTGAAATCGGAACCCCTGCGGGGATAGATCGGCTGATCCACCGAATTTCGTCCCAATACCAAGCGGATCGACAGCAGGTTTGCCCGCACCGTTCTTGAGTACGAAGGTGTTCCAGTCCTTCAGCATGTAGCGCTCGTAGCTGGCTTCCGCATAGAACGTGAAGTACGGGTCGGGCCAGTCCAGACGCTTGCCGAGTCCCGCCGCGACACCGGCGGTGCGGAAATAACGAGTACCTTTCTGCCAGGCGTAATAGGCGTTGTTCTCATCGGAATAGTGAGCCGAAATCGTGAAGGAGTTCGGTTTTCGCCCGCCCATCCAGGGATCGGTGAAGCTGATTGCGAAGGCTTTGTAGTAAGTACCGTTGGTTTGGGCGCTGATCGACAGCCGCTGGTTCTGTCCCATCGGGTAGGGTCTCCAGGCGCCTTTCTTGAAGAAGTTTTTGATCGAGAGGTTGTTCAGTGTGACACCCACCGAACCCACGAACGTACCGCCGCCCCAACCGCCGGCGATCTGGAACTGGTCGCTGGCGATCTCCTCGAGCGGCCAGTTGATATCGACCAATTCGTCCGAATTGACGACGGGCTGAATGTCCGGAGCGATCGCTTCGGCCGTGAAATGTCCCATCGAACCCAGGGTGCGGATGGTCTGGAACAACAGCGACTGGTTGTAGAGTTCGCCCGGCCGCGTGTAGAGTTCACGGCGGATCACCTCGTCGTCGAGCCGCATATTGCCCGAAATGCCGACATTGTTGATGGTGAATTGTTTGCCTTCGAATACGCGGACCTCCAGGTCGATCGAGTCTTTGCCGATGATGATTTCGGCCGGGTCGATCTGCGAGGTGAGGTAGCCCTGATCTTTGTAGAGATTGGTGATGGACGGTTCGTCCGGATTGTAGTAGGCGCCGATGCCCAGGCGCTTGTACATCGATTTTTTGTCGTAAATCGAGCCTTTTTCGACACCGAACATCCGAGCCAGTTCGTCGGTTTCATAGACCGAGTTGCCGATCCAGGAAACATTGCGGATGTAGTACTTGTTGCCTTCCGAAATGTCCAGCGTGATACCCATACGCTTGTCGTTGATCGCGTAGATCGAATCGGCGACGATGTTGGCGTTGCGGAAACCTTTCGAATTGTAAAAGTCGAGCAGCAGCTCCTTGTCGTTTTCGAAATCTTCTTCGTTGAATTTCGCCCCCCGGAAGAAGTTGAGGCTTTTCTGGTGGGTTTTCTTGAAGGTGCGGCGCAGACGTTTGTCGGAAAATTCTTCGTTGCCTGTGAAATTGATCTCTCCGATTTTGATTTTACGTTTGCGATCGACGATGAAGGTCACGTTTACGGCCTGCTTCAGTATCGAGTCGTTGTCGATGCGGACCGATACTTCGGCGTTGCGGAAACCTTTGTCTGCGTAGTATTTGTGAATGAGCTTCGAGTTCTTGTCGATCACGTAGTCCGAAAGCTCGGTGCCGCGCTTGAGTTTGAGCTTTTCGAGCAGGTCTTTCTGGTTGCTTTTGGAGATGCCCTCGAAACGCCAGTAATTGACGCGGGGACGTTCCTTCAGGAAAACTTCCAGGTCGAGGCTGTCGCCTTCGATGGTCGCACCGACGCGGATGTCCGAAAAGAGGCGCTGGTTCCACAGGCGGGTGATGGCTGTCGAGATGAAGTTGCTGGGCAGGTATATCGAATCGCCCGGGATAAGACCCGACGAAGCTCGCAGAATGCTGTTGTCAATGTATTGCGCCCCGTGAATATTGACGTTGCGGATGTGGTAAAGTTTCTGGGTACCGCCTTCGAGTGTCGGGGCTTTTTCGAATTGCTGTAAAAGCTGGTTCGTATCCTCGTCCTGATCCGTCTGTTCGGCCGGGGGCGGAGCCGCCTCGCCGGAGGGCTCCTGCGCGAATATCTGGGGACAGAGCAGCAGCAGGGCGGCCGTCAGTGTCAGAAATACTTTGCCTGGATGATTCATCGTGTGTCGTCTAACTTCTCTCTAGAGTTTCTTTCTTCATTCTCTCCGTTCAGTGTAGCGAGTAAACTCGTGATGCACTCGCTTACCGAATACGTTCATTATTTTTTACCAGTCCGAAACGCCTTTCGCGCCGGGCATATTCGTCGAGTGCCTGCGCGAAATCCTCTTCGGTAAAGTCGGGCCATAATACGGGGGTGAAAAAGAGTTCGGCGTAGGCAGCCTGCCACAGCAGGAAATTGCTGAGCCGTTGTTCGCCGCTGGTGCGTATCAGCAGGTCGGGGTCGGGACAGCCCGCCGTATAGAGCGCTTCGGAAACCGTTTGCTCGGAAATCTCTTCCGAAGAGAAGATGCCGGCTGCGGCACGGCGTGCCAGACCCTGCATCGCATGGACGATTTCGCTGCGGGAAGAGTAGTTGAGGGCCAGTTGCAGCGTAAGGCGTTTCCCGGTAGCCGTTCGGTTTTCGATCTGATCCAGGTGGTGTTTTACTTTTTCGGGGAAACGGCTTTTGTCGCCGATGATCCGCACGCGCACTCCCTGAGCGGCCAGTTCGGGCGTTTCGTTGATTACGCTCTTGCAGAAGAGCTCCATCAGGGCATCGACCTCTGCGGCGGGGCGTCCCCAGTTTTCGGTCGAGAAAGCATAAAGCGTCAGGTAGCGAACCCCGTGACGGGTCGCGGCCTGGATTGCCCGGCGCACGGACTCCACACCCCGGATATGACCTTCGAAACGCTCCAGCCCGTGTTGCGCGGCCCAGCGTCCGTTGCCGTCCATGATAATGGCGACGTGTCGAGGTATGCGTTTTTGCTCGCTCATAGCATGCAAATATAGGGAATAAAATCCGAAAGCGAAAGAATTTCCGGCAAACAGGGGTTTTTCGTCAGCTTCGGATATCCACTCCCCACATCATTTTCTTGCGTAACGTGTCGTAAAACGATATATTGTGCGGGACCGCCAGAAAAAAGCGTCTGGAAGCCAGGCGGACTCTGAATTCGGCTCCTTCGGGAATCGGACAGGTTTCGTTGTCGGTGGCGATCGATATTTCGGCGTGCCGGGCGTGTACCTTGAGCCGCACGTCACTCGACGAGGGAATCACGATCGGGCGCATCGTCAGGTTGTGGGGCGCGACGGGCGAGAGCACCAGGCAGGCGCATTGGGGGGCGACGACCGGACCGCCCACGCTGAGCGAATAGGCCGTCGAGCCGGTCGGCGTGCTGACGATCAGTCCGTCGCCGTGATAGGTGGCGACCATTTGGTCGTTCACGTACGTTTCGACCGAGATCATGCCCGCGCCCTGGCGCTGGATGACCACTTCATTGACCGCATAGCGGGTCGAGATGCCGTCGCCGAAGTCGCCCGTGACCTCGAGCATCGATCGGGGCTGACATTCGAGTTTGCCGGCGGCGATCAGCTCGAAGACATCGCCGATGCAGCCGTTGCGGGGTACGCTCGTCAGAAAACCCAGATGTCCCGAGTTGATGCCTATGACGGGGATTTCGGCCCCTCCCAGCCGGTGAATGCCGTCCAAAAGCGTACCGTCGCCGCCGTAACATACCAGCACCGACTCCGCAGGCTGGGGACCCATCGGCCGCCCGTAACGGTGGGCCGCATCGATGGATATGCCGGTGAGTCGTTCGATCTGGGGAGCGAACTCCTCATTGACCGCGTAATCGAACCCGAAACGGGCGATCGCGTCGAACATCTGATGCAGGTCGCCGGCCGTGTGGACGACGCCCTGCCGGGAAAAAAGTATGATTTTCATCCGTCGTGTCTGGAAAAATAATTAACTTTACCTCCGCAAAGATAGTGAAAGGTGAGAGCAATCGTGCGAGCTTGCACGCAAAGATTGCCCAGTTGCCTTCTATCCAGCGGCAAAGATAGTGAAAGCCGGGAGAAAACGGGAACTTGTTCCCAGTTTTCCGAGGCGCATCCTGTTTTCTACAAAGATAGTGAAAGCCGGGCAATTGTGAGAATTTGTACCCGAAGATTATCACGGTGCATCCACTGCGTGCGAAGATAGCGAAAGGAGCGGGCAACCGTGCGGATTTGCGGGTAAAGTTTGACGGATTGCCTGTCGTTTTTGGGTAAATAGAGTTTTTTATGACAAAACTGAGTGTGAACATCAATAAGATCGCCGTGGTGCGCAATTCGCGCGGCGGCAATCTTCCCGACGTGGTACGTGCGGCACTGGACTGCGAGCGCTTCGGAGCGCAGGGGATTACGGTGCATCCCCGTCCCGACGCCCGCCATATCGTTATTCGGACGTGCGCGACCTGAAGAAAGTGCTGACGACCGAGTTCAATATCGAGGGTAATCCGATCCCTTCGTTCCGCGAACTGGTGCTCGAAGTGCGTCCGGCGCAAGTGACGCTCGTGCCCGATGCCGAGAACGCCATCACCTCCAATGCCGGATGGAATACGGTGAAGTACCGCGATTTTCTGCGGGAGGTGACCGCTGAATTTCAGGCCAGGGGAATCCGGGTTTCGATTTTCGTCGATCCCGTCGCCGAGATGGTTGCGGGGGCGAAGGAGTGCGGAGCCGACCGGGTGGAGCTGTACACCGAGGCCTATGCCCGGGATTTTCGCCGCCGGGCGCGAACGGGCGATCGAGCCTTATGTCCGGGCAGCTGAGGAGGCTCGCCGTTGCGGTCTGGGGCTCAATGCGGGCCACGACCTCAATCTGGAGAATCTGTGCTATTTCGTCGAGCGGATTCCCTGGACGGACGAGGTTTCGATCGGGCACGCGCTGATCTGCGACGCTCTCTATTACGGGCTCGAAAATACCGTGCGGCTTTACCGCCGTGAACTGGCGTTCTGAAAATTCGCCCGGCATTCGCTCCGAAGCCGCTTTCCCGGCGGATGGTTCGCTCTTCGACGGGCCGTCGCGGGGCAGTTCCGTCCGTTCCGTATCGAAACGGATGCGGAGGGATAGGTCGTAATGTTGTTAAAATTCTGATTTATTCCGTGAAAAAAAATCGATTCCACAGCTCCTCTGTCCCTGCCGGTTTTCCGGCAGATCTCCGCGATTGCCGCCCGGCAGGACGTTCCGGCCTTCGTCGTCGGAGGGTATGTCCGCGATTTGCTACCTCGGGCGGCCTTCTACCGACATCGACGTCGTGGTCGTGGGCAGCGGTATCGGGCTGGCCGAGGAGCTGGGCCGGGAACTGCGGACCAAGGTGTCCGTCTATAAGACTTTCGGCACGGCGGCGCTCCGAACCAGGGGTGTCGAAGTCGAGTTCGTGGGAGCCCGCAAGGAGTCTTACGTGCGCGATTCGCGCAAGCCGCAGGTCGAGGCGGGGACGCTCGAAGACGACCAGCGGCGCCGCGACTTTACCATCAATGCGATGGCCTGGTCGCTCGCGGAGGAGGATTTCGGCCGCCTGGTCGATCCTTTCGACGGGATGC
>ENA-OQHF01001087-OQHF01001087.1-human-gut-metagenome-genome-assembly--contig:-NODE-1087-length-15425-cov-2.564649_pt1 | contig 15425 bp, 13 predicted proteins | sample MGYA00242559_ERZ504709 | MGnify/ENA primary metagenome ERZ504709 (study PRJEB26092, sample SAMD00036203) | human gut metagenome | host: Homo sapiens | study: EMG produced TPA metagenomics assembly of... | reverse complement strand
AGCTTGGAGGTAACGCTGTTCCACTGGGCACGGAGGTCTTCGGCAGACTTCTGTGCTTTCACACGGCGGTCTTCCAGCGACGCACGGTATTCTTCGTACTTCTCCGAAAGCTGAGCGCGCTGTGCCTGAAGCTTCTCTTCGAGGACAGGGCGGGCTTTTTCGTTGAACTCCTGCTTCTGCTCGGTGATCTTCTCGTCTGCAAGGAGCGTCAGGCGACCGAGGCCGTTCGAGATAGCGTCGCTCTCTTTGCGCAGACGCGCGGACATATCGTTGATGACGGTGAGCTTTTCGTTGAGCTTGCGGATGGTAAGCACGGTGACGATGGTATCCGTGATAAACAGCGCGATGAAAATACCGACCAGAATTGCGCCGAGCGTGAAGGGAATCCAGTGCACGAGAGACGCGATAGCCGTATGAACAATGCGAATGACGACGACGACACACAGGCCCCCAGAGGATGCTGAATTTTAAGCAAATATAGCCGCCGAGGTTGAAGGGCTGGTTGGAATAGTCCCACCACGTGGTGTGGAAGAATTTTTTGAGCGCCCAACCGCCGACAAGCTCGATGGCGCTGGTGAGCAGCGCGCCGCCGATAAACAGCAAGGGGATGTTATCCGAAAACGGCAGCAAAACGAGCAACACGAGCGACATGCCAAAGCCGTAGATGGGGCACACGGGGCCATTTAAGAAGCCGCGGTTGACGAACTTGCCGGTGGTGACGGTGGCAAAAATGACCTCCGAGCACCAGCCTAAAAACGAATAAATGGTAAAATACCAGAGCAGATCATAAAATGTCATGGGTCTCCCCCTAATTATGGATAGATTTTGAGCGAAAAGGGGCATACTGCACCGTGCCGTGCGGTATGCCCCGGTTGTTCGGTTTTACGGCGTTCTACGCAAATCAAACGCAGATGTTTTCGCCGACAAGGCCGACGTACTGACCCTCTTCTGCCGCTTCCGGGTGCATAAGCAGCCACTTGTTGCGGGCGAAAAGCATTTTGCTCTTCCTCGGTCTTCGGCGCGCGCTTTTCGATGTCGGTGTTCGTGCCCTTCGGCAGCGCGACGACGCACTTGAAGCCGCCGTCGTTTGCATTGCACGGCGCATAGTGCAGCGTGGTGGCGTAAACCTCGATAACGGTGCCGGCGGGCGACGAGGAACGCTTCGACCTTAGACGGTATCGTACTTGCCCGTTTTCGATGTCCTGCTCGGAGCCGATGAGCAGGATGAGGTCGGTGACGGCGATGTTTACTTCACTATCGCGGTGATATTCGAGACCGTTTAACTTATGGTTGTTGCCGTTGCAGTAGCCAATCTGCACAGGCATGCCGCCGTAGAGCGTGTAGGCGATGCCTTTGGCGGACGCGCAGCTTTCGAGAGATTCTGCACCGGGCACATAGACGACGTTCTCAGGGCAGGGCGTTTCCGCCATGGCGGCGATAATGTCGGAGCAATCGAGCCCCGTGATGACTTTGCCGTACTTCTTAAAAGCGGCATCCGAAACATTCTGAATTTTCATGGTTTTTCATCCTTGCTTTCTGTTTTGAATCTAACCACATTATACCGAGGTGCAGAGGAAATTGCAAGACGCTAAGAACGTAAAAAGTTTTGCGCAAGCTTTTTCAAAAGCTTGCAGGTTCTTAGGGCAGCGCCCTAAGCCGTCGTCCACAGCCGACAAAACACCTTTTACCTACACCAAAACTAGGAAACCCAGTTGCATGGGTTTCCTAAAAAGGCGAAGCCTTTGATAAAAGCCAGACAGAGAAAAGCTCTCCGAAAGTGATTTTCGAAGAGCTTTCAATATACTTCTATTGACGCAGTTGTTACATCATCTCGCGCTTGCGCTTTTTGTTTTTTCCAGATGATGATGGCGATGTAGACTGCGAGGAAGACTAAGATGATGGCGATGAGAACCGCGGATTGGCCGGGGCCGCCCATTTTGACCTCTGCCCAGAGTGTATCGAGCAGATTGCTCGTCTCGCTCGGGAGATTGACGAAAACCTCCGTGCGGTCGAGCACGTCCTGATCCGGGTAGTAGATGGGATTTGCGACGGCGTCGGGATCAAGATAGTCTTTCGCGGCGGTCTCCGGGGTGGCGTAGCCGACGAAATCCATGTTCGCACCGGAAATTTCGGGGTCACACATGAAGTTGATGTACAGTTCGGCTTCTTTTTTGTGCTCGGCCGTTGCCGGGATGCACATGGCATCGACAAAGTAGTTCGTGCCCTCTTCCGGGACGATGAACTTGATGTTTTCGTTGTTTTCGACAAGCGTGCCGGCATCGCCGGAATAGTACGGTGCAAGCCACGCTTCACCGCTTTCCATTTTGTCAAAAATCTGATCCATGACGTACGCCTGTACGAGGGGCTTCTGCTCTTTTAAAAGCATAGCCGCCTGCTCCCACTCGCTTTCGTCGGTGGAATTGAGGGAGAAGCCGAGGCGCTCCTGTGCGATGGCGAACGCGTCGCGCGGGTTATCGAACATCAAAATCTTGCCGCTGTACTGCTCGTCCCACAAAATAGACCAGCTGGTGACGGGCTCGGTGACATAATCGGTATTATAGAACAGGCCGACGGTGCCCCATGTGTACGGCACGGAGAATTTGTTTTCGGGGTCGTAATCGGGGTTTCGGAACTGCTCGTCGATGTACTCGAAATTCGGGATATTGCTGAAATCCAGCTCCGCGAGCATGTTCTCGTTCATGAGCTTTGAGATCATGTAATCGGACGGGACAATGACATCGTAGCTTGCGCCGCCGCCTGCGAGTTTGGAGTACAGCGACTCGTTGCTGTCGAACGTGGTGTAGTTGACCTCGATGCCGGTGCGACGGGTGAACTCGGCATTGACGTCAAGCGAGCCCTCGGTGCCGTTTGAAATATACTCGCCCCAGTTGTAGACATTGAATGGTCACACCGGTGGGCTCTGCGGTGGGGTATTCTTCGGAAAAATCCCAGTCGTCGGCTTCATCGGCAAAGGCGGGCACGACCTGCGGTGCAGAACACCAGAAGCGCAAAAAGATGGCAAAAAATTTCTTTTCATCAGGCACGCTCCCTTTCTGCCTTTTTGGCACGGCGCTCTTCACGTCCCTGGCGGACATTGATGATGATGAGCAGAGCATGATGCACACAAAGAGCACGGTGGAAAGCGCGTTGATCTCCGGGGAGATGCGCTTTCTCGTCATGGAATAAATGTAGATGGGCAGCGTCTGCGTGGTGCCGCTTGTGAAGTAGCTGATGACGAAATCATCGATGGAGAGCGTGAACGCCATGATCATGCCGGTGACGATGCCGGGCATGATCTCCGGCAGCACGACTTTAAAGAACGCGCGTACCGGCGGGCAGCCGAGATCCTGCGCGGCCTCGAAGAGGTTCGGGTTCATCTGGCGCAGCTTCGGCAGAACGGACAGGATGACATACGGCAGGCAGAACGTGATGTGCGCGATGATGAGCGACGCCATGCCGAGGCTTTTGCCGCCGAACAGGCTGACTGCCGCGACGAACAGAAGCATCATGGAAACACCGGTGACGATTTCCGGGTTGACCATGGGAAAATTGGTGATGTTCATCATGACCTTTTTCGGCATACGCTTCATGGTGGATCTGTCTACTGCTATCAGTCCGAATTTCATTGAAAAGCCCTTTTGCCACTCAAAATTGTCCAGCAGCGACCAGTGGCAATAGCCTATCACCGGTATATGATCCGCAATACATGCTTCCACTCCCTTTGCTGCCTCATCAATAAATGCAACCCTTCTGGTATCGTCCTCTGTTGCTATGCCATTCTCTGTGACCATGATCGGCATATTTTTCTTCCCAGCTTTTGTATACTCCTCATGCACTCTTCTGATCACATGTTCCAATGCCTGTGGATAAAATTTCATACTCCATCTGTGTAATCTCTGCCCCCTCAGGCACAGGACATATTCCATCTGGTCCAATAAGGCTTCTGGTATAATTCTGAAGTCCAAAAAAATCATCATCCTTTATATAGGGAAGATAATGTGTAAATTCCTCCTCCCACTCATGCTTTGCAGCTGCATCTCCACCATCAACAGCCTGAATATCATGAAGTGACAATGACAATCCTATCAAAAGTTCTGGATGAACCTTTTTCATCGCATCTCTTGCAGCCTGATGCGCACGCATTACAAGGATATCTCCTTCTGGTGTTCTTGCACTGACAAAGATCTGCGGTTTTTTGTTCCAAAAACTTTTTTGTTTTCAAATCCCTGCCAGAACATATTTTTCAGCATTTTATTAAAATTCATGCCAACCTGAGCGGTGCCTTCCATGTTCTTATCTTTTTTACTCTTTTTTCCTTCCCTGCGCTTCGCCATCATCTGACGCTTATAACGCTCTGCGATCGCAGCTACCTGAAGTCCCATATTTGCTTCATTGATTGTGATGACATAATGCATGAGGTCTCCAAGTTTTTCTGCCAGATATGCACAGTATCTTACAAAATACTTTACGGTTGACTCACTTTCCCATCCGCCTTTTTGTATCAGCCATACTGGTGATGTAAAATGCATCATGGTAACAACCGGTTCTATTCCATGATTCCTGCAGCATTTGAGCACCTTTCTGTAGTGCTCTGTTTCTGCTTCATCAAATTTTCCCTCTTCCGGCTCTATACGTGCCCACTCTATGGAAAACCGATAAGTATTCAGCCCAGCCTCTGCCATCAGACGGATATCCTCCTCATAACGGTTATAATGGTCAACTGCGTTTAAAGATGGCTCATTAAAGTTCGTATGCTTTAAGTGCTCCATTGCCCAGTAATCACTGTTTGTATTGCTGCCCTCTACCTGGTGCGCCGCAGTTGACGCACCAATCATAAATTTGTCTGGAAATCTGCTCATTTCATCTGACCTCACTTCACTGCTCTCTCAATTAACTACCATAATTTTCCATTTAAAGAACCTTATTTCTTTGGAATCTTTCCAAGTGCTGCTGCAAGCATCTTCGCCTGCTCTCCATCTGCATCGATTCCTCCCTGTGCCAGAAGTTTCTTTAACGGCTGTCTTGCAATCATAGCCATCATTGTCTCTGGTATCTTTACATTCTTACCCATACCTCCAGCCACTGAACCCTGCATCTGCTTCATCATCTGCGCAAGAAGTGCCGCTCCCGCCGGTACAGCCTGAATCTCTGCCATCGTGCTGTTTAACGAGAGATATCCGCCTTCTTCCTTTTCAGACTCTTCCTGTGGTTCTTCAAACCAGTTACAAACCTTTGTGGCATCCATAAAATACGCCGGATTTGGTTCACTGACCTTTTGGATCGTCATTTCATCGCTTAATGCCTCATGATCTGTACAGACAGCTTTTATCGTATGCTCTCCACAGATTGGAACCTCAAATTTAAATATATGCTCACCTTCCTGCTCCCCAAAGAGTTTTCCATCCACATAGAGGGCTATCCTTTTCTGGTTAGAGTAAACCTTAATCTCTGTGACCGTTTCTATACGGTCTGCATATCTTCTTCCGCAAAGATGAACGAACGGTTCATCGCTCCACCATGCCTTGTAAATATAGTAAGCATCCTTTTTCTCTTTTCTGTCAAAGGTGATAAGTCCCTTGTGATTTTTACCAGGGTCGCCCGCCTCATCTCGTCCTGCAGCAGCAAATTCAAACATATTCCATACATAGGTGCCCCACAGGTATGGTCTTTGGGAAATCATCTCAAGCATATGCTCATGGTACACTGCCATATAGCTTTCTGTATAATCACCTTTTTGCGGCTTTGGTGACTGCAATTTAATTACCGAATCAGCACCATACTCTGTCAGTCCGATCACTGTATCCGGATGTTCTTTGTGGAACTGGTCAAAAAAATGCATCATTGTCTTCCATCTCCCCCACATACCATCCATAGTAGAGATTATAGCCTCTGATATCCGGGAGACTTACAAGCGGACTGTCTGTCTCAAGCATAAACAGATTTGCCATTGCAGATACGCGGCTCTGATCCATTCTGTGAATCATATCGTTTAATATTCTATGATTTTCTAACAGATCCTCCGTTACCCCCTGTAAAGATATTTCATTTGAGATAGCCCAGCAAATAATAGACGCATGATTATAGTTCTGGACAATCAGTTCTTTCATCTGTGAGATCGTGTTTTCTCTTCCACCATCCATATGTACTGTGATATACGGTATCTCAGCCCATGCCACAATTCCTTTTTCATCGCACAGATCATAAAAATACTGGTCATGCTGATAGTGTGCGAGACGAATCGTATTTGCCCCAAGTTCGCAGATCATATCCATATCTTCATCATGGTTTTTTGTTGAAATCGCATTTCCTAATGCTTTAAAATCCTGATGTCTTGAAACTCCGTGAAGTGGATAATGCTCTCCGTTTAAGAAAAATCCCTTCTTTGGATCTACCGAAAAAGTACGGATACCAAAACGGTTCGTGATCTCATCCTTCACTTCTCCATTTACGGTCAACGTTGCAACTGCCGTATAAAGGTATGGATTTTTTCTTCCATGCCAGCGGATTGGATTCTGGATATTAAGATTTGCGTCACATCCATTTCCTTCTACAACTACTTTTCCGTCCTGATCTTTGATCTGAACGTTTACCTGTGCTTCCTCTGTATTGGTAAATGTTTCGATATGAACATTCGCTTCGTTCTCTTTTACTTCCGGTGTGATCTTAATTCCATTGCTTCCAAGGTAATCTAAATCAAAATGCTCTTTTGACACGATAAGGAAACGAACATCACGGTAAATTCCACCATAGAATGTAAAATCCGCTTTCTGTGGATATACTTTTCCATTGACAGAGTTGTCCACAGTCACTTCCAATTTATTCCGGTCTTCTAAAACCTCTGTGATATTGATGCGGAATGTGGAATAGCCACCATCATGATGTGCAAGTTCTTTTCCATTCACTGTCACATCACTGCTTGCATTTACACCAAGAAACTCCAGATATACTTCCTCTGTCTCCGGATCAAATTCCGGTTTTTCAAATGTTTTCTCATAATGACAGGTTCCTCTGTAGTAATCATTTCCTCCGTCCTGTCCGTCTTTTGCATTCCATGTATGTGGCAAGTTCACCTGCTCTTGTCTGTTGTCAGGTCCAATGAAAAGCCACTGCTCCATCAGATTTTGAATTCGTCGCATATAACACATCCTTTTTATTATTTATGGTGCCTGTCACTTTGTATCGTTTCAGGCTATTTTTATATATTGTTCCAATTTCAATACATAAATAATAAATAAAATTCGTTAATTTTTCAACGAACCTGACTTAGTCGGTGCTTTTTGTGACGTAAGTGGTGTTCCTTTGTAAATACGAAACCGTCTATCCAAACTATATGTATAATTCAGACAGACGGTTGTTCTTTTACTTCACCGGGAGCAGCACTTCCAGATTGAAACAGTTCATCTCTGTGGATACTGAGATATCCCCCCCGTATTTCTCTGCTATGTGCCGGATACTCTTTAACCCGATCCCGTGATACTGCTTGTTTTTCTTCGTGGTCTTTGGCAGATCATCCTCATACTCCGGTGCCCGCTCGATTGGATTCGAAAAACGGATATATAAAAAATGCTGCTTTTCTGCAACACAGATATCGATAAACCGCATCTCTTTCTCTGAAAACTTTTCCACACATTCGATGGCATTATCGATGGCATTCCCAAACAGTGCATAAATGTCAATGGAATCCATAAAGAAAAGCTTCTTCCCATCGATCACACAGTGCACGGTAATATCTCTTGCCTCACAGATCAGGCTCTTCTCTGAGAGCAATGTATCCAGAATCTCATTTCCTGTTTTTACGATAGAGTCGTAAATGCGGATTGACTGTTCCAGTTCTTTTAAATTTTTCTCCCGTTCTGTCGGGTTTTCAATATGCCGCATTGCAGCCACCTGATACTTCAGATCGTGACATTTGCGGTCGATCACCTGCATCTGGTCTTTCGCGATCTCGTACTGCTTCTTCTGCTGGTACCACATGCGCTCCATCAGCGCATACTCCTGCTTTACTTCGCATTTTTTTTGAAAAGCTCTGCCTGCAGATACAAAAAAGTCACGCAATATAACTGAACCAGAACCGCAAGATTGGATTCTCCACGGTTCTGGTAAAAATTGTAGTAAGAAAACAAGGATAAGAAAAGCACTGCTGCTGCTGAGAGTGTTCTTCTTGGTCCTGCCTGGTAAAATCCATTTCTTGGAAGCCAGCGAAACAGTGTGATAGACAAAAGCAGATACATTGCCGCAAAAAACAGGAGAGAAAAGAGATATTGCAGCACCCGCGGCTGCTGCTCAATGGCAGAAACGCGATGTAAACTGTTCCAGATAATATTGATACAATGATATACAATGAGCGGCCAGACCGTACAATAAATCATTTCCCAGCTTATTTTTTTGCTGATCAGTCCAACAGCAATCATCGTGATCACAAAACGCATGAAAAACTCTGCGATCAGATGTTCCCCGATTGCCGGAATGAGCAGTCTTGCTGCAAGCATGACACACCAAGCCCCACAAAGTATCAGACCGTTTTTTATTTTTTTCTTTCCATGACATGCAATGGCATGAGAAACAGATACACACATACCAGCAATAAAAAATCCTGAAAAATCATGATACCAAAATCACGAACCATTCTTAACTTCTCCCTACACTGCGGATGAGTGCCGTCATAAAGTTTTTCTTACTGCGGCGGCTGATCTGCAGTTCCTCTCCTTCTACGATCACCGTGTCATCCTTAATCTCTGCAACATGTGTCAGACCTACCAGACACCAGTTGCTACATTTTGCAAACAGCCCCTTTGGAAGCTCCTCTTCCACATTTTTCAAGCTTCCGCGCACCTCAAAATTGCCCTGTTTTGTGTGATAGCGCAACACATGATTCTGGATCTCCACATAAAAAATGTCTCTGGAATCAATCTTTTTGACGCCGGTTCCCGTCTGGATCATCACCGGTTTGCTTCCTCGGTTCTCCACCAGCTGCATGGCACGATCCATCTTATTGGCAAAATTCAGGTACTGGATCGGCTTTAAGACAAAGTCCAGTGCGCCCACTTCATATCCTTTGATCGCATAGTGCGCCATGTTCGTGATAAACATGATGACTACCTGGGCATCCTTTTTACGGATCTGCTCTGCTGCATCCATACCGTTTGTTCCAGGCATCTCAATGTCCATCAGGATAATGTCATAATCTCCGTTATAAACTGCCAGAAAATCATCCGCTTTCTCAAAAGGTGTCGCCTCAAATGCTGTATCACGTTCCTGTTCATATTGTTTTATATAAGTAAAAAGTGTGTCACGATAACCCTGATCGTCTTCCACAATTGCTATCCTGTTCATGTCTGCTCCATCTTTATGAATCCTGCATTTTGGCAGTGTTCTTCACTACCTTCTTTTTTCCGTATCTCTTATTATAACAATTCACATTTGCAGTGTCTAGGTTTCGTATGCAAAAAGATTGATGAGCCCGCCAAAAGGTATTGGGCGATAGAAAAATCCCACCGGCAGATAGGATGTTCCTGTTCGCTTCGCTCACGAAGGAAATCATATCTGCCGGTGGGATTTTTCTATCTTGTTGCATCGTTGCTGCCGTCATCCTCGAGGTCAAAATGCTTGACAAGCGCTTCGAGTGTTGCAGCCTGTGCAGCCAGCTCCTCTGATGTTGCAGAAGTCTCCTCTGCAGATGCAGAATTATCTTCCACTGCCTTGGAGATTTCTTCGATACCAAGTTTGATCTGCTCAATGTTTTGATTCTGCGTCTGGTTATTCTCTGCACTCTTCCCTATCATACCATTCACATTTTCAATCGCATCCAATACTTCCTGCATGGAGACAACCACATTCGCTGCAAGTTCTGTTCCACGCTCAATCTCCTGAATGGATACTCCAATGAGGTCTTTCGTATTATTTGCAGCCTTGGAACTTCCTTCTGCAAGCGATCCAATCTCAGAAGCAACCACTGCAAATCCCTTACCGGCTTCACCGGCTCTTGCCGCCTCAATCGAAGCATTCAGTGCCAAAAGATTCGTCTGATCTGCTATGTCTTCGATTGTCTTAATGATGCTGACAACTTCATTGGAAGTCTCTGTGATCTTGTTCATCGCATCTGTCATCTGATCCATCTGCATTCTGCTGTCCTGCATCATCTTTGTGACACGTGCCGTTTCATCTGCTGATTTTAATGCATCGTCTGTATTCTCTTTTACCTGCTCAGATACAGAAACTGAAGTTGCGACAAGTTCTTCCACAGAAGCTGCCTGTGTGCTTGCACCCTCAGCAATATTCTGGGCTGCTCTCGAAAGATCATCTGCACCAGCCGAAACCTGTGCGGAACTGTTGATGATATTCTCGATCATTCCCTGTAATGATTCTGAGATATGCATCATTCCATCTTTTACTTTTGCAAAATCACCTGCATAATCGTATTTTAATGTAAATTTCAGTTTTCCATCGGATAAACGGTTCAGGACATACGCAATCTCATCAATATAATTAATGTATTCTTTTAACCGGTTTACGGTCTTCTGGATGGAATCTGCAAGTTCTCCAATCTCGTTCTCTGAAGAAACGTCGAGCGATACATCCAGATTACCCTCTGCCAGTTCCTGTGCCACCTCATTTAATGCAACGATCGGTTTTGTGATATTGCCTGCCAGACGTCTGATTGCCATAATGATAATGACAACTCCAACAATTACAAGCAGCAGTACAATAATGATACACTGGATCAGGCTTGCTAAATATTCGCTGGAAGGCATACAGCTTAACGTATAATAATCGGTCGTTCCGATTCTTCCGACATATCCATACTTGCTGCTTCCATCTGCTTTATACTTCACAGATGTTCCGTTCTGACTCTGAATTGCTTTCATCACGGAATCCGAAACGTTCAGCTCGGAAAGATTTTTCAACTGGTTATCTGAATTAGGATGATAAATAATGGTTCCATCCGATGTTACTAAAATAACAAATCCATTGTTTCCAATCTTATAAGCCGAAAGCAGTTCATCAATATGCTCAAGTGCGATATCCGCTCCTGCAACACCAATGATATTCTTGCCATTTTCATCATAAACCGGAGCTGCTGCACTTAAGATCAGATTTCCGGTACTCGCCTCCACATAAGCACTTGTCAGGATCGTACTGTTCGTCTCCACTGCACGATACCAGGTACGCTCTGTGATTTCAAAGCTGCTGTCACTTGTAAACCCGTCTGACTGTGTCGCCACATTAGCATCAATATCTCCAAGCCAGACTGCCTGAATGTTATCACTGTCTGCTGCTGCAATTTTCTCCATCTCGTGAAATACCGTCTGATAGTCTGCCGACTCTGTGATCTTATCTCCTGCTTTTGTCTCAGTAAGCAGTGTCCGCACATCTTTGTCAAGCGCCATCTGCTCCACAATGGTCATATACTCCTGAAAAAAGATTTCAAGCTGGTAAGATGCTGCCTTCGACTGCATCTCCAGATCATTCTTCTGTGCACTTAAGCTGACATTTCCAACCATAACTGCGACCACAACCGCAACCACCATAAAAATCGCAATCACAATGGTAAGAATACGGCTCTGGATTTCCTGTCGCAATCCGCTTTTTCTTTGTTTTTCATATTCAAATCTCCTCTTTGGTTTTTTCTGACATCTTCTCGAAATGTAACAATCTATTTTTATTATAATACTCTTTCTGCCAAAAGCAAACAAATCCAGGCATTTTCAGAAATTTTTCGTCAGTTTGTTTTCTCATCACTCCATAAATGCGATAGCGGCTGGAAGGTATATCCCATGTCCTCCCATCTTGTGAGCAGCTCATCTAAAATTTTACCATTGGTGGATGATGTATTATGTAACAATACAATTGCGCCCGGATGGATGCGTCCGATCAGTTTTCCATAAGCCTCCTCCTCTGTCGGCTGTGCATCCGCATTCCAGTCCACATAGGCGAGGCTCCAGAAAAAGGTCTTATACCCCAATTCTTTTGCCATCGCAAGATTCTCTGTACTGTATTTGCCCTGCGGTGGTCTGTAATACTTTGTCATCTCCTGTCCGGTCACTTCCTGAAACAAACTGCTGACTGCATCGAGCTCTTTCTGAAACGACTCTTTGTCCGAGATTGCCGACATATCCGGATGATGATAGGTGTGATTTCCCACCGTGTGTCCCTCTGTAACCATCCGTTTGACCAATTCCGGCGCACTCTCCAAAAAATGTCCCACGACAAAAAAAGTTCCCGGTGCATTGTGTTTTTTGAGTGCATCCAGAATCGCTCCTGTATTGCCATTCTCATAGCCGCAGTCAAATGTGAGATAGATCACCTTTTCCTCTTTACTTCCTATATAATAGGTATCATACTGCTTTAACTCATCCGCCGTGGCATTTCCGGTCGGCTGCAGTTCCTTTCCAGACTCGCCAAAGCCAAGTCCCCAGTTATCGACTGCCGCCTCGATGTGCATCGTCTCCTCTGTTTCCCTGTCAGACTGCCACTTTGCCACGACGGCTGCGCTTCCCCAGCCGAATAAAAACATCACTGCAAAAAGCAGCAGGCTGGAACGGTATTTTAATAAGAATGCTTTCATTTTCTGCTCCGCATATCTTCTCTTTTTATGTATACGAAGCCAGACGTTGTCCTATTCATTTTGTTTATAACCACAGCGAGGACACACACCAACGCCCTTATAGATGTAACCGCAACGGTAACAGCAAATCGTATCGTGTTTTTCCTTTGCAAGATAAGATTCTTTTCTGGAAAATGGTTTTTCCTGCAGATAGCGCACAAAATCTTCTAGCACCTTTGCAAATTTTTCCATCTCTTCATGCTCCACTGCCAGCGGAAGTTTTGTCTTACTTCCATTCTTCTGATACACATAAATGCCCCGGTTTAATAGTCCTGTAACAGCCTGGATAGACTCAATATCCATCACCGGAATGTAATAGGAAGTCATCCATGCGCTGTAGTAAAGGTTCTCTGGTGTCAGAAGAACCCCTTCTTTTCCTGACTCATCCTTTGATTTGTCTACCAGAAGCACCGGATACTCAAACTTTCCGATTCCGTTTGCAAAATTATCCACTGCTCCCTCAAAGACAGCTGTCTCCTCCGGTTCCGCCTGCTTCTGCCACACTCTTTTGCCGGATAAAAATGACACCGTTTCGACTCTGTCACACCGGCTTCGTCAAATGCATTCAGCAATTTGCTGACTAAAAGCCCGCACTCATCCGTTTTGATCTTGGACATGCGCTGCTCCAGTTCTTTTAATGCATCAAATTTCAACTGAGGAAGGAAATCGCCATCCTCTAACTGCTTTGCTGCTTCGCTGGCATCCTCAAAATCCATCCTGCCGACATCTCCGCAGATTTCCTTTATTTTTTTCTCATCCATAGCACGAATCCTGTTCCCCACTTGTTCCGTGTACGGTCTGACAATATCCGGACTGATGCTTTCTTTTTTTATGTCATCCAGCAGAGAAACCAGTTCCTCTCTTGTTTTTCTTCCCGGCTGGTTGACAAGCCGCTGCACCTGCGTCAGACGCTTCAATTCCTCCTGGCGGGCCTGTCTGTCTCTCTCAGCATTTGTGGATGTGTCTGCACTGCCTGTTGATGCGGCATACTTTGATGCGTTTCCACTGTCTACTGATGAGCCGTATTTTGATGGAATTCTGCTGTCTGCCGGTATTATATTTCCGGATGGATTCTTCCTTCCTGTTGTTGACGCATTTTCTGATGATTTTGTATTTTCAACCGATTCTGTCTTCTTTTGCGGGCTCCTCTCAAATGTCTGCTCTGCATTTCTTGCACGCCCTGTTTTTTCTTTTGCAGATTGCGTTTCCTCTACTGACGTACCGTTGGTTTTCTCTACCGTTTTTTTCTGTGTTTTGTCTATAACCTTTTCTGTGCTCTGCCGTGGATTTTCCTTACTGTTTTGGTTGTTTTCCCACACTGCGCCCTTATTTTCCTGCGTTTTTTTTCTTGCTTTTCCTGTAATTGCAGAGGAATCTTCTCTTATGTTTTTCCACAGTTGTTGTGGCATTTTCTTTTGCTTCTTCCAGATTTGCATGAGATATTCCACTTGATTTTCCCGCAGTTACAGGTGCGTTTTCCCTCGGTTTCTCCGAATCTCTTCCCGGCTTTCCAAATGTTCTCTCAGAGTTTCCATCCGATTTGTCTACATTTTTTTTCGTTTTGCCTGATTCTTCTGCATTACGTTCCAATTCTGTATCCGGCTCATCTTCCGCGGCTCTTTCCGTATCTGCTTCCTTCTCATCATCTGCGTCGCAATCCGCATCTGTTTCCATCTCATCCTCGCCGCGGATTGCTTGCTCCAAACGTCTTACACCCTCGTCCGAATAAAATCCTTCTTCCATTTTCCGCAGAGTGTGAAACATTTCCTGCTCTGACACTTCCGGCAGATGCTCGATCAGTTCTGTAATTTCCTGTTCCTCATCCTGTAACGAAGATGCGTCTGCACGTTCCATCTCCATTGCCATTTTTTTGTCCACATACTCATTGTATTTTGTATTCACATTCCGTCCGGCAGTACGTCCCAAAAGTTCCTGATAATCCTCATAGGCAGCCTCATCCCGCTCAAAGTCCATTTTGTATACATCCCCATCCACCAACAGACGCTTTGGTCTTGGCGTATACATGCAACAGCACTTTTTACAACTGTAAACGCGGGCAATGCGGACTGCCCCCTCTTCTGTCTCAATCTGAAATTCCCTGCCTTCCGGGTAAACTGCCATGTAAAGCTGGCTTCCACACTTCGGGCACAGATATCCGGCCAGATAAAAGTTATTTCCGATCCGGTTTCGTCTCCGCTCTGCAAGCGTGGTATCCCGCATCAAAAAACTGCTCGCCGCCTTTTTCCAGACCAGCTTATGCCACAATCCCTGCGGCTCCTCTTCCTCCGGCAGTAAAACCTCCTCGGGTTCATCTGACAGCACTGCCTCGATCACGTCCTCATAGGTCAGACGGATTTTATTTTTATAGAAGCGGAAATGTTCCGGTCCATACTGCGATTCCACCTGAAATTCCCCAAGGATCTGCGCAAACAACCGGTTCAGTTGCACATAATCTTTGTCCACACGGAGTCCCTTGATATTTCCCCACTTTCCAAACGCATAAAGCACCATATTCAAAATATCCCTCGTAATTATAGGACGAGGAATATAATTCCTCCCGATATTCTTTACCACATTTTCCAGTAGTTTTTTTAATACTAGCGACTCTGCCGTTACGTCCACCTCTCCAATCCCATAAGTAACCGGTTTCAGAAGAATTTTGTACATTCCCCTTTATCTCTTGCTTCATATACTTTTCATCTCCGCAGACGCATATCCCACTGCAGATACTCTCATCATATAAGTTGCCAATTTTTCCCGACACAATCAGCTCAAATAAACCATCCATATCTGAGGCTGCTCCCGCAGCTGTTCCGATAAT
>ENA-OQHF01001086-OQHF01001086.1-human-gut-metagenome-genome-assembly--contig:-NODE-1086-length-15427-cov-4.409085_pt1 | contig 15427 bp, 17 predicted proteins | sample MGYA00242559_ERZ504709 | MGnify/ENA primary metagenome ERZ504709 (study PRJEB26092, sample SAMD00036203) | human gut metagenome | host: Homo sapiens | study: EMG produced TPA metagenomics assembly of... | reverse complement strand
AAATGCATCGTCCAGTTTTACCACTCCCTCTTCTAGCGCTGCCGCTGCCGTAATAATCTTAAATGTGGAACCCGGCTCGTAGGTATCACTGATACACTGGTTTCGCCACATTTTATTCAACAGATTCTGTTTTTCTTCCGCTGACACGGATTCTCCGGTGTCTCCAACCAGCGTAAACGGATCGTTCAGGTCAAATTCAGGATAATTCACCATCGCCATAAGTTCGCCGTTCTGCGGGTTCATCACGATCACGGAAACACTGTCCGCTGACTTTTTTGTGCAGACCTTTTTTGCCGCCTGCTCACAGTACATCTGAATATTGCGGTCTAAGGATAAGCAAAGATCATAACCGTTCACAGGTTCTAATCTGCTCTCCCCGGCATTCTCGATCTCTATTCCCCTTGCATCGGTTAACGTGAGGATTTTCCCGTTGGTTCCCTGAAGGTATTCATCATACTTTACTTCAAGTCCCAAAATGCCCTGATTGTCGGCCCCGGTAAATCCAAGTACTTTGGAAGCAAGCGTCCCATAAGGGTAATATCGTTTATAATCCTCATCCACTTTCACTCCGGAGAGTCCATAGGCTCTGATTGCATCCCCGGTCTCCTTTGCGACATTTGTTTTCACTCGCTCGATGGAACTGACTTTCTCCACACGCTTTCTAGCAGTCTCTTCCGAAATGCCAAGTTCTTTCACAAGCATAGCAATGACTTTTTCAGGTTCTTCCATCTGGTTATGGATCACGGAGATCGTGCACACAGATTTGTTTGTAGCAAGCACTGTGCCGTTTGCATCTAAAAGTTTTCCCCGTGCCGCCTTAATATCTCGCTCCCTCTCATGAAGATTCTCCGCTTTATTTCCATAATATTCGGAGCAGAATATCATCAGATAGACCAGTCTTCCAATCAGAAACATCATAATAAAAAAAACTGCCACGAATACGATCATTACCTTTTTGCGGTTAAAGGTCTTATTCCGATACATAAAACAAAAACCTCATAAAAGTCTTCCTTGCATTTTATTCCAACTTTTATGAGGTTATGTTTTTATTCACTGTTATCGGACGTTGTTCCTGCTTCTTCTGCATTTACACCATCATTTTCGGCGTTTTCTTCGTTGTTTTCCCCGGCTCCCGGAATATCTTCCATGGTATCCGGCACATCATCTGTTCCTTCCGGTTCTTCCTCCGGAATATTTCCTGTCACACGGTCTGTCACAGCGGCTGCGCCTGTATCCGTTCCGGTAATATCCCACCCAGAATGTAAGCCTGTCGTCTCCTCATCCGGATAAATATTCATATAAGGAAGTACTTCTTCTAAAATCTCCCTCACAATATTCTGTGCAAATGTGCTGTGTGGCTGATCCTGCGAGTTCGGCTCATCCACAAAACAGTAGATCATTAACTGAGGATCGTCCACCGGTGCAAAACCGATAAAAGAAACCAGATAGTTCACACCATCACGCGGCACTTTCTGTGCCGTTCCGGTTTTACCTCCCATGGAGTAACCGTCTACTTTTGCCGTATTTCCGGTACCGGATGTCACGGTTGAGTACATGTATTGTTTTAATGTATCACTTGTTGTCTTAGATACAGTTTCACGCAGCAACGTCGGAGAAATATCCTGAATCGTATTTCCATTCTGATCCGTGATCTTGCTTACCACTCTCGGCTGATATAACTTACCGCCATTGACCAGAGAACAGAAAGCAGTTCCAAGCTGGATCATCGTGGTGTTAAAGTTCTGTCCGAAAGCATTGGTTGCAAGACTCAGCTGTGATGTTGTATCCAATGTGTAAATCAGGGAATCAGTTCTCGATTCTCCCGGAAGATCGATGTTCGTTTTCTGTCCAAATCCAAAAATCTGCTGGTACTCCGTGAAATTCTCTGCCCCGATTCGGTAGGACATCTGCATCAGGGCATCATTACAGGAATTCATCAATGTCTGTTCCAAAGTCTGCACTCCGTGTCCACCTTTTCTATAGGCAACACATTTTACGGTAAATCCGCTGAGCTGTTCGGCTCCATCACAGAAAAAGGTATCATTGGTCGACAGTGTTCCTGTCTCAAGCCCGGCTGCAACCGTAAATGGTTTTGCCGTTGATCCCGGCTCATAAGTATAGGTCAGACATATGTTCTGCCACAACTGATTTAACGCTTCGAGTCTCGCATCATCATCCATCGCATCGATCTCTTCCTGTGTATAATACTCAGATAAATCCCATGGATTGCTCAGATCGTAATTTGGATACTGTGCCATTGCAAGGACATCGCCATTGTCCGGTTTCATGATGAGCACGCCGATTCTTGTTGCTCCGCCCTCACCCTCTCTGTAACCATCTGTATAGGCCTCATTAAACTCCTGTATTTTATTCTCTACCACCGACTGGATCGTCGCATCGATCGTTGTCACTAACGTATTGCCGTTGACTGCCGGTTTGATCGTTTTTTCAAATTACTGTCCGAATTCAGATATCCATACTGTCTGCCGTTAATTCCATTTAACGTGTCATCATAATAATTTTCCAGTCCATTAATTCCAAGGTTACCGGATGTTGTGAACCCGATCACGGAACTTGCCAGTTTTCCATATGGATATTGTCTCTGGTATTCTTTTTCAAACCAGACACCCTTGATATATGGATTGACCAGTTTTCCCTTTTCATCCCGCTCCTCCTGCAGATTTACAAAAGGCTGGATCGTATCATAGGACAAACGCTTGGCAAGCACAATGTATCTGCTGTCCGGAGAGTCCTTCAGGTAAGAATAAAGCTGTTCACTTGTCAGATCCGGGAAGCAGCTTACAAGCGCATTGATCGTCGGCTCCACATATTTTTTCATCATCATTTAAACGGAGCAGTCCAGAATCACATTATAAACTGCGATACTGGTTGCCAGCACAGTTCCTTTTGCGTCTACAATGTCTCCTCTCTGATAAGGAATTGTCTGGCTGTCATAGCCCCTGCTGTGCCAGAACGATTTTCTCATATTTTTCTCCACTGGTGTATTCAATATACATCAGTCTTCCGATGAGTCCGATCATAAGCGCTGCAACAACCGTAAACATTGACGATCATTTTTTCTGCATACGCTTTGGAAACTTTAACATCGGCATTTTCGGTCTTCTTTTGCCATTCTACCACCCGAATTATTTTTTTGCCTGAAAATTCCCTCTATTGCGGGATTTCATTATACTGATTCATGTAGTCTGTCTTATCTACAGAGTAGTAGACGATCTGATCCTGTGTTGCATAAAACATACCAAGTTCATTGATTGCCTTCTCCTTGATCGCATCGAGATCTACTGCGGTATTAATTCTCTTGTAAGCCTCGTCATTGTCAGCCTTAAGGTCTGTCACCTGGCTCTCTAAGCTTGCGATTTTTTTCATTCTTGCCGTTACATCGGACTGAAGCTTAATATAAGCTCCACAGAAAATGCCAAATACGGTCACTGCCATTGTCAGGAATACAACATAACTTTTGCTCATGCGAAGCGCTTTTTCCTGATTTCTGGCTGCGGCACGTCTGCGTTTTCTCAGCTCTTCCTCGCGTTCCCGCTCCTGTCTGTCTCTGCGCTCTTTGCGGTAATCCGGCATCGCCTCCATACGGCGTACGGTGTTGCCATCTACCTGATATGCTGCTCTATTTCGATTGTTGTGATTTACTGTTCTGTTCGGCATCTGCTACACCCTTTCAAAAACTCTTAATTTTGCACTCTTGGAACGGGAGTTCACTTCTAATTCTTCCTCGGAAGGAAGAATCGGTTTTCTTGTGACTACCTTTCCCTTGGATTTTTTACCACATACACACACTGGAAAATCGCTTGGACAGGTACATGGGTTCTCATTTCGTTTAAAATTCGTCTTTACAATTCGATCCTCTAAGGAATGGAACGTGATAATACAGATTCTTCCACCAGGATTCAAAAGGTCGATCATATCATCCAGATTATTCTGCAGTACTTCTAACTCTTTGTTCAGCTCAATACGGATTGCCTGAAACGTTCTTTTTGCCGGATGTCCACCGGTCACCTGAACTTTCATTGGAATGGAAGCCCTGATGATCTCCGTCAGTTCTCCGGTTGTCTCGATCGGTTTCTTTGCCCTCTCCTGCACGATGTGTTTTGCAATATTTTTTGCGAACTTGTCCTCACCATAATCACGGATGATACGGTAAAGATCCATCTCACTGTATCCGTTTACAATATCTTTTGCAGTCAGGCTCTGTCTGTCATCCATTCTCATATCAAGTGGAGCATTCTCATCACGATAAGTAAAACCACGCTCCAGTGTATCTAACTGAAACGAAGATACGCCAAGATCCAACACGATTCCATCCACCTTTTCCACGCCAATGCGGTGAAGTTCCTCTTTCATGTTGGCGTAATTGCTTCGGATAATGGTGATCTTGTCACCAAATTCCTTTAATCTTTCTCCGGCGGCTGCGATTGCATCCGCGTCCTGATCGATTCCGATCAGCCTGCCTTTTTCTGATAACCGTGAAGCCACCTGGTAAGCATGTCCGCCACCGCCAAGTGTTCCATCCACATAGATTCCGTCAGGCTTGATATTCAAATTTTCAATTGTCTCATTTAGCAATACTGAATAATGATTAAATTCCATTGTGATCCTCTCTGCCTGACTTTTGCTCTGGCTCTCTTTTTTTATTCTCTGTGGATCAGATGCTGAACCCTAAATCTGCCATGTGTTCTGCAATCTCATCCATCTCATCTTCATCATATGTATTCTCCTGCCATCTGTCTTTATCCCAGATTTCCACTCTGCTTAAGACTCCGACTAAAACGACATCTTTTGTCAGATTTGCATATTCTCTTAAAACTGGTGGAAGAAGGATTCTTCCCTGCTTGTCCAGTTCACAGGAAGCTGCTCCTGCAAAAAAGAAACGTGAAAACTTTCTTGCATCCTTGGAAGTCATGGAAATGTTTCTGAATTTCTCTTCGATGTTGTGCCATTCTTCTGACGTATACACAAATAAGCATCCATCAAGTCCCTTTGTCACTACAAATTCATCGCCAAGCTGCTCTCTGAATTTTGCCGGAACTATCAGTCTGCCTTTTGGATCAACTGTGTGGTTGTATTCTCCCATAAACATGACACAATCACCTGCCTTTGTGCGGCAGCTGGTTCCTCTTGATTTTCCATTTCTGTGGTCATTTGCCACCACTTCGAACCATTCTCTACCACTTTCCACCACTTTTAAACATATATTAGACTATTCTTAAGAAAAAATCAATATTTTAGAGCCAAAAAAATAATGCCAGACCAGTTATTTCCTGATTTGGCATTATTTTCCATTCTTCTCTACTTACTTCTTTCTGTTTCCTCGATATACTCTTCAATCAGCTGATCGAGTTTTGTACTTTTTTGATAGTAATTATCAAACTTATCCTGTCGTAAAAGTGCCTGATCCAGTTCAAATCGAACGGATTCGATTTCCTGCTGTAACTCACTCAACTTTCTCATATGAATCCTCCTGATTTCCTCAATGGAAAATGCAATTTTACAAATTCAAATTTCTGCTAATTGCCGGAGCAGAGAATAGTCCCTTTTTCTTTTCCCCTTTTTCTTTTCCTCTCTTTTATATTCTCCATATTACTATCCGCAGATTCAAAAATCAAATGAATTAGGTGATGAGTTTTCTCCAAAAATTCGACATTTCCAAACGGATTTTTTCACAATTGCACGTATTTCCCACAAAAACAGCGCATCCATTTTTCGACTTTGGATGCGCTGTTCATAAAAAATTAATATTTGATTCGTATGTTTTCCTATCGTTTTTGTATGTTTTTCATTTTTCAGGAATGTTTTAACCGGAATTCTGCCCTTTTCTCGGCGAGTAAATGTATCATTGTCTCCATTGCCTTGTAGTTCACCTCCACAATGTGATGGATATCATCCTCCACATCATGCTTTCTCACAAGATAATCATCATGGGATTTCTGGATAAAATCGCAAAGATTTCTGGCACTGTTAAATTCCAGATGATCTGCTTTATGCGGTTTTGCAGCGTCCGTCCTGATATATCTCCGCAAATCCCGCTTTAACTTCTCCTCGTAAGAACAGTGATCCTTCAGACTTCCCGGATAGATCTTATTGTGAGGATAGGTAAAATAGTCTGCCAGATAGTGGCTGATCTGTCCAAGATCCATGTAATACTTGCGCCCTTTTTTCTTCTCCACCAGTTTCCTGCCCTCGGAAAGGCGCTCAATATGGCGTCTGATATCCGGGTAAGTTCCGTCCATCTCATGGCGCTTATAGACGAAAGATGGCTTAATGTCCGGCAGGACACTTCCGATGTAAAAAGATAATTTATGTTTTTTCAGATCATTGTCTTCCATATTATTTACAATGTAACGTGCCAGTGAAATATGTGATTTTTTTCTCATAAGTACCGCCTCCAAACAGGAATCTTTTTGTTTTTCCAACTCCCATACTACATCTCCGCGGCAAAAGAAACAAGGGTATCTTTGTAAACTTTTTGTGTAGTTTTTGTGTTTTAAAGCACTGGAATCCTGCTTTACAGATGTAAATTTTCTTATCCTGCTTTTTTATGGTCTGCACAAATGGAGCATGTGCAGACCAGTTTCATACCTGTATTAATTATTCATATTTACAGTTGCACTCGAAGCTTGCGCACTCTGTCTCTCCACAGGTGCAGGCTCCGGCACCGGAAATACCGATATGATCTGCGTGACATTTCTCATTTTCATTGAAACGGCAGTGTGTTGCCTCACACGCAACGTCGATTTCCTTAGAAACATCTTTTAATGCGTTACAGGCTGCACCGTTTGTTCCGCGGTCTTTGAAACTTCCGCAACAGGTGCTCTGTGCTTCGGTTGCTTCGCGTCCCTCCACCTGAATGTCGCCTTTGCAGCAACAGCCGTCTTCATTATTGTAGGTGCAGCTTTTCACTGAACAATCCAAATATGCCATACTTTTTTCTCCTTTTCCTTCAAATCTGTCAGACAATTGTGAAACTCCTCATAATCTTCTTTAAATTGTTCAAAATTAACAAAAACATTCAAGACACGCTTTCGCTATGTGTCACTCGCAACGGTACTGCTCATTCTTCGCAGTACTTCGCAAATTCATTTAAAATCTGCTTCGCAGATAGGAATTTGCTCACACTTGAATCACTTTCGCACGGTCTGTGCAGTAAATGCACAGACCTGATTGAAAAAAGTCGTTCCTGCCTTCTAAGAACCGGCGGTTCCCCAATGTCTTTCATGTCTTTTGTTAATTTTTCACAATTCAACTTAGGTTTTTATGAGTTTCGCAATTGTCTTAGATTAGTATGGCGATTTTTGAAAAAATATGCAAAGAGCATATGCCATAATTTTCTGACATATGCCCTTCTTCAATTTTTATTCATTTTTATTTTAATGCGGCAGGATTGATCTTCTTTGTTGCGATCTCATCCTTTTAACATTGCAAGGAACTCTTCTTTTGGAACGGTTGTGGTAGCCTGTTCGCCATGAAGTCTGTAGCTACTGTTCCGTCTTTTACTTCGTTCTTGCCAAGAATGATGAGGTAAGGAACTTTCTCTACCTGTGCAGCTCTTACACGATAGCCAAGTTTCTCGGCACGCTCGTCAATCTCCACACGGATACCGTTCTCATCCAGATAGCTGAGAAGTTCATGTGAGTATGCATTCAACTCTTCATCCTCATTTTTAACCGGAATGATTCTTGCCTGAACCGGTGCTAACCAGAGTGGCAGATTTCCTTTTGTTTCCTCTAAGATATAAGCCATGAAACGGTCAAGGGAACCAAGGATTGCTCTGTGTAAAACAACCGGTGTTTTCTTTGTGCCATCTTTGTCAATGTATGTCAGATTGAATTTTTCTGGTAAGCAGAAGTCAAGCTGGCAGGTGGAAAGTGTGTATTCATTTCCGATTGCCGGTTTTACGTTTACGTCAAGTTTTGGTCCGTAGAATGCAGCCTCACCGATTTCCTCTGTGTAGTCGATTCCAAGGTCATCTAATACTTTTCGGAGTGCATTCTCTGCTGTGTTCCACATCTCATCGTCATCATGATATTTTACTTTATCAGCAGGATCTCTTAAGGAGAGCACGCAACGGTAATCTGTGATGTTGAAATCCTTGTAAGTATCAAAAATCAGATCTACAACCTGTGAGAACTCTGACTCAATCTGTTCCGGTGTCACGAAAAGATGTGCGTCGTTCTGGCAGAAATGACGTCCTCTCTCGATACCTTTTAAAGTACCGCTGGCTTCGAAACGGAAGTCATGTGCGATCTCACCGATACGGATTGGAAGATCTTTGTAGGAATGCATTCTGTTTGCATAAATCATCATATGATGCGGGCAGTTCATTGGACGGAGAACAAAGGACTCTCCCTCCACTTCCATTGCAGGGAACATATTGTCTTTGTAATGATCCCAATGACCGGATGTTTTATACAGATTAACCGTACCAACACAAGGTGTCATAACATGAAGATATCCAAGTTTTCTCTCTTTTGCTTTGATATAATTTTCAAGTTCCTGCCATACTGTGTATCCTTTTGGAAGGAACATTGGAAGTCCACGTCCAACAAGGTCATCCGACATGAAAAGATTCATCTCTTTACCGATTTTTCTGTGGTCACGGTCTTTTGCTTCCTCAAGAAGTTTTAAGTGCTCCTCTAACTCTTCCGGTGTCGGGAAACATACACCGTAAATACGCTGCATTACGTGATTGTTTGCATCACCTTTCCAATATACACCAGAGTATTTTACAAGTTTGAAGTTCTTACATAACTTTGTATTGTCTACGTGAGGTCCACGGCAGAGATCCGTGAAATCTCCCTGATCGTAAACAGAAATGTTTCCATCTTCCAGACCTTCAATTAAGTCCAGTTTGTATGGATCATCTTTGAACATTTCCATTGCTTCTGCTTTGGAAATCTCACGTCTGTAAATCTTCTTGCCTTCTTTGCAGACTTTCTTCATCTCTTTCTCGATTGCTGCAATTGCTTCGTCGTTGATGATATCATCGCCAAGGTCAATATCATAATAGAAACCTTCTTTTACAACTGGTCCTACCCAGAACTTTGCCTGTGGGTATAAGTGTTTTACTGCCTGTGCCATCACATGTGCGCAGGAATGGTTTAAAGTATTCAGTCTCTCGTCTGCTTTAAAATCTACCATTTTCTTCATTTCCTTTCGCTATATAAAAATAAGTTTCTGTAGGAAGTATCTCCGATTCTCTGTACAACATAAAAAATCCCTGATACTGCATTCCTACAATATCAGGGACGATATACTTATCGTGGTTCCACCCATCTTCATCTCTCCATCCTATCAGACATCAAACTTCTTACTGCCTGTCCATTCTGGAGAAATCTCATTCTTGATGATAACGGTATCACCGGACCGGATTGGGGTCACTCAGAGCTGGTCTTCACATAATTCTTAGCCGGAATGCTCACACCAAACGCCTTCCTCTCTGGGACTTTTTCTTATGCTACTCTTCTCTTCATCGTTTTGACTAGGGTCATTCTATACCCTTTTCTTCTATCTGTAAAGTACTTTTTACAGTTCAGATACGGCGGACTATCTTCCGCAGCAGTATTTGTACTTCTTACCACTTCCGCATGGGCATGGATCGTTACGTCCGACTTTTTTTGCCTACTATGAACAGTGCCGGATTTCTTCTGCTCTAAGAATAAAGCTCTTCTCTTCTCATCATTCAAAAATCTCTTTCCACTGTGGTAATTCATATAACCAGTTCTGCCTTTGCGTCAACCATGTTTTTGTATAATTTTTCTTTATCAAAAACAAGGTTAACTTTTGTATCTTCTTCCATGGTGTCGATTGGATTAGCCTCTACCAAGCTGTCGTTGATTCCGTCTAAGAATCCTGTCATCTCCATAACACTGAGGTTGTACTTCTCTGCAAGCTCTTTTACCGTTCCTTCTACTTTCTCATCCGGATTTGTTAAAAGCTGTTCGTATACGCCCTTCTCTAAAAGGAAGTATCTCTGCCAGAATCTCTGTAATTCACCTCTATCTGCTTTCTCATTATAGGCAACTTTCTGCCACTGTTCCAATAATGCCATGTTACATTCCTCGATTTCTAATTATAGTATATTTGCACCATGCACAGGTGCATTTGTTATTATAGCAAATATTGATGGGTTTTTCAAAGGATTTTTTTGGCTGGATGAATGCATCGTGTACCTTATTAATTTTTTAATCGAATTTAAGTCAATTATTCAATGATCTTTCCTTCATTAAAAATATTTTGTATAATTGTTTTCCATTCCTCCCTAATATTTTTCCATTCTCCCCAATTTTTATTGATATAACAATATGCTTTGTATGGTTTATCTGATGTTGGTGCTTTTTTATGAGTTTTAGAATATGTTGAGTTGTTATCGTTTTTTGCTTGTTTCATAGTTTTTTGGATTCCTTTCTTAACATAATTTAATTTATAATTTGAACTTATGGAGGATTTTAATGATCGATTTTACAAATGCATTTAACAATATTAGCTACTTATATCAACATCAACAGCGAGATGTGATTCAATACCATTTTATGTTACACGGATATCATATCAACGTCGCATATACTAAATGTGCAGGATTGTCCCGTCAGATTTCAGTTACTTTTGAAACCGGTGAACGAGAGGTGATTTTTTTGCCTATTCGTATAACTAAAAAAGGTGAGTCTTTATTAATAAGCGCACATGTTGGGGAATACATGTCACTTTTATACCCATTTTTTGAAAATTTTACTAGGGATGGACGTATTTCGACCACTGTGTTTTTCGAGGAATTGACAGTACGTCTTGAATCCTTAACTATGGATGACTTGCGCTATGAAAATATCCATGAATTTAGTGATCGTATTAAGCATACTAAGCATCCTCGAAGCAAAAATAAAAGCGATGACTATTATAATCCTTATTTCTTTAACATTATCCACAAAAATTTAAGTGATCGAATGCGACAGAAAATTTTTGATATGTATGATAATCCTCACGAAATTATTAAATTTCTTAAAAGTAATGGCTTAACATTAGCATTTACAGAAGATATAAATAAAGCACGTGATTTCTATACTGTGTTTAATCAACGTCGTTTAGAGATTGAGGGTAAATGCTAGTTATATAAACTTTACAAACTATATTCTATGGCTATGTGATTGTGTTCGGCATAGTCTAATAGTTCAGCTATTGTTGTTCCGGAAGATTGATTTATCACTATGCCACCAGTAGTATCATCGTTACTGTAAAAAAATAGTGTCCAATCGTCTTCATATTTTTTCAATACAATTTTTTCAATGGAAAACGGTGCTGCGTCATTTTCATATTGCTTGATCCAATCGGGAATGATATATTTTTTCATAATTTTATACCATAATATCCTTTCATATAAATATTTGTTGCTGACGGAAAATGTTTTCCGTCAGCATGTGATAATTATTTTCCTAGAGTTCGGAGCCATTCCATTAAACCATCATCACTATTCCATTGCGGCATCGCCGGAGTGTCTTTAATAGGATTTGCTTTTTCGAGAGCTTCCCGTTTGAGCGTTGTATCTGCTCGCGCATATATTTCTGTTGTCGTGACACTACTATGACCAAGTAGATCGCGAATATAAACCAAATTCACATTTGCCTGTAATAGATGCATTGCTTTTGAATGCCTGATACAGTGAGGCGAAAGTTTTTCGGGAATAAGTTCAGGATGAACTTTCCTCGCCATATCTGCGTATTTGGTTAAGATGTAGCTAATTCCAAAGCGTGAAAGCTGTTGCCCGCTTCTATTTTGAAACAGGTATGCATCATTTCCACCTGCATCAATTTTAAAATCTTTAATATATTGCTTTAATATATCCTCGGTTCTAGAAAGAAGTGGAACAACGCGTGTTTTATCTCCCTTTCCGGTTATTCTTATTGTTGCAGGTGCGCTAAAACGAATATGAACTATTTTAATATCTGCAATTTCTTGAACTCTGGCGCCAGTGTCGTACATAAGACTAAGAATGGCCAGATCACGGCGACCGTATTTGGTTTTTATATCTGGTTGTTCAAGAAGTAATTTTATGCCGTCAATAGTAAGATATTTTAACCCAGGTTCTGGTTGCTTCATTGGCCGTATGGCTAAATTTTCCTGACATTGCAGGGCACAGTCTGGTAGTGCGAATTGCAGATACCTGAAAAATGATTTTAATGCGCCTAATCGTTGATTGCAGGTACTTGCCCCACAATTTCTTTCCTTTTTGAGCCATAGCATAAAATCTTCAATTTGTTGAACATTAAGCATATCTAATGTCAGCAAATTTGGTTTTATATGTTTTTCCGTATCGTAAAACAAAAGCAGTAACCGAAATGTGTCACGATACGTAGCTATTGAATTAGGACTTAGATTTCGTTGTATTGGCAAGTATTCTGTGAAAAATTTGGTCATGTGATATGCAAAATCAGGTGTTTTATTCTTCATACATCACACCTCCGACTTCTGGAAATACATGCCCGGTTAGCTCGTCCATTTGTTCTAGCACATCTGGAAAAGCTTCAGCGGTTAATTTTAAATAATACTGTGTCGAAGCAATGCCTGTATGTCCAACGTATTTAGACAAAATAGGAAGCATCGCAGTAAGGTCAACACCTTCTTTCGCCCATTGGTTTAATCTATGACATATAAATGTGTGACGTAGATCATGAACCCGTGGTCCCAGTTCCTTGCCAAGATATGGGATTCCTGCTAACCATAGTTGTTCGCGAAAATGTCGTTCTATATTACTTACACAATATCCGGTTCCGTCTTTTTTGAAGAAGAATGGAAAGTCTTCTTCATGATCATTGTGAACAGATTCTGTATATGTTCTGCATCGAGCTGCTAGTGTTGCTGCCATTGGAACGAGTCGTTCATTTCCGTTTTTGGAATCATGAATATGAATAATTCCACGTTCGATATCAACATCGCCAACTGTAAGATTAAGAAGCTCCGATATGCGGAAACCGCATCCATAAAGCATCCGGTATAAAAGCGGAAACGAGAGATGGCGGTATGGAGAATTTGGAGTATATTCCATTTGATCTAAAGAAATAAATAGTTTCTTAATCTCTGCTTTGGTGAATACATATGCCGTATGTTGTGAAAAATGATATTTTTGCGGTGGGGCTATATAGCCGGAGTAGCCTTGGCTGTTTAAAAATATAGCAAAGTGTTGAAGATACATAATCCTCGCTGATCTTGTAGTATCATTTTCATTCGGCCGTTTTTGTGACCAAGCCAGAACAATTTCTTTCGACAATTCGTAATTTTTCACTTCATATCGTTTGCTGAATGTATCAAATACATGTAATGCGTTATATCCACCCACATAATCATATCCTAGTGCCTGCTTTTGCTTTACAAACAAATCCAACATGGGAGCAAATGGTCCATCAAAAGATCCAACTGTTCTTTTCTTCATAAGTCCACCTCCAATCCACACAGGGCAAGTTGCTTTATACTGATTCTCAAGTAAACTTCTGTGCTTGAGATATCTGCATGTCCAAGTGTTTGTGATATAACAGGGAGAGAAACATCATTTTCAAGCATTCTGGTAGCCAAACCGTGTCGAAACGCGTGCATTCCAGTACGTTTATTAGCGGGAGTATTGATACCTGCTGTTCGCATCTGTCGTGGAATAACATTACCAAGAGAATGTAATTCTCCATAAGGATACATATGAGACACAAAAATGTTTTTAACATTAGTTTCTGGACGCCCATTTTTTAAATAATCTATGATAGCCCAGCCCACGTCATCTGGTAGTGGCAAAGAAAGTGCGTGCCCAGTTTTTTGCTGACAAAACGAGATGAGTTTATCGTCCCAGTTAATGTTTGAAAATGTCAAAGTTCGGATATCGCTACTTCTAATTCCTAATCTTGCTGCAATCAGAAAAATGGCATAATTTCGTTTACCGATAGGATTTGAACGATCCACAGAATTAAGTATTTTTTCAATTTCTGTGTCGGTAAATGTGCTGGGGATTTTCTGTTGGCGGATGTTTTTTACGTGAGGGATGAAATCCGAAAGCGGAGTGTCAATAAATCCATTTTCATATCCAAAAGTTAGTAGCCTGCGAATTTCGCGTAGTGATTCAGAGACATAAGTTGTAGAATATCTTGCAAGTGATAAAATATAAGTGTTTATAATAGAGCCTGTTACAGACTTAAAATCTCGAATCCCAATATCATAAAGATAATCATGAAATCGCATAAGCCTTCCACGTAGCTGTTTCATGGTGCTTTCGGAAAAATGTCTATGCTCCTCAGCTTTTAAGAATTCCGAAAAAAGATCATGTAACTCTTCCGAAAAATCTGTTGATGGTGTACAATACTGACGGAAGATAACGTGAAATTGTGTAAAATCTGAAAGCATGTTCACAGCTCGTGTGATGCGATACATAGAATCACGTTTTTCTAAAGCTTCGGCACATACATCCTGAAGGAATTGTTGACGAAAACCCTCTGTGAATTCTTGATTGGGCTGAACTGAAGCATAAGACAATATAGATTGCCAAGTTTTATTGTAGGTCTGTACTTGACAATCGCTATATCCCTTTTGAAACATCACCTCCTTTAATTCAGAAACATAGGTTTGCAATTCTGATGTAAAAACCTTATTGAGTCCTTCCATTCTCTTCTCCTTTCTTGCTATAAATGGGTTGTTACATTAATAACCATATCAAAAAGGAAAGAAAATGTTGAGTAATTGTCGTTGTAAAACTAATAAAGAAAGGAAAGAGTCATCTGACTCAACATAATATATGACTCATAAAAAATTAATTATAACGGAGAAACCAAGTGTTGCGCAGGAGTTCGCACGGATTCTTGGTGTATCAGGCAGAAATGACGGATACATAGAAAATAGTGATTACGTCATTACCTGGTGTGTCGGTCATCTTGTGGAGATGGTTTATCCCGAGGTATATGATGAAAAGTATAAAAAATGGAAGTTAGAGGATCTTCCTTTCCTTCCAAAAGAGTACAAATATGATGTGATCCCGGCGGTCAGCAAACAGTATGATGTAGTACATAAAATGCTGCACCGCGAAGATATTGATACTGTCTACTGGGCAGGGGATGCCGGAAAAGAAGGACAGACCATTGAGGAAAACATCCGTATGTACGGCGGTGTCCGCGAGGGGATGAAAGAGCTGCGCGTCTGGATCGATTCCCAGACAGAGGAGGAAATCAAGCGGGGTATCCGCGAAGCAAAGCCGATGTCGGATTATGCAAACCTCGGAAAATCCGGCATTATGAGGACCATTGAGGATTACGCGATGGGAATCAATTTTTCCCGTGCAATGTCTGTGAAATATGGAAATCTTTTAAATGATGCGGCAGGGACGAGAAGCTATACTGCAATTGCAGTCGGACGTGTCATGACCTGCGTGCTCGGTATG
>ENA-OQHF01001085-OQHF01001085.1-human-gut-metagenome-genome-assembly--contig:-NODE-1085-length-15433-cov-6.619626_pt1 | contig 15433 bp, 19 predicted proteins | sample MGYA00242559_ERZ504709 | MGnify/ENA primary metagenome ERZ504709 (study PRJEB26092, sample SAMD00036203) | human gut metagenome | host: Homo sapiens | study: EMG produced TPA metagenomics assembly of... | reverse complement strand
AAGGAAGTTATGTTTTACTCCGTCTTTTTTAAAAGCAATTACGGTATCAAGATTTACATTTTCAACGCTTTTTGAAAATATTGCTTTCAACCTGCGGATTGATTTTGCTCATTTGCTTAATCATATTTTTGATTTCCTGCCTTTTTGACGCATTATCGGGATTGCAGGAGGTGCAGGTATCCGTAAACTTGCAGGCGCATTGAATGAAATGCAAATCGTTATAATCTCTCCAGCGTTTAATCTCGTCTTCACGGATAAGATACATAGGGCGAATAAGCTCCATACCCTCAAAGTTTGTTGAATGAAGTTTAGGCATCATAGTTTGCACCTGACCGCCGTAGAGCATACCCATTAAAATTGTTTCGATAACATCATCATAATGATGGCCGAGGGCGATTTTATTGCAACCAAGTTCCTTTGCTTTATTATAAAGATGACCTCTTCTCATTCTTGCGCAGAGATAGCAGGGGGATTTTTCAACGTGGAGTACGGATTCAAAAATATTTGACTCGAAAATTGTTATCGGAACATTTAAAAGCTCTGCATTTTTCTCAATGATTTCTCTGTTTTCGGGGCTGTAGCCGGGGTCCATAACAAGGTATACTACCTCAAACGGAAATTTGTTGTGCCTTTTAAGCTCTTGAAAAAGCTTTGCCATAAGCATAGAATCCTTGCCGCCTGAAATACAAACGGCAATTTTATCACCTTCCTCAACAAGCTGATAATCGTTTATTGCGGCGGTGAATTTGCTCCAAATTCCTTTGTGGAATTTTTTGTTTATGCTTCTTTCAACATCCTTGGCTCTGTCGTTACCGCTCTTAAGATTTGCAAGCATATAGCCGTAGTAGCCCTCTTTTAAATTAGCTGCATTAAAGCCGTGCTCTCTTAAATTTTCTGCGACGGGGTCGCTGATAATTCCGCTTTTGCAGCAGATGATCAGAAGCTTATCTGTTGGAAGGGTATCAAGCCTTTCCTTAAGCTGATTTTGCGGAATGTTAATTGCTCCGTTGATTGTGCCGTAAGTAAATGCTATTTCGTCTCTGATATCAATAACAACATATTCGTCGCTTTTTAATTCAAGCATTTCACTTATGCTTATTTCTTCGTATTTTTTCATAATGTTTACCTGAACAATTTATTTTTTGATAAGGTCCTTAATAACCTCGCCTGCGATAATTAATCCGACTGTTGACGGAACAAATGCATTACTGCCGGGCACCTGCCTTCTTGCAGTGCATTTTCTCTCAGTTCCCGGAGGGCAAACGCAATTGTGTTTGCAGCTGTTTTCCGTATCCTCCGTCGGCTTAATCGGAATTTCTTTTGAATAAACTACCTTAAGCTTGCGAACCTTGCGCTTTTTAAGCTCATATCTCATAACTCTTGCAAGCGGGTCAACGCTTGTTTTGTAAATATCCGATACTTCAAAAGCGGTTGGGTCCATCTTATTTCCTGCACCCATTGAGCAGATGATAGGTGTGTTATGCTCCTTTGCCTGCATAACAAGTGCGATTTTGCCCGATACTGTATCAATTGCATCAACTACATAATCATATTTTGAAAAATCAAACTCGTCTGCCGTTTCGCTTGAATAAAATGTTTGGTGCTTATATACAACGCAATCGGGATTGATTGATTTAATTCTTTCCTCTGCAACGTCAACCTTGAATTTTCCTATCGTGTCTGTTGTGGCAATAATCTGCCTGTTAATATTGGTTAAGCAAACCTTATCGTCATCAATAATATCAATAGTGCCGATGCCGCTTCTGACTAACGCTTCAACAGTGTATCCTCCGACACCTCCGATGCCGAAAACTGCCACACGTGAATTTTTAAGCTTTTCCATAGCTTTATTTCCTACCAATAATTCAGTTCTTGAAAAACGGTTTAACATAACTGCACCACCAATAATATTGTTTAATTTATTATTTTATAAGATTATATATTTCTTAACCTACCTTGTCAATAGGCTAAGTTATTAGTCGATTAATATATTAATAAATAATTGCAGATATTGACATTTGTCAGAAAAATGTGTATAACTAAGATGAATTGAGTAATAATATAACAAAAATCGGAGATATTATAATTTATGAGATATGATATAGGAATTGTCGGAACGGGGCCTGCGGGCATTTCTGCCGCAATTACCGCTAAGATAAGAAATAAAAATATTATCCTTTTCGGAAATAAAGATTTAAGCGAAAAAATGGTAAAGGCTCATTCAATAAAAAACTATACCGGCTTGCCAAATGTAACGGGAAACGAACTTGCAAATGATATGAAAAAGCATCTTGAAAGTCTTGATATAGAAATCACGGATAAAAAGGTGAATGCTGTTTATTCTATGGGCAAGTATTTTGCTCTTCAAGTCGGCAAGGAAATGATTGAATGTTCTTCATTGATACTTGCAACAGGCGTTATTCAGTCAAAAACGCTTAAAAATGAGGATGGATTCGTTGGCAGGGGAGTAAGCTACTGTGCAACCTGCGATGCTCATTTTTGCAAGGGTAAGGATGTCGGAGTTATTGCTTATGGCAAGGAAGCCGAGGAGGATGCAAAATTTTTGAGCGAAACGTGCCGAAAGGTTAAATATTTTCCGCTTTATGATTTTGAGCCTGAGGTTTTTGACAAAATAGAAAATATTGAAATAATAAACGATAAGCCGATTGGATTTATCGGTGAAAATAAGGCTGAAAAAATTGCTTGCCAAAATGGTGAGTATGACGCTTTTTCGACTTTTGTAATTAGGGACAGCATCGCCGCCGATAAGCTTGTGCCGGGGCTTAAAACAGACGGGGCACACGTAATTGTTGATTTACAGATGAAAACGAATATTAACGGTCTTTTTGCCTGCGGCGATATTGCCGGCAAACCGTATCAATATATTAAAGCAGCAGGGCAGGGGAATGTTGCGGCTATTTCAGCCGTTTCCTACCTTGCAAATCAAAATAAAGGAGAATAACAAATGATTGAAGAAATTAAAAACAGTGATTTTACAGATGTATTAAAGAGCAAGCTTGCAGTTGTTGATTTTTCTGCCGTTTGGTGCGGTCCGTGCCAAATGCTTGCCCCTATTATAGAGGAACTTTCCGACGAAATGGACGGCGAGGTTGATTTCTTTTCGGCAGATGTTGACGAAAACAGGGATTTGGCATATCAATTTGATATTCAAAGCATTCCTGCTATTGTAGTTTTTGCAAACGGAGAAGAGGTTACAAGAACGGTAGGTTTTCAACCAAAGGAAGAACTTAAAGAATTAATTGAAAGTTGTAAATAATTTCGGTCGTGAATAAGCAGCCATAACCGTGCCGAAACAGAAAAGGAATTAGAAATACGTATTTATCAACGTTTTTTCTAATTCCTTTGTTTTTTATATCAATAATATTTGAACGTTTTGTCTTAATATCCTAAAGGATACGGCGACAAAACGTTGGGCACTTTGAATTTTTAGCAAAGGGGCAGTACCAACGTACAGCTCCCTTCACTAAAAATCCAATTCTGACTACTTCTTCGCAACCGCTTTTTATAGATAATATTTGCTAAGCTTTTTTCTTTCTGCCTGTAAATATTGAAATGCCGAATATTACTGCAAGGAGGAAGGCTGCAAAGATGAACCAACCGACAAGCATTGCCGTTCCCTTTGACTTGAACGTATCGTAATATCCTTTAAGATAAATTATAGTTACTATAACAGGTAAAATGTATTGCATATAAAGTCTTATCCAATGCGGGAATTTGATTCCGTCGCCGTGATTAGCCTCTTTAATGAAATTCTCAAAGCCCCAGCCGTTCTTTCTTACACAGAACATAACAAATGCAAGGCTTCCGAGAGGCAAAAGGTTAGAGGAAACAAGGAAGTCCTCAAGGTCCATAATTGAACTGCCTTCGCCGAGCGGCTGAATGTTTGAAAGAAGATTGAAACCTAAAATAGCCGGCATTGAAAGAGCGGTTATAAGTACAAAATTAACAGCAACAGATTTTTTTCTGCTCCAAGAGCACATATCCATAAACATTGCAATAATGTTTTCAAATACTGCAATGATAGTCGAAAGAGCCGCAAATGACATAAAGATGAAGAAAAGCGTTCCCCAAATTCTGCCGCCTTTCATACTGTTAAATAAATTCGGAAGAGTAATGAAAAGAAGCGAAGGACCTGAGTCGGGTTGAACACCGAATGCAAAGCAAGCCGGAATAATGATAAAGCCTGCCATGAGAGCAACAAATGTGTCAAGCAAAACGATATTAACTGCCTCTCCTGTAATCCTTTTCTTTTTATCAAGATAGCTGCCGAAAATTTCCATAGCGCCGATACCGAGACTTAATGTAAAGAATGCCTGGCTCATTGCGGCAAATACTGCGTTGCCGATACCTACTTGCTTGACAGATTTGAAATCAGGCACAAGGTAAAATTTAATTCCCTCGCTTGCATTTGGCAGGAAAACGGAATTGACTGCAAGTGCAATCATAAGTACAAGAAGCAAAAGCATCATTACCTTTGTTACTTTTTCAACACCTTTTTGAACGCCGAAAGCACAAGCGCCGAAAGATATGACGATTGCTATTATTGCCCAAAGCGCCATAGTCTGCGGGGTGGAAAGCATATTGCTAAATGCGCCCGAAACAGCAGTGTTGTCAAGCCCGGCAAGTTTGCCTGTCGCTTCCATATATGCGTAGTAAAGCATCCATCCGCCTACCATTGTGTAAAACATCATAAGAAGGTAGCTACCCAAAATACTTATCCATTTTAAGTGATGCCATTTTGTTCCTTTAGGTTCAAGTTTTTCAAAAGCTTTGCCCATACCCATTTGGCTTCCACGACCTACGGTAAATTCGCATACCATAATCGGAAGACCGAGTATAACTAAAAATGCAAGATACATTAATATAAACGCCGCACCGCCGTACATTCCCGTAATGTAAGGGAATTTCCAAACGTTGCCGATGCCTATTGCGCATCCTGCCGAAACCAATATAAATCCAAGTCGTGAGCCGAATTGTTCTCTTGTTGCCATATATTTTTCCTTTCTTATAGCAATTGTATTTTTAAATTTTATCATATTAATATATTAATATCAATACACCGCTTTTAAGCGTTAAAGTAAAAGAAAAACCATAAATAGAAAATTATGCAAAACAATGTCTAATTGTGAATTAATTATTAACATTAGCACTCTCGGCTTGACAGTGCTAATTTATAGTGCTATAGTGTAGACAGAACGAAAGGAAAGAAAGTTAAGAGAAGAAAAAAGGCGATAGCCTTAAAAACTCCGCTTTGTTTTCTCATCCCCGAGTTCATAGAAAACAGGTAGTCACATATAGTTAAATGTATGGTGTTTTTTATGAAAGGAGCGATGACTTATGTTGATGCCTAGCGTATTTGGTAAAGATTTGTTCGATGACTTTTTTGATTTTCCGTTTTATGATAATAATGAAATGGATAAGCTTGAAAAGAAACTCTATGGTCATAGGAGTAAGAACCTTATGAAAACAGATGTTCAGGAATCCGATGACAGTTACATTATGGAAATGGATTTGCCGGGATTTTCTAAGGACGATGTTAAGGTTTCTCTTAAAGACGGTTATTTGACTGTTAAGGCAGCCAAAGGACTTGACGAGGAGAGCGAAAAGAAAAATACAAAATACATTCGCAAGGAACGTTATGCCGGCGAGTGTGAGAGAAGCTTCTATGTGGGCGACGTTAAGGAAAGCGACATCAAGGGCGAGTTTAAGCACGGCATTTTGACCTTGACAATTCCTAAAGTTCAGCCTCAAAAAGAAGTTGACACTACAAAATATATTGAAATCGAGTAATATTTAATTACTCGTGTTCCCCTTTAAGTTACAAGGCGGTGGGTGCTTATGCGCCCGCCGCCAATTGCATTATTATACTTACTAAAAAAGCACTAAGCCATTGATGACTTAGTGCTTTTGTTTTTTACTGAACTGATTTTTTGAAAACTTTTTTATCTAATTTTCTGCCGACTATTACGTAATAGAGAATTGTTCCGAGAACAAGCATAACTCCAAGCTCACCCAAAGCAACTAAACCGCCCTGTGTTAAAAAGCTTGCAAAATGGAATTTGCCCTCAATGAAAAACACTTCAATTTCCCAGCCGATAACAATTCCGTTGAAAACAGCAGGCATAAGAAGAGATAAAAGCGGATAATTTCCGATTTTTACATTTCTTAAAAGGTACATTGCCGTTGTTGCGCCGAGTGTTGCAAGCGAACCGAATATCATATCAAGCGGTAAGCCCGAACCGATATTGTAAATGTTTGAAAGCACACATCCAAGCGTAAGGCCCCCGGTATAGCCGCAGGGGTGAAAAGCGCTAAGACGTTGAGTGCCTCGCTTACTCGAAATTGCACGGCGGCAGATGTTGTGCCGGGCAATAAAAAGTTTTGCGCATAGGTGAGCGCTGCATAGAGCGCCGCAATGATTGCTGTTTGAACTACGAATAATACTTTCTTGTTCATATTCTTTTGTCTCCTTAGTTTTGTTTTTAGAAGCACCGCAATTGCGATACTGGTCAGGATTTTGCGAACTGACAGAAAGTATTATATTCTATTTGTATTTAAAAATCAAGAGAAAATTATATATGCTCCTTAATAAGCATTATATCGCCCTTAGGGGTGATATCAATTACGCCGTAGTCGCCGTTCATACCGACAGATCCGGGATTCATAATATACAAGCCGTCAAGGTATTCGGTATATTGATTATGAGTGTGACCGAAAAGGACGATATCGGCATTTCTTCTTTTCGCCTCGGCAATTATGTTTTCATATCCGAATTTAACATTATATGGGTGGCCATGAGAAAAGAAAATTCTTTTGCCGGCAAATTCAATTTCCATTTTATCGGGATAATTTGAATACCAATCGCAGTTGCCGCAAACACGCTCGTATTTAATATGAGGATATGCGTCAATAACCGCATCAAAATCGTCCTCGCCGTCGCCGAGAAAAATATATAAATCCGCATTGTCAAGATGCCTTTCGACAGCCGCAAAAAGCCTGCCGACATTCTTGTGCGAGTCAGATAAAACAACAATTCTCATTCATAAATCACCGTGACCTTTCATAGATTATATTAAGTTAATTATATATCAAAGGGGATTTTATTTCAATGAAAAAGGAAAATATGAACGAGTTAAATAAAAAGGTTGGCTTTGACGTGAGCAAAATGAAGGAAGCGGCAGACAACGGCAAGCTTGACGAATTTGTAAACAAGAATCTTTCCGAAAAGGCGACGAAGCAGTTAAAAGACGTTTTATCCAATAAAGAGGCTTGCGAAAAACTGCTTAATTCACCGCAGGCTAAGGAGCTTATGAAAAAGCTGAAAGAGGGAAAATAATTTGGATAACACACCTAATATCAATGATATTATCTCGAATTTAACGCCTGATGATATCAATATGTTAAAAGGCGTGGCCTCGTCTATTTTAGGCGAGGGTGCGCCTGAAAATACGCAAAGTACCACGCAAAATTTTAATAACAACCAAAATAACAATCAAAATGCACTTCAATCGCTTAATTCTCTCGGACTTGACAGTCTTGATTTTAATATGATTATGAAAGCAAAATCGATATTTGATAAAATGAACAATACGCCTAATAAAAACGTTGATTTGATTATGGCGCTAAAGCCGCACCTGCGCCCGGAAACGCAAAACAAAGCAGACCAGGCGCTGAAAATAATTAAGCTTTTTGAGGTGTTGCCGCTTTTAAGGGAGCTGTTTTAATTGGCTTATTTCAGCGAAAATGATATAAATGAGGCTAAAAAGCGTGTGAACGATATGCAAAAAAGAGCAAAAAGCCTGACAAACGACAATGATAAAGAACATAAAAAAACTGATGATGAAAAAAGTGAGGCGCTAAATGAAGAAAACAAAGAGGAAAAGGACGATTCTTCTTTGATAATTTTGGCTCTTATTATGCTTCTTTCCCACGAGGGTGCGGATAATATGCTGATTTTGGCACTTCTTTATCTTCTTTTTTAATAATTATTAACTAATAATATATGGAAATTATGGCAATAATATGTTATATTATAATTTAGTGAAAAATATTATCGTATTTTTTCGGAGGATAAATAAGTGGAATTTATTAAAAAAGATATATCTGATGGGATTGAAGTTGTAGGCGTTCCCGTCAATAGATTTAAAACCAATTTGATTACCGTCAGCATTGCACTTAAGCTTGAAAAGGATAAGGTGAGCGCTAATTCGGTGATGCTCGGTCTTTTGGCAAGGAGAGGCAAAAAATATCCCAATATGCTCTCTTTAAACAGAAAACTTGCTTCTCTTTACGGTGCAACGCTTAACGATACCGTTTCAAAAATCGGTGAATGTCAGGTTTTGTCGCTCAGCGCAACCTGCCTTAACGATAAGTTTTCTCTTGACGGGGAAAGTATTGCTTTTGAATGTGTTAAGCTTCTTTCGTCCCTTATTTTTGAACCTAAACTTGATGAAAACGGCAACTTTTTTGATGAGGATATTGAAGCTGAAAAGAGAATTCTTATTGAAAAAATTAATTCTGAGGAAAATGAAAAACGAATTTATGTTTTGAGGAAAACCGAGGAAAAAATGTTTTCAAACGAGCCTTATTCTATTAACAAATACGGATATGTTAAAGATGTTGAAACGCTTTCAAGCGACGATATCAAAACTGCTTGGGTTAATGCTCTTTCAAAGGCAAAAATTCTCATAACCGTAGTCGGCAACACGGATATTGATAAGGTATATAATCATCTTTTGGGCGAATTTAAAAATATTAACAGAAATTATATTCATTTGCCAAATCCCGTATTTGTCGGCAAGAGCGAAAAGGTGAATAATTATATTGAAAGAATCGACGTTAAGCAAGGTAAGCTTGTTTTGGGCTTTAGGGCAGACGTTAAGCCAAAGGACGACCTTGCAAAGGCAATGCGAAGCTTTACCGATATTTTCGGCGGCGGTCCTTATTCTAAACTTTTTGCAAATGTCAGGGAAAAAATGAGCCTTTGCTATTATTGTTCTGCTCGCTACACAAGGCTTAAAAGCTGTATTTTAGTTCAATGCGGTTGCCTTGAAGAAAATATGGACAAGGCTGTTAATGAAATATTGCACCAGCTTGACGTTATCAAAAGCGGCGATTATGAGGAGGAATTTAATTCCTCAAGAATGGCGCTTGTTGACGCAGTCGGCGCTGTTTGCGATATGCCGGAAACTATTGAAAGCTGGTATATTCAGCAAATTTGTGACGAAAGATATAAAACGCCGCAGGAGGTTTGCGACGATATTAACAATGTGAAATATAGCGAGATTAAAGAGTGCGCAAATCTTGTTTCGCTTGATACTGTATATAAGCTTGTTGGTCAGGAGGAAGAGTAATGGTAGAAAAAGTATCAAAATCGCTTGATGAAAAATATTACGAAATTGACCACAAATCAGGCTTGAAAATATATGTAATGCCAAAGGAAAATTACAATTCCGCCTATGCGATTTTCGGCACTGATTACGGTTCAATTGATACTAAATTTAAGCGTTCCGATAAGGACGAATGGACTGTTGTGCCGGAGGGTATTGCTCATTTTCTTGAGCATAAGCTGTTTGAAAGTGAGGACCTTGATGCTTTTGCACGCTATGCAAAAACAGGCGCTTCGGCTAATGCGTATACTTCGTTTGACAAAACGTGCTATCTTTTCCAGTGCAGTGATAATTTTGAAGCGTCACTTGAAATCTTGCTTGATTTTGTCACTCACCCTTATTTTACAAAAGAAACCGTTGAAAAAGAACAGGGTATAATAGGACAAGAGATTACTATGTATTATGACGTTGCCTCTTGGATGAGCACATTTAATCTTCTTCGCTTGCTTTATCATAAGCACCCGGTAAGAATTGATATTGCCGGAACGGTTGATTCTATAGCGCAGATTACGGACAAGCTTCTTTATGACTGCTATGACACTTTCTATAATCTTCATAATATGACGCTTGCAGTTGTCGGCAACGTTACGCCTGAGCAGGTGTTGTCCGTTTGTGACAAGATGTTAAAGCCGGCACCTGAGCTTTCTATTGAGCGTTCTTTTGAAAAAGAAGAAAGGGACGTCGTCGGCGATTATACAGAATATAATCTTGCAATGAGTATTCCTGTTTTTTCATTCGGATATAAGGAAGCGTGCGAAAAGCCTAAGCAGGATTTGAAAACTATTGTTGAAACTACTGTTTTGCTCGAAATTCTTGCCGGTAATACCTCGAATTTGTATAATTCGTTGTTTGAACAAAGTCTTATTAATGAAAGTTTTTCCAAAGAATATTTTATCGGCTACGGCTACGAGTCAATCATTTTCGACGGCGAAAGCGAAAATCCCAAAGAGGTTGCAAAGCAGATAAAAAAAGAGGTCGAAAGGCTTAAAAATGACGGCATAACAGACGATGAATTTGAATCGGCAAGGCGTTCGCTTTACGGCAAGGAAATTATGTCATATAATGATATTGATACCCTTGCAAACGGTCTTGTTGCGGCTCATTTCGGCGAATATGATATGCTTGATATTGTTGAAATTTACAAAAATATAACTAAAGCCGATGTTTTATCTCGCTTGGCACAGGTTATGGACGAAAAATACAGCGCATTAAGTGTTGTTAAGCAATGTGAGGAATAAATATGAGCGATTATACAAGAGTTTATTTTGAAGGGCTTGGAATTGATTTTGATGTTCCGAGTGTGGCATTTACAATCGGCAGCTACAGTATTCATTGGTACGGCATAATCATTGCTTTCGGTTTTGCACTTGCCGTTCTTTACGGCGGCAGAATGGCTTATAAATGGAAAATGAGCCTTGACGGAATGACCGACGTTTTGATGTGGGGCACTATTTTGGGTATCGTTTTCGCAAGAGCGTATTATGTCATTTTTGAATGGTCTTATTATAAAGAGCATCTTTCCGAAATTCCTCAAATTTGGAACGGCGGTATAGCAATATACGGCGGTATTATAGGCGCATTTATAGGCGCAATTATCGGTTGTAAAATCGGCAAGATTGATTTTAGAAATTTGCTTGATTTGGGTGGTCTTGGGCTTCTTATAGGTCAGGGTATCGGCAGATGGGGCAATTTCTTTAATCAAGAGGCATTCGGTACAAATACTACTACTGCTCCTTTTAGAATGTGGAGTTTGAAAATTCACGATACCCTTGCCGCAAGCGCAGATACTTTGGCGGCAAAGGGAATGGATGTTGACCCAAACGTGCCCGTTCACCCAACCTTTCTTTATGAAAGTGTTTGGTGCATTTTAGGATTTTTTATACTTAACTATATTGTGCATAAAAGAAGAAAATACAAGGGCGAGGTTTTCCTTCTTTACGGCATTTGGTACGGGCTTGAAAGAATGGTGGTTGAAGGCCTTAGGACTGATTCACTTTATGTCGCAAATACCACTATTCGTGTAAGTCAGCTTTTGTCGGCAATTATAGTCGTAGCATTTCTTGTTATGCATATAATCAATATGGTTAAGCTTAAAAAAGGCACGTTGCCGCAAAGATTAAGTCTTGCTACTGCTCCTGCCACGGCAAACGGCGTAAACGCAGAGAGCGTTGAAAAAATAAAAGATAATAATAAAGATAATAATGATGAAAGAGAGAATGAAGATGTCACAAATAATTGACGGTAAGCTTGTTTCAAAGCAGGTTAGGCAAAGAGTTAAAGAGGAAACCGAAAAGCTTAAGGCAAAGGGCATTACTCCCGGTCTTGCGGTTATCATTGTAGGCGATGACCCTGCTTCACAGGTTTATGTAAAAAATAAGGAAAAGGCTTGCGATGAAGTCGGATTTTACAGTGAAAAATATGCACTTCCTGAAAATACAACTCAAGAAGAATTAAATAATCTTGTAAAAGAACTTAACAATAAAAAGGAAATCAGCGGCATTTTGTGCCAACTTCCGCTTCCGAAGCATCTTGATGATAAAGAGGTTATCAATCTTATTGACCCTATTAAGGATGTTGACGCATTTCATCCCGTAAACGTCGGTGCAATTATGATAGGGGATTATAATTTTCTTCCTTGTACTCCGGCAGGCGTTATGGAACTTATTCATTCAACAGGTGTTGATGTAACGGGCAAAAAAGCTGTTGTCATCGGCAGAAGCAATATTGTGGGCAAGCCTATGGCAATGCTCCTTCTCCACGAAAATGCAACTGTTGAAATTACTCATTCAAAAACTGTTGACCTTAAAGAAGTTACCAAAAGTGCAGATATCCTTGTTGCCGCTATCGGTAAAGCGAAATTTGTAACTGCCGATATGGTTAAAGACGGCGCAGTTGTAATTGACGTCGGAATGAATAGAGACGAAAACGGCAAGCTTTGCGGCGATGTCGATTTTGAAAGTGTTAAGGACAAATGCTCGTTTATCACCCCGGTACCGGGCGGTGTAGGCCCTATGACAATTTCAATGCTTATGCAAAATACATTAACTGCCGCTAAAATTCAAAACGGCTTGGAAAAATAATAAAAGAGGTTTAACCTATGGCACTTGAGGAACAGGTAGTAAAAAAGCTTATTGAAAAAAAATTTCATATTTCTTTCGCAGAGTCTTGCACTGGGGGTATGTGTTGTGGTACAATAGTAAACGTCGCAAACGCATCAAAGGTGCTTGACGTTTCTTTTGTGACTTATGCAAACGAGGCTAAGATTGAGTTCCTCGGTGTCAAGGCTGATACCATTCTTTCTAACGGAGTGGTCAGCGAAGAGGTTGCTTATGAAATGGCACAGGGTGTTGCCAATGTTGCTAAAAGCGAGGTCGGCGTAGGTGTAACGGGTGTTGCAGGCCCCGGCGGCGGTACTGCTAAAAAGCCTGTTGGTATGGTTTGCTTCGGCTTTTATGTAAACGGCAAAACGGTGACTTATACTTGCCGGTTTGGCGAAATCGGGCGCAATCAAGTCCGCAAATCAAGCGTGGAGTTTGTTATGGCAAAGCTTCTTGAATTGCTTGATGATTAATTTAATACTTTGCTGATATGGCTCAGTTGGTAGAGCAGCGCATTCGTAAACGGAAGGCTGTTCGCCGATTTGGGCTCAAAGCAAGTGAAAAATTGAATAAATGCTGATATGGCTCAGTTGGTAGAGCAGCGCATTCGTAATGCGCAGGTCGTCGGTTCGAGTCCGACTATCAGCTCCAAAACCTGCGTAAACACGGCGTTTTCGCAGGTTTTTTCTTTTTCAGAAATGCATTTCAAAATTCAAATCGCAATAAAAAATCTCACTCTTTTTTACGGAGTGAGATCTCTTTTGTTTATTCGATTTTTCGCTCAAGACCATCTATTGACCATTTATGAATTTGCCACATTTCCGCCGAGTAAATTACCCATTGTGTTTGCAACATTTTCTTGCATAGAATCCGTCACATGCATGTAGGTATTCATTGTAAATCCTGCGTCTGTGTGACCAAGCATATGCGATACCGTTTTAATGTCCATTCCTTGTTCAAGGGATAAGGTTGCAAAACTGTGTCGTAAGTCGTGGAAGCGTATTCTAGGCACGCCTGCTCTGTCTTGTATTCTGTGTAATCTTCGTGTGACTGCTGAAGTATCTCTTATCTCTCCTGTTACAGATGACGGGAATATGTACTTTGATTTTGGCACTTGATTTGCTTTTAACTGGCTTAATAGCCTAATGCACTCATCACATAATTTTATCGTTCTGATTGAGCTTTTTGTTTTCGGTGTGTTGATTTTTACCTCACCTTTGATTTTTTGTACCGCCTTGTTTACTGTTATCGTTTTGTCATCAAGGTTTAAATCATCCCATTCCAAAGCACAGATTTCACCTAATCTCATACCCGTTGTCAGTTCAAGATAGTAAAATTCATAGCAACCCGAACGCTTGGTTTCTTCAAGAAATGCGGTCAATTCTTCTTTCTTCAGCGTTTTCATTTCAGGCTTTGTGCAGTTCGGCAACTTCACTTTTGATATGGGATTCTTTGGAATTAAATCTTCATCCACTGCTTTTTGTAGGCAAGAACTGAGTGTTCTCTCTATCCCTTTTACCGAGTAATATGCCAATCCGTTACCGTGTTTCTCTCTGCCTCGTTGCCTGCCGTCACTGAATAATCCTACCAAGAACTGCTGACAGTTTACGGTGGACAGCTCGCTTAATTTCATATCACCCAACGCAGGTAAGATATTGGTTTTGAACCTTTGCTCGTAACCGTTTACGGTATAGTCCTTGATCACATTTCTGCAAAATGTATTTATCCATATTTCATACCATTCATTAAGCGTTGGATCGGAATCGGTTAAGTAAGTATGAGAAGATAACACCGACTGTTCTTTCAGATATTCTTCTTTGGCTTTGCTTAGCTTTTCCTGACATTCTGATTTGGTTTTTGCGGTAACACTTTTTCGTTTTGTCTTGCCATTTTCATCTTTACCGATGTTAAACCAACCTTCCCATCTTCCGTCTTTTCTTTTGCGAAGTGTTCCTTCGCCTTTTGTTCTTCGTGCCATTCTATAGCCTCCTTTCTGCTTTTGGCAACTCAAACATTACCACAAGCCTTTTTCAATAGCCAGATAATTATCTTTTAGATTTTTTATCAATCCATTCCTTTAATTGTTCTTTTGGAATGGATTTTCTTCTGCCCAACTGAACAACGGGGAATGATTTATCTTTTTCAATCAGTTTATACAAGCTGACATTTGATATGCCAAGCACCTCCGCTGCTTGATTGACAGACAACATTACTGGCATTTCATCAAAGTTTTTATACACTTTATCACCTCCGTTTCTTCGCTCACAGGCTTGCACATATCGCCTACAAGCCGTTTTTAGTTTTAGTCCGACGAGTTACTCTATTTTAGATTGAACTCGCCAATTTTTGCTTGCAGCGTTGCCAAAATCTCTTGATTTTCAATCATCATACCGCAACGCTCAAGTGAATACGCAAAAACCTTGATTTTCTGCGAAAAACAGCCCTTACTGCATACGAATTTGGAATCATACGCAAAAGTATTACGAATTGAAAAGCCGACAGGCTTTGCCGGACGGCGTTTTCGGGCATTTCAATGCCCGAAAATCATACCCCTTTATCCTGCTTTAAAATCGACGGCTTGAAAATCGTTCCAAAACTCACTCAAAAGAGCCTAGATTTCATCCAAAACCGAGTTAAAAATCAATTCAAAAAAATCAAAAGAAAATTGCCATTTTTTTCAACTTTAGGCTTTTAGATTATTTGTCATCAGTTCTTACAGTGGGGTACACTATATTTGATGAACACTGTTTAGTGATTTTTAAATCATTTCAACGCTCCTTCCAAGTAAAAAAATATAAACCTATACGCATACTTAAAAATAAAAATTGCATATAGGTTCAATTATAGTTTTATTGAATTTTCTCTCCGACTTCATAGTAGCAAAAACACTAATTTAAGTCAAGTACTTTTAGTTAAGAAAAATTC
>ENA-OQHF01001083-OQHF01001083.1-human-gut-metagenome-genome-assembly--contig:-NODE-1083-length-15472-cov-2.363245_pt1 | contig 15472 bp, 16 predicted proteins | sample MGYA00242559_ERZ504709 | MGnify/ENA primary metagenome ERZ504709 (study PRJEB26092, sample SAMD00036203) | human gut metagenome | host: Homo sapiens | study: EMG produced TPA metagenomics assembly of... | reverse complement strand
GGTCGGATTTGACTGTGGGACCAAAGTCGGCACTCGTTTTACCGTCCGCAGCAAAGGTGATCGACCGGAACGTCGAACGGATCGGCGGGCAGCTCCTCCACGACTTGATGCGGATAGCACACGCCTGCCTTGAAAGCCCGGAAACCCGGCTGCGACAGGTATTTGTCGTAGAATCCCTTGCCGCGTCCCAGGCGCATGCCTGCGGCGGTGAACGCCACGCCCGGCACGATGATGAAATCGATCTCTTCGGGGCGGCACAGCGCTGTGGCCTCCGGTTCCGAAATGCCGAACGAGCCGGAATCGTTCATCGAGGCGGGATCGTAATCGTAGAATCGCATTATGTCGCCTTCCACGCGGGGCAGCACGATCCGTTTGGAGCGGCTCCAGCGTTCGAGTGCCGGGGCGGTGAGGGGTTCGTCTTTGAGCGAAGCGAAAAGGGCCACCACTTTGGCGCGTGCGAAGGCCGGAAGCCTCTCCGCTTCGTTGAAAATACGTGCGGAAAGCTCTTCGCGCTGTTCCGAAGAAAGGGCCGTATTGAGCCCTTTCATCTGTTTCCGGATTTCCGTTTTGGTCATAAAATGCCTGATTTTAAGCGTAAATTTCGAATTGTTTTGTGTTGTTATTATGCAAACAATGACTATCTTTGCCGAAGCGCAAACAAATTTTTAACAAAAATAAACAAATTTCAAACATTATGGGCTGTTTTCTAACTAATTCTTCTCTTGGCAAGAAGTTGGTAATGAGCATTACCGGTTGTTTCCTCGTGCTCTTTATCCTCTTCCACATGTCGATGAACATCGTGGCGATCTTCTCGCCCGAGGCGTACAACACGGTCTGCGCATTCCTGGGTGCCAACTGGTATGCGTTGGTCGGAACGCTGGTGCTGGTCGCCGGTATCCTGATCCACTTCATTTATGCGCTGGTGCTGACCGTGAACAACTACAAGGCGCGCGGTTCGCAGCGTTATGCCGTTACCGTGAAGGAAAAGGGTGTGCAGTGGGCATCGAAAAACATGCTTGCGCTGGGATGGATCATCCTCGGCGGTCTGTTGCTCCATCTGTTCAACTTCTGGTCGAAGATGCAGCTGGTCGAGGTGCTGGGACACCATGAAAATTCGCTCGGCTTCTCGCCGCAGGACGGCGCTGCGCTGATTCAGTACACCTTCTCGCAGTGGTACTACGTGGTGATCTACCTGGTTTGGTTCTTCGCCCTCTGGTTCCACCTTACGCACGGCGTGTGGTCGATGTTCCAGTCGGTGGGCTGGGGCAACGACATCTGGTATCCGCGCCTGAAATGTATCGCCAACATCGTGGCGACCGTCGTGTTCCTCGGTTTCGCCGTGGTCGTGCTGGTCTATTTCTTCCGGAGTCTTTGCTGCGGTTGTGTCTGCTAACATCTTACGTTGAATTATAAAAATATAGAGATATGGCTTTCAAATTAGATTCAAAAATACCCGCCGGGGAACTCGCGCAAAAGTGGAGCAACCACAAGGCGGCGATCAAGGTAGTAAGCCCTGCCAACAAACGCAAACTGGATATTATCGTCGTAGGTACGGGCCTGGGCGGTGCTTCCGCAGCCGCTTCGCTCGGCGAACTGGGATACAACGTGAAGGTTTTCTGCATCCAGGACTCTCCGCGCCGTGCGCATTCGATCGCGGCGCAGGGCGGTATCAATGCGGCCAAGAACTACCGCAACGACAACGATTCGATTTACCGGTTGTTCTACGATACGATCAAAGGCGGTGACTACCGCGCCCGTGAAGCCAATGTTTACCGCATGGCCGAAGTTTCGAACTGCATCATCGACCAGTGCGTCGGCCAGGGCGTTCCGTTCGCACGCGAGTACGGCGGTATGCTGGACAACCGTTCGTTCGGCGGTGCGCAGGTTTCGCGTACGTTCTATGCTCGCGGCCAAACCGGTCAGCAGTTGCTGCTGGGCGCTTATGCCGCACTCAACAAGGAGATCGCTGCCGGTTCGGTGAAGAGTTATCCCCGTCACGAGATGCTCGACATCGTGATCGAAGACGGCGAGGCGAGAGGTATCATCGCACGCAATCTGGTGACGGGCGAATTGGAGCGTTTCGGCGCACACGCCGTAGTGATCGCTTCGGGCGGTTACGGCAACGTGTTCTTCCTTTCGACCAACGCGATGGCTTCGAACGGTTCGGCCGCTTTCCAGTGCTACCGCAAGGGGGCCGGCTTTGCGAATCCCTGTTTCACGCAGATCCACCCGACCTGTATTCCGGTGCATGGAGATCAGCAGTCGAAGCTGACCCTGATGTCGGAGTCGCTGCGTAACGACGGCCGTATCTGGGTTCCCAAAAAGATCGAGGATGTGAAAGCCCTCCGTTCGGGGGCCAAGAAACCTTCGGATATTGCCGAAGAGGACCGTGACTACTACCTGGAGCGCCGTTATCCGGCCTTCGGTAACCTCGTGCCGCGCGACGTGGCGTCGCGTGCCGCCAAAGAGCGTTGCGACGCGGGCTTCGGCGTGAACGAAACGGGACTGGCCGTGTTCCTCGATTTCAAGACCGCGATCGAGCGTCTGGGCAAGGATGTTATCAAGCAGCGTTATGGCAACCTGTTCGACATGTACGAGGAGATCACCGACGTAAATCCCTACGAACAGCCGATGCAGATCTTCCCTGCCGTACACTATACGATGGGCGGTATCTGGGTCGATTACAACCTGATGACTACGATCCCGGGTCTCTACGCCATCGGTGAGGCCAACTTCTCGGATCACGGCGCCAACCGCCTGGGTGCTTCGGCGCTGATGCAGGGTCTGGCGGACGGTTATTTCGTGCTGCCTTATACGATCGGCGACTACCTGTCGCACAAGATCCAGGCTCCGAAGGTAAAGACCGATACCAAGGCCTTCGACGAGGCAGAGAAAGGGGTGAAGGATAAGATTTCGAAGTTGCTTTCCATCAACGGCAAACAGTCGGTGGACGATATTCACAAGAAATTGGGACACATCATGTGGGAGAACGTCGGCATGGCGCGTTCGAAGGAGTCGCTCGAAAAGGCGATCGTCGAAATCCAGGCGCTGCGCAAGGAGTTCTGGAAGGATGTGAAGGTCGTAGGCAAGGCGAACGAGTTCAACGTCGAGTTGGAGAAGGCGCTGCGTCTGGCCGATTTCCTGGAGCTGGGCGAGCTGATGGCACGCGACGCGCTGAACCGCGAGGAGTCGTGCGGCGGACACTTCCGCGTCGAGCATCAGACCGAAGAGGGCGAAGCCAAACGCGACGACGAGCACTTCGTATATGCCGCCGTGTGGGAGTACAAGGGCGAGAACGAGGCGCCGGAGCTCACGAAGGAGCCGCTGAACTTCGAGTTCGTACACCCCGCACAGCGTAACTACAAGGACTAATTCTTCTGTCGTCTAACTTTAATACACAATTTGAAACTATGAATTTCACGTTAAAGATATGGCGCCAGAAAGACGCCAAGGCAAAAGGAGCATTCGAAACCTACAAAGTCGAGAACATCTCCGCCGACACCTCGTTTCTCGAGATGCTGGATATTCTGAACAACAACCTGATCCACGAGGGCAAGGAGCCCGTGGCATTCGACCACGACTGCCGCGAGGGTATCTGCGGTATGTGCTCGCTGCACATCGACGGCCGTGCGCACGGCCCGGGCGACGGCGCCACGACCTGCCAGATTTACATGCGCCGTTTCAAAGACGGGGCGACGATCGTCATCGAGCCCTGGCGTTCGGCGGCTTTCCCCGTAATCAAGGACCTCGTGGTGGATCGCAGTGCCTATGATAAGATTCTTCAGGCCGGCGGTTTCATCTCGGTCCGTACGAATGCCGTGCAGGATGCCAACAACATTCCCATTCCGAAGGCCGACGCCGACGTTGCGATGGATGCCGCTGCCTGCATCGGTTGCGGTGCCTGCGCTGCGACCTGTAAGAACGGCTCGGCGATGCTTTTCGTCGCCGCCCGTGTGTCGTCGCTCGCGAAACTGCCGCAGGGACGTGTCGAGGGTGCCCGCCGCGCCAAGGCGATGGTGGCCAAGATGGACGAACTGGGCTTCGGTAACTGTACCAATACGGGAGCTTGCCAGGCCGAGTGTCCGAAGATGATTTCGATTTCGCACATCGCCCGCCTGAACCGGGAGTTCCTCTCGGCGAAGTTCGAGGACTAATCGTTCGAAGAATAGATGCAAACAAGCCCGGAGCGAAACTCCGGGCTTGTTTGCGTATGGCGGGATCCGAAACTCGCCGAAATTGCGGGGCTGCGGCTGATTTACGCTGTTCGCCTTTCCGGTCGTTGCAGCAAGGAGGCCCGCCGGGAGATTGCCGGCTGGCGATTCGGCCGGATTCGAGGTCGGGGTTGAAAATATGGGGCATAACGACCTTTATGCCCCATTCCGAACCGGTCGTTGTCGCCGCCGGAGCCGAGAATCTGTTTTCCTTCCTACTTTTTTATGTAGCTCTTCAACGCTTCGACGTACTCCTCGAAAGCATCCACGCCTGTCGGGGTAATGCGGCAGAGCGTGCGGGGTATTTTTCCCCGAAAGGTCTTTTCGACCGTGATGTAGCCGGCTTTTTGCAGTTTGTCGATCTGTACGCTCAGGTTGCCCGCCGAAGCTCCCGTCTGTTCCCGGATGAAAACGAAGTCGGCCTCTTCGACCCCGAGGAGGATCGACATTACCGCCAGGCGCAGTTCCGAGTGCAGCAGGGGATTCAGTTCCTTGAACATCTTTTGTGCGATTGGTAGTTGATGATATGTCCCGGGACGACCATCATGATGAAAAATACGCCGGCAAAGATAAGGATTTCGTTGTTTAGGAGTCCGGCGGTTATCTCAATTCCGTCAGAAGTTGCGATTTTTTTCAGGAAATAGTCGTATAAAGGGAAGAGGACTGAAAGAGCCATACAGGTAAGTCCTGCGACGATGTATATTTTCGAACGAACGATCATTCCGGTTGTTGCCGTTGCCGTAGCCATCACCAGTGTAATGAGTTCGAAAAGACTGTGTCGGTAGGAGAGTCCGTGAAATAGCGAAAAGAGGAAGATCGGAATCAATGATAATGAGGATACTAACCAGACCTTGCCGACGATGCGGTCGATCTCTGTGCGGGGCTCCGTCGGCTTCTTGTCCGGGAACAACCGCATCAGCAGACAGCCGATGATGGGAATGAGAAACCAGGTGAAGCACCAGGCGGGATGGCATCCGGCGATGTTGAACCAGTAATTGAGCAGGGCGATCCCGACGGTCGTATAGCCCCATACGAGGAACGGGCGTCCCGCATGGTTTTCCAGCCGGTTGCGGGTGTTTTGAATCATGCGCGAGATGAGTTCCATACTCTCTCGTGCGTCTAATTTTCTCTCTTCCATACGCAGTGAGTTTTGATGATTATATATTTTAGCATGCCGCTTTTTTCTTTGCAGATTCGGGTATCCGTTCGTTGGCAGCCGTTTTTGACTGTGTTTACAAGGCATCCCTCGCCCCGAATGATTTCGGGCTGTTGTCCGACCGTATCGGAAATCGAGTTTTTTCGTGCGGTCCGACCGTCGGCGGATCACTCCGCATCGTCATCGTCCGAGAGTTTTGTCAGGTGGAATATCAGATCCAGAATAAGACCGAGCCCCCAGCCTGCCATGACCCACAGCACCCACCAATAGTGGGGCGTCGTGAGGGCATTGACTCCGGCCAGAAATGCACAAATTACTGCGTATGTTATCCATTCCCGGATGAGCCGGCGCTTTCTGCGTGCGGCTTTCGCATCGATTTTTCGAGTTGTTTCCATAGCTTTCGGTTTTTGTTGGTATTACAAATATAAACTACTTTATTTTATAAACCAAATAAAATGCCTGAAAAATTGAAATTTTACGATGATTCGGGGCAGGGGGCGTTGAGGATGAAATGTACGGGGTAGGCCGAAAGGCTTTACCGAGATCTGTTAAATTATGGTATTATATGCGACCGTTTTTTTTGAATTCGGCGGTAGCCGCAATTTTGCGGGCCGTTATTCGATGTCGGGTTCACCCTGAACTTTTTTCTTGGGAGGGCGCGAGAAACGTCCGAGCATTGTCGGTCAGATTCGGATCGGAGGGCAGTATATTGATTGAGATATATCTTTCGTGGCCCTTTATTCGACGGTTGCAGCGTCGAATCCGAAGGGACGTTTATTCGCGGGCTTGTGGCCGCGTTTATAATTCGCCCCTTGCCTGCATCCTTTTCCCGGAGGGGATTTGGGGTGCTGTGCTTTCGAAGAGGTACATTAAAGTATATAATCGCGCCGCATACTTTATCCGAGCAGGATCAGGCTGAGGGCCATGATCGCCATGCCGCTCATCACGCCGTAGATCGAGATGTGGGCTTCGCCGTATTCGCGGGCGGCCGGCAGCAGTTCGTCGATTGAGATGAAAACCATGATTCCGGCGACGCCTGCCAGGATGCAGCCCATCATGACGGGAGACATGAACGGCATGAGGATAAAATAGGCGAGCAGGGCGCCGACCGGCTCTGCCAAACCCGATAGGAGCGAATAGCGGAAGGCTTTCATCCGGTCGCCGGTGGCGTAAAAGACGGGGATCGAAACCGCGATACCTTCGGGTATGTTGTGTATGGCAATGGCGACGGCGATGGCGATACCCAGCGTGGGATTTTCGACGGCGGTGGCGAAGGTGGCGATGCCTTCCGGGAAGTTGTGGATGCCGATAGCCAGGGCGGTCATCAGTCCCATGCGCATCAGTTTGGCATTTTTCGGTTTCTTCTCCAGCTCTTCGATCATATGGGCTTCGTGCGGGTTCTCGACCGAAGGCACCAACCGGTCGATGACGCCGATCAGCAGTACGCCGCCGAAAAAGGCCAGGGTCGTAATACCCATCCCGGTTTGGGGTCCGTAGATGGCTCCGATAGCCTCCCGTGCCTGTTGGAACAGTTCGACGAACGAAACGTAGATCATCACGCCGCCCGACAGTCCCAACGAGAACGAAAGCAGTCGCTTGTTGGTACGGTGAGCGAAAAGGGCTATTGTGCTGCCGATACCGGTTGCCAGGCCGGCGCCGAGGGTGAGCATCAGGGGTACAAAAAGAGTGTGAGCCATCTCGAATACTGTTTTTCAGTTGGTCTTTGCAAAGATAGTGCAAGCCGAAAGCTGTGTCAAATTTATTTGGTTACAGCTGAGGCGCCGCTTATCTTCTGTAAAGATAGTGCAAGCCGGAAGCCGAGTCAAATTTATTTAGATGCAACCGAGGCACCGCCTGTTTTCTGTAAAGATCGTGCACGCGGAAGGTTCGGTTTTGTCGGAAGCGGCCGGGGGCTGCCTATTTGCCGTAAAGTTAGTGAATTTTATCCTTTCTTTGCCGGAGAACATCGAATAAGGAGTGTGCGTTGTGTGAAAATCCCGTCGTATGGCGATCGATTCACTACTTTCGGCAGGAGAAGATCACTATTCCCGGCGAGTCGCGTGTTTTCCCGATCCGGCCTTTTTTTGCGGCGCTTGAAAATATCGAGCGCAGTGCACGATGAAATTATTCTTGAAGAAATTTTATTTAATTTGTTGATAAGTAATGTTATATGTATTTTTAGGGTGGAAGTGGACGATATTTTTCGGAAAAGATGGTGCGAATGGTGTAATAATTGTTACCTTTACCCAATAAACAAGGCAGGTTCATTCTGATCTTTATCTTCTTTGCATTTTCCCGGACCTATATCCCGTCCGGATTTTTCCATCGTTGAAATCGACCTTTGTAAACTTTCTTTGTTTAGGCAATTTCGCTTGAGTATGTCTGTCGCAGGCAGAAGAGAGCCGTTGCCGGGTTTTAACGATGTCCCGAAATTGAGATTATTTTTTTACTTGCATACGCCCGTTCTGACCGCCCTTTTTCAGCGTGGTTCGGGCAGATTGCGCTGTCGGGGAACAAGGTGTGCGTGACTGCGGTTTCGACCGGGAACAGGAAACTTTCTCGCTTCCGTTTTTCCGCTTCCGCACCGGATGCCTCCGCGACAGATGAAAACTCCGTCGTACGACGGAATTATACGATGATTATGACATTTAACGAATTGAAAATTACCGACCCTATTTTGAAGGCGATCGGTGAAAAGGATACCAGACTCCTACGCCCATTCAACAAAAGGGTATTCCCGTGGCGCTCGATGGGCGCGATATGCTGGGCATCGCCCAGACCGGGACGGGTAAGACGGCGGCGTTCGCCATTCCGATCCTGCAGCATTTGAGCAGTGGGATGCAGGCAGAGCCGACCGACGTGCCGCGCCGCAACCGGCGGGGGCGGAATCACGATCGGGAATCCGGAGTGCGGCCGATCCGGGCCCTGATCCTGACCCCTACCAGGGAGTTGGCCGTGCAGATCGGCGACAGTTTTTCGGATTACGGAAAATATGTCGGTCTGAAGCATCTGACGATTTTCGGCGGTGTGAAACAAGGCCCGCAGGTCGAGGCGCTTCGTGGCGGCGTGGATATTCTGATAGCTACGCCGGGGCGCCTGCACGATCTGATCGGACAGGGGTTCGTCGAACTCGACGCGATCACGCATTTCGTGTTGGACGAAGCCGACCGAATGCTCGACATGGGATTCGTCGCCGACATCAAACGTCTGTTGCCGCTGCTGCCGAAGTCGCGCCAGACCCTCTTTTTTTCGGCGACGATGCCTGCGGACATCGTGGCGCTCTCGAAAAGTATGCTGACCGACCCCGTGCGGGTGGAGGTGACTCCGGTTTCGTCGGCGGTGGATGCGATCGATCAGCGGGTCTATTTCGTGGAGAAGCCGGAGAAGAAGAAACTGCTCGTATCTCTGCTCCGCGAGGAGGATAAGTCCGTCCTCGTCTTCTCCCGCACCAAACACGGAGCGGACAATATTTCGCGTCTGCTCTCCAAGTCGGGTATTCGAAGCGAAGCGATTCACGGCAACAAGTCGCAGAATCACCGCCAGCGCGTACTCGCGGATTTCAAGTCCGGCAAGATCCGGGTGATGGTCGCTACGGACATCGCTGCCCCGTGGCATCGACATTCGGGAATTGGAGATCGTCATCAATTACGATCTGCCGGATGTGCCGGAAACGTACGTACACCGTATCGGCCGCACCGGTCGTGCCGGACATTCCGGAACAGCCTTTACGTTCTGCACCCCGGACGAGCGGCCGCTCATGAAAGACATACAGCGGCTGACGGGCAAAAAACTCAATGCGGAAACATACCGTGCATAATAATCTTTAAGTTGAATTTAATGGCAAAATCGCAAACATTCGGAAAAAGAGAGAACGAAAAGAAAAAGCAGGCCAAGCGCCTCGAAAAACAGAAACGCAGGGAAGAACGCCAGGCCGGAGGAAGCTCCTCACTCGACGATATGATCGCCTATGTGGACGAGAACGGGAATATTACCGACACTCCGCCCCAGCTGCGGCCGAAAGTCGAGATCCAGCTCGAGGATATCGTGATAGCCACGCCTAAAAAGGAAGATATTGCGGCCGAACCGCTGAAAGGGCGTGTCGAGTATTTCAATACCGAGAAGGGGTACGGGTTTATCAAGGACCTGGCTTCGACGGAAAAATATTTTTTCCATATATCTTCGGCTCCCGAAGGGATCGGCGAGGGGCGGATTGTCCTTTTCGAACTCATGCGGGGTACACGCGGTATGAATGCGGTGAAAATCGCATTTGCGCAATAAACATTTATCCACAGTCAAAATAGAAAAAATGAACATTTACGTATCGAATTTGAACTTCCGCACCCGGGGCGAGAGTTTGCAGACTTTATTCGGGGAGTACGGAGAAGTATCTTCCGCCAACATCATCACCGACCGCGAAACCGGCCGCTCGCGCGGCTTCGGTTTCGTCGAAATGCCGGACGAGTCGGCCGCACGGAACGCGATTAACGCGTTGAACGGTTTCGAGCTCGACGAGCGGGCTATCAACGTCAATGAGGCCCGTCCGAAGACCGAGCGCAGCGACCGGGGTGGTTACGGCTCCAATCAGGGCGGCAGTTACGGGCGCAACCGGTATTGATTCAGATCGGCCGGAAAGAGCGGGGAGGAGCGTTGAACGCCCCTCCCCGCTCTTCGATAAGGCCGTGCTTTTTCCGGCGGGGGATGGGGGCGGAGGTTTCCGGAGGAACGCTCGATGGCCGTCCGGTCGGGTGGACGGGCGTCGGAGCGCGGACCGAAACTTCTGCCGGGGCGTATCGTTCTGTCGTTGCAGGATGCCGGCGAAATTTTTTGGCCGGGTTGTCTTGCCGAAACCGTAAATTATGCTTACCTTTGCCCCTGATAACACCGGAACCCGATCAAGCCAATGTTTAGTTTCATACCGAACGCATTTCAGGAGGCCCAGTACGTACGGCGCCGTCATTTCCGGGGGTAATCATTCGGAAAAATATTTCCAATTTTTTATTATAATTTTTCCGAAGTTATTAGGGTAGCTGTCCAAGTTGCCCTATTTTTTTGTGCACCCGCTGCGGCGAGGTGCGAAACGGTACAGCAAAATGAAGACGATTCTCAAAGGTGCGAAGTTCTATCGGGACGGAAGGTTCGAAACGGGCGATCTGGCGATCGAAGACGGTAAAATCGTTGCCATAGGCGGTCGGGTCGCGCTTGAGGCGGACGACCGGGCAGTCGATTTGACGGGTTGTCATGTATTGCCGGGATTGGTCGATGTGCATGTCCACCTGCGCGAACCGGGTTTTTTCGGAGAAAGAGACCATTGCGACGGGTACGGCTGCCGCCGCGCACGGAGGTTATACCACCGTTTGTCCGATGCCGAATCTCAATCCGGCTCCCGATTCGCCGGAGCATCTGGAAGCGGAGCTGGCTCTGATCCGCCGCGATGCGGTCGTTCGGGTGCTGCCTTACGGTTCCATTACGCGGGGACAGAAGGGACGCGGGGAGCTGGTCGATTTCGGGGCTCTGGCCGGAGAGGTCGTGGGCTTCTCGGACGACGGACGGGGGGTGCAGGGGGAGGAGCTGATGGCCGAAGCCATGCGTCGCGCCGCAGCGGTCGGCAAGCCGATCGTGGCCCATTGCGAAGTCGATGAATTGCTGAAAAGGAGGGTATATCCACGACGGTGTTTATTGCCGCGAGCACGGGCACAAGGGTATTTGCTCCGAGAGCGAGTGGCGGCAGGTGGAGCGCGATATAAAATTGGCAGCCGAAACCGGATGTCAGTATCATGTCTGCCACGTTTCGACCAAGGAGAGCGTCGAGCTGATTCGCCGGGCGAAGGCCGCCGGGTTGAAAGTCAGCGGCGAAACGGCTCCGCACTACCTGCTGCTCTGCGACGAGGAGTCTGCAGGAGGACGGGCGCTTCAAGATGAACCCGCCGCTGCGCAGCCGCGCTGACCGCGATGCCCTGCTTGCGGGGATCACGGACGGCACGATCGAGGTGATCGCCACGGATCATGGCGCCCCATACCGCCGCGGAGAAGTCGCGCGGCTTGGCCGCAAGCGCCATGGGGATCGTGGGGTTGGAGTGTGCTTTCCCGCTGTTATATAAATATATGGTGTTGCCGGGCATTATCACGCTCGAAAAGCTGATCGCGCTGATGGCTGTCAATCCCCGCCGGATATTCGGCCTGGGCGGCGGGCTGCATGTCGGCGACCAGGCCGACTTTACGGTGCTGGATCTCGATGCACGGTACAGGGTCGACCCTGCGACGTTCCTTTCGATGGGCCGGGCGACTCCGTTTGCGGGCTGGGAAGTACAGGGCCGTGCGGCGATGACCGTCGTGGGCGGCAGGGAAGTGTTTACGGACGAAGTGATGAAAACCAATAGATAAGAATGAAACCATTTACGAAGAAAATTGTTCTGGAAAACGGCCGGGAGTTCTACGGTTACGGCTTCGGTGCCGACCGAGAGGCTATTAACGAGATCGTCTTCAATACCTCGATGGTGGGGTATCAGGAGATCATGTCAGACCCCTCCTACACGGATCAGATGGTCGTGATGACCTATCCGCTCATCGGAAACTACGGTATGACCGACGAGGATTACGAAACGAAGAACCCGACCATCGGCGGTATGATCGTGCGCGAATACAACGACCTGCCGAGTAACTTTCCGCTATACCCAAGAGCCCTTGGCGAACGTATGCGAGGAGTCACGGCATACCCTGGCGTCTGGGGGATCCGATACCCGTATGCTGACGCGCATTATTCGTGACGGAGGGTACCCAGCGGGTGATCGTCGTCGATGCGTCGATGCCGCAGGAGGAGGCCCTGCGCCGCCTGAAGGAGGCGCCCGTGCGCCGCGACATGGTCGAGCGCGTGAGCTGCCGCAAGCGTTGGTTCTCCCGCACGGCCAATCATCGTTTCGACGTGGTGGCGGTCGATTGCGGCATCAAGCACAACATCATCCGCAAGCTCAACGAGAAGGGTTGCAACGTGACGGTAGTGCCCTACGATATTACGGCCGAGGAGGTGATGGCTTTCCGTCCCGACGGACTTTTCCTCTCGAACGGTCCCGGCGATCCGACCGACGTGCAGCCGGTCATCGAGATGGTCCGCACGCTTCGGGGGCGCCTGCCGATCTTCGGTATCTGCCTGGGACACCAGGTGATTTCGCTGGCTTACGGAGCCCGCACCTTCAAGATGAAATTCGGACATCGCGGCGGTAACCACCCCGTGAAGAACCTCGAAACGGGCAAGGTCGAGATCACGAGCCAGAACCACAGCTTTGCGGTCGATACGGAGTCGCTGAAGGGCACCGGACTGACCCTTACGCACCTGAATCTGCTGGACGATACCGCCGAAGGCGTCGAATGCCGCGCCGATCGGATTTTCAGCGTCCAGTATCATCCGGAGAGTGCGCCCGGTCCGCAGGACAGCACCTATTTGTTCGATAAGTTTATCAAAATGATGGAGGAGAGTCAAAATGCCTAAGAGAACGGATATCAAGAAAGTGATGGTGATCGGCTCCGGCCCGATCGTGATCGGCCAGGCTGCGGAGTTCGACTACGCGGGTACGCAGGCTTGTCTGGCCCTCAAGGAAGAGGGGTACGAGGTCGTGTTGGTCAATTCCAATCCGGCGACGATCCAGACCGACCGTGCAGATTCGCCGATAAAGGTCTATACTGGAGCCGCTGACGCGTCGAGTGACGTGGCCAAGATCGTCCGTTACGAGCGTCCCGATGCCATCGTGCCGGGACTGGGCGGGCAGACGGACCTGAATCTGGCCGTGCAGCTCGCCAAGAAAAGGCGTGCTTCAGGAGTGTCAGGTGGAGATTCTGGGTACTTCGTTCCAGAGCATCGAGCAGGCCGAGGACCGCGAACTCTTCAAGGAGCTTTGTCAGTCGCTGGGCGAGCCGGTGCTGCCGTCGCTGATTGCTAACAATATCGACGAGGCGGTCGAGGCGGCGAAGCGGATCGGTTACCCCGTCGTGTTGCGTCCGGCCTTTACGCTGGGCGGTACGGGCGGCGGCTTCGCCGACGACGAGACGCAGTTGCGCGAGATGATGCGCAATGCGCTTTCCCTCTCCCCGGTGCATCAGGTGCTGATCGAGAAGAGCATCAAGGGGTATAAGGAGATCGAATACGAGGTGATCGCGACCACAACGATACGGCCATGCGATCTGCATATGGAAAACATCGAATCCGGTCGGCGTCCATACGGGCGACTCGATCGTGGTGGCTCCGAGCCAGACGCTGACCAACAAGGAGTATCAGTTGCTGCGCGACAGCGCCCTGCGGCTGATCCGTGCCCTGAAGATCGAAGGCGGCTGCAACGTGCAGTTCGCGCTCGATCCCCTCTCGTTCAACTACTACCTGATCGAGGTCAATCCCCGCGTGTCGCGGTCGTCGGCTCTGGCGTCGAAGGCCAGCGGCTATCCGATCGCCCGCGTCAGCGCCAAGATCGCCGTGGGCCTTACGCTCGACGAGATCCGCATCGCCAATACGCCGGCCAGCTTCGAACCGGCTCTCGACTATGTGGTTACCAAGATCGCCCGCTTCCCGTTCGACAAGTTCAGCGACGCTTCGAACCAGCTCGGAACCCAGATGAAGGCGACGGGCGAGGTGATGTCCGTGGGCCGCACGATGGAGGAGAGCCTCCTGAAGGCGGTGCGCTCGCTCGAAACGGGGGTCTGCCATATCTACCATAAGAAATTCGACGACTGGACGGTCGATCGGATGCTCTCCTATATCAAGGAGGGAACGGACGACCGTCTTACGCCATCGCCGAGCTGATCCGCCGGGGCGTCGAGCGTGGCGCTGATCTACAACAGCACCAAAATCGACATGTTCTTCCTCGAGAAGTTTAAGACATCGTCGAGTTCGAAAAGGTCGTAGCGCCAATCCCGCGACATCGAAACGTTGCGCGACGCCAAACGCAGGGTTTTAGCGACAAGTTCATCGGTCAGTTGTGGGGCATGAGCCCAGAAGGAGATGTTCCTGCTGCGGCGCGAGCACAATATTTTCCCGGTTTATAAGATGATCGATACCTGCGCGAGCGAGTTCTCCTCCTATGTGCCGTATTTCTATTCCACTTACGAGCAGGAGAACGAGTCGATCGTGAGCGAACGCGAGAAGATCGTGGTGCTCGGGTCGGGACCGATCCGCATCGGGCAGGGCGTCGAGTTCGACTATTCGACCGTGCATGCCATCTGGTCGATCCGCGCCGCCGGGTACGAGGCGATCATCATCAATAACAATCCCGAAACCGTTTCGACGGACTATACCACCAGCGACAAGCTCTATTTCGAGCCGCTGACCGTAGAGGACGTGATGAACGTTATTACGCTCGAAAAACCGAAAGGGATCGTCGTGTCGCTCGGCGGCCAGACGGCGATCAACCTCGCTGAGCCGCTGCACGAACTGGGTGTGCCGATCATCGGTACGGGTGTCGAGGCGATACGGAATGCCGAAGACCGGGGTTGTTTCGAGAAGATCATGGAGGAGTTGGGAATACCCCAGCCTGAGGCCGAGGCCGTGACCGATATCGAAGCCGGTGTGCGAGCCGCCGAACGGATCGGCTACCCGGTGCTGGTGCGCCCGAGCTACGTGCTGGGCGGCCGGGCCATGCAGATCGTTTCGAACGAGGAGCGTTTGCGCCACTATCTCCAGACGGCGGTCGAAGTCAATGAGGACAGCCCTGTGCTGGTCGATCGTTATATTATGGGCCGCGAACTGGAGGTGGACGCCATCTGTGATGGCAAGGATGTCTTCATTCCCGGTATCATGGAGCACGTCGAGAAGACGGGCATCCACTCCGGCGACTCGATCAGCGTCTATCCGACCTTCAGCGTGAGCCAGAAAGCCAAGGACAAGATCATCGATTATACCGTGCGGCTGGGCCGCCGGATCGGTATCGTCGGTCTGTATAATATCCAATTTATCCTCGACGGGGGAAGAGGACGTATATGTGATCGAGGTGAATCCCCGTTCGTCGCGCACCGTGCCGTTCCTTTCGAAAGCGACGGGTGTCCCGATGGCTGACATCGCCACACGGGTCATCCTGGGTCATTCGCTTCGGGAGCAGGGCATTACCGAAGTATATTGGCCAGGGGA
>ENA-OQHF01001080-OQHF01001080.1-human-gut-metagenome-genome-assembly--contig:-NODE-1080-length-15481-cov-2.406409_pt1 | contig 15481 bp, 19 predicted proteins | sample MGYA00242559_ERZ504709 | MGnify/ENA primary metagenome ERZ504709 (study PRJEB26092, sample SAMD00036203) | human gut metagenome | host: Homo sapiens | study: EMG produced TPA metagenomics assembly of... | reverse complement strand
AAAATGAAAGCGGTATCGCCGTCGATCCATATGATCCGTGCAAATATTGAGACCGAGATCGCTCCAATTGTCGGCAGCGAGGAGCAGGCAAATGATCTGATCTCTTACATCAAACAGGGACAGCAGAGCGAAGAGGGTGCATGGGAAACAAATATTTTCGGCAAATCGGTTGGAGAACTGATGGAGGATGGAATCCGTAACAAGATCGCAATGATGGATGATGAATGTCAGATGAAATTGCAGGATACAATGCAGAAAATTGTAAATGATAATACTGGTGGTATGGTATGCATTATCATTTGATGCGGTAGTATTGCGAAAACAAACGTAAAATCAAAAATAAGTAACCTTAAAAAGAAAAGAGGAAAAACAGATGGAAAAAAATTTATTCAGGGAATGTATCAGAAAAAGAAATTTTGGGGTAAGGCTGACTGCTGTGATCCTGTCCGTAATTGTGATGGGATTTGCACTGTCGTTGCTGGTGCTTGTGGATCTTGGAACAGATCCCTGTACCAGCATGAATCTTGCTATTTCGGAAAAAATTGGAATGGGAATCGGAAACTGGCAGGCACTGCTCAATACGATCATATTTGTCTTTGTCATTTTGCTTGGCAGGGAAAATATCGGATTTGGAACACTTGCCAACATGTTTTTGGTCGGTTATTCGCTGCAGTTCTTTTCCTGGGTATGGGATAAAATCTTACCGGCGGGACTGTTTGATTCGATGGCAGTGCGTATTCTGGTGCTGATTCCGGCACTGGCGATATTTGTTGTATCAGCAGCTGTATATATGGATGTGAAATTAGGAACAGCACCTTATGACGCGATTGCATTTATCATTGCAAAATGGATGCCGAAGGTACCGTTCCGTCTGATCCGTATGGCATTTGATTTTACCGTTATTGTGATCGCATTTTTATTCGGTGGCAAGATCGGAATCGTAACGATCCTGATGGGATTTACGCTCGGACCGGTGATCGGTGCTGTCGGTGAGAAAATCGGTCGTTTTATCGAGTGCGACTAAAGAATCAGATTTATTATCATCTGATGATTTTTGCGGGAGATGCTGGTATTTCCCGCTTTTTTGAAATTCGTTGTAGGCATCCTGATAAGCGGCGACAATGTATTCTTTCATGGGATCTTTGTCGCTTACCATCGACATGGTGTCCGAAAATACTTTGGCAGCTTCTTCCTTGCTTTTGCAGTGTTCTAACTGCTGTTCGAGAGAGTCGCGCATCGCCTGGATTCTGGCTGCCTGCATATAGAGCTGGGGATCTACTGCCTGAAGAAAACGCATTTCTTCTTCGGTCAGTTTTTTTCCACTTTTTAATTTTGCCTGAATTCTGGCTAATTCTGCCTGCTTTTCTTCTTCGGTCATACCGCAGGCGGGGCTTAAAAGCTCGGAGATGTTCTGCGTCAGGTCAAAGGCATCCATGCCGGAAAAACTGACTGCATTTAAAGTATCATCACCGGAAGAAAGACCGATGGAAGATTTGGATAAACGGTCTGTAATCTGATCGACCACATTCCTTTTGCCGGAAGATGGGTTTAAAATCTTTTTTAAACCGGAAAGATTGAACTGAGTCATAAAATTCTCCATTCCTGCACTGTGTTTCCGTGCATATGAAAAGTATAGCCTGTGATGTATTCTTACAAAATATATCGGGGAAAATCAGCTTTTGTTTAGGATGGAGATTGGATTTTATGATTTCTTCTGTTATAATCGAAAATGACAGTGTTGTAAAGAATTTTCAATTATGAAAAAATGAAGTAAGGAAGCATCAGCTGTTTTTGAAAGACAAGAAGGGAGAAGTTCCGGAGAAGCCGGAATTGACAGAATATAGGACAAGGAGAAGAATGGAGGATGATTATGAATCCGGCATACGAAAAATTATTAAAATGCTATGACAGCTATAAAGCAAAGATTGATTTTACTCCTAAGGTGGCATTGATTTTAGGCTCTGGCCTTGGCGACTATGCGGATGATATCCGCGTGGTGGATACGTTAGATTACCATGACATTGAAGGATTTCCAGTGTCGACGGTTCCGGGACATAAGGGCAGATTTATCTTCGGATATGTGGATGATGTCCCGGTCGTGTGCATGCAGGGGCGTGTGCATTATTATGAGGGATATGAGATGAGCGATGTTGTTTTGCCGACGAGGCTGAGAAAATGATGGGCGCAGAAGTTCTGTTTCTCACCAATGCAGCAGGTGGCATCCAGCTTGGCATGCATGCCGGGGATTTCATGCTGATCAAAGACCAGATTGCAAGTTTTGTGCCATCACCGCTCCGTGGAGCCAACATTGAGGAACTTGGTGTGCGTTTCCCGGATATGAGCCAGATCTATGACTTAGATCTGCAGGATATTGTAAAACGTGCAGCATCAGCACTTGAGATCCGCATCAAAGAGGGCACTTACATCCAACTCTCCGGACCGCAGTTTGAGACACCGCATGAAGTCGCCATGTGCCGCACTTTAGGTGCTGACGCCGTCGGCATGAGTACTGCCTGTGAGGCGATCGCTGCAAAACACATGGGAATGAAAGTGCTTGGAATCTCCTGTATCTCCAACCTTGCGAGCGGCATCTCATCAATTCCGCTCTCACACGCAGAAGTTCAGGAGACGGCTGACGCCGTTGCCCCGAAATTTAAGGCGCTCGTAACTGAAACGATCAAAGCGATCGGAGCACAGCAGAATTAAAGTTACTACAACTCAGTAGATCAAAAACGGCGGTCACACTTTTTGATCCACTGAACGAAAAACACAAAAAAGAAAAGAGGAAAAACAATGAACATACGTTTCTACAACGCAAAAATATTAGTTCCGGCAGAAAACCACAAATTCCAGATCACCGAAGGCGAACTCTGGGTAAAAGGAAAAGAAATCTGCTACATCGGGGACGGTAAGACAGGCGTGGATGCTGTCTGCAAAAACGGTGAAGTTTTGGTATGGGAGCGCGAGATTGACGCAAAAGGCAACCTTTTAATGCCGGGATTTAAAGATGCGCACACCCACACGGCAATGACATTTTTGCGTTCCTATGCGGACGACCTTCCACTGCAGGACTGGCTGAACAAACAGGTATTCCCAAAAGAAGGACAGCTTACCGAAGATGATGTATACTGGCTTAACATCCTTGGAATTATGGAATATTTAACCAGCGGTATTACGTCCAACTTTGATATGTACTTCTTCCCGCCGGTCGATGCAAAGGCATCGGTAGATACCGGATTCCGTACCGTTCAGACCAGCGGATTAAACAACTTTGGCGGCACGGTAGAGTTGATGGAGGAAAATTATCACATTGTCAATGAGATGAGCGACCTGACAAGCTTTATCGTGGGATTTCATGCAGAATACACGACATCAAAGAACTGATGGAGGGCGTGGCAAAACTGGCACAGAAATTAAAATCCCCCGGTATGGCTGCACAATTCCGAAACAAAACTGGAAGTGGCAGAGTGCAAAGAGCGCTGGGGCATGACACCGACACAGCTTACGGATGCACTTGGTATGTACGAGTACGGCGGCGGCGGTTACCACTGTGTATGGTTTGAGGATGCTGATTTTGAAATTTACAAGAAGAAAAAACTGACAGCAGTGACAAACCCGGCTTCCAACTTAAAACTTGCTTCCGGTATCTGTCCGACCAAACGTTTTGTGGATGAGGGAATCTCCATGGCGATCGGAACCGATGGCCCGGCAAGCAACAACTGCTTGGATATGTTCCGTGAGATGTTTTTGACTTCTGCACTTGCAAAGGTGCGTGAAATGGATGCGGAGTGCGTCAGCGCCGATGAGATCTTATATATGGCAACCACAGGCGGTGCACATGCCATGCAGTTATTTGACTGTGACAGTCTTGCGGTTGGCAAAAAAGCAGACCTTGTCATGATCGATCTGAACCAGCCGAACATGCAGCCGGAAAATAATATCGTGAAAAATCTTGTATACAGCGGAAGCAAGCAGAATGTAAAACTGACTATGGTAAATGGAAAAGTTTTATATGAAGACCAGAAATTTGACATCGGATTTGATCCGGCAGATATTTACCGCCGTGCAAATGAGATCATCCGCCGTATGAAATAACAGAAGGAGAATTATGCAGGTAATATTTATACATCACAGTTGTTTTCTGGTGGAAGTGGATGAGAAGGTGCTGATCTTTGACTGGTTTGCAGGAGACCGCATCAAAGGATACACATTTTGCGGTGTGATTCCGGAATACGAGCCGGACACACCAGTCTATGTGTTTGCAAGTCATAAACATCAGGATCATTTTGATATGGATGTGCTGCACTGGGCAGAAAAATATAAAAATATCCACTATATACTTTCAAAAGACTGTAAAATGAGCCCGCATTTTTTACAGAAACATGGATTCCCGGATGATATCAGAGAGAAGATCACTTATGTTTCGGCAGGCGAAAAATATCAGGTGGATGATGTGAAGATCGAGACACTGCGGTCAACGGATGCAGGTGTTGCATTTTATGTGGAAACACGAGGGGCAACTTTTTTCCATGCAGGAGATTTGAATGACTGGACATGGGAAGGGGCGGGAGATCTGATCAACGGCAGGATGCGCAGGGAATACCGGACACAGATCAAAAAACTGGCGGGAAAACCAATCAATCTTGCATTTGTTCCGATGGATCCGCGACAGGGCGCAGATCAGGAACTCGGAATGGATTATTTTTTGGAGACCACATCCGCGGAATATGTGTTCCCGATGCATATGTGGCAGGATTATTCCCACATCCCGGTTTATAAGAATAAAATATGGAATCCGGGGATGGCGGAGCGTGTGGTGGAAATCACACATGAAAATCAGGTTTTCCTGATTGAGGAAAAGTAGTGTTAACGCTTGACTCATAGGAAAAAAGTGCGTTATACTGAATAAGTTATAGAAGATAGAAAGGCAGGGGTATTTATGGCAGTATTTGGATGGTTTGTACATTATGTGTTAATAATGGTAATTCTTGCAGCTGTTGCAGTTGCTGGAGTATTTGCTGGCAGAAAATGGGCAGAGAAAAGCAAAGCGAAAAAAGACACTGCAGCTTCCGGAAATGCCGGAAAAGAATAATGCCGTCGTGACCCTGCAAAAAGACAGGGCATGAAATAGTTTATACAACGTTGGAGGAACTTGTCGTGAAGAAGTTTTATGGAGAAAATGAATTGCGCAGAATGTATCTTGGTTTTTTTGAAAGCAAGGGACATCTTGCGATGAAGAGTTTTTCATTGGTACCACACAATGATAACAGTTTACTATTGATCAATGCAGGTATGGCACCGCTTAAGCCATATTTCACAGGTCAGGAAATACCGCCGAGAAGAAGGGTAACCACATGTCAGAAGTGTATCCGTACCGGTGATATTGAGAATGTCGGTAAGACAGCACGTCACCTGACATTTTTTGAGATGCTTGGCAATTTCTCATTTGGTGATTACTTTAAACATGAAGCAATCCACTGGTCATGGGAGTTTTTGACACAGGTTCTCGGCCTTGAGGAGGACAGGCTGTATCCGTCTATTTATGGGGAAGATGATGAGGCATTCGAGATCTGGAACAAAGAAGTAGGTGTTCCGGCAGAGAGGATCACAAGATTTTACCGTGATCCGGAGACCGGAGAATGTGATAACTTCTGGGAGCATGGCGCAGGTCCTTGCGGTCCTTGTTCAGAGATCTATTATGACCGTGGAGAGAAATATGGCTGCGGCAGACCAGACTGTAAAGTAGGCTGTGACTGTGACCGTTTCATGGAAGTATGGAACAACGTATTTACCCAGTTCGAGGGCGACGGTAAGGGCGGTTACACAGAGCTTGCGCAGAAAAACATTGATACCGGTATGGGACTTGAGCGTCTTGCAGTTGTCATGCAGGATGTAGATTCCGTATTTGATATTGATACCATGAAAGCGATCCGCGACAAGGTATGTGAGATGTCCGGCAAAAAGTATCAGGTAGATGCATTAGATGATGTGTCCATCCGTCTGATTACCGATCATATCCGTTCTGCAACGTTTATGATCTCAGATGGTATCATGCCTTCAAATGAGGGACGCGGCTATGTACTCCGCCGTATCATCCGCCGCGCGGCAAGACACGGAAGAATGCTCGGTATTGACGGTATCTTCATGGCGAAACTGGCTGCTACCGTAATCAATGAGAGCAAGGATGGTTATCCGGAACTTGAAGAGAAAAAAGATTTTATCTTTAAAGTATTATCCCAGGAAGAAGAAAAATTTGGAAAAACGATCGATCAGGGACTTTCCATCCTTTCTGATATGGAAAAACAGATGGAAGCAGACGGCGTAAAGGTTCTTTCCGGTGAGAATGCATTTAAGCTTTATGATACTTATGGATTCCCGATGGATCTGACACAGGAGATCCTCGAAGAAAAAGGATTCTCTGTCGATGAAGAGGGATTTAAAAAGGCGATGGAAGTACAGCGTACCACAGCGAGAAAAGCCCGCAAAGTGACAAACTACATGGGCGCTGATGAGACAGTATATGAGTCTGTCGATCCTTCTGTTACCACAGAGTTTGTAGGCTATGATTCCTTAAACTGCAAGTCAAAAATTACCGTACTTACCACAGAGACGGAGATCGTTGAGGCATTATCCGATGGAGAGGTTGGAACCGTGATCGTAGAACAGACTCCATTCTATGCTACCATGGGTGGACAGCAGGGAGATAAGGGTATCATCCGCACTGCAGCCGGAGAATTCCAGGTAGAGGATACGATCAAATTACTTGGCGGAAAAGTAGGACATGTCGGAAAGATGATCTCCGGTATGATGAAAACAGGGGATGAGGCAGATCTTTCGGTAGATGCAGCACTCCGTGCAAAGACCTGTAAGAACCATTCCGCAACACATTTACTGCAGAAAGCATTGCGTGAAGTATTAGGAACCCACGTAGAGCAGGCAGGTTCCTATCAGGATGGCGAGCGTACCCGTTTCGATTTCAGCCATTTTGCAGCAATGACACCGGAGGAACTTGAAAAAGTAGAAAAAATCGTCAATGATAAGATCGCAGAGGCAATTCCGGTACGCACAGATGTGATGACTGTGGATGAGGCGAAAAAGACAGGAGCCATGGCGTTATTTGGCGAAAAATACGGTGAGACTGTCCGTGTGGTATCCATGGGAGATTTTTCCAAAGAATTCTGTGGTGGTACTCATGTAAAGAATACATCCGAAATAGCAGCATTCAAGATTATCTCTGAAAATGGTGTTGCAGCAGGCGTCCGCAGAATCGAGGCACTGACCGGAGACAACGTATTTGCTTACTATCGCAATTTAGAGAAAGAACTTTTAGAGGCAGCGAAAGCGGCAAAGGCAACACCGGCGACATTAACAGAGAAAATCGAGCATATGCAGGCAGAGATCAAAGCACTGACCAGCGAAAACGAGTCCTTAAAGAGCAAGGCAGCAAAAGAGGCGCTCGGAGATGTCATGGATCAGATTGTGGAAGTAAAAGGTGTGAAATTACTTGCTTCTGCCGTAGACGGTGTAGATATGAACGGTCTGCGTGATCTTGGAGACCAGTTAAAAGAACAGCTTGGCGAAGGCGTGATCGTACTTGCTTCTTCCTGTGAAGGAAAAGTAAATCTGATCGTTATGGCAACGGATGCAGCAATGAAACAGGGAGCACATGCAGGAAACCTGATCAGGAGCATTGCCGGCAAAGTCGGCGGTGGCGGCGGCGGACGTCCAAATATGGCACAGGCGGGAGGCAAAAATCCGGCTGGTATTTTGGAGGCGATCGCAGAGGCAAAAACAGCACTTGAGGCACAGCTTTCCTAAAAGCTGTTTAGCATGATTGTCCCGCAACTGAAGAATCACGGAAGATGACAGCTTTTTAGCTATGGAGGCAAAAGATGGATAAAGAAATGGAATTTAAAAATAAGAGTATTAAAGAAAAGGTAAACGGAAGCTTTGAAATGATCATAGTTTTATATGTGGTCAGCGTGGCGTTTGCAGTATTTTTAATGTTTGCAGTAAAAATTGTTCCGTCTGCAACAGAGTATTTTGTGCTTGCCGGAGGTATTGTTGTGCTTGCGATTATAACAGTCTGCAGTATTCTGGCAACATTGAAACGGGCTAAGATGCTGATACACTATATTGTAGAACCGGTCAGGGAACTAAGCAGTGTGGCAGAAAAAATCTCTGGTGGAGAACTTGATATTGAAATTGCTTATCAGTCGGAGGATGAGATCGGAGAACTTGCAGAAGATTTTCGCAAAACAGCAACTACGCTGCAACGGATTATAGGAGATCTTAATCATATTCTGGATGCATTTGCAAAAGGTGATTATACGGTAAAATCCGGATGCAGGGATGCTTATGTGGGAGAATTTGATACGGTGCATGCAAAACTGATTGCAACAACAGAACATGTTAGTGATGCTTTAAAATCAATCCGTGAATCTTCGAATCAGGTGGCACAGGGATCCGACCAGCTTGCAGTCAGCGCACAGGATCTTGCCCAAAATGCAACGGATCAGGCAGTGGCCGTTGATTCTTTAGCACAGAGCGTTTCAGAAATCACAGAACAGATTCTTGGAACAAGTAAGTCGATTGATATTGTACATGATAAAGCGAAAGACGTTGGAACAACAGCAGCGGTAAGCCAGCAGAAGATGACAGAACTGACAGAGGCAATGGAGCGTATTTCCGTGACATCCAAGGAAATCGGACAGGTTATCGAAGAAATTGAGAGTATTGCATCACAGACAAATCTGTTGTCCTTAAATGCATCTATTGAGGCAGCAAGAGCCGGTGAGGCAGGAAAAGGATTTGCAGTTGTTGCAGAGCAGATCCGTATGCTTGCTGAGAGCAGTGCAAATTCTGCAGATACGTCAAAACAGCTTTTGACAGAGAACCAGAATGAAGTAGAACACGGTAATCAGGTGACACAGCAGACGGCAGAATCTCTGACGGATGTTCTGAACGAACTGGATGCTATTGTGGGTGAGGTAGCAACGATCCGTACGGCATCTGATCGTGAGGCAGCCTTTGTAAAAGAGATCGAAGACAGCACGAAACAAATCAGCGACGCAATCCAGAGCAACTCTGCAGCATCGGAAGAAACATCTGCTACCAGTGAAGAACTTTCTGCAGAAGCAGATTCCTTAGAGGGCCTTGTAGAGCGTTTTAAACTGCGTTAAATGTTTGTTTAATACAGAGGAGAGAAAATGCAGATGAAAATAAAGGAAAAGATGATTGCTGTGGTTATGGCATTTGCAATGATGTTTACGTTTATTTTTGCAGGTGAAAGCAGTGAAGTAATCGCTGCTGCGAAAACAAAAGCATTAGAGATAAATGTTGATTTTGCCAGGAATGCAGCAAGTGGAGATGACAGCGGGATATATGTAAAAAACCTGATTTCCAATAAAAAAATTACTTTTGGAAAGACTTATGTATTTCAGACAAAAATTTATGTGCCAGCCGTTTATATGAAAACTGGAAGAATATGGGTAAAACCTACAGTTAATTTTTTTACAGGCAAAAATGGCGATACATATGCCGGAATGGCGCAGTCTTCAAAAGAAGGATATTCTTATGATAAGAATTCGAAAGAAGTAAAAAAATATGGTGATTTTTATGTTGTCAATGTGAAAATACCATTGGATAACTGTGACAGGATTTCTGCATCAAAAGGAAGTGTGTATGGACATCTGTTCATCTCTGGTTTTAATAAGGCATATAAGGGAAGTATTTATGTTGATGATGTGACACTTACTGTAGATAAGAAATCAGTTGTAAAGCAAAATTATGAGAATGGAAAAAACAGTGGTTGCTGGTATTATCTTAACAGATCAGAAAAGGAATATACACCTGCAGTTGTTTCATTCTCAGGAAAAACATTGGATGTGACTAAGACATCGCTTACTATAAAAAAGGGTAAAAAAGCGACGATCAAAGCCACTGCAATGCCAAAAACAAAAATAACATATCAGTCTAAGAACAAGAAAGTCGCTACAGTAAACAGTAAAGGTGTTGTCCGGGGCATTCGGAAAGGAAAGACAACCATTCTTGTCACAGCGAATGGGAAAACTGTTAAAGTTCAGATTACCGTAAAATAATTTCAAATAAAAATCTGAAATTATTTCAAAAATAGGTTGACGAACCGGGAAAATATGTTATAATGCTATATAGTGCAATAAATATTACCCAAACAGTTGAATATGCACAATACGCAACTGGAGGGAGGTTAGGTGTGAGATAATGTCTAGTGTAATTGTAAAAGAAAACGAGACTTTAGATAGCGCTTTACGTCGTTTCAAGAGAAACTGCGCAAAAGCAGGTATCCAGCAGGAGATTCGTAAAAGAGAACATTACGAGAAACCAAGCGTAAAACGTAAGAAAAAATCTGAAGCAGCTAGAAAAAGAAAATACAACTAATAATTAGTTGTAGTGCAAAAAGACTACCGCATGTGTGGTAGTCTTTTTTTTCTCTGAGTGAGGTTATTTACCAGATATATTTTATTGCGATAATAAGTCTATTCGTAAGGTGGATAATCTTTAGAAATATCGTGGAGCAAAGGGCATAGTATTGCAGAAATGCATAAATATGTTTATAATATGAGAAAAGATGTATGAAATACGAATTTAAGATAGAGACAGAATATACGAAATGAGTAGAATGGAGATGATATTTTATGATTAATTTAAAAAACTGCCGGGTAATTATCCGTGAACAGAAAAAAAAACAGTGTACTTGCAGACACGGTAATTCTTGGTCATAATCTGCTGACAAATATCATCAAAGTGCGGGCGAGTGCGATGGCATATCGCCCGAAAGAACCAGTGGGACTGCTTGTTTTTCTGGAGAACAAAATATATTCTTATTTAGGTACCGTACAGGGGGCGGTGATCGCAAACGAAATGTCGATTGCGCTATACGATGAAGAACAGAAAAAAGGCAGAAAATTTGAGCGTTATGAGATTGAAGCATCTGGCAAGATCGAAGGTGTCAGGATAAAAAATAACATGATAACGCTCCATAAGCCGATACCGGTTACCATCAAAAATATGAGCGCAAATGGTGTACTGTTTAAAGGAATTTCCGGCTGTCTGGACGTTGGAATGCAGCTACAGCTTTATATGGATGTAACTGATTCAGGAATGCGTTATGAGTATAAAGTGGTTCGTAAGCAGAACAGCAATCCGGAGACCGAAGAGTATGGTTGTAAAATGGTTGCAAAAAAGAAATAGCAGCCATGGGAAATTATTTTGAAAAGATACGAAAAAAGGAACCGTAAAATATGAAAAACAGTTAACAAACTGAAAAATTCATATTTTCACGGTTCTTTTTTAATTAATAACCGAAAGATTCTCCAATCAAAAGTACTTTGATACGTCCTTTGATTCCACTTCTTCTGGTGATGACAACCTGATTACAGATACAGTCCGGAGAAAGACAGTCTGCGCAGGCACCGGTTATGGCACAAGGTGTTTTTTTGTCAAGACGGATACAGTTTTGTGCTGTGGCAACATTATGTACACGGCTCAGGGCCTCGTCTACATTTGCGGCAATTTTATTCATTCCAGCTAAAATAACAACAGTTTCCGGACCATAGATCAGTGCGGCAACACGGTTTCCGGTTCCATCGATGTTGACAAGCTCGCCACCGGTTGTGATTGCATTGGTACTCATAAAATATACGTCGCTGGAAAGAGCGTCGTGATACATTTTTTTTTGTTTCATCTGGTGTTTTTTGCGGTTGAGCGGTCGATCAGATGGATGGAAGGATCATGGCGGAGCGCTGTCATGCATGCCGGTCTCCTCTAAGGTCATGGAGCCGCCGAAAAGATACGGTCTGCCCATCTTTTAAGAATGAAAATGCAAGTTTTTCTGCGTCTTCTACGGTCGGGCAGTAGTAGCCTTCCATCTGGCGTTTTTCAAGGTTTTTGATCACTGTTGCAGCAAGTGTTTCATGGTATTTGCTTTTGATTGTATCCATACATGTACTCCTTTTTATCGTATTTGACATTGGATCGCACTTTGGCAGTCTCAATGTCACTGTGTGCTTCTTTTAGTATAGCACATATTCTTGACTTTTGGGACAGGATAGATAAAATTAAAAGATGTTGGAAATGGAGGATACTATGAGTAAAAACCTGAAAAAGATGATTTCATATTATAAGCCGTATCTGGGAGTGTTCTGGCAGATATGTTTTTTGCAACGTATCTGCGGCGGTCGCGCTTGTGATCCCGCTTGTGATCCGTTATGTGACATCTACATTAATCTATATGGAACCGCAGGCGATTTTAGGACAGATCCGTTGGATTGCGCTTATGTTATTCGCACTGGTGGCGGTAGACTGTTACAGCCGTTTTTTTATTGCAAATCAGGGGCATGTGATGGGCGCTAAAATTCGAGTATGACATGCGTGCGGAGATTTTTGCACATTTTCAGAAGCTGTCATTTTCCTTTTATGATGATCAGAAGGTTGGGCAGCTGATGTCCCGTATTACGACGGATTTATTTGATATCACAGAACTGATGCACCATGGACCGGAAAACATTATCCTTTCCCTGATCAAAATTATTGGTGCGTTCGTGATCTTAATGAGTATTAAACCGGCACTTGCACTTGCCGCATTTGCAGTGCTGCCGTTCATGTTTCTGTTTGCCTATTACATGAACGGAAAAATGCGACGTGCGTTTCGCAGCAACCGCGAGCGGATCGCCGATATCAATGCACAGATCGAGGATAATTTGTCCGGGATCCGTGTGGTAAAGTCATTTGCGAATGAGGATATCGAAAAAGAAAAATTCCGTCAGGGAAACGAAGGCTTTCTGCGCGCAAAAAAGAACAGTTATTATTATATGGGAAGTTTCTCGGCAGGACTTGGTACTTTTACGACCCTGATCCAGGTAAATGTCATACTTGCGGGTGTCATTCTGATCGCAAAGGGAAGTGTGGATATCAGTGATCTGGTCACATTTTTGCTTTATATCAACGTGTTTACAGAGCCGGTGCGGACACTGATTGATTTTACGGAACAGTTTCAGAACGGATATACCGGGTTTGAACGTTTTCAGGAGATCATGGCGATCGAACCGGATATTGCAGATAAAGAGGATGCAAAAGAGCTGGTCATGTCAAAGGCGATATCAGCTTTGAGGATGTATCTTTCCAGTATGAGGAAAATACGGAATGTGTGTTAAATCATATTAACCTGAACGTTCCGGCGGGGGGCTTATATGGCACTTGTGGGGTCGTCAGGAGCCGGAAAGAGTACACTGTGTTCACGATTCCGAGGTTTTATGATGTGACGGCAGGGAGCAGTTAAGATTGATGGCTGCGATGTCCGGGATATCAGGTTAAAGAGCCTGCGCGACCATATCGGTATCGTACAGCAGGATGTGTATCTGTTTGTCGGAACCGTTTTTGATAATATCCGTTATGGAAAACCGGATGCAACACGTGAGGAAGTGATTGAAGCGGCGAAAAATGCCAATGCACACGATTTTATCATGTCGCTGCCAAATGGGTATGAAACAGATATCGGACAGCGGGGAATCAAGCTTTCCGGCGGGCAGAAACAGCGTTTGTCCATTGCAAGGGTATTTTTAAAGAATCCACCGATCCTGATCTTTGATGAGGCGACGAGTGCACTTGACAATGAAAGTGAGAAAGTCGTGCAGGATTCTCTGGAAAAACTGGCAAAGAATCGTACAACATTTGTGATCGCACACCGGCTTTCCACAATCAAAAATGCACAGCGAATCCTGGTTTTGACGGAGGAGGGCATTGCGGAGGAAGGAACGCATGAGGAACTGTTAGAAAAAGGCGGTGTGTATGAAAAACTGTATCAGATGCAGTTTCATAAATAAGAGTGCTGTGTAGAAGAGAAGTGTATAGCGTAAAATATAAAAGTTTCATGAAATCCATGCAAAAATTTGCAAAAGAGGAAAAACTAGAGTAAAATAGTAGTGTTTGTGAAGGGAGAGATAAGACAATGACAAAAATTGATATTATATCTGGTTTCCTTGGAGCCGGAAAAACAACATTTATTAAAAAAATGATCGAGGAAGTTTTTAAGGGCGAGAAGATCGTTCTGATTGAGAACGAATTTGGTGAAGTCGGCATTGACGGAGGATTTTTAAAGGATGCAGGAATTGAGATCACAGAGATGAATTCCGGATGCATCTGCTGTTCCTTAGTAGGCGATTTTGGTAAAAACTTACATGAAGTCATCGAGAAGTTCCATCCGGACCGTATTTTGATCGAGCCGTCCGGTGTTGGTAAATTATCCGATGTTATGAAATCTGTCATCGACGTGGAAAAAGACGAGGATGTCAAATTAAACGGACTGATCACGGTTGTAAATGCATTAAAGGCAAGCAAACAGATGAAAGCATTTGGTGAATTTTTCAACAACCAGATCGAATATGCGACAACGGTTGTCTTAAGCAGAAGCCAGAAGGCAACACCAGAGCAGTTAGAGCTGTGTGTAAAACAGATCCAGGCATTAAATCCGAAAGCTGCTGTTATCACAACTCCATGGGATGAGATCAAAGGCGAACAGATCTTAAAAAGTAGTGGAGGGACAGGACTCTCTGGAAGTAAAAACTTCTCGCAGAGCAGCATGCAAAAGAGGAAGCTTTAGAACATGAGCATGAGCATCATCATGACCACGACCACGAGGAGCATGACGAGAACTGCACCTGTGGCTGCCATGATCATGACCATGATCACGAAGAACATGAACATCACCATGACCATGATCACGACCATGATCACGAAGAACATGAACATCACCATGACCATGATCACGACCACGATCATGAGGAGCATGACGAGAACTGCACCTGCGGCTGCCATGATCATCATCACCATCATCATGCAGATGAGGTATTTACAAGCTGGGGCAAGGAGACACCTCATAAGTTTACAAAAGAGCAGATTGAGGAAGTGTTAAAGACACTCTGCGAGACAGACGACTACGGCGAGATCCTTCGTGCAAAAGGTATGGTAGCCGATGTGAATGGTTCCTGGATCTACTTTGACATGGTTCCGGGTGAGTACGAGATCCGTGAGGGAGAGCCAGATTATACCGGAAGACTCTGTGTGATTGGTACACATATTGACGAACACAGATTAGAGGAACTGTTTGGAATCGCGTAAAAGCGGGAAAAAGTTACTCAGGAATGGAGATTTATATGAACGAAATACCAGTATATTTATTTACCGGTTTTATGGACAGCGGCAAGACGACTCTGGTGAAGGAGACGTTATTTGATGATGGTTTCACTGAGGGTGGAAGAAGTGTTGTGATCTGCTGTGAGGACGGAGATGTCGAATATGACGAGGAGGAGTTAAAAAAAATCAACGCCAGACTTGTCATGGTAGAAAATGAAGAGGATTTTACCGAAGAGTTTTTAAACAAAGTGCAGGCGGAATATCTGCCGGAGCAGGTGTTTATCGAATACAATGGTACCTGGGGAATGGG
>ENA-OQHF01001079-OQHF01001079.1-human-gut-metagenome-genome-assembly--contig:-NODE-1079-length-15494-cov-6.466779_pt1 | contig 15494 bp, 19 predicted proteins | sample MGYA00242559_ERZ504709 | MGnify/ENA primary metagenome ERZ504709 (study PRJEB26092, sample SAMD00036203) | human gut metagenome | host: Homo sapiens | study: EMG produced TPA metagenomics assembly of... | reverse complement strand
TTCACAGTAACGTAGCCAAAATTCATTCCAGATTGCCTGCGGCAATGGAATTTTGGCTTGTATGTCTCGGGATTTTGGCATATTCATGCCAAAACACCTCGCGGGATAGTGGTGTGTGAACAGTAACTATTAATTCGGTCAGGTTACTGCTCATCAGAGCGTGAAATCCTGCGTCAGATATCCTTGATGTGCGTCAGATTTTTTCTAAATCCGCAATATTTTCAGGATATTCCATATCAGAATATAATTTCAGCTGTAACTGTAATATTCTGTTATACTCATCGCATCCGGGTTCTAACACTCTTCTTTGTTCATAGAGTTTATGATCTTCCTCACTCATTTTCACATCAAAGCTTTCCTGAGTATGGAATTGGATTTCAATACGATAGTTGCGTGAGTTTTTAAACTTGGCATTTACGCCATTATATGGAAAACTGTCATTGACCCAGTAATTTTTCAATGAATATATCTTCCAGTTCTTCTCATACAAGGCATCTGTCACAGATCGTATTTGTTCAACATATTCTTTCGGTTCCAATATCACTGTATAACGAATAATATCTGCTATTGAATCAAAAAAAGACTTCTCTACTCTCTGATAAAGCTTATTATATAAGGACTTCGGTGATTTTACTCTATACTCTAATCCCGCAAGTACTGCTTTATTTGTTTTTGCAAAATCCACAAGAAATTTGGTTATTTCAAACTCTGTAGACAGATAATCCGCATAAAATACTCTTTCCTCAAAAGAAAGTTTATTAAAAAGTTCAATGTCCTCTTCTGTCCATGATTCTTCGATTTCCTTATTAAGGTAGATCTTTTTTGAATTTTCAGCGGACAGAACACATTTGAGTTCTATCGAATCAATGCCAAAAAGGCCGGCATTGTCACCTGATCCATGAGTCAGACTGCTGAGGAGCTTCTCGAAATTATTAATGATCAAATTTACTTTTCTTTCAATCAGTGCATATGCCGAATCCGATCCGCCTGCTTCTATCACAAGTTTGCCATATTTAACAGCAATGCTTCTTACAACGTTTCTTTCAACAAATCCAACAATCTCTTCAGAATTATACTTATCAAAATCCTCATAATTCAGATCAAGATTTGTATTCTTCAATTCTGCAAGCTGATTTCCAACAGCAAGAACTGCTGCCAGATCTTTTAATCTGACAGAATTTTGATTGTCTGACAGCAAAACTTCTTCCAGTTGATTTATATCATCACTATTTCCGCCAATAAAATACAGCATACTGATTATGGCATGCTTATATATCTCTGACGGAAATTCAAATATATCTCCGTATTCTTCTATCAGACACGCACTGAACAAAACATGATATTTGTTCATGATCTGCAGGAATGAAAGCGGCTGCGTCTGCTTTTGGATCCCCAGCTTGCTTATATATTTATTCATGCTTTCCTGATTTAAACCAAATCCGGTATGAGCAAACAGAGCCGCCATCAAAAGGCAGTAGCATTCATCTCCATTCAAATCTTCCAGCTTCTGTCTGTCCATTATTAAATCGCAAAATTCTGCAATATCTATAAAATGCATAATAGAATAATCAGAAATATTGGAATATATCTTTTTATACTTCTCCAGCATTCTCTGGACCACTATACAGTTATCCCTGTAATTCTCATATAATTTTTTTGATTTTGTAAGTAAATTTTCCGAACACTTGTTAACTATCATTTGAATTATTCTCCATCAACATATTACTTGTTTTTTTCTGCCGGACTTTCTTTTTTCTATAACACGCCCTGTTCTTTCATTTCCAGAGATACCGTTACATATTCCTTACTGTTCTCCATAATACCAAGCTTTTCTTCCCAGGTGAGATTTCGTTTGATCCTGGCCGGACTGCCCATTACCAGTGAGCCATCCGGTATCACAGTATTCTTGGTAACCAGGCTTCCTGCACCTATAATACAGTCCTTTCCGATCTTTACTCCGTCAAGGATTACCGCTCCCATTCCGATCAAAGTTCTGTCACCGATGGTACAGCCATGGATCACAGCATTATGCCCTATAGTCACATTATTTCCAATATATACCGGTCTGTTATGGTTTACATGAATCGTACAATTCTCCTGAATATTTGACTCCTCACCGATCACAACCGGTGCATCATCGCCCCGGATCACAGCATAATATAAAACACAACTGTCACGACCAATTGTTACATCTCCCACAATTACTGACTGTTTCGCAATCCTCGCATCTTGTGATATTTTTACATTCCTGTAATTCATTTCATATTCCTCATATATGATTCTTCACCTGATCATCAAATTCAGACAATTCATGGATGCCACATAATGGTAATCTATTTTCTCTGAAATCCCCCTGATAATAGCAAGTCCATATTGTGTATCCCTGTTTCTGTATTCCAGGGGATTAAATTTCACCCCATTGTCACGCAGTGACAGGCACCCGCTTCCATCTTTTTCCAATGTCAGCCGAAGATCAATAAAATGTTTTCCTTTTTACCTGTAAATCCATGTTCTACAATGTTTCCTGCAATTTCTTCCACTGCCAGGCAGATCCGGAAAGATTTGCCCGCCCCCAAATGTTAATAAGGTAATCATCCGTATCTGTTTTCTCACAGTTTATCATCTCTTTGCGTCAATCCATATTTTTTTAAATCCACCGTTCCATTGACAACCTCAATTCCATCTGCTTCCAGTAGCTTTTTCTGTACATCTTTACCGCCGAAGGCAAAAGCCCCTGACAGTTCTCCTCTGAAATTCACTACCCGATAACAGGGAATATGCTCCGGATCCGGATTCTTATGGAGGGCATTCCCTACCGCTCTCGACATTCTCGGATTCCCTGCCATTTCGGCAACCTGACCATAAGTTGCAACGCATCCTTTCGGAATTTGCTTCACTGCCTCATAAATCTTCTTTGTCGGGCTGTATGTTATGAGATCATAGCTTTCGGATATCATTCTTTTAATATCTTTATCCGGTACCATCCCATTTAGAATAATGGTATTCCAATGTTCCTTATTCTGATGATAACCAGCCTGTACAGATTCATAGGCACTTCGCCAAAAATCACGCCACTCCGGATCTGCTTTTACATTCAGATTAACATAACCGTTTCGTTCATAGATCCATAAAAAAATTTTTTTGTTTTCCCTCGCTCTTACCACTTGCCAGTTCTGATCACGGAAAGGTCTTTCCGTATATGTATTCTGAAATGATAAACCGAATTCCAACGCTGCTTCTCGTGTAATCATGCAATTTTGATTCATTTATTTCACCCTTATTCCCTGAAATTATTTCTGGCATCTTCATAATCTCTTGGAAGTCCCTCAAACAAAATTATTGCCTTATCATACTGTTCCTCTTCCATACATGATATAGCTTTCCTATACTGTTCCTGCTTCCTGATTTCTTTTAATTCCCTGTCCCGCATCTCGGCTGTTTTCTCACTCTGATCACATTCTTTTAAAAAGCCCTATCCTCACACGGAAAAAGTCAAGCTGTTTATTACATCTATTTTTCCCCTTCATTCGCTTCCTCTATTGTCACACTCTCCTGTACCTGCATATCCGTATACTGAACACGAATAACTGCCTGCGGCCAGTTTATGCTGACCATTGCTGTTTTGTCTTTCTCATCTCCTGCTTTCCGGATAAGCTCCAGCAATTCCTTCAGTACTTCCTTTGTCAGATAACCGCCTCTCCAGTGAAAAATAAGTACCCTGCCTTTCTTCGCCGCCTGCAAAGAACGTTTATACACATCCTCTTTCTTAGTAAAAGAAAGCTTCTTCTCCTTATAGTAAAAGTGCTCATGATCACCGCAGTGAGGCGCCGGCGCAATAAGAGGCTCATGATCCCTGAAAATCTGTGAATCATCCAGATTGAAATAATCATAGCGGATTTCAGAAGTCTCACGATCTTTCCCCAGAGTATTATCAAAGGTCGCATCCAGATGATAATATGTACCTCCTATTTTTACGATATTCCATGTGTGGCGATACTTAATCCCCTTCTCAGGATTATTTCCACAGATTGCAATCACACACCAGACTCCCAGTGCATCTAACAAAACCTTTACTGCTTTTGCGATTCCCTCACAAACACCAACGCCTTGCCCCAACGGTCCGATAATTTCATGGGAATATGATTTTTTCAGTTTGTCATAGCGGATATTTTCACAGATAAAATCATGCACATACTTCTCTTTCTCCCATTCAGACAGCTTCTGAGCCGGGCGAATCAGCTTCTCAACTCTGGCAGTCATAGCCTTTTGATGTTCGCAAATCTTCTTTTTATCAAAAAGATACTCCGGAATAAAAATCAGATTCGGAGAGTTTTTATAATACCGGTATTTATAACTGCTCACCCAAAATATCTCCGGATGATCCAGACGCATCTGAAAAAAAACATTATAAAGTTCTTCTCCCTCTAATGCCGGAATCTGAAATTCATCCGCCAGGTTTTTCACACCGCTAAGAATGCTGTGATATGCAGCCTGCTGCGCCTTATTCATATGGTTGTAATAATATTGCTCCATTGTTATCTTATCTCCAAGTTCTTCGTCACTTAAAATCGCCAGCATCACATATGACTATTCAAAAAATGGTTTTCTTTTTCTGGTGAATTAATTTATACCACTGCCTCCACTATCGTTTTCCCATTCACTATAATTTTCCGGATTCCCGACTGTTTTTTCCTGTTAAAATTAAAGCTAAGCATATATCCTTTATCCACATGATAATCTTCCAGATATCCAAAAAGCTGCTGTTCTCCCCGCTTATTATACTCGTCACCGTGCCATATCTTTAATTCAATTATATATTGCCGTCCATGGTAATCTACAATTACATCTGTTCTTCGAAGATCTCTTGTTCTGGATTCGATATAATAATTTCCTGTCCCGTTAATAATCGGTTTCAAATATAGTAAAAAGAACTTCCTCCCCTGCTCTTCCAGAAATTTTTCATCAGATTCCCCGTAAATATCTTGGAAATGAACAACAAAACGTTCCAATATCCTTTCCATATCCAGATATCCATTAACTATAAACTGACTCTTGTCCTGCAGGGCTGCCTTATATATCTCTGTCTGCTGCATCTTTGCTTCTGTAAGATAATAATTATATAATCTCGTTTCAAAAATTCTGTTTGCAATAACCACATTCCCATTTTGATTTTTAATAAAGCCAAACATCTGAGCCATATCAATCGAGGTTTCATCCGGATTATACGCGATATTTCTTCCTGTAAAAAGTAATGTTTTCAGCATAACACTTAACTCCGGATAATCGCATATTTTTCCAACTAATGATTCAAATAAAGGATTCTTCTCCGCAAGCAGAATACGCACTGCTTCATTAAAACCATTTTCCGTCCATACCAATTTCAGATTTTCATATTCGTCCCGTACCCTTTCATCCATCAGCTGGCAGATTCTTGAAACCAGAAACGGATATCCCGCTGTATACGCATATAGCAATTCTGACATTTTTGATATATTCATCCCTGTACGATGATCAATTTCGTACTCCTGCAACATCCCTGCTATCTCTGATTCAGAAAAACTCATTTCGATGCTGAAATCTGCGGCAATATTCCATGGACTGTTATATCTATGTCCTTCCTCTGGTCTGAGTTTTCTCTTCAAATTCTTAATATCATACACTCCTGCCAGAATCACCGACTGAAATCCCGGATAAAATTCTCTGTCCAGGTACTGTGCCCTAAGCTGTGCCAGAAAATCAATAAAAACCTGATTATTCGCTGCACTGTCTACTTCATCAATCATAAGAACTATTTTTCTGTCTGCCGCTTCACATATATCACTTAATCCCTCAAATAGCTCTTTCAGAGAAAAGTATCTGTTAGCATAATCGGCATCCTTTCTCATCTCGTCTATAACTGAGGCCATTTCGTTATTCATAGTCTTACAGTTTCTGCGAAATACACGCAAAAAAGAACCAGCAAATGCTACTGAAAACACATTTCCATTACTAAATTTCTCATTGTCAAATGTCTGAAAATCAAGTAATACAACATAATATTCATCCCGAAGCATTTCTGCCAGTGCGCGCAAAGTTGTAGTTTTACCATATTGTCTGGCCCTGTTAATGGTAAAATATTTTCCCTCATCCACAAGCACTTTAATCTGTTGTAAACGACCATTAATATTTACCATATAATGCTTCTCCGGAATACACACACCCGTTGTATTAAAAACTCTCCCCATTCATTACACCTCACAATCAAAAATGGCTTCCTGTCATCAAAATTTTCAACTAAAATAATGATAACATGAAACCATTTTAGCGTAAAGCAACATTCCAAAGGTTTTATATAACTTTCAGACAATGACTTACTCTCTCAACACCTCATAATGAGAAAACATCTCCCCGCTACATGAATCCAGAAACTTCATAATCTTATCTAAATACATTTCCATCGTCCTGTCACCGCTGCAGTAGGTCTCATGTCTGGTTCCCGGCAGGTAAACATATTCACAGGAAGTGATTCCTCTGTGATTGATTTTCTCTGCAAATTTTCTCAATGCGTTTACAGATACAAAATCATCTTTTTCTGCCTGAAATAGCAAAACAGGTGCTGACAGTTTCTTCCATCCGCAATATTTTATGTACCAGCTCATTTTTACAGACGCCAGAAGCCATCCATAAGAAGCTGCACTAACCTGGAATTTTTTATTCTCTTTACGCAGCTCATTATATTTTTCAAATCTCGGTCTGGAAGTACATCCACTGGTTTCGAAAGTCTCACTACCATCATAAGGCTTCTGACCAGCCACATAGTCTTCCTTTTTTCCCAAAAGGCACTTCGTCTGTGCAATAGCGATCACCAATGGCCAGGGAACATTTCCGGTAAGCGGGCGGAGCATAGGAGAATTCAATATAATCTTCTGAAACAGTTGCGGTTCCCATGCAGCTGCGATTGTACCAATTGCCCCACCCATGGAATGAGCAAAAAGAACCAGCGGTAATTCAGGGTATGTTTTTTTTATCACATGGCATATTTTCAAAAAAATCCCTCACATATCGCTTCCAGGTATCTATATGTACAAGAGATGGATCTGATGTCAGGCGATAACTTTGTCCATGTCCCATATGTTCCGGCATATACACATGATATCCAGCCTTCAGAAAATAATAAATCATCTCATCATATTTCGGCGCTGCTTCTGTAAAACCATGACTGATTATAATCACGCCTTTCGGTTTCTCTGCCAGGTAACGCTGTACATGAATTTTCCCCACTATCCCCGTGTCTTTTTGGTGCAGATGATCCTCTGCACCAGGAACGTACCCCTCCTGACGGTGCGTTGCAAGATATGGTTCTATTTCATCATTCATTTTATACAAATATTCATTCTCATGTATTATTTCCATTCGTATGTACTCCTGTTACTTTTTCATAATTCTGTTGCTATCTGCTTTTCACCATTCGATACATGCCTGTATTATAATCTTTACTGGTGCCTATTAATAATCCCATTAATCTTTTTCTCATTATAAAATACCAGTATAATTCCGCCTATACAACAGAATACTGCTGCCCCAAAAGCAGCAACTCTATAACCAGTTCCCTCTGCTGCCCCTATCGTCGAGACTGCTGTAAATATCAACATAGAAATACTCTGCCCAAGTTTAAACGCAAATGTTCTCGCCGCATAAAACATTCCTTCACGATTGCTTCCTGATGTAATCGAGTCGCTCTGCGAAATATCTGCCACAACAGCCTGCGGAAGAATTCCGAAAATCGCCATAGGAAGGGCCGCCACGACTGTCAGGATCAGTCCCTGCACCGATGCCGGAATAAAACTCATTTTTCCCATAAATCCGGTATAAAAATAAGCAAGGCTAAATACTGCAAATGCAAACAAGATCATCTTTTTCTTTCCAAGTTTAGGAGTAAGCTTATTTACCGGAATATAAAATACAAGAGACAACGCTGTCATTCCCACAAAATACAAAGTTGTCATTGTTTCCGGAAGTTTCAAAAGACTGGTGACAAAAAATGGAAGACCTGTCTGAAACATGGTAAGTGCAATCCAGTAGAAAATATCAGATGCCACAAACTTGCGAAATTCTCCATTCTTAAAAGTAGCTGCAAGAGATCCAAAAGCTGACTCTTTTGCAGGAACCGTATCTACATAGTCTTTTTCACGGATACAAAATACCGGCACAAGCATACAGATAAACGCTATAGCCGCCATCAAAGTAAAGGTCATACGGATAGCACCAACTCTGCCAAAAGCAGGAATAAACATCCCCCATATCGTAGGTGCCAGATACGCCACTGCAGTTCCGGCAATAAATGTAAAGGAAATGACTGTGGAAATATTAAGTCTTTCCTGCTGGGTATGTCCAAGTTCCGGAATCAGCGCATTATATGGTGTACAGTACGCAGTAATGGAAAGATAGTACGCCAGAATCATAATCAGCAAAAACACTCCATTGATCCAGCTGTTTTTATTAACCGGTGACCAGAAAACCAGTACTGTAGAAAGCGCCAGCGGTAAAGATGCCCATTTCAGGAACGGAATTCTTCGCCCATTCTTTGACGTACATCTGTCAGATAAAGAGGCGATCATTGGATCTGTAAAAGCATCAAAAATCCTTCCGAAAGCTGTAATTCCGCCAATAATAGTAAATATGCCAAAGACCACCAGCCCCTGTGGAATGAACACTGTCTGTCCCTGACTGATGGCTGTCTTATCCGGCTGATAAAAATATACAAGCCAGTTAGAAATAATCCCGGACAACATCGCCCATCCAAACTGTCCGGCTGCAAACTGCCATATTTTCCCTGTTGTTAACTTTTTCATCGTGCACCTCCAGATTTCAGAACTACTGCTTATTTCTTGCAAGAATCGAACTCTTTTCCAGGCATGGAAGTTCTTCTCCTTCAACAGTCGTCACAATTCCGCCTGCTTCTTCAACAATAAGTGCACCTGCCGCAAAGTCCCATGGAGATAAAATAAGCTCGAAATAAATTTCCGCTCTTCCTGATGCTATGGCACATAAATCAAGTGCTGCAGATCCGCTTCGTCGGATATCAAGGCATTTTTGAAAATATTCGTAAGCTAATTCAAAGGATGCCTTCGCAAGCTCCGTATTATACGGTGATGAACCAAACAAAACAATGCTGTTTGCCAGATCATCCTTCGATACATGAATCGCATTTCCATTCATATATGCACCCTCACCGGAAATCGCATAGAAAGTTTCATTAAGATACGGATTATGCACGACTCCCATATATCTCTTTCCATTTCGAATCAATCCAATAGATACACAGCTCATATGATAATCTTTAATAAAATTGGTAGTTCCATCAATCGGATCCACCACAAAAATATATTCTGCATTTCTGTTAATCTGGCAATCCTCTTCTTCCCCCAAAAACTCCGCTTCCGGAAGAATCTCAGACAACTTTTTCTCCAGCATTTTCTGAATTTTGCAATCATACTTCGTAACAAAATTTGCTTTTCCTGCCTTATCCTTAATGCCAAAATTTTCCCTGTCCGCCTGAAGCATAACCTGTCCGCATTTTTTTGCCGCTTCAATTATTTCATTTAATATCGTATGTGGAGTTTTCTCCTTTAGTTCCATATTATCTGTCACCTCTCAATAGAAAATGGTTTCCGTTTTATCAATACTTTTATAATTTCTCATACTTTTCAATCAGACACTGATGTTCTTTTGTCTTCTTGTCATAGTTTATCCCAACCAGCAAAATGTCTCCGGTATAATCCAGAACTGAATCCGGATATTGTTTTTCCTTAATCTGCTGTAATGCTGTCTTGACATTCTTATTCCATTTAAGTTCTACGACAAGCGCCGGATAACTGGAAACGTATTCTGGTTTTGGAATAAATACAAAGTCTGCAAACCCACGTCCTGTCGGCAGTTCACGAACTGGTTTAAAATAATATTCCATTGAACTCAGATATGCAATTGCAAGTACACTGCTCAAAGAATTCTCATTATTATACTGAATATTCGAAACATACTCTGTATGGATTTTCTCAATTCCCGCTTCAACCGCTTCTTCATCCATGTCCAGCGTAGCCTCCAGTAAATGTTCTGATTCCTGCTGAAAAGTAATCATCTCATTCCATTTTCTACTCTCAACCGCCGTAGTCAGCTCCTGCCGGATTTCTTCATTTGGAACAAATGCAGTTCTTCTGTTCTGGTTATATCCCAGATAGCCAAGATGGATCAAATACGTAAGCACATCATCTTTGCTTTGTATATTCACCGTATCATTTTTTGAAAGCAGATGTATTTACTTTAATCGAAGCACCGGAAAGTATTTCAATTATAGCATTTTTTCAAACCATTTATAATTCATATTGATAAAAAGGGAAACAATTGCTTCATAAGAAGCAGTCTCAGACCAGTAACTTCTAAACCTGCCCCGCACACAAACACTTACTACTGCTTTAGGATTATATACCTGATAGTCCTCCAACAAATAACCATCATACCAATATTTTACTTTCTCAAAATCTCTGTGATATCTTTCGCAAAGATCCTTCACTTCAGTTTCTGTAAATCCAATATATGGCGCCATCACTCCTGCATCAAGCATTGTAAACTCATCAAAATTATTTAATGCAGACTGCGTTTTTTTCTTTCTTTATCGGCAAAATACCTGTAAGATACGCCAACTGAATATATTTTGTCGGTTCCGTTCCCTTGAACATTGCCCGCAAAAAAATTAATGTACTTTTCCTGTACTTTTTTATTTGCCGCTTCATCTCTGATCAGAACATCCCACTCATCAATAATTATAATAAATTTCTGTCCAACAATATTTTTAATACGCGAAAGACTTTCCGACAAACTTATCTCTTCTTCAGGCAGAACACCAGGGTAAATCTCTCTCAATTCAGCCTGTACGGATTTCGTAATAAACGCTACAACATTATCCACATTATCACAATTTGCCAGAAACCACTGAATATCAAGATGAATCACATCATGCTTATTAAGGTGAGTCCTGAAATCCGATTCCCTGCTTATATCCAGCCCTGAAAACATTTCTTCGGAATTACAGCCTTTACTATAATAAGCGGCCAGCATATTTGCAGCATATGATTTTCCAAACCTGCGTGGTCTGCTGTTACAGATATAAGCTTCTGTTGTATTAAGTACGCTGTTTGTATATTCCAACAATCCGGTTTTATCCACATATATCGGAGAATTCAGTGCCACCTGAAATGCACTGTTATCAGGATTTACAAATCTACCCATTCCTTACACCCCACAATCAAAAAACAGCTTCACGTTATCAAAATTTTTAATAAAATAATGATAGCATGAAACTATTTTAACGTAAAGCTGAAAAAAGCTGTTATATATCCAGACACCCGAGCTATATTAGGGATTCTATAAAATAATTTCAGTTATTTTGCATAAATAGAACCAACAATCTTTCCCCGTAATGTACACGGCAGAATTTTACATAAGAATCTCAGAATCTTATACTTCACACCCGCCACACAAATTGGTGCACAGTTCTTTTTCTGTGCAATCCGCGCAATATATGTACCAATAACCTCCGGTGACATCCCACTCAGTTCATCTTTCTCCATCTGACTGACGCTGCGTGAAATGCGGCCGCCATATTCATCATCGCCTAAAGCTGTCTTTTGTCTGGCTTGTGTAAAACCGGTATGAATATCTCCAAGTTCTACCACTGTTACCCTGACACCATAAGGACTTACCTCATTGTCAAGCGCACAGGAATAAGAAGACACTGCTGCTTTACTGGCTGAATAAAACGCCTGAAACGGAATGTGTGCCACTGCTGCCACAGAACTGATATTGACAATACGCCCTCTGTGCTGTCTGCGCATAGAAGGAAGAACAGCTCTGCTTACATTAACAGTTCCGAAAAAATTCACATTAAACTGCGCTTTCGCCTGTTCTGATTCTGTAAATTCCACCGCACCGGAGATACCAAAGCCTGCACAGTTTACAAGAATCTCGATACTTCCTCTTTCCAAAAGGATCTGCCCAACAGCTTCCTGCACGGAAGCCTCATCTATCACATCTACACACATATGCTTCACGCCTTCTACAGGAACATCCCGGCGACTGAACTCATAGACTATATAGCCTGCCTTACTCAATGCTACTGCAGTACATCGTCCGATTCCGGAACTTCCACCTGTGACAAGAGCTGTTCTTTTCTGTTTTGATTCCATATTGTTACTTACCTCATTCCATTTTTCTTCTTACCACACGGGTAAGTTCCTGTCGTATTTCCTCATTCTTGAATAACTGCCTGCACCATTCGTCCTGCGCCATAACATCACCACAAATCATATTGTTTCATAGTTTCTGTGTTTCGATATTCATGTTTTTCATAATATCCTATCAGTCTTCCCTCTTCTCTGAGTGCAACCATATAAACATCTTTATTCTGCTTCTCATTATGGAAAGTATAAACAAGATTATGGCTCTCATCTGCCCCAAACCAGTCCACTACCTTCTGTATTTTATCCCTGGATTCCTGATTATGACAATCTAACAGACTTCTTCCAATAAGTTTATCACCGCCTCGCTTCGCATAGCTGTTAACAGCTGCCGGATTCATGTAGATAATCTCATGCTTAAGATTGCATATAACAATCGAAGCCCTGTCCTGGTCAACAATACTCTTATAAAAACTAATCATATATTTTTTTATGTCCTTTCATTTTTTTCTTTCGTCTAATAGTTTACTATCCACATCAAATATCTTTAAATATCTGTTGGCATACATACGGACACCATCAATGGTATTTGTAATAAATCATTACAAAATTTTCGAAATAAAATAATCTGCCTCAATAATATGCCTTACATTCTTCTCCCTGGAGTCAACAATACTCACACGTCCATTCTCCGCTGTCAAAGTCACACTGGAACCATCATTCCGATAAACAGTCATATGTTCCACTGGGCGTTCCAATGTCTCTATTGGATCCTTCATCTTTTTTAATCGCCGATACTCATATTTCGGAATAGAAAATTCAAGTTTTGAAATAGCTCTTTTTTTCTTTAATGGTGTTTTCTTAATGAACCATTTTTATTCATAAAACGATCCGCAAATTCAACATTTTCCGTCATTTTATCAATTACATCCGAAATCCCTTCAATCTGCTCAATCGGTCTTTCCTGTAATACTCCTGTTATAATTTTCTTATAGTCTTCTTTTGAAATTTCTACTGACAGCTCATTTCTTCGTCTGTCATAAGTTTCCCCTGATTCATAAGTAATTTTATAGCAATAGTTAAAGTTCAAATCTTCCATGCCTCCAATCAAAAATAGCTTCATGCCATCAAAATTTTCAACTAAAATAATGATAGCATGAAACCATTTTAGCGTAAAGCAACATTCTCCATAAAGAATTCAATAATTTTTTCAGCCAATTTATTATGAAGACTATTGCCAAATTCATCAATGATCAGCATTCCGGCATTTTCTATTACCCTGATCAGATGAGACAGCAAATCGGCAAATACCTGGTTTCCCTGCGATTCGCCCTTGTTGCCATAGAGCAATTCCACTTCTTCGTTTCAGGATTAATCCTTAATAACTGACAACTTCTAATATTAATATATTTATGAAAGAATTCTTCCAACAATTCAAGCGATCCACAATATTCAAACTCTATTGCGCTAAACTCCAATGTCACATTACATTTATAGACTTTTCATCAACTTTTTACTAATTCATTATTTTATTTATCGGTTAGTTAGATGGTCAGACCCCAATGTGGTCAACCTAGCATCCATTGTTCATACCCTCATTGGTACTGCTCGGGTCTCCGACTACCTGCATTTCTTTTGTAAAGTATACAAGTACTGGAATCTTCACTCTGGAATCCTCTGGTCTTCCCATAAGTATCTCTCACCTCCAATACACCATTTGATTTTTCTTCAAGGATCAACAGGCTTTACAGCATTTCTAGGCAATAGCTATATTTTTCCTTTTTTCTGCTCCAAGTACCCTTCCTTGATTACATAATAAGGAAATTCTTCTTGACGATATTCCCCATAGTTTAGACATTTCTGCTGTTATTATGTACTCCTTAGTTTTCCTTCAAAACACACTATCTTTAGATATAAGTATATTCCTTTATCAGAATAGCTTCAATCAAAATAAATCCGCCATACCACTGAAGAACCACATATGTTGGAACCTTCACTCTTTTAAGCTGAGATGTAATATTGGCAATAATCAGGTTATTGGAATGTTCATTTCCTGCATTGTTCTGTACCGGTATTTCACGAGGTCTTTCCCTAGTGTTTTTTCCTTCCTAATTTATTATTACTTTAATCATAATTTTTCTTTGCCGCGATCACTTTCGCCTGTACCTTTTCATTCTTTTTCTTCCAATGTTTTCCTGCTTGTTTTTGCTATTCTTGCTGCTACCTAATCATTCAATCCATTTAATTCCTTTTCCGCTGGGTAATTTTAAAAAACAAGAACTATAATATTCCCCACTAAGTTTACGCTGAAGAATACGGAAAATTTTTTCATCATGCGTAGAAATCACAATTTGCCAATTCGAATTATCAATAAGACTTCTCATTAAATCCGCAAATCCTAATATGTTCATATCATCGAAATGTCCAATTGGATCATCAATAAATATTGTTTGTATCGGAAGATTATTTTTTCTATCTAATGCTCTACTAAAAAAAGAACTAAACGCAACTGTATTTAGCTGTGCCGTACTAAAATATATTTCGGGTCTATAATCTGAATCTGAATCTGATTCACTTTCTGATAAAGTAATAAATAGTTCACCTTTTTGAGCATCATTAAAAGAAAGATGATATTCCAAGCGTTTCATAACATCATGTGGATCAATTTTTTGATAGATTTCATTCATAGTTGATTTACTAAAATATAAACTAAGCTCTTTTTCAAGATTTTTCTGTATCTTATCCAATTCCACAATTTTATTTTCCTTCTCTATTTGTAATTTTTCTGACCTTCTTTCTGCATTCCACATAGCTCTTTTATTTTGTTTATAGTTGGTAAAATAAAATCTAGCCGTATTTTCTTCAGAAATTTGACATAAAAGTTCTATCCTAATCCCTAGTTCAACCTTTTCCGCATTATATTTATCTCCCATTTCCAAAAATTCATTTTCTGTGTAATTTTTATATATTGTAAAATCAGAAACAGTTAATTCCATCTTAGCAACTGTTTGCGTTATGTTCTCCAATTCATTTTCTAACACATTAATATTTAACACTTTAAATTCCGTTAATGGCTCTAGTTCATTTTTTAAATGACTAAGTTTATTATTAATATCCGTATTTTTTCTAATTAGTACTTCATAATTTTCATCAAATTGCATATTTTATATTCAAAGCAAAACTTACTAACGGAAATTTTAGAAGTATCACTTACTATTTCCGATTTTTTGATGTTTTATAATCATTCAACATCACTTGTATGTTTTGTTCAGTAGTTAAATA
>ENA-OQHF01001077-OQHF01001077.1-human-gut-metagenome-genome-assembly--contig:-NODE-1077-length-15500-cov-2.127952_pt1 | contig 15500 bp, 15 predicted proteins | sample MGYA00242559_ERZ504709 | MGnify/ENA primary metagenome ERZ504709 (study PRJEB26092, sample SAMD00036203) | human gut metagenome | host: Homo sapiens | study: EMG produced TPA metagenomics assembly of... | reverse complement strand
TTCCTGGAACGTGAAGTATTCGATTTCTATGGGGTGGTTTTCATCGGTCATCCCGATATGCGACGTCTTTATCTGCGCAATGATTGGGTAGGCTATCCGATGCGTAAGGACGATGATCCTGAAGCACAAAAACCCTCTGCGTATGGATAATGAGGAGACAGTCGATACAACCACCGAGCTGGAGCTGAATCCGGATGGAACCGTAAAGAACAAAGAATCGTTACTCTTCGGTGATGATGAATATGTAGTAAATATCGGTCCGCAGCATCCCGCAACCCATGGTGTAATGCGTTTCCGCGTGTCACTGGAGGGTGAAATCATCGAAAAAATCGATGCCAACTGCGGCTATATCCACCGGGGCATCGAAAAGATGTGCGAGAGCCTGACATACCCGCAAACACTGGCTCTAACCGACCGTTTGGACTATCTGGGCGCCCACCAAAACCGCCATGCCCTATGCATGTGCATCGAACAAGCAATGGGTATAGAAGTCAGCGAACGCGTGCAGTACATCCGCACCATCATGGACGAATTGCAGCGTATCGATTCGCACCTGCTCTTCTTCTCCTGCCTCTGTATGGATATGGGTGCGCTAACAGCCTTCTTCTACGGTTTCCGCGACCGCGAGAAGGTGCTCGACATCCTCGAACAAACCACCGGCGGACGCCTGATCCAGGCCTACAACACCATCGGCGGCGTACAGGCGGACATCCATCCGGAGTTCGTAAAAAAGGTCAAAGAACTAATCAAATACCTGCGTCCCGTCCTGAAGGAGTATCACGAAATCTTCACCGGCAACGTCATCGCCCAGCAACGACTCAAAGGCACGGGCGTGCTGACGCGCGAAGACGCCGTTTCGTTCGGTGCTACGGGCGGCACGGGCCGTGCATCGGGCTGGGCCTGCGACGTGCGCAAGCGGCATCCCTATGCCATGTACGGCAAAGTGGATTTCCGTGAGGTACTCTTCACCGAGGGCGACTGCTTCGCCCGCTATATGGTCCGCATGGAGGAGATCCTGGAAAGCCTGCGCATCATCGAGCAGCTTATCGACAATATCCCCGAGGGTGAATATCAACTTAAGATGAAACCCGTAATACGTGTTCCCGAAGGAAGTTACTATGCAGCCGTAGAAGGCAGCCGCGGAGAATTCGGCGTCTATCTCGAAAGCCGGGGCGACAAATCGCCGTACCGCCTGAAATTCCGTTCGACGGGCCTGCCGCTCGTTTCGTGTATGGACACCATTACGCGGGGTGCGAAGATCGCCGACCTGATTGCCATCGGAGGTACGCTCGACTACGTGGTTCCGGATATAGACCGTTAAATTAACAGATCAGATAAAACAGATCAATATGTTTGATTTCAGCATAGTAACAAGTTGGGTACATGAACTGCTCACTTCTTTCATGCCGCTCGGACTGGCGATTTTCATCGAATGCGTGATCGTCGGGCTCTGCATCCTGTTGATGTACGTAGTGGTGGCGATCCTGATGATCTTCATGGAACGCAAGGTCTGCGCTGCGTTCCAATGCCGTCTGGGTCCCATGCGCGTCGGGCCCTGGGGTACTCTCCAGGTCTTCGCCGACGTATTCAAAATGCTCACCAAGGAGATCATCACGATCCGGCGCTCGGACAAGTTCCTCTACAACCTCGCACCGTACATCGTCATCCTCGCCTCGGTACTGGCGTTCTCCTGCCTGCCTTTCAATAAGGGTATGGAGATTTTGGACTTCAACGTGGGCGTCTTCTTCATGATGGCCGCCTCGTCGATCGGTATCGTGGGCATCCTGCTGGCAGGGTGGAGCAGCAACAACAAGTACTCGCTCATCGGCGCCATGCGAAGCGGTGCGCAGATGATTTCATATGAGCTTTCGATCGGACTCTCGATCCTCACGATCATCGTACTGACCGATACGATGCAGTTCTCCGAGATCGTCGCCCGACAGGCCGACGGCTGGTTCATCTTCAAGGGGCACATCCCGGCCATGATCGCTTTCGTGATTTATCTGATCGCCGGCAACGCCGAGGTGAACCGGGGGCCGTTCGACCTTCCCGAAGCCGAATCGGAGCTGACGGCCGGTTACCACACCGAGTATTCGGGTATGCATTTCGGTCTGTTCTACGTGGCCGAATTCGTCAATCTGTTCATCATCGCGGGTGTAGCCTCCACGATCTTCCTCGGCGGCTGGATGCCGCTGCACATCTCCGGCTGGGAGGGTTTCAATACCGTCATGGACTACATTCCGGGCTTCGTCTGGTTCTTCGGCAAGACGCTCTTCGTCATCTGGCTGCTGATGTGGATCAAATGGACCTTCCCGCGCCTGCGCGTGGACCAGATTCTGACGCTGGAGTGGAAATACCTGGTACCGATCGGGCTGGTCAATCTGCTGCTGATGGTCGTCATCGTCGTATTCAAACTGCATTTTTAAGTATGGCAAATTATATCCAAGGACTCTTTCACGGCATCCGCACCCTGCTCACGGGCCTCAAGGTAACGGGCAAAGAGTTCGTCACCCCGAAAATCACGGAGCAGTATCCCGAAAACCGGGCGACGCTCAAAATGAACGAACGTTCTGCAGGAACGCTCACGTGCCCCACGACGCCGCAGGGCAAAAACAAGTGCGTCGCCTGCGGAACTCTGCCAGGCGCCTGTCCGAACGGTACGATAAGATCACCACCGAACCGTCACGGACGAAGAGACGGGCAAGCCCCGGCGTCGTCTGGTCAAATACGAATACGACCTCGGGAGCCTGTATGTTCTGCCACCTGTGCGTGAACGCCTGTCCGCACGACGCGATCCGTTTCGACACGGCTTTCGAACACGCGGTCTATACCCGCGATAAATTAGTAAAAACCCTGAACAAATAATGTCATGGAGATAACACTCGACCTGATCGTCTTTACCGTGCTGGCCGTCTTCACGCTGGCGAGCGCCGTACTGGCCGTAACCACCAAACGCATCCTGCGTGCGGCGACGTTCCTGCTGTTCGTCCTCTTCGGCACGGCAGGCATCTATTTCCAGCTCAACTATTCGTTCCTGGGTGCCGTCCAGCTGCTTATCTATGCGGGCGGTATCACGGTTCTATACGTCTTTTCGATCCTGCTGACCTCTTCCGAGGGCGACAAGGCCGAAAAACTGCGCGGCTACAAATTCGTCGTAGGCATCCTGGCGACCCTCGCAGGACTGGCGATCTGCCTGTTCGTCACCCTGCGCCACCAGTTCCTGCCGGAACACTTCGAGCACGGTGAACTGGCCGTCCGGGAGATCGGATTCGCGTTGATGAGTCCCGAAAAACAGGGCTACCTGCTGCCGTTCGAAGTCATCAGTTTATTGCTGCTGGCCTGCATCGTCGGCGGTATCCTGATCGCCCGCAAACGATAATAAAAAGGTACCAGAAAGAGTAAAAAGAGAGACCGGCCGCATTCGTCCATTTTACCGTATAACGGCTCCTCCGGCGGAGGAGCCGGGCAGGGGGGGGCGAGGAAACAACGAAACGTCGTGCATGAAGGCAGCGGCAAAGCGATGCGGTCGATGGAAAGTGTACAAAACAAATTACTGCTATGATACACATGGAGTATTACCTGATCGTTTCGACGATCATGATGTTCGTGGGAATCTACGGGTTCGTCACGCGCCGCAACCTGCTGGCGATGCTGATCTCGGTGGAACTGATCCTCAATTCGGTAGATATCAATTTCGTGGTATTCAACCGTTTTCTGTTTCCGGGTCAGTTGGAGGGCTTCTTCTTCGCCCTGTTCGCCATCGGCATCAGCGCTGCGGAAACGGCCGTGGCCATCGCCATCATCATCAACATCTACCGCAACCTGCGCCACATCCAGGTCAAAGATTTGAAGAAACTCAAATGGTAACGGATTAAAACGCATCGACTATGGATTTTACCATTCTAATTCTCGTATTGCCGCTGTTGAGTTTCCTGGTACTCGGACTGGCCGGCACCAAACTCAAACCGGGAGCGGCGGGCGCCATCGGTACGGTCGTGCTGGGTGCGGTCACCGTGTTGAGCTACCTCACGGCCATTCTCTATTTCGGCGCCGGGCGTAACGCGGAGGGCATTTTCCCGACGCTGATGCCCTACAACGCCGTTTGGCTCCCGATCAGCCAGACGCTGCATATCGATATGGGCATCCTGCTCGATCCGATCTCGGTGATGATGCTCGTCGTCATCTCGACCGTGTCGCTCATGGTCCATATCTATTCGTTCGGCTACATGAAAGGGGAGCGGGGCTTCCAGCGTTATTACGCCTTCCTGTCGCTCTTCACGATGAGTATGCTGGGACTGGTGGTCGCCACCAACATCTTCCAGATGTACCTGTTCTGGGAGCTGGTGGGCGTAAGCTCCTACCTGCTGATCGGCTTCTACTACACCAAGCCCGAAGCGATCGCGGCATCGAAGAAAGCCTTCATCGTCACCCGCTTCGCCGATCTGGGCTTCCTCATCGGCATCCTCTTCTACGGCTATTATGCCGGGACATTCTCTTTCACGCCCGACGCACAACTGCTGGCTGCCGCCGGGACGATAATCCCGCTGGCCCTCGGACTTATGTTCATCGGCGGAGCGGGCAAGAGCGCCATGTTCCCGCTCCATATCTGGCTGCCGGACGCCATGGAGGGTCCGACCCCCGTATCGGCCCTGATTCATGCGGCGACGATGGTCGTCGCGGGCGTCTATCTGGTCGCCCGCATGCTTCCCGCTCTACATCGGCTATGCTCCGGACGTGCTTCACTGGGTCGCCTACATCGGCGCTTTCACCGCGCTCTATGCGGCGGTCGTAGCCTGCGTACAGAGCGACATCAAGCGCGTGCTCGCGTTCAGTACGATCTCGCAGATCGGTTTTATGCTCGTGGCGCTGGGCGTCTGCACCTCATCCGATCCCCACACGGGCGGACTGGGTTACATGGCTTCGATGTTCCACCTCTTCACCCACGCCATGTTCAAGGCGCTGCTGTTCCTCTGCGCCGGCTGCATCATCCACGCGGTACACTCCAACGAGATGTCGGCGATGGGCGGCATGCGCAAATACATGCCCGTCACGCACATCACCTTCCTCGTCGCCTGTCTGGCCATCGCCGGTATCTGGCCGTTGAGCGGTTTCTTCTCCAAGGACGAGATCCTGACCGCCTGCTTCGCATTCAGTCCTCTGATGGGCTGGGTGATGACGGGTATCGCAGGACTGACGGCCTTCTATATGTTCCGGCTCTACTACGGTATCTTCTGGGGCAAGGAGAACAAGGAACTGCATGCACATCACACGCCGCACGAAGCTCCGGCCACGATGACCGTTCCTCTCGTCGTCCTGGCCGTGATCACCTGCGTCGCGGGATTCATTCCCTTCGGCGATTTCATATCGAGCGACGGAGAAGCCTATACGATCCACCTCGACGGCGGGGTAGTGGCCATCAGCCTCACCGTCGCCATCGCTGCGATCGCCCTGGCGACCTGGATGTACCTGCGGGCCAAACAGCCCGTCGCCGACCGGCTCGCCACGACCTTCAGCGGCCTGCACAAGGCGGCCTACCACCGCTTCTACATCGACGAGGCGTATCAGTTCGTCACGCACCGGATCATCTTCGGCTGCATTTCGCGTCCGATCGCCTGGTTCGACCGTCACGTGGTGGACGGCTTCATGAACCTGCTGGCCCGGACAACCCAGAGCGCCGCACTGGGGATCCGCTTCATGCAGAGCGGCAGCGTACAGCGCTACTGCATCTGGTTCTTTGCCGGGACGCTCGGCCTGACCCTTTTGTTACTCATCCTCCGATAATCCGAACGCTATGAATATACTTTCTCTGTTTCCGCTGATCCCCTTGGTGATGATGCTGGGGCTGTGGATTTCGAAAAATACGCGGCAGATCCATGCCGTCATGGTCGCCGGCTCCTCGGCACTGCTCGCGCTGGCGATTTATCTTGTGTTCCATTACCTCGGCCTGCGGGAAGCAGGCGCTACGGACGCGATGCTCCTTACGGACAGCGTCGTCTGGTACGCTCCGCTCAACATCCATTACGCAGTGGGCGTGGACGGTATCTCGGTAGCCATGCTGCTACTGTCGGCCATCATCGTCTTCACGGGCACGTTCGCCTCGTGGCAGATGAAGAGCGACGTCAAAGCCTACTTCCTCTGGTTCTGCCTGCTCTCGGTCGGTGTCTTCGGATTCTTCATCACCGTCGATCTCTTCTCGATGTTCATGTTCTACGAAGTGGCGCTGATCCCGATGTACCTGCTCATCGGCGTCTGGGGCAGCGGCCGCAAGGAGTATTCGGCCATGAAGCTGACGCTGATGCTCATGGGCGGGTCGGCCCTGCTGCTCTGCGGCATCCTGGGCATCTACTTCGGTGCCGGGGCTACGACGATGAATATCCTGGAGATCGCGCAGCTGCATAACATTCCCCTGGCGCAGCAATATATCTGGTTCCCGCTGGTCTTCGTCGGGTTCGGCGTGCTGGGTGCCCTGTTCCCCTTCCATACGTGGAGCCCCGACGGCCATGCTTCGGCCCCGACGGCCGTGTCGATGCTCCATGCCGGCGTGCTGATGAAGCTGGGCGGCTACGGCTGCTTCCGCGTGGCGATGTACCTGATGCCCGAAGCGGCGCACGAATTGAGCTGGATTTTCATCATCCTCACGACGATTTCGGTCGTGTACGGCGCTTTCTCGGCCTGCGTGCAGACCGACCTCAAATATATCAACGCCTACTCCTCGGTATCGCACTGCGGACTGGTCCTGTTCGCTATCCTGATGATGAATACTACGGCCGGCACGGGCGCCATTCTGCAGATGTTGAGCCACGGCCTGATGACGGCCCTCTTCTTCGCCCTGATCGGTATGATCTACGGCCGCACGCACACGCGCGACATCCGCGAGTTGAGCGGCCTGATGAAGGTGATGCCCTTCCTGGCGGTAGGGTACGTAATCGCAGGTCTGGCGAACCTCGGACTGCCGGGTCTGAGCGGTTTCGTCGCCGAAATGACGATCTTCAACGGCGCTTTCATGAATAACGACACGTTCCACCGCGTCGTGACGATCATCGCCTGCACATCGATCGTGATTACGGCGGTCTATATCCTGCGCGTCATCGGCCGCATCCTCTACGGCACCTGCCGCAACGAGGCGCACCTGAAACTCACCGACGCCACGTGGGACGAACGACTCACGGTCATCTGCCTGATCGCCGCTATCGCCGGCATGGGTACGATGCCACTCTGGATCAGCGATATGGTAAGCGGCAGCGTTTCCACGATCATCTCACAGCTAATGAACTAATCCGACTATGAATTACAGCGAAATATTCCACTTCATGCGACCCGAATTGACGCTCATCGTCACGATCGCGCTGCTTTTCCTGTTCGACCTGTTCGCTCCGGAGCGGCTCCGCAGATATTTCCACCCTCTGGCCTGCGTCCTCCTGACGGTACAGATCCTCGTCAATATCGTTCCGACACCGGACTCGGGGCAGCTGTTCGGCGGTATGTACCAGTACGAACCGATGCAGAGCATCGTCAAAAGCATGCTGGCTATCGGCACGCTTATCGTCTTCCTGCAATCGAACGAATGGCTGCGGCGCGAGGACACCGCCCATAAACGGGGAGAATTCTATCTGCTGACCCTCTCCACGCTGCTGGGCATGTACTTCATGATCAGTGTGGGCAACTTCCTGATGTTCTTCCTCGGAATGGAGCTGGCATCGATCCCGATGGCCTGTCTGATCGCTTTCGACAAATACCGCCACAACTCGGCCGAAGCGGGCGCCAAATACATCCTCTGCGCCCTGTTTTCGAGCGGTCTGATGCTCTACGGCATCTCGTTCATCTACGGCACGGCCGGTACGCTCTATTTCGACGACATTCGTCTGGACGGCTCACCGCTTCAAATTATGGCGCTGGTGTTCTTCTTCTCCGGTTTAGGCTTCAAGCTCTCGCTCGTACCGTTCCACCTCTGGACGGCCGACGCTTACCAGGGAGCGCCCACGACCGTCACTTCCTATCTTTCGGTCATATCGAAAGGCTCGGCCGCTTTCGTGCTGATGACCATTCTAATCAAGGTTTTCGCACCGATGGTGCAGGAGTGGCGAACGATTTTGTTCGTAGTCATCATCCTGAGTATCACGGTGGCAAACCTCTTCGCCATCCGCCAGCAGAACCTCAAACGCTTCCTGGCCTTCTCATCCATCTCGCAGGCGGGCTACATCATGCTGGGCGTGATCGGCGGTTCGGCCCTGGGCATGACTTCGCTGGTTTACTACATCCTGGTCTATATGGCAGCCAACCTGTCGATTTTCGGCATCGTTTCGGCCGTCGAACAACATACGGACGGGAAAGTTTGCATCGAGGACTACAACGGTTTCTACCGCACCAACCCCAAGCTGGCCGTGCTGATGACCCTCTCGCTCTTCTCGCTGGCAGGCATTCCGCCCTTCGCAGGCTTTTTCTCGAAGTTCTTCATCTTCGCGGCCGCTTTCAAGGAGGGATTTCATCTGCTGGTTTTCATCGCCCTGCTCAACACGGTGATCTCGCTCTACTACTACCTGCTGGTAGTCAAAGCCATGTTCATCACCCCCGGCGAACACCCCGTCCCGACCTTCCGCAGCGACCGGGGCACCCGTTTGAGCCTGGCGCTCTGTACTGCCGGTGTGCTGTTGTTGGGTATCGCCAGTGTAGTGTACGATTCGATCGGAGCGTTCGCCTTCGGCATGTAAGCGACGCATCCGCAGCATATTATCCGGCGGACGGCTCTTTCGGGCTGTCCGCTTTTTTGGAACCGGGAGCAGGGTTGCAGAAACGCCGAAATCTGCGTATCTTTGGTCACATCTAATAAAACGACGACTATGAACCGAATCAACACTCTCTTCGGAATCGAATACCCGATCGTTCAGGGCGGCATGGTGTGGTGCAGCGGCTGGCGGCTGGCCTCGGCCGTAAGCAACGCCGGCGGACTGGGCCTGCTGGGAGCAGGCTCCATGCATCCCGAAACACTGCGGGAACATATCCGCAAATGCCGGCAGGCGACCGACAAACCGTTCGGCATCAACGTACCGCTGATGTACCCCCAACTCGATGAAGTCATGCAACTGATAGTGGACGAAGGGGTCAAGATCGTCTTTACTTCGGCCGGAAATCCGAAGCTCTGGACAGGCTTTCTCAAATCGCACGGCATCACGGTCGTCCATGTGGTTTCCTCCTCGAAATTCGCCCGCAAATGCGAAGAGGCGGGAGTCGATGCCATCGTAGCCGAAGGTTTCGAAGCCGGCGGTCATAACGGACGCGAAGAGACCACCACCTTATGCCTGATTCCGGCCGTACGACGTGTCACCTCGCTGCCGCTGATCGCTGCGGGAGGCATCGCTACGGGCGCCGGGATGCTGGCAGCCATGACCCTCGGGGCCGAAGGCGCGCAGATCGGAACCCGCTTCGCATTCGCCGCAGAAAGCTCGGCACACGAAAACTTCAAAAACCGCTGCCTGAGTCTGGAAGAGGGCGATACGATGCTGATGCTCAAAAAAGTTTCTCCCACGCGCTTGGTCAAGGGCGGTTTCTTCCGCGAGGTCGAAGAGGCCGAGAACCGAGGAGCTACGGCCGAAGAGCTGAAAACGCTTCTCGGAAAAGGACGCGCCAAAAAAGGTATGTTCGAAGGCGACCTCGATAACGGAGAGCTTGAAATAGGGCAGGTGGCCTCGCTTTTCCGCGAGCAGCAAACTGCGGCAGAAATCGTGCACGACATCGTGACAGAATACCGCAACCTACTGAATGAAAGCAAAGAGAAACTGTCCATCTAAACCGACGCACAAAGAATGATCAACTACCTCCAAGTCGAAAATCTGACCAAGTCGTACGGCGATCTGGTGCTTTTCGCCAATATCTCTTTCACGATCGGCGAGGGGCAGCGCATCGCTTTGATCGGGCGCAACGGTTCCGGTAAAACGACCCTGCTGAATATTCTCGCAGGCAAAGATACGGCCGACAGCGGAACGATCACGCCCCGCCGTGACCTGCGTATCGCTTATCTGGAACAAAACCCGGAATATGCTGCGGATCTAACCGTACTGGAAGCCTGTTTCCGTTCCGACAATCCGGCCTTGCGAGCCATCGCAGCCTACGAACAAGCCGTCGCCGATCCTGCGCAGGACGGGTTGCAGGAGGCCATGAGCCGTATGGACGCCCTCGCTGCCTGGGACTACGAACAGCGGGCCAAGGAGATTCTGTCCCGACTAAAGATCAACGATTTCGACAAAAAGATAGGCCAGCTTTCCGGCGGACAGCTCAAACGTGTGGCATTGGCAGCGGTGCTGATCAGCGAAGCCGACCTGCTGATCCTCGACGAGCCGACCAACCACCTGGATACCGACATGACCGAATGGCTCGAAGAGTACCTCACGCGAAACAAGGCAGCCTTGCTGATGGTCACCCACGACCGCTATTTCCTCGACCGGGTGTGCAGCGACATCCTGGAGGTGGACCAACGGTCGGTCTGCTTATACAAAGGAAATTACGCTTACTACGTCGAGAAGAAGCAGGAGCGGGCCGAGGCCGCCGAAGCCCGGCGCGAGAGCGACCTGAATCTCTACCGCCGCGAGCTGGAGTGGATGCGCCGCCAGCCCCAGGCGCGGGCGACCAAAGCCCGAGCCCGCATCGACTCCTTTCACGAACTGGACGCCAGGCTGAAAAGCACCCGCACGCAGGCGTCGCTGAAGCTCGACGTTCAGGCTACGCGCATCGGTACCAAGATATTCGAAGCCAAAGAGCTCTGCAAGCGTTTCGGGGATCTGGTGATCCTCGACCGTTTCAACTACAACTTCGCCCGGTATGACAAACTGGGTATCGTCGGGGACAACGGCTGCGGCAAATCGACCTTCCTGAAGCTGCTCACCGGCATCATACAGCCCGACAGCGGCACGATCGAAGTGGGCGAAAGCGTCCGCTTCGGCTATTACAGCCAACAAGGGCTGGACTTCGACGAGGGAAAGAGGGTGATCGACATCGTAACCGACATCGCCCACGAAATCCACCTGGGCGACGGACGCCGGATGAGCGCATCGCAATTCCTGCAATATTTCCTCTTCCCGCCCGAGGTGCAGTACAGTTATGTCGCAAGGCTCAGCGGCGGCGAGCGCAAGCGGTTATACCTCTGCACGATCCTGATACAGAGTCCCAATTTCCTGATCCTCGACGAGCCTACGAACGACCTGGACATCGTGACGCTCGGCGTACTGGAAGAGTACCTGCAAGCATTCAAGGGGTGCGTGATCGTGGTTTCGCACGACCGCTACTTCGTCGATAAGGTCGCCGACCATCTGCTCGTCTTCTGCGGAGGCGGGGAGATCCGCGAATTCGCCGGCACCTACTCCGACTACACCGCTTGGAAACGCGACTACGAAGCGGCGAAACAGGCTGCCGTCGCCCAGGAAAAAGCCAAGAGCACGGCATCCGGAAGCAGGGGCGGGGAGATCCGGAAGTCCGGGACGGCCCCGGCAAAAACAGGAGCGGCACGCAAGCTCACCTTCCAGGAAAACGGGAGATGGAGCATCTCGAAGCCGAAATACCGGAATTAGAACAGGAGAAAGCCGCGATCGAAGAAAAACTCTCGTCCGGCGACCTGCCGTTCGAAGAGCTTACGGCGCTTTCGGAGCGGATCACGGCACTCATGGACCAGATCGACACCAAAAGCATGCGATGGCTGGAATTGAGCGAGATCGGAGGTTGATTCCTTCCTTGCATACACTCTGAAACACCAGAATACGTCCTAAAGCCGATACACTCCTCTTTTCGGGGAGTGTATCGATATTTTTTCTCGCAACAATTTTATTTTCGAAAAATTTTCTTAATTTTATTTCCGGAAGTTTACGATAAACAACCAATTCCAACTAAATTAACTCTCCATTTTCTCAAGCCGCCTTCCCGGGCGGCTTGGTTTTAACCTTTCCGCAAGCATCCTCCATCCCGCAAGAACCGATTTCTATATTGAGCTTAAAAATTATTCGACGAACACCTCCGATACATCGATGGCTGCAACCCGATTTCACGACCATTTGCAGCGATAAACCGTCGCCCCCTTGGATTCTTCGGAACGGGAAACAAAAATCCGTCTGAACCACACTGCGTAACAACTCGCAACCGCAATAGTAAACGATACACATTCCGCAACCGCTTTTCGAAAAGCGAAATACCCGACACTTTTCAGTAATCGGAAATAACATCCACAAAGCAAAACCAGCCTCCGATCCGGAAGCTGGTTTTTACCTCCAAATAATATAACTCCCCATTTCCGGGAAAGCGGAACAATATATCGATCAATCGTCGTACTCTTTCAACGCGAAACGCTTGTCATCGAAGGTCAATTCGATCGTATTGTTCAACTTCACTTCCCATTCCCGGCAAGTATGCTCGATTCCGACGAGGAAGGTTCCCGGAAAGTTCCGAGCGACGTAATCCGCAATCTGCGCCGGAACAACAGCCGACGGAACCGCCCGCGAACGGCTTTTAATTTCTCGCCACATTCCATTTCGGCGAAATTTCACTTGGGTACCGTCGGCGAAAACGACTTTATACGTAACTGCAAGTTCGTCGAGCGTCTTGATTACCAAAACGGGATTCTCTTCCGGATAATGCTGTGCGATAAAAGAGCGGGCCTCACCGGGCAGTTCCTGTGGCGCTACGGCTCTTTCACACTCTATATTCCATGCGATTGCAAAGAGTAGAGCGAATATAGCAACGACACCCGTGATCCATACCCACCTTTTTTCCCGAGCCGGATTTCAAAACATCGGGAATTTTAGTCATCATAGTCTATGACGTTGAAATTCAAATCGAAATTCAGACTTCCAATCCAGTTCGACAGTTCGATTTCCCACGAATAGGCATCACGGTCGATCTTGCGGATAAACTGACCGGGGTAGTTCATCTTCGCTACGAAATCCGCGATCTGCTGGGGAACGATCGCCGCAGGAACGGCCGAATATTTACGATCGACCGCCGACCACTGACCGTCGGCACGGAATTCCACTTCCGTGCGGTCGGTATAAGTCACCTCATATTCCGAACCGAAGTATTTGCTCTCCTCAACCGCATAAGCTACGGTCAGATCCTTGAAATACGTAGCGAGAAACTCCTGCGCGGCTTTAGGAAGGTTGTCGATCGTAATCGGTTTCTCGCGTCCGTCGGCCTGGGCCGACACGATGCCTGTAAGCAACAATGCCACTGCTAAAATCATCTTTTTCATAATACATTGATTTTAATCAAGTGAATATTAGCCATACAAAAATTCAAAAGTTGTCTAGCCGATCCATCAATCTTCGTAGGCCTCGATATTTCCGTTCGTATCCACACGCAAATCATACTCTCGACGGTCTTTTCGTGCTTCGAACTCATACCACATCCCGCCGGAAGTTTCGATGCATTCAAATTCGTCGTCGTCGAGGGTATAGCCAGCCTGCTGCACCGCATCCAAAATATTTTGCGGCAACCGGTGGAGCTCCCACTCGGTGCGGAGCCAGTTGTTGCGACCGTCGAAAAGCACCTCTTTCCTGAGATTTTCGTGAAGAATCGTCAGTTCAAGACATCCGTCATCATAGTCGCGTTCCACGACCTTAGCTCCCGGATAACGATCGTTCAGGAAGCGCTCGATCTCATCCTCTACCGGCAGTCCATTACCTCCCGTGTTTCCCATATCTATTACAGGACGGGGAATGATCCGAACAGGGGAGTCGTTTACGTAAATATCGACCTCTTTATGCCGTGTCTCCACTTCGACACACCAGAAAACGCTGATTCCGTCTGCCGTAGCCTTATCGAGTGACCATTTTTCGATGTCGTCGATATCGTTGGGGCTCGACAGCTGCTGGTCGGCCGCTACCGCATTGTAAATCGCTTCCGGCACGGCCGAACCAATATCCCGACGTCCGTATTCGATCTTTGCATAGATGCGGTTCCCCTGCGCATCGAAATAGAGTTCATGCTTGTAACCGCCGCAAACAAGCTCGACTTCCGTACCTCCGTATTCCCGGTCCACGTCTATCACCGAGCCTCCGCCGTTATCATCGAGGTAACCTTGAATCTGCTGTTCGATACCCGCCGCAGGTTTCTCTGGAATATAGTCTTCATAACCATCATCCGCAGCATTGGTTACTTCGTTCACCAATACGCCTTCGGTCGAAAAATACAGGTCCATCCCGGTCGTTATGCCGTCTGCCGTGCGGGTGACGCCGATAACATAGACAACGGTCACACCCTCGCTGCCACCGGCCCCGACGACCTCCTTGCGTTCGAGCTTATCCACCTTACCAGTACGGGTCCATCCTTCGGCTTCGGTATATTTGCTGGCATCGAAACCTTCCCGGACAGCCTGCGGAAGTGCCGCGAAGTCGATATTCGTTTCGGTCATAGCCCATTGTCCGTTTGCATTTTCGAACCATGCCGCATTGTTGGCCCTGGATTCCGTCCGGGCAGCCTCGAAGAAAAAGTTCGCCACAGCATAGTCGCCTCGAAGGGACCATCGTACATCTTGGGCACCCGGATAACGAGCGTTAAAAGCCGCCAATACCTCCTGCGAAATATGTGAGTCGCCCGGTCCTCCGACTTCATCCTTGTCGCACGCAGCGAACAGGAGAGCCGTCGCAGCCATTGTTAAAACAGATAATGTTTTTTTCTTCGTATTCATTGTTTCGTTTACTTAAATGTTTATCAATAATTTGTACTGCGAAAATCACAGCCTGAAAAATCTTTATCGGAAACGGACGGGGTATCAATCGTCGATACCTATCAAATTATGACTTCGATCAAAAGTCAGCTCCATTCCGTTATTCAACTTGACCTCGACCTCCTGCTTGTCGCGTTCGATTTTGATGACCGCAGCACCCGGATACAGCTCCTGTACTTTGGTTTCGATCGGCATCGAAACGATTCCTGCGGGTAACGACGAATAACGGCAATCCACCTCTTTCCACGCTCCGTTTCGACGGAACTCGACCTTGCTGCCGTTCGTAAACATCACTTCGTAAATGACTTCGAAAAAATCGCTTTCTTTTTTTGCGTAGGCGATTTTTTCACCGGGAAAATACCGGGCAATGAACTCTTGCGCCTGTCGCGGCATCTGTTCGGTTGTGACCGCACGGTCGTGATCGGCATAAGCCGGCGAGATTGTCAGCAGCGTGATGCCGATCAAAAACGCCATCATTTTTCTCGTGTTCTTCATTTTCTCAATATCTTTTATCGGGAGATCTCCCGATCGGTTTGTATGGTACAAAATTGAGAACCGATTTTGGAGCGAATTTGGAATTTCGATATTTTAACAAAATATTTTTTCCGAACCCGATTATATATTTCGATACCCCGATCCGAAACCGGCCGATATGCTTCGACTTTCCTCCGAGAAAGGGATTTCGGACAGAGTCAGAACCGGTAACAGAGGATTATCGCCGAAATCAGCAAAAAACAGTCGTCATATTCGAATACAGCTGATCGTCGTCCCAATTATCGCCAGCTTACGCCAAAATGGT
>ENA-OQHF01001076-OQHF01001076.1-human-gut-metagenome-genome-assembly--contig:-NODE-1076-length-15507-cov-3.570091_pt1 | contig 15507 bp, 15 predicted proteins | sample MGYA00242559_ERZ504709 | MGnify/ENA primary metagenome ERZ504709 (study PRJEB26092, sample SAMD00036203) | human gut metagenome | host: Homo sapiens | study: EMG produced TPA metagenomics assembly of... | reverse complement strand
CGGAATCCGGTAACGCAATAGAACTCAGCGCACTGCAGCCCCAAAATGCTCCGTCACTGAGTTTTTTCCAATACTGTATTCTCAAATATCACACTCTCCAGACTGCTGCAATCTCGAAAGGCATCCTCTCCAATAGACCTCACTCCATTTTTTAATGTAACCTTTTTCAGCTCGGTACATTTTCCAAACATATCTCTCGGCACATCCACTGCACCGGATATCACCACACTCTCTATATTTGGCACATCGTAAAAGCATTGCTCCGGCATATTCATGCCTGCATTTCCATGGATTTCCAGTTCCTTAATATATTTTTCAGATTCCACATGCCCCATCTATCAAGCCTGTGATCCCATTCCCGATTACAAGCTTATTTACTCTAGAAAAATCGATGCCTGCCTTCTCCAAAGCACTTTCAGATATCTCATTTTTTGTCAACTCCATGTTATTTCCCGTAATGGTCAGTGTTCCATTCCCGTCCAGTACCCACGTAAATTTTCCATCAGAGTATTCTGCAGATGCCTGCACTGCATCCTTCGTTCCATCATCAAAAGCTGCGTTTTCTTCTTCCTGTTCGCATTCCTCCAACGCTTCGGCTGCATCCATTGCCGCTTCCGGAGTCTCCGGATCTTCCTCTTCTGCAGTACCCTCTGGTGCTTCTTCACCAGACTCCATTGCGCCTGTTTCCGCATTCTCCTGTACGTTGTTCCCGGTATCTGGCTTGTCTGTATCTGTGGTTTCCTGTTCCTCTGTAGCAGCTGATCCATCTGTGATCTCTGTTTCCGTCTCTGCAGTATCTTCCGGATCTGAGGATGCAGTATCTCCACTTTCTTCTGCCAAAAATGTTGCTTCCGCACCCTCTGTTTCCATTTCTGCCGCCACTGTCAGCTCCACCGGAGTCAGCGCCAGGCTTGCCGCTATAAGTACGGCCATGAGCTTTTTTCCTGCACTTTTTCTTCTCATATGACTATGCTCCTTCCATTTTCTTCTATCATAACATATAAACACGATATATTCTATCCGGATTCCTTTTTTACAGATATTTTTAGGCAGCAAAAAAATCCTGCATCCGTTTCCAGATGCAGGTTTCCTAAATAAAAAATGCGGAAGATGGGACTTGAACCCACACGAGCGCAATGCTCACAAGATCCTTAGTCTTGCTCGTCTGCCAGTTCCGACACTTCCGCATATCGCATTTCTTCGGGATTCTTTATCTTCTCCCTCGCGACAAGTGATAGTATAGCAAAGTGCTTTTTGTATGTCAACAGTTTTTTTCTGAAAAAAATCCAAAAATATTTTTTGTTTATACAATTAATACATTTCGTTTAATAACAATCTGAGACAGAGAATCTTTCATCCCAGAATTTATACTCCGACACAGGTTACGCCTCAGTCGTAAAAAGAGCAGCCTCTTCAAAAAGGCCGCCCTTCTGTCCCACTTCTGTTTTCTTCTATATGGATCAGTCAAAAATGATCAGTGCCATGAACACAAGATCTGTGTCGCCTGTATTGGTAAGACCGTGTCCTTTTCCATCTGGTGTGATGGTGATGTCGCCAGCCTTTACTGGGCGTTTCACGCCGTTATCGTCGTACTCGCCTTCACCGCTTAAGATATAGTAGGTTTCTGTCTCGCCATGATGCTCATGGTATCCCAGAGAACATCCTTTTTCGATGGTAACCTGTGCGTAAAGTCCGCATTTTCCCTTCAGCTCGTCTCCCTCAAGAATGTCTTTGATGATCACATGGCCTTTACCGCCGCACATATTTTCTACTCTTCTGATACCCATGATAAAATCCCCTTTCGTGATTGCGTAAATTTGTGAAATTTTATGAACACAGGCTTTCTGCGGCCTGTGCCTTACTTCCTGTACAATTATAAATGATATGATAAATTTTCGCAATCCTTATTGTTATTTTCGCAAATTAACTTACAGGCAAATTTTTCCCACTGTTTATTGCTTTTCGCAACCCTGTCTGGAGCTTCTATTCGCAATTGAAGCAGGATACTTCTTTGATTCGGTTAAAAACGAATCAGCTCTTTTCCAAAGACCTGCTCCGCAATTTATACTCATATTACAGATTTTTAATTCTCTCAATTGCCTCAAGAGTATTCTCATAGCTTCCGAATGCTGTCAGACGGAAGTATCCCTCACCATGTGCACCAAAGCCTGAACCTGGTGTTCCTACGATGTGTGCTTTCTCAAGGAGATAATCAAAGAACTCCCAGGAGGTCATCTGATCCGGTGTTTTCAGCCAGATATATGGAGCATTTTTTCCACCAGACACGGAAAATCCTGCTGCGGAAAGTCCCTCCAGGATCGTCTTTGCATTACGCATGTAATAAGCGATCTGCTCCTTCAGCTGTGCTTTTCCCTCCGGAGAGTAAACAGCCTCGCCCGCTCTCTGTACAATGTACGGAGCGCCGTTAAACTTGGTTCCGTGGCGTCTTGCCCAGAGACTGTGAAGCTCTACGCCATCACGCACCAGTTCCTTCGGAACAACGGTAAAGCCAAGACGAACGCCTGTAAATCCTGCATTTTTGGAAAAGCTTCGAAGCTCGATGGCACAGGTTCTTGCACCCTCGCACTCATAAATGCTGTGAGGGACATCCTCCTCAGAAATATATGCCTCATATGCTGCATCATAGATGATCACGCAGCCGTTTTTGTTGGCGTAGTCGACCCACTCCTGAAGAGCAGCCTTTGTGATAGCACCGCCGGTAGGATTGTTAGGGAAGCAGAGATAGATCAGATCCGGTACCTCATCTGCCGGAATTTCCGGAAGGAAACCATTCTCCTCCTTGCAGGGCATGTAGATCACACCATCAAAATTCTCACGCTCTTTGTTATAAAGACCAGTACGTCCGGCCATAACGTTGGTATCTACATATACAGGATAAACCGGGTCGCAGACTGCAACCTTGTTATCCAGTCCGAAGATCTCCTGGATGTTTCCGGAATCACTTTTTGCTCCATCGGAAACAAATATCTCGTCTGCGCTGATGTTGCAGCCTCTGGACTGATAATCATTCTTTGCAATGGCACTTCTTAAGAACTCATATCCAAGATCCGGTGCATATCCGTGGAAAGTTTCCGCATGAGCCATTTCATCTACGGATTTATGAAGAGCATCAATGATCGCCGGTGCAAGCGGCTGTGTCACATCACCGATTCCAAGACTGATCACAGAATCCTTAAATTCCGGATTGGCCTCCTTATATGCGCTTACCTTCTTTGCGATATTGGAAAACAGATAGCTTCCCGGAAGTTTTAAATAATTCTGATTTACTGTAACCATAGTATTTTATCTCCTTCTCTCAATTTCCTCTGCCAGTGCTTTTCTGACGCTGTCAGGATTTGCCTTGCCTTTCAGCTCTCTCATCAGCTGTCCTACGAAAAATCCCATGACCTTATCCTTGCCGCCCAGAAGCTCTGCCAGCGGTCCGGGGTTTGCGTCTACGATCTTTTTCACAGTTTCGGTGAGAAGGCCTGTATCTTCTACGATCTTAAGACCATTCTCTTCTATATATATAACCGGATCAATATCCTCGTCAAATACTTTTTCAAATACTTTCTTGGCATTCTGTGCACTGACCTCTTTTTCTCCACCATGGAAAGAAGGTCTGCCAGATGCTTCGGTGTAAAGCTTACCTTTTCCGGATCAAGTCCCTTGTCCTTTGTCAGGCGGAGAACCTCCACCATAAACCAGTTTGCCACCTTTTTCGGATTTCCGAGAAGAACTGCTGTCTCCTCAAAAAGTCCTGCCAGATGTCTGGATTCGGTCAGGATCCCTGCATCATAAGCCGGAAGCTCATACTCCTTCTGATAACGCTCCATCTTGGCTTCACGAAGCTCCGGAATGGAAGTACGCAGCCCTTCGATCCATGCATCGGAAATGTGGATCGGCGGAAGATCCGGGTCCGGGAAGTAACGGTAATCCTTGGCATCCTCCTTGGAACGCATAGCATGGGAAGATTCTTTGTTATCGTCCCATCTTCTTGTCTCCTGTACAACGGCTCTTCCTTCTTCCAGAAGCTCGATCTGACGTTCTCTCTCTCCTTCGATTGCTCTCGCAATGGCCTTAAAGGAGTTCAGGTTCTTCATCTCTGTTCTTGTTCCGAAGGTCTCACTTCCCACCTCACGGACGGAAAGGTTGACATCGGCACGCATGGAGCCCTCCTGGAGCTTACAGTCAGAAACTCCAAGATACTGCATGGTGCAGCGGAGCTTTTCCAGATATGCGATAACCTCCTCGGAGCTTCTCATATCCGGCTCGGATACGATCTCGATCAGCGGTACCCCACTTCGGTTGTAGTCAACCAGGGAGCAGTCTTCCCACTCATCATGGATCAGCTTACCGGCATCCTCCTCCATATGCATCTCATGGATACGTACAGTCTTTTTGCCTGCGGAAGTCTCGATTTCAACAGCTCCGTCGTAGCAGATCGGCAGATACAGCTGAGATATCTGGTAATTCTGGGGATTGTCCGGGTAAAAATAGTTCTTACGGTCAAACTTACAGTACTGATGGATATGACAGTTTGCCGCAAGACCTGCCTTGATGGCAAACTCTACCACTTTTTTGTTGAGGACCGGAAGAGAGCCCGGCATACCGGTGCAGACCGGGCAGGTATGTGTATTTGGTGCGCCTCCGAATTCTGTGGAGCATCCGCAGAAGATCTTTGTTTTTGTGGCAAGCTCCACATGCACCTCAAGTCCTATGACTGTCTCATACTGTTTCATGCCTTTTCTCCTCCTTCCATTGCTGTTCCGAAATCACCGCGTTTTTTCTCATAGGCGTGTGCTGCGCGGAACAGGTTGTTTTCTTTGAAGCAGTCACCGATCATCTGGATCCCGATTGGAAGTCCTGCTGCGTCTTTTCCGCATGGAACTGTGATTCCGGGAAGTCCGCACAGGTTTACTGCTACCGTATAAATATCGCCAAGATACATGGCAAGCGGGTCTTTCAGGCTCTCTCCCAGCTTCGGCGCCGTAAAGGGTGATGCCGGGGCAAGAAGAACGTCATATTTGGAAAAGGCCTGATCAAATTCCTTTTTGATAAGGGCTTTTGTGCGAAGTGCTTTCAGATAGTAAGCATCGTAGTAACCGGAGCTTAACACAAAGGAGCCAAGCATGATACGGCGCTTTACTTCCTCGCCGAAACCTTCAGTCCTTGTCTTTTTGTACATGTCATGAAGTCCCTCGTACTCTTTTGCACGGAAGCCGTACTTCACACCGTCAAAGCGCTCCAGGTTGGAGCTGGCCTCTGCACTGGCAATGATGTAGTAGGCAGGGATCATATATTCTGTTGTCTTCATGGAGAAAAATTCCACCACAGCGCCCATCTCGGTAAGGCCCCTCAGCGTATTCATAAAGGCCTCTTTTACCTCCGGGTTCAGTCCCTCTGAGAGATATTCCTTCGGCACACCGAATTTCATTCCCACGATCTTATCTGTCATAGAAGCGGAGAAGTCAAGATCCTCTCTCTTCATGGAGGTGCTGTCCTTGGCATCGTGTCCGGCAATGATCTCAAGAAGTGCCGCACAGTCTGCAACATCCTTCCCTACCGGCCCGATCTGATCCAGAGAGGATGCATAGGCAACCAGTCCGTAACGGGATACTGTTCCGTAGGTCGGTTTGATTCCGGTAACACCGCAGTAGGAGCTTGGCTGACGGATGGAACCGCCGGTATCAGAACCCAGTGCCAGGTAAGTCTCTCCTGCTGCCACTGCCGCACAGGAGCCGCCGGAGGAGCCGCCCGGAACATGCTCCAGATCCCACGGGTTTCTGGTGACGCCGTAAGCGGATGTCTCTGTGGTACTTCCCATGGCGAACTCATCCATATTTGTCTTTCCGATGATCACAAGACCTGCCTGTTCCAGACGGTCAATAACCTCGGCATTGTACTGCGGCACAAAATTCTCAAGGATCTTTGATGCACAGGTAGTTGTTTTTCCCTTAATGCAGATATTATCCTTAATTGCAACAGGTACACCGGCAAGAGGTCCTGTATAGGTTCCATCCTCAATGCCCTTCTGTACCTCTTTTGCTCTTGCATAGGCTTCTTTTTTGTAAGTATCAAGATAAGCGTGGACCTTGTCCTCTTTTGCTTCGATCTGATCAAATACGTATTTCACACCGTCCAGGACGCTTATCTGATGCTGCTTGATCTTTTCCGCAAGCTGTAATGCGGTTAATTTTCCCAAATCCATGTCCTGTCTCCTGTCTTATCCAATTGTTTTCGGAACCTGATACTGGTTTTCTTTCTGCTTCGGTGCATTGGCAAGCATTGCCTCATGATTGTCTCCATTTGTCACAATATCTTCACGGAATACATTTTCGTCCTCAAAAATATGTGACATGGGCTCTACGGAAGAGGTGTCAAGCTCGTCCAGCTTGTCTACATAGTCCAGCATCTTCTGCATATCCTCTTTTGCTTTTTCCTTTTCATCCTCTGTCAGAGAAAGCTTCGCAAGGATGCAGACATTTTCCATTGTTTCATCATCGATTATCTTTGCCATCTTTTTTCTCCTTATTACGGCTCAAGTCTGTTCATATCACGCGGGAACAGACAGGTCTCACGAACATTTTCTTCTCCGAAGATCTGCATGGTAAGACGTTCCAGTCCGATTCCAAGACCTCCATGAGGTGGCATTCCATGCTTGAAAGTATCCAGATACTGCTCCATACCCTCTTCATCCATACCACGGGCTGCGATCTTATCCTTCAGCATCTGATAATCATGGATACGCTGTCCGCCTGTAGTTACCTCAAGTCCCTTGAACAGAAGGTCAAAGCTTAATGTAAATTTCTCATCTGACGGATCATCCATTGCGTAGAACGGACGCTTCTTAGACGGATAATGTGTGACAAAAACAAAATCAGCATCATATTCTTCTTTGAAATATCTTCCGATCAGCGCTTCTTCCTCCGGCTCCAGATCATATGGGTTGCGGATCTTACGTTTATATTTTTCAGCTACCAGCTCTTTGGCCTTGTCAAAACGTACTGCCGGGATCTTGTCCACCTTCGGAAGCTCCACCTTCAGAATGGAAAGCTCATGGGCATAGTCTTTCTTAAGAAGCTCTACCGCATACTGGAGAAATCCGGTTTCCATCTCCATGATATCCTCAAATCCGTTGATATAGCCCATCTCAAAATCAAGGCTTGTATATTCGTTCAGATGACGTTTTGTGTTATGCTTCTCTGCACGGAATACAGGGCCCGTCTCAAATACACGGTCAAAAACACCTACCATCATCTGTTTATAAAACTGCGGGCTCTGTGCCAGAACTGCCGGTTTATGGAAATAACTCAGCTTGAACAGGTTTGCACCACCCTCTGCACCTCTGGCTCCGATCTTCGGTGTGTGGATCTCGGTGAACCCCTTCTCATAGAGGTAATCACGAAATGCTCGCACCAGAGCCTCCTGGATCTTGAATTTTGCACGCTCCTGCACATTACGCAGGGCGATAGGACGATAATTCAGCTTTGCCTCCAGGGAAGTGTTCAGCTTCCATTTGTCGATGGCCAGCGGAAGAGGCTCTGCATGTGAGGAAAGGATCTCCACATGGCTGATGCGGAGTTCTCTTCCGTGAGGCGCTCTTTCTTCCTCATGAAGAGTTCCTGTGAGGCGCACACACATTGCCTCCTTCAGATCATGAATGGAAACATTTGTCTTGTCGTTTTCATATACGGTCTGAAAAAGCCCTCTTTTTTTCGAAGTATCACAAATTGCCACGTCACCCATATTACGGATGCTGTGTATTGCACCTTCCCACTGTTGTTTCCTGGTCTTTCATGCTCTCGGAAAGAAGCACATCCCAGGCACATTCTCTAGTCTTACAGATTCCATCCATAAATTCCATTCCCTCATCCTCCAATTCAAGTAGTTTCACCGAATCAGGAAATCCCCTGCGGAATTTTTCCCGATCCGGTGTGATATCAGTCATTCAGAACAGATCATTCCTGTCCGCTCTGCTGTTTTTTCGTTGTTTTTACACAGAATCATATAAAGCATCAGAACCATCTGGGCCGTCTCAACCATATTGGTTCCGGAATCCATACTGCATTTCTGGATATAGCGGTATGCGTCATCCTCGCTCAGGTGATTTCTTTCCATTAGAAGCATCTTTGCATTTGAAATATAATTCTGTTCTTTCCATGAACGCTGCTTCGGCTTTTTCTTATCTTTTTTCCAACGCCTTTCGATCTGGGAAAGCATCATGCTTACCGTATTTACCAGATCTCCGACTTTCAGAGGCATTCCCACGCATAAAATGGATGTTGGCGCCTCACTGATCACTCCCCGGGAGGCCATAAGCAGCATTTCAAAATAATCCGGCATATAGTCCAGAAGATCACGGTAGTACATATCCTGAAGATGATAACCGCAAAGCAGAACGCCGCCATCAAGCTCCGAGATACTGGCAAGGGCATTGGCACCTGAATTGCATACTGCCGCCACCGTGAATCCATATCGGTTAAGGACTGTGCGGATCTTTTTTGCATCTTCTATTTTCGGTAATGCAATCACGATACTCGTGTTCATAAGCCGCCACTCTCTTTCGTCCCATTATGCCTCGTTCATCAGATCCGATACAGATACTCCTCGATCTCCCAGTCGGAAATCTCCTGGGAATAACGCAGCCACTCTTTTCTCTTTGCCTGCGCATACTGTTTGCAGAAAGCTTCTCCAAGGATTTCCTTCATCCAGCTGCTGTCCTCAAACAGTGTGATCGCTTCCCGCAGGTTCTCCGGTAAATTCTCGATACCCTGTTCCTTCTGATCCGACTCGGAAAGAGAACGGTTAGAAGCTTTTGTAGGATAGATCTTCTTCTGGATTCCATCCAGGCCCGCTGCCAGGCATACCGCAAAAACAAGGTATGGGTTGGATGCAGCATCCGGGCTTCGAAGCTCGATCCTGGTATCAGCACCATTGACTCTCGAAATCCTTACCAGTGAATTCTGGTTATTTCTCGTCCAGGTCAGCTCTGTAGGCGCATCAAATCCAGGTACAAGACGCTTATAAGAATTTACAAGCGGATTGGTGATCAGAGTCATCTCACGGCTGTGAGCCAGAAGACCTCCGATAAAATAGTATGCCTCTTCACTTAATCTGGACGGATCCTCCGGATCCACGAAAATATTTTTTTCCATTTTTAAACAGTGAAAAATGGATATGCATGGCTGAACCGTTTACTTCCCGTCTTGGCTTCGGCATAAATGTCGCATGAAGTCCATGACGTTTGGCTACAGTTCTTACTGCCATCTTAAAGGTCATAACTTCGTCTGCCATCTCACGTGCTTCCCCGTAATGAAGGGCGATCTCATGCTGTGCAGGTGCTGTCTCATGATGAGAGGATTCCACCTCAAATCCCATATCCTCAAGAGTCAGTACCATGTCACGTCTTGCATTTTCGCCTAAGTCCACCGGACTTACATCCAGATATCCGGCCTTTTCGTGAGAAACCGTTGTAGGCATTCCGTTATCATCGATATGAAACAGGAAAAACTCGCATTCCGGGTCAACATAGCAGGTGTAGCCTGCCTCTTCTGCTGCCTGAGCTGTTTTTTTCAGAATGTATCTGGAACTCATCTCATGCTCTGATCCGTCTGCACGGCGCATATCGCAGATCAGTCTTGCAACCTTTCCCTGCTGAGGACGCCATGGAAGAATTGAAAAGGTATTATAATCCGGATACAGGATCAGATCCGGCTCCTTTTCTCCCACAATGCCCGCAATATGAGAGCCATATACAACGCATTGGTTATCCAGGGCTCTTGGAAGCTCTCTTGATGTGATCGCAATATTTTTCAGAGTTCCAAACATATCTGTAAACTGGAGGCGGATGAACTCTACGTCTTCCTCCTCTGCCATTGCAAGAATCTCTTCTCTGGTATAATTCCCCATAGTATTCTCTCCTTTATTTCCTCATCACACAAAATAATTACCCTCAAAATCAGAAAAAGGGTGCACTTCAGAGAGCTTCCGCTCCTGAAGAACACCCTTGTTCATGGACGTAATTATAGCAATCGGTCAATTCTTTGTCAACCATTTTTTAAAAGGGGCAAAAGTTCAAAAGCTTTATCGCGGAAACACGAACAGTTTTTTTGACCTTTTGCCCCTGGTATCTGTTATTTTACTGTAAATATGAATAGCTCATCAGTGATTCATCCACTGCTTTCGCAGCCTCACGTCCCTCATGGATCGCCCATACGACAAGGGACTGTCCACGATGCATATCACCTGCTGTGAACACACGATCTACGCTTGTTGCATACTGCTCCGGTTTTGTTTCCACATTGGTTCTTGGTGTAAGCGCTACACGGAAAGCATCTGTCACATATTTCTCGCTGCCAAGGAAGCCGGCCGCAATAAGGACCACATCTGCAGGGATCACTTCCTCACTGCCCTCAACCGGTACCATATTGAATCTTCCGGTCTTTTCATCCTTTACGCCTTTCAGTTTTACAATCTTGGCCTTGCAGACATTTCCTTTTTTGTCCTTGATAAACTCGGTAACGGTTGTCTGATAGATCCGAGGATCATGGCCGAATACTGCAATAGCCTCTTCCTGGCCGTAATCGGTTTTCAGGACCTTCGGCCACTCCGGCCATGGATTGGAAGGAGTTCTTGCTGCAGGAGGCTGCGGCATCATCTCAAGCTGTGTTACAGATTTCGCCCCCAGACGGATGGATGTTCCCACACAGTCATTACCGGTATCACCACCGCCGATGACCAGAACATTTTTGCCCTTTGCAAGCTCATATGGGAATTTTGCAAAATCTGTATCCAGAAGACTTTTTGTTACCTGCTTCAGGAAATCCACTGCAAAGTAAATTCCCTTGGCATCTCTTCCCGGAACCTTGATATCTCTCGGATGAGAAGCTCCACAGCAGAGAAGGACACGGTCATAATCCTTCAGAAGCTGTTCTGCAGTGATGTCAACACCAACCATTGATATTGGTTAAGCAATTTCACTCCCTTCCTCTTCCATCAGCTTCAGTCTGCGGTCAATGACCTTTTTTCTCCAGCTTCATGTTCGGAATGCCGTAGCGGAGAAGTCCTCCGATACGGTCGTTTCTCTCAAATACGGTTACGCTGTGGCCACGGCGGTTCAGCTGCTGTGCTGCTGCCAGTCCGGAAGGACCACTTCCGATGACTGCGATCGTCTTTCCTGTGCGGACAGGCGGGATCTGCGGTTTTACCCATCCTTCTGCATAAGCTGTCTCAATGATCGCTTTCTCATTCTCCTTTGTGCTGACCGGATCTCCGTTCAGGTTACAGGTACATGCAGCTTCGCAAAGTGCTGGACACACTCTGGATGTAAACTCCGGAAAGCTGTGTGTCTTGTTTAAACGAAGGAATGCCTGCTTCCAGTTTCCTGTGTACACAAGATCATTTGTCTCAGGAACCAGGTTGTGCAGCGGGCAGCCGGAAGCCATTCCGCCAATCATCATACCAGCCTGGCAGAAGGGAACGCCGCAGGCCATGCAGCGTGCTCCCTGAAGTTTCTGTTTTTCTTTATTTAATGGAATACGAAATTCGTTGAAATTCTGAATACGTTCCTTTGGCGGCAGAACCTTTGCCGTTTCTCTTTCATAATCTAAAAATCCAGTTGGCTTTCCCATTTCCTCATCCTCCTTAATGTTTCACGCCGATGCTCTCATAGAACGCTTCCATCTGTGCCTGCTGGCTGGTCAGACCTTTTTCTTCCAGCTTTGCACTTAATGTGATCATTCTCTTGTACTCATCCGGAATGAGTTTTTTGAAGTGAGGCAGATAGGAATCAAAATCAGCCAGCACCTTCTTACCGATCTCAGAGCCTGTTGCTTCCACATGAGCCTCGATAAGATCACGAAGCTCTTTTTTATCATATTTATTATCCACTTTTTCAATGGAGATCATTGCTTTATTGAGGTTCTTGTAAAGAACGTTATCCACATCAAGGACATAAGCGATACCGCCGCTCATACCTGCTGCAAAGTTCTTTCCTGTTTTTCCAAGAACTACCACACGGCCGCCTGTCATGTACTCGCAGCCATGCTCGCCAACACCCTCAACAACTGCAACCGCACCGGAGTTACGTACTGCAAAACGCTCACCGGCAACACCGTTGATAAATGCAGTTCCGCTGGTCGCACCATAGAGTGCCACGTTTCCGACGATGATGTTCTCTTCAGCCTTGTATCCGGCCTTCTCCGGAACCTTAACGATCAGCTTTCCACCGGAAAGGCCTTTTCCGAAGTAGTCGTTGCTGTCACCGGTCAGTTTCAATGTCAGTCCTTTCGGAATAAAGGCACCGAAGCTCTGTCCGCCTGCACCTGTACAGTTTACAGTTACCGTATCCTCCGGAAGTCCATCCTTATGATTTCTTGTGATCTCAGATCCGAGGATGGTACCAAATGCACGGTCTGTATTGGTAACATTTACATCAACAGAAACTTTCTCACCCTTCTGGATCGCCGGTGCACATTTCTTGACCAGAACTTTTTCATCCAGAGTTTTCTCAAGATTGAAATTGTATACAGCCTTCGGATCAAAGGTTACTTTGCCCTTTCCTGCATATGGGTTATTCAGGATGGCACTTAAGTCAACCTTACCCTTATGCGGCTCCTGCACACTGTCAGAAACTGTAAGAAGGTCTGTACGACCTACCATCTCATCGATGGTGGCAACACCAAGGCGTGCCATGTACTCTCTCAGCTCCTGTGCAATAAAGCGCATGAAGTTCTCCACATACTCCGGTTTTCCGCGGAATCTCTTACGCAGCTCCGGGTTCTGTGTAGCCACACCTACCGGGCAGGTATCCAGATTGCAGACTCTCATCATCACACAGCCCATCGTTACAAGCGGCGCTGTTGCAAAGCCGAATTCCTCTGCACCGAGAAGTGCTGCAATGGCAACGTCACGGCCGCTCATCAGCTTACCGTCTGTCTCGATACGTACACGGTTACGAAGTCCGTTCATAATCAGCGTCTGATGTGTTTCTGCAAGTCCAAGCTCCCATGGAAGTCCTGCATTATGGATAGAGCTTCTTGGCGCTGCTCCTGTACCTCCGTCATATCCGGAGATCAGAACAGTCTGTGCTCCAGCCTTTGCAACACCGGCTGCAACCGTACCAACACCCGCCTCAGAAACCAGCTTTACGGAAATATCCGCATATTTATTGGCGTTTTTCAGGTCATAGATCAATTCTGCCAGATCCTCGATAGAGTAGATATCATGATGTGGCGGCGGAGAGATCAGACTGACTCCTGGTGTGGAATGACGGGTTTTTGCGATCCACGGATATACCTTCTTTGCAGGAAGATGTCCGCCCTCACCCGGCTTTGCACCCTGTGCCATCTTGATCTGGATCTCTCTTGCGGAAACCAGGTAACGGCTGGTAACGCCGAAACGTCCGCTGGCTACCTGTTTGATCGCAGAGCAGCGGTCATTGTCTGTTCCTGCTGAATCCAGACGTTCATCACTTTCACCACCCTCACCGGTATTGGATTTTCCATGGAGATGGTTCATGGCAATAGCCAATGTCTCATGTGCTTCCTGGGAAATAGAACCGTAGGACATGGCACCTGTCTTAAATCGTTTTACAATATCCTCAACACTCTCAACCTGGTCGATTGGAATAGGCTCCTTGGCAAACTTAAAGTCCAGAAGACCTCTTAAGTTTCCATGACCCTCGTCATCTACCAGCTTTGTATATTCCTTGAACATCTCATAGCTGCCCTGTTTTGTGGACTGCTGGAGAAGATGAATGGTACGCGGGTTATATTTGTGCTCCTCACCCTGGCTTCTCATCTTATGGGCACCTACGCTGTCCAGAGTAAGATCTGTGGCAAGTCCAAGGGGATCAAATGCCTCAGAATGAAGTTTTTCTACATTATCCTCGATATCTTCCAATGTGATTCCGCCTACACGACTTACGGTTCCTGTAAAGTAACGATCGATCACATCCTGGGAAATTCCGATTGCCTCAAAGATCTGAGATCCCTGATAGGACTGGATAGTGGAAATACCCATCTTGGAAGCGATCTTTACGATACCGCTGATCACTGCATGATTGTAATCATCAACGGCTGCGTAATAGTCCTTATCCAGCATATGTGTATCGATCAGCTCATGGATCGTATCCAGTGCCAGATACGGATTGACTGCACTTGCACCATATCCGAGGAGTGTTGCGAAATGATGTACCTCTCTCGGCTCACCGGACTCCAGGATCAGGGCAAGGGAAGTGCTCTTCTTTGTTTTTACAAGATGCTGATGTACTGCGGAAACCGCCAGCAGGGACGGGATCGGCATATGGTTCTCATCCACACCGCGGTCAGAAAGGACCAGGATGTTTGCTCCCTCACGGAAGGCTTTGTCTACCTCTACGAACAGACGGTCAATGGCACGTTCAAGCTTTGTGCTCTTATAATATAATGTAGAAAGTGTTACAACCTTGAAGCCGTCCTTTTTCATATTCTTGATCTTCAGCATATCGGTGTTGGTCAGGATCGGATTGTTGATCTTCAGCACCTGACAGTTCTCCGGCTTCTGGATCAGAAGATTTCCGTCTTTTCCTACATATACACTTGTAGAAGTAACGATCTCCTCACGGATCGCATCGATCGGCGGGTTTGTTACCTGTGCAAAAAGCTGCTTGAAGTAATCGAACAGCGGATAATGTTCCTTGGAAAATACTGCAAGGGGAGTATCATGTCCCATGGCTCCGATGCTTTCTGCGCCGTTTAATGCCATGTTTCGGATCGAAGTACGGTACTGCTCATAAGTATATCCGAAGGCTTTCTGAAGGCGTGCTCTCTCCTCCGGAGTGTATTCGACAACTCTCTGATTCGGGATCTTGATATCACGAAGCTGTACCAGATTGCTGTCCAGCCACTCACCATAAGGCTGTTTTTTCGCATATTTTTCTTTGAGCTCATTGTCATCAATGACACGACCCTGAACGGTATCAACCAGAAGCATTTTTCCCGGATGAAGACGTTCTTTTAATACGATCTTCTCCTCATCCACAGGAAGAACACCAACCTCGGAGGAAAGGATCATATAGCCATCCGATGTGATATAGTATCTGGATGGACGAAGACCGTTTCTGTCAAGAACCGCTCCCATCACATCACCATCTGAGAACAGAATGGACGCAGGACCGTCCCATGGCTCCATCATAGTCGCATAGTCCTGATAAAAATCTCTCTTCTCCTGAGAAATCGTACTCGTTAGTTTGCCCCATGGCTCCGGAATCGTGATCATCACTGCAAGTGGAAGATCCATTCCACTCATAACCAGGAATTCCAGTGTATTGTCAAGCATTGCAGAGTCAGAACCATTGCGGTTAACTACAGGAAGGACCTTGTGAAGCTCATCCTTCAGATACGGAGACTCCATGTTTTCCTCACGTCTGCAAGCATCTTATCGGCGTTTCCGCTGGATCGATGTTGATCTCACCGTTATTGTACGATGAAACGGTTCGGATGTGCTCTCTCCCAGCTTGGATTC
>ENA-OQHF01001074-OQHF01001074.1-human-gut-metagenome-genome-assembly--contig:-NODE-1074-length-15525-cov-2.155735_pt1 | contig 15525 bp, 15 predicted proteins | sample MGYA00242559_ERZ504709 | MGnify/ENA primary metagenome ERZ504709 (study PRJEB26092, sample SAMD00036203) | human gut metagenome | host: Homo sapiens | study: EMG produced TPA metagenomics assembly of... | reverse complement strand
ATAGCATGAATATTTTCATGGTTGTTGTTTTTGCCACTATAGGTGCAGATCTTGGTGCATTGGTTAATTATTATCTTGCACGTTGGCTTGGCAGACCAATTGTCTATAAGTTTGCCGACAGCCGTTTGGGGCATATGTGTTTAATAGACCGCGCAAAAGTTGAACACGCTGAGATGTATTTTCGTCAACATGGTGCAGCGTCAACATTCTTTGGCAGACTTATACCAGCAGTTCGTCAGCTTATCAGTATTCCTGCAGGCTTGGCTGGAATGAGGTTAGATCATTTTTTGTTGTATACAACGCTCGGTGCTGGAGTATGGAACTCCATACTTGCTCTGTTGGGATATTTGATTTATCGCTTTACAGACTTAAAGACGACAGCAGATGTTTATGAACGTGCAACACAATATAGTCATGAGATTGGATATGTGCTATTAGGGCTGGCTGTAGTTGTTATTGGCGTATTGGTATATAAAGGATTGAAGAAGAAGTAAGTATTACAGATATAATTGATTTGATATGCTACACCATATTTGTTTAGTCCGCAATAAGGTGTAGCATATATTTTTATATTTATTCGTCCCTAAAAAGCCAATTTTTGCAAGATATTGTTCTGACACAGTATCTCGCATATTTTTGAAACATGCACCAAAGGGCTTTCATGGGGCAGTAGAAATTTAATGGGGATTTTTGTTGAAATTCTATAGAAATTCCGACCTTTGCAATATGGAAACGAATCAATTGGAAGTGTTAGCCCGCCTGGTGCTGCCTTCAGAAATACTGGATTATTTAGTATAGTAAGTGTCGAAAGAATCTTCGAGTGAGATTCATATTCATCTTGATGAATTAATGAATTCTGAATTATCTAATGATATCCATTTTGAGTCAAAGGGTTTTATGAGTCCTGTCAACGTTACAGATTTCCCAATCCGTGACCATAAAGGTTATACTGGTAATCCGTCGCCGAAGATGGACAGACCTTCGCACCGGCAAAAGTTTCAGTCTCCCGATTACGCTTGATGTGGCCTGCCAAGGCACCCGTTACTCCAAAGAATTTGGGGCTTTTTTAAAAGAAACGTATGGAGACATCCCAGGTGACTTGCCGTACGCTTGAAACATTTTATCATATAAATGCACATACTTTTGAGAAGCAGTATAAAGAAATATTAAGTGGTTACCGTGAGTGGGACGAACTGGATCATGCCGACAAATGGCTGCTGTTTCCTGAAAACATAGGTCCCCACCTCGCAATAGACGAATCCTCCCTGTCTAATGACGAACTGTATACGTTTGTCACCAACCGTGACCGTCATGCACTTGAAGGAAGCCTTGTGGCGGTCGTTGCCGGAACAAAATCTGAGGCTATAATACAGGCTTTAAAACAGATTGATAAAGCGGAACGTATGAAGGTGGAGGAGGTCACTCTTGATCTTTCAGATTCGATGCGCAAAATAGTTTCTGTAGCTTTTCCTAATGCCAAACGGGTAATAGACCGCTTTCACATACAGAAACTGGCCGGTGATGCTGTACAGGAAATTCGCGTGGCACATCGCTGGGATGCACTGCAACAGGGCAACGAGGAAATGGAAGAATGCAAACTGTCGGGTAAAACCTATGTGCCATTTCATTTCCCCAACGGAGACACACGCTCCGAACTGCTTATCAGAAGTCGTTATCTGCTGTTTAAATCAGCAGACAAATGGACAGAAAGACAAAAAGAAAGGGCCGGAATCCTATTTGACGAATACCCGGATATTAAAGTTGCTTACGGACTGTCGCACTCATTAAGAATGATATTTTCCAAAAACACAATCAAAGATGCCGCAAGGCTCAGTATGGCAAAATGGTATGATAAAGTGGAACGTGCAGGCATGAAGCAATTTAATGTGATTGCTGCAACCTTTTATGAACATTATGATGAAATATTGAACTTTTATAACAATCGTTCCACGAATGCTGCTGCGGAATCATTCAATGCTGAAATCAAGCTCTTCAGAGCTAATCTTCATGGAGTGACGGATAAAAAGTTTTTCCTCTTTAGAATCGCAAAGCTCTATGGATACTCTCATTAAATTTCTACTGCCTCGGGCTTTGTGATTTCTGTGATCCGGTTTTAGATTTTGGATACAAACAAAAAAAGTCATCTCGGTATTGAGATGACTTTTGTGATCCCGACAGGATTCAAACCTGTAACCTTCTGATCCGTAGTCAGATGCTCTATTCTAGTTGAGCCACGGGACCTATTTCTTAAATGCGATGCAAAGGTACGCATATTTTTTAATACAGCAAAATTTTTTCGGAATTTTTTATCAGATGTTTGATTTTATTGAATATTGCCTTTATAATGCAGAAAAGATGATTTAAAACAATAAAATATGATGACTTGTTTGCTTAGTTTGCCAGACAATGAAATGTGTGGAGTGTGGATTTATGGAGTGTTATATATTAATAATATTGTACCATTTACTTCATATTTGATTTTTTATATAAAATTATGTTGAAAGTGGTTTTTGCTTTTTAGTTATGTGGTATACATACTAAGATGGTGTTCTTTCTTTGTTGTAATTTATAGCTTCTATTGGTTCGCCTTGCCGTATTATGGAAGAGCGGAATTGGATAAATTATGGTATATGATATTTTTTTTAAAGAAATATTCTTGAAAATTTGCACGTATAAGAAAAAAGTATTACCTTTGCAGCCCTGAATAATTAAATGTTATATTTTGTATAAAATTAATCGAAACAAAATCAACCATATTCTGTTCATCACATGGACAACTCGTGGTCCTAACCTTCTGCAATGGTTCTTTTAAAGTCTTTTGCAGAACGGGAAAACATTATTTATCCTTTAAAAGACTCTTTTTTATTTTCAAATAAAATTCTAATTATTTCCATAACACGATGTGTGTTAAGGGAATGATTTCTCACCCTTTTTCAGTCAATAAAAAGGGCTATTTGTTATGTACCATTTAAAATAAATAAAAGAACTAATGAGATCAATCAAACGTACAGAATATATATACCACATCAAATCATTATTGCTTTTAGGATTACCTATCATTATCGGCCAGCTGGGAAATATTATAACCGGATTGGCAGATACTGTTATGGTAGGACAGCATAGTACGGAAGAGCTGGCGGCAGCTTCATTTGTCAACAATGTAATAAATGCATTTATCATATTAGGCACAGGCTTTTCTTTCAATTACACACCCATAATTGGTGAGAATATAGCCGTAAACAAACGAATTGCAATAGGCGGATGGTTGAAAAACAGCCTCATGGCAAACTTTACAACAACAATAAGCATACTCATCGTCCTGCTCCTCATATATACTAACATAGAATTACTGAAGCAACCGGATGAACTGATGCCACTCATTAAACCATATTATATTGTATTGATGTGTTCTGTTCTCTTCGTAATGCTAGCCAATTCATTCAGACAATTTGTAGAGGGAATTATGGATGCTTCCATTTCAATGTGGATTCTTACGATTGGAAATGCAATGAATATAGCAGGAAACTATATACTTATCTACGGAAAATTCGGTCTTCCAGAACTCGGACTTTTGGGGGCAGGTATCAGTACACTTCTTTCACGAATTATAATGTTGTTACTTTTTATTGCAGTATTTGTGAAACAGAAAAAATATCTGCCATTCAGAAAAGGATTCCTGGTAACTCCTTTTAGAAAAGCATACTGGAAAAGATTGAACCTTATTGGATGGCCTATCGCGTTCCAGCAGGGAATAGAAGCTGCAACATTCTGTATCACAACAATCATGATAGGATGGTTAGGTGGAATGGAACTTGCCGCACACCAAGTCGCTATTGCTATTTCTACGGTAAGTTTTACAATCTATCTGGGATTAGGTTCAGCCGTTGCCATTCGTACAAGTATGTTTAAAGGACTGCAAGATTGGGAGAAAGTACGTCATGTAACTGCTGCTGGAGTAATTTTGGCTATTATCACCTCTATCACACTTAGCATTATATTATTATGTTGCTGTGATACGATAGGCAATTTATTTACTGATGATGAATCGGTGTCAGAAATTGTAGCTATACTGATACCGATACTGATAGCATATCAATTTGGTGACAGTATACAAATCGTTCTTGCAAATGCTCTGAGAGGACTAAGCGATGTGACTTCCATAATGATTATATCGTTTATCTCTTATTTTATCGTAGCCATTCCTTCGGGATACAGTATCGCATTCTTTTTAGGCAAAGGAATAGCCGGTATTTGGATGTCATACCCTATAGGATTTACTTGTGCAGTCTTGCTTCTCGGATATAGAGCATTTCATATTATGAACTTCAAAAGAAGATAGTATAAGCAATATAGTAGGAACCCCTAGAGAGCCGCGAGCTCACAATCAGAACGGGATTCCTACTTTTATTGTCTGTCTGATTCAATACGAAATAATTTTACAAGCAATTGCTATTGTATAAAATTTACAATTTGGTTTTTCGGATTAAGAGGGGTCTGATCAGATAAAACCAGACTCTTGACCATATGCAGTGTTTTTTGCTTATATTCCTGAAAATGAGCTGATGAAATATGAGCCTGGTATGCTGCCTGACTGGCATAAGTTTCTAAAATTGTCACCATGCAGGGATTTTCTTTTTCACTGACCGCATACATTGTCAGTACACCAGGTTCAGTACGTAATGAGATCTCTCCCACCCTGATTGCATATTCCAAATACTCTTCAAGATATTCCTGGATAAGACTTCTATTTTGACAATCGCACAATGCCATCAGCAGCCATTGGCAACTTGGTACAAGTACATGAGCATAAAATTTCAGACAGTAATATTTGGCAATATGGAACTTATTCATTTTATCGTTATTTATCAATCTGACTTTCTGTAAACGGATCGGCACGATGTCCCATCAAATCTATCTTGGCATAATCACGGTCGAATTCCTCCATTTCCCATGCTGAAAGGCGTATTTTCCCTGCACCTAGAAAATCATCCAGATGCTGAGGATTAGTTGTCCCGGGAATCGGTGCAATCCACGGCTTGCGTGAAAGCATCCAGACAAGTGCAAATTGTGCAGGAGTGATTCCTTTACGTTCAGCCCATTGTTGTACTAGATATACTAAAGGCATATTATGCTTCAGGGCTTCCGGCTGAAACTGGGGTAAGTTCCACCGACGGTCATTTCGCGAGAAAGTGCTGTCTGCATGAATAACTCCTGTCAGAAATGCGCGCCCTAAGGGGCAATAAGGTACAAACCCGATGCCCAGCTCTTCCAATGTAGGAAATATTTTTGTTTCTGGTTCACGCCACCAAATAGCATATTCACTCTGTACAGCAGAAAGTGGACAGACAGCATGTGCCCTACGGATAGAACGTGCACTTGCCTCAGACATTCCCCAATGTAACACTTTTCCTTCAAGTATCAGCTCTTTTACTACTCCGGCAACTTCTTCTACCGGTACATTCGGATCAACACGATGCTGGTACAAAGGATCAATATGATCGGTACGAAGACGCTTTAATGATCCCTCCACCGCACGGCGGATATGATCGGGACGGCTGTTCAATGCAGTAGGTTTTCCTTCTTCTACCCCGAAGCCGAATTTTGTACCAATTTTTATTTTATTCCGAAAGGGTGCGACAGCTTCACCCACCCATTCTTCGCTGGTATGTGGTTCGTACACTTCGGCTGTATCAAAGAAAGTTACCCCTTCATCGTATGCCCTGCGAATTAAAGCTATCATTTCATGTTTATCATATTTTCCCCCATAATAGCCAACCATAGGCAGGCAACCAAGGCCGATAGCTGAAACGTCCAAAGCACCAAGTTTACGATATTCCATGGAACTGGCCAGGCCAGTGTTATACGAACGGTATTTTTCTTTCTGCTCAGGAGCATGTGCAAAAGTCTCTGTTATCCCAGTCCACATGCCCACTGCTGACATTGTTGCCAACGATGACATTTTCAAAAAATCTCTTCTATTCATAATCTGCGTTTTTTAAAATGATAACCACCAAAACTTCTATCCACAAGAGTGATGCTTCACTACGACAAAATTGCAAAGTCACATAAAAGGGAACGTAACAATAAAAAGGGACTTCGTATCGTTTTTACTGATTTTTACTTAGTGCTATTCGATAATTCGTTGGAATCATATATTTTTGCATGAAAAAATTTGAATGTACATAACCCCGCAGAGGCCTGACTATGAGCAAGATTATGAAAATAAAAAGCGTAAGCGACTACAGTCGCTACTTGGGACATACCGCCCAGCACCCGCTGGTCAGCGTCATCGAATATGCAGAAGTTTCTCCCATACGGCATAGTCTGAATAATTACAGCGTCTACGGAATCTTTTTTTCACGATAAAGCAGACATAGATCTGGCATATGGCTGTGGTAAATATGACTATAAAAGTGGAACAGTAATCTGTGTTGCTCCCGGACAAATTGGAGGAAAAGAGGACAATGGAGAGCAAGTGATGCTTACCGGATGGGCATTGCTATTTCACCCCGATTTATTACATGGCACACCACTGGATAAGAAGATAAAGCATTACTCTTTTTTTGATTATCGAGTGAATGAAGCTTTGCACATGACGGATGAAGAACATGATATCTTTGTTTCACTCATACAGCAAATAAGGAATGAACTTCAGAACAAGCATGATGAGTTCCAAAATGCGATTTATAGTAGGATATATCGAACTGGTCTTGAATTTTTGTCAGCGTTTTTTATAACCGTCAGTTTGCTACCAGAACATTGGAAAATTCGGATATCCTCATGAAGTTCGATAATTTGTTAAGCGATTATTACGAAGAAAAAATACAGCTGAGACGTGGTTTGCCTACGGTCCAATACTGTGCCGACAAGCTCTGTATGTCGGCCAATTACTTCGGAGATTTAATAAAAAAGGCAACTGGAGATACAGCAAGCAATTACATTCATCAGTACATCATCCAGCGAGTTTAAAAGTGTTCTTGCAGCCGGAGCAAGTATCACTCAGGCAGCAGATGAACTGGGATTCGAATACCCACAGCATTTGAGCCGGATGTTTAAGAAACGAGTCGGGATTACGCCATCCGAATTTTGTGAAAGTATTCGCAAAAATAACGCGTCACTTATGAAATATCGGTTTATTCTGTAAGTTTCACCAACGTGGTCACATCGCCTCACTAAAGTAAAACGATATGTTCACTTCTGTGAAACATTCTCTTCGCCTTGGTGAAAAGATAAAATCCCTCTGTTCTTACCTTATACTGTCATGAATCAAGGTTGTAACAGAGGGATTCTTTTGCTATAATCTACAATAGCTTAAGGCATTTTTACATCTCATTACGAGAATCTGCCTCATTTATTTTTTGTGCGAAAGCCGGTCAAGCTTCTGCTAGCCCCGGATGTGTCAGAGATATACCCAATGCCTCTGCTATTCCCTTACCATAAATTGCATCAGCTTTCATACAATTACGGATATGACGCAGTTTTATTTCTTCAGGAATATTTCCCATAGCTCTTGCTGTATTTTCAAACAAAACTTGTTGCTGGGCTGGAGTCATCAAACGGAACAAATCGCCAGCTTGAAAGAAATAATCGGAGTCATCTTCACGATACTCCCACTGATATGCAGCTCCATCAAGTTCCAAAGGAGGTTCCTTGTATTCTGTCTGATGCTGCCATTCGCCATAACTGTTGGGCTCGTAACCTAATGTAGAGCCATGGTTGCCATCAACACGCATCTGTCCATCCCGATGATACATATTCAGGAACGGGCAACGGCTGCGGTTTACCGGAATCTGATAGTGATTTACTCCCAAACGGTAGCGCTGGGTATCGCCATAAGAGAAGAGGCGACCTTGAAGCATACGGTCGGGTGAGAAGCTGATACCCGGAACGACATTTGCCGGATTAAATGCAGCCTGTTCAACATCTGCAAAATAGTTTTCGGGATTACGGTTCAATTCCAACACACCCACTTCAATCAGCGGATATTGTTTCTGTGACCATACTTTAGTAAGATCGAACGGATTGAAAGGACACTCTTTGGCTTGTTCCTCAGTCATCAACTGGATGTACATTGTCCAGCGAGGGAAATCTCCCCTTTCGATGCTTTCATACAAATCCCGCTGATGGCTTTCACGGTCTTTGGCTATAATAGCTTCCGCTTCCTGATCGGTCAGATTTTTGATACCTTGCTGTGTGTGCAGATGGAACTTCACCCAGGTACGTTTTCCTTCAGCATTGATAAATGAAAACGTATGACTGCCATAACCGTGCATATGACGGTAGGAAGCCGGAATGCCTCGGTCGCTCATCGTAATGGTAGCCTGATGAAGTGCTTCGGGCAACAATGTCCAGAAATCCCAGTTATTGCGGGCACTACGCATGTTGGTACGCGGATCACGCTTCACCGCATGGTTCAAATCCGGGAACTTTAATGGATTGTGCAAAAAGAATACCGGTGTATTATTTCCTACCAAATCCCAGTTTCCCTCTTCAGTATAAAATTTAATGGCAAATCCGCGAATATCACGCTCTGCATCGGCGGCTCCGCGCTCGCCCGCTACCGTAGAAAAACGGACAAAAACTTCTGTTTCTTTTCCGATCTCAGAAAAGATAGCAGCTTTGGTATACGGAGTAATATCATGAGTTACAGTAAACTTACCGAAGGCTCCTGAACCTTTGGCATGCATACGTCGTTCTGGAATCACTTCGCGATCGAAATGAGCCAGTTTCTCCAGAAACCAGACATCTTGTAAAAGCATCGGCCCACGGCGTCCAGCGGTGGCAACATTGTGATTGTCGGCTACAGGCGCACCTGAAGCAGTTGTAAGTTTTTTTATTTTCCATACAATATTACATTATAAAATAGTTAATGAATAGAATACATAGCGATAAACTGGTCCAATTGTTTTTTATCCGATTCTGTCAGAAATCCGGTGCGGGATTTTAAGAAAGGGACTGAACACGAGGCAGGAACACCCATCGTACGCTTCATACAAGTATACATGCTACCCGTCCGAAACTTATAAGTGGTAAAGAAAAGCGTACGTTCTGCTTTTACAAGTCCACGAATTCGCCAGCTGAAAGCCTTCCAGCGCTTGTGGGGGTGCTGTCCAACCACAAACCATCCACAGGTCCAGCATCCGGAAACAAGGAAATCACAGTCTGACAGTTTTTCCGGAACAGCATCAGATACAGAACTCAGGCTGACATTCAGACCTTTCGACCAGAGATACATTGTTATTTCACGGGCATATCCGGCAGTCTTTCCTTTGTGACTATAATACAAAACGGCAGCTTTCATAGTAACTCGATATATAAAGTTTTTCGTTTATCCACTTTCAAACTCCTCATCATCGATAAGATAGTAATTGAATACCCCAATCAGAACCAATTATCTTTTTCATCTTGTTTGTTTTGTATAAAGATAGCGGAATGAAAATTATTTGTATATATTTGCAAAATTCTATTTTCCGATAAGTCTTATAGATAAAAACGATTAATGCATGGAATTGCGACAACTGAAGTACTTCAAAGAAGCGTGTGAACGGCAGAATTTCTCGGAAGCTGCACGCATATTGCATATCTCCCAAAGTACACTTTCCCAGCAAATCAAGCAGTTGGAGGAAGAACTGGATGTTCTACTTTTCGACCGTATCGGCAAACGTATCGTACTGACTGAAGCCAGACAAGCTTTCTTGCCTTATGCTGCACGAGCTATCTACGATGCTGAAGACGGGAAACAAATTATCCGTGATTTGAAAGGTATTGAAACCGGCGTGCTTCACATAGGCGTAACTTATAGCATGAGTCCCTTGCTGATAGCAGCATTACAACTTTTCAATCGGGCCTATCCCAAAATTAAAGTAGAAATCACTTTTGCAACTTCCGAAGAACTTTTGAAGCAACTGGATGGAAGTGGCCTTGATTTTGTATTGTCGTTTAAGCCTGAAGATCTCACCGATGATTTTGAAACAATTCCACTTTTTTCTTCTCGTCTACAGTTCATTGTTCGCAGTTCTCATCCTCTGGCAGGCTTATCTTCCATTACGCTGAAACGACTTTCAGAAACTCCTCTGATACTGCCCGAACGAGGATTTGCGACAAGAAAGAAAATCGAAGAACTCTGTCGTAAACATCAATTGGAACTGACTGTAGGTGTAGAAATGGACGACGTCCATACAATTATTCACGCACTGAAAAGTGGACAATGGGCAACCATACTGACACAGGCAGCTGTACGCGGAGAAGCCGGACTAGTACAAATACCCATTCTCTGCAATGACCATTTAACATCACGTGGATTTTTATTCTGGCCTCAAGGAAGTTACCGGAAAAAATCAGCATTGGCTTTTGCTGATTTTCTGCTTAAAATAACAGCAGGGAGCAAATAATTTTTCTCTTGTAAAAAAACAGTTAACCTTCTTTGCACTGAAGTCAATGTTGCAAAGAAGGTTAACATCAAATGAAACCCACAAAAAAATATCCCGGCAAACTATGGATACTTCCTGTTTGCCGGGATATTACTTTTTAAAAAGAATAATATTTTTAGCGTAAACGCTCGTATGCTTTTACTAGCATTTCATCCTTTCCGATAGCACGAATAGCCAACCAGTTCAGGATGATTGAAATCAGAGGCAGACATAAAGTCCATGATGGAGTAAAACTGCCACATTCTTTCAGTGTTCCCCACACAAACGCTGCCAGTGTTACGTAATATCCCACAAGAATAATGCTGCTGAACAATGTCAGACGAATCTGCAACATACGCTTTCTATACAGAAATATTGTAACAAGTGAAAGAATTGCTACAACCATAAGAATGGCAAACAATGCCCAGGGAGCATAATTCATAGTTCCATCCGGAGCAATAACAGCCAGATTTGTCATGTCTGACACGCTTGTTTCCGTATAAAAATGTCCCACAGAAAAAGACATCATCAGCACCATAAAAATGGCAACAATAAGCAAATAAACAGTCTGAATACGTTGTATCATAATCAAATAATATTAGAAATACGAGGATATAACAAAAAAAGAACACAGAAGCGCATCCTCACAGAGATATAAAATCACTTCCTGCAATTATGCGTTTCTGTGTTCAATTAATATTTTCTTACTGTAACTTTTCCTTTTCTTTAGCAGGGTTTCTGTAATATAACTTACCTTCAATATATTCCTGAGTAGCAATCAGAGTTGGTTTCGGCAATTTTTCATAATAGCGTGAAATCTCAATTTGCTCTCTGTTTTCGAAAACTTCTTCCAAATTATCATTGTAAGAAGCAAACTCTTGCAGTTTCTTTGACAAGTCATTCTTCATTTCTACCGCAATCTGATTTGCTCGCTTGCCGATGATTGCTACTGTTTCGTAGATATTACCAGTATCTTCACACAGTTCCATCAAGTCGCGAGTTACGGTATTGGTAGGAGCATTTGTCTTTTTGTAATCCATAATTTTTTATTTAATTATAAACCTTGATTAATTTTCTTCGTCTTTTACAAACTTACTTGCATCTTTAAATATTCGTTCCACTTCGCTTTTATATTTACTTTCAGGGAACTCATTGATAAATGCGTAATACTCATCTATCGTTTCACGCATACGATCTTCTTTCTTCTCAGGCACACTCTCTTTTGCCATATCATATTTCGCACGCAAAATCAGAATAGAAAGATCTTCACGTCTTTTGGTATAAGGATATTCACGCAAAATATTCTGTGCCGTTACTACCGCAGCCTGATAATTATTTCCGGTACTGCTATATACAGTGTTGCCGGTATACGATCCCAAAACATAATACAATAAAGCTGATAAGAATTCCTTTTCAACCAGTTTATCCTGTAATTCGAAAATCATATTCTGGGCCAGTTCCTTACGGTCGCTTTCGGGGAAGTATTCAATAAACATCTGCAACTCTTCGATAGCCTTATATGTACTGCTCTGATCCAAACGAGGTTCAGGAGTATCCAAATATAAAGCCTTGCCGCTATAAAAACGTGCCAGCTCGGTATAAGTTCCCCGGGGATAAGTTGTATAATAAGTATTGAAATAATGCGAAGCTGTAATATAGTCTCCTTGATTATAGTAAGTCATAGCTAACATATATGCAGACTCCTCCGCATTGCTCGTTCCTTTCATGATCAATGCCAAGTCTTCCAAAAGAGTAGCAGCCTTACTGTTTTGTCCCTTTGCAAAATAACTCTTTGCAGCTTCGTATTTATATTCGTTGTCTGTGCTCTTCAGCACTTTATTGTACTCTCCGCATGAAGATAAAACTCCAGCAGAAAGGATGGCCATAACGATGTACTTTTTCATGTTTATCAATATAGATGTGCAAAAGTACTCTTTTCCACCGAATAATGCAATAACTCAATGTTTTTTAATATAAAATTTGCACTGCAATATCTCTGACAAAAATATTGTGTATTTTTCACCTCATTTAATAAATGTGCAAAATGAATTTTGAACTTGTATCAGATTATCAGCCGACAGGAGATCAGCCGGAAGCAATCGCACAACTGACAGAAGGTGTAAAATCCGGAGTTCCTGCCCAAACATTATTGGGTGTAACAGGATCAGGTAAAACTTTTACAATTGCCAATGTCATAAAAAACATCAACAAGCCGACACTGATCCTAAGCCACAACAAAACACTGGCAGCACAATTATATGGTGAATTCAAGAATTTTTTTCCACATAATGCTGTAGAATACTACGTATCATACTACGACTATTATCAGCCCGAAGCTTATCTGCCGTCTACCGATACGTATATAGAAAAAGACTTAGCTATCAATGAGGAGATAGACAAGTTGCGTCTTGCCGCTACCTCTGCCCTACTTTCTGGTAGAAACGATGTGATAGTCATCTCATCCGTATCGTGTATTTACGGTATGGGAAATCCTGCTGACTTTTACAACAATGTCATAGAGATAAAAAAAGGCAAACTGCTGGACAGAAATGTATTTCTGCGGCGACTTGTTGACAGCTTGTATGTACGTAACGATATTGAGCTAAACCGAGGAAACTTCCGTGTTAAAGGTGATACTGTTGACATCTCACTGGCTTATACCGATCATTTACTCCGTGTCATATTTTGGGATGATGAAATCGATGCGATTGAAGAAATAGATCCTGTCAGCGGACACCGGACCGGCAGCTTTGACGAATATAAAATATATCCTGCCAATCTTTTCATGACTACCAAAGAGAGCACATTGAAAGCTATTCATCAGATTGAAGATGATTTGACCAAGCAAGTTGCTTTCTTTGAAGAACAAGGTAAGCCATATGAAGCTAAAAGACTGTACGAACGCGTCACATACGATATGGAGATGCTCCGGGAACTGGGACACTGCTCCGGTATAGAAAATTACTCCCGGTACTTTGATGGAAGAGAGCCAGGCAGCCGACCTTACTGTTTGCTGGATTTCTTTCCCAAAGACTTTTTGATTGTCATAGATGAAAGCCATGTGAGTGTACCACAAATACGTGCAATGTATGGAGGAGACCGTGCCCGTAAAGAGAATCTGGTAGAATATGGATTCCGTCTGCCGGCAGCCATGGATAACCGTCCGCTAAAGTTTGAAGAATTCCAAGAGATGGCCAAACAAGTAATTTATGTGAGTGCCACCCCTGCCGATTACGAACTAATTCAAAGTGAAGGAGTTGTTGTAGAACAAGTTATCCGTCCAACCGGATTGCTAGATCCTATTATTGAAGTTCGTCCAAGCTTGAATCAAGTAGACGATTTAATGGAAGAAATCCAGCAGCGCATTGAATTAAAGGAGCGAGTTCTTGTCACGACTTTAACAAAACGTATGGCTGAAGAACTTACAGAATATCTCCTTCGTCATAACATACGCTGCACATACATACACAGTGAAGTCGACACATTGGAACGTGTACAAATTATGGAGGATCTACGACAAGGCATATATGATGTTTTAGTCGGAGTTAACCTATTGCGTGAAGGATTGGACTTGCCTGAGGTTTCGCTTGTAGCTATCTTGGATGCTGATAAGGAAGGATTCTTGCGCTCACACCGTTCTCTTACCCAAACAGCCGGACGTGCAGCACGTAATGTCAATGGAAAAGTTATCATGTATGCCGACAAAATAACAGACAGCATGAAACAAACTATCGACGAAACTAACCGACGACGCGAAAAGCAGCTAGCTTACAATGAAGCTCACGGAATAACTCCCCAGCAAATCAAAAGAACAGAAACAACGCCCTGCTGGAAACAACAGGAGAAACATCTTCCAAACAGCCCAAAGCATATGTGGAAAATACAGAGCACATACAAGCTGCAGCCGATCCGATTGTTCAATACATGTCAAAAGAGCAGTTGCAGAAAAGTATGGAACGTACACGCAAACTTATGCAGGAAGCCGCTAAAAAGCTCAATTTCATCGAAGCAGCACAATACAGAGATGAATTGCTCCGTCTGGAAGATATGCTGAAGGATAAATCATAAATGCAGCTGACAGAAATAAGATTCTGAGAAAAAGGAAATCAGATTCTAATAAATAGTTATCTGGCAGCTAAACGTATAAAAAACATTCAGTTATAGAAAGACTCCGCTATCGGACTCCTTCTATAACTGAATAATGTTTAGCTCTTCCATTTTTTTGGGGGACTTCAAAATAAATTTAAGACAACCTTTTTTACTTTATCATATAGTTACCCAATTAGCCTATAATAAAAAATCACCTCGGACACAATGAAGTTTATTCTTTTTTCAAGAATACACTACACTTGTCCGAGGTGACTCTTTTATACCGCTTTGTATTATTATTTCTGGATATCAATACCTTTATTGCGTAACGTCAATGCCATCAAGCGCAGATAGTCGCTGTATTGTTTCTCAGTCAAAGTATTCTTCATCAGTTTCAGATTACCGTAAACTGCGTACGCATCTTTCGATCGCTATTTTCTTTGAACTGTTCGCAACTTTACATCTGTTCTTGAAATAATCGCAAATGCTTGCTACCTGCTCATTCTGCTGAGAAGAAAGCTGCAAGTACTTTGTCAATTTTGCTTTGTTAATAGTACCATCCCATTTTCTAGCAACGTTAATCGTATCATTTGCGTTGTTAGCAAATGCAGAAACAGAAAATGCCAATGCTGCTACTAATGTAAATCCTAATTTTCTCATAATACCTAAATTTTAATGTTACCTAAAACTTGTGTTACCTTAAAAATATTATCTTTAAACCTAGTCTAGTTTAGAGCTCAATCTTTTTACCGCAACAAAGGTAGAAAATATATTGTACAACTATACAAATGATTTACTAAAAAAGCGCATTACAACTATCATTTATTGAATATAAATCAAATAAAGCATGTCATAACATATAAGATAGAATAATATTTGTAACATCAAGGTAATAAATACTACACATTAACGACAATCTGAAAGAGCAGAAACAAACATTAGTTCTATTCTGTTTTAAATTATCTCTTTAAGTCAAATGCTCTCTATTAAAATTAACTGCAAAAGCTTACATCTATATTTTTAATCC
>ENA-OQHF01001073-OQHF01001073.1-human-gut-metagenome-genome-assembly--contig:-NODE-1073-length-15544-cov-4.695012_pt1 | contig 15544 bp, 15 predicted proteins | sample MGYA00242559_ERZ504709 | MGnify/ENA primary metagenome ERZ504709 (study PRJEB26092, sample SAMD00036203) | human gut metagenome | host: Homo sapiens | study: EMG produced TPA metagenomics assembly of... | reverse complement strand
TCATAAGTCTGCAAGTTATATCCATCAAAGCTTTGTAAACCACCATTCGTTCCAATCCAAATCAATCCATTGACATCCTGAGTCACACATGTTACATCTGTGTGCAAACAATCCTCTCTCCAATTGTCAAAGTTCTGAATCGAGGAACATTAGTCCCCATTCAAATGCCAGATTGATAAAAATCAGTAAAGAACTAATAATAACTTTGTTTTCTTTTAAAGATACCATAATATTAGAATTTCAGCAAAGATATGAGATAAAAATATAAATTTCACCATTTCCCCAAAAAAAAGAGGGAAAAACATCCCTCTTTCTTTCATTAACCTAACCTTTATAACAAATAATACCTTTATGAAAACCTCTTATAATCAACGAAACCATCAATTATAAACCTATTGAAAACCTCTGCACAAAGGAAAAAATAACTAGTCAGTTATATTTGTCTTGTTGTACAGACTCTTATTCCAAATGTACAAATATTACCTAAAATCAATCTTCTTACAATTTAATATAGACCATTTCAGTATCTCATGCATGTTATTCTCGGTCAGTATCTTTCCGTTTACCCTGAAATTCTCAAAAACCAATCCACTTAAAGGAGTCTTATTTTAACCCCCATTATATAATTCTTTTTACCTTTTGAAACATCCACCCACACATCCCAATCCTTAAACAGGAAATTCTTAATCAACTGGTCTTTATCGCCTAATGGGGATAACCTGAAAATATGTGTCACCGGAGTATCCGTACGCACGTCTTCAAATACAAACCCTTCATCTGCTCCTCCACCGTTCCGGCAGCTTAGAATACCATTATTAGGTCTGTCCGAATCCCACTCCGCCCGGATTATATCCACCCGGCTTACACGGCAGTTTCTTGCCACAGAATTACTCCAGTTCAACTGGAAAATTGCTCCATTGTCCAGTTGCCAGCATACCACATCCTCTACTACAATGTTATCTCTATATATCTTGATATTATCATCATTGGCCCAGATGAAACAATTCCGGATTGTAGAGTTAGCATAAGCAGCAATGCCGTCACAATTATAAATCCATCCTCCCACAATCTTCGTCCAGGACACTTCATTATCCGTTCCTAACAACCTTACAGCAAAGAAAGAATAATCTGCAATCACAATACCATCCACCACAATGCCGTCGGCTCCGCTCTTAGCCTCTACCATGTGCGACTCACGAAGATGCAAGCGTGCCCCTGACAAAACTCCTCTTCCGTAAATCTTTACATTGGAGCAAGCCTTTCCATCCATAATGAAAGAGCCAAATACCCAAGCTCCTCCTTCCAGGTAGATGCGTTTTATATTTGAAGGAACTTTATACACTCCTATGTCATGTACCCCTTTCTTAAAATAAAGGGCTGAATCTTTCACAGAAAGTGTAGAGAGAAGTGTTTTATCGCCCTTTTCTATCACTTTCCATTTTGGCAAATCGGCCGGGACATCCGTTTCCATCGGATCTGCAAAAATCAACAATCCTTCCTTATAGCCATCTTCACCAAATTTCCACAGAAAATTGTCCTGGACGGTCGAGCACAAAAAAGAAACTGTTAGCATCCTGTTTATTCACTTTTATATCGTGTCTGGACGGATACACTTTAAATTTTTTTTCCCTTCTATATCTTTATTCACCCGCACTGTAACTTTCACCTTTCCCTGAAACGAGAAATGCCCCCAATGAATACTTCTGCCTTTGAATTTAGTCAAAGGCTTGTCATCGTTTTTCCTTTGTCCAGGCATTCCTTTAAAATAAGCGTTACAGACATTTTTAAAGATAGTCACGTCATTATCTGTGTCATCATTCAGATACACACGATATAATTCAGACTGTTGCACCCGAAGATTCTTTTCCGGATATATCACAAGTGTAGTTGTTTTGTTTCCTGCATAAATGGAATTCATCCATGAAATACACAAGCATACAATAAATAATACCTTCGTTTTCATACGCTCTTTATTCTTACAATGGCAAAACTATAAACAAACAGACTATCCTGCTTATTTTCGTGTACAAATAATTTGTACTAACGTACAGAACTCGCAGTGTGTACGCTAGCAACAATTTCAAGGACACATAAACCAGTGATTAATCTGCCTCAAAGCTATTTTTGTATAAAATATTTATATATTATGAGGAAAATAATCTTTTTATTATGTTACTGCGTATATTTTTTCACTTATGCACAAAAGTGGGAAATGAAGCAAGCTCCTTTAATGACACCTTGGAGCAAAAACATCGACATCCATCATGTACTTCCAGAATACCCTAGGCCACTTATGCAACGGGAAGACTGGAAAAAATCTTAATGGAGTATGGGAATTTGAAATGAGTACGGAAAGGAGACCTACTACCGACAAAAAGAAAACTTCATGAAAAAATCCTCGTTCCCTATCCATGGGAATCGGCTCTTTCTGGAGTAAGAAGACAACTATCTACCCAACGGGCATGGTACAAACGAACATTTTACTCTTCCCAAAGAATGGAAAGACAAGAATATCATTCTAAATTTTGGAGCCGTTGACTGGAAATCGGAAATCTATGTGAACGGGAAACTGGTCGGAGCCCACAAAGGAGGATACGATCCATTCTCTTTCAATATAACATCTTATCTTGACCTATCGGCCAAAGAGCAGGAACTTATTGTCAGTGTCTATGACCCGGGAAACAGTAAAGCTATTCCTCACGGAAAGCAAAACAATACACGTTTTTCCGAGCCTAAAGGATATAGTTACTCACCCTCTTCCGGTATTTGGCAAACCGTATGGATAGAACCGGTCAACAAAGATCATGTCACAGCCATACATACGGTTCCAGATTTTGATAAGAAAGCATTCCACGTAGAAGTCAATGCTTCCGGCAATCAGAATCTGAAGGTTAATGTCTGTATCCAGTCGCAGGGGAAAATAGAAAGCCAACACTCAGGTACGCCGAATACCCCAATTACCCTACCCTTGCAAACCATTCGTCCATGGAGTCCCGATACACCTCATCTATATGATGTGATAGTCAAACTGACCAACGAAAAAGGAGAAACCGTGGATAGTATCAGAAGCTATGCGGGTATGCGTAAAATCTCATTAAAGAATGAAAATGGTGTACAGCGTCTGGCACTTAATGACAAGTTTATTTTCCAGATGGGACCATTGGACCAGGGATACTGGCCCGACGGCATATACACTGCCCCCACAGATGAAGCCTTGAAATGGGATGTACAGAAAATAAAAGAATGGGGCTTCAACATGATACGAAAGCACATCAAAGTGGAACCGCAGAGATGGTACTACTGGTGCGACAAATTAGGCATACTGGTATGGCAAGACATGCCCAACTGTTTCAAGACACGAAATGAAGAAGAAAAAGTACAATTTGAAACCGAACTACAACGCATGATTCGTACTCACTGGAACCACCCTTCCATTGTCAACTGGATTGTGTTCAACGAACATTGGGGAATATACGATTGTGAGCGTATCACAGAAAATGTCATGAAGCTGGACCCGAGCAGACTTGTCACAGGAAATAGTGGTATCGATGCCCGGAAGCCCAGTATCGACTATGAAGTGGGACACATTAAGGACAACCATTCCTATCGACCTCCTCACGTGCCACTCATCAGCAGTAAAAGAGCTACCGTCAACGGAGAATACGGTGCCATCGGTTATAAGGTCGAAGGCCATATTTGGGATACCAACGGACCTTGGGTACACCACAACTATAAGAACAAGGAGAATGCGACAAAGGAATACGTAAAATTCATCCAGCAAATCAACGAATACATACGTCGCGGACTCAGTGCCGCTGTATATACTCAGTGGACTGATGTGGAAAATGAAATGAACGGACTCTATACCTACGACCGTAAAGTAGAGAAATTAGATAAACAAAAAGTATCCGAAGCCAACCGCTCGACCTATACAGAGAAAGAGCAGGTAAAAGGACAAACCGATGCACAATACATTCAATAATCTTTTAATTACACCTTATGAACTCTATTAAACTGATTTCACTTGCCGCATTGGCAACTTCACTCATGCCCTCCTGGGCTGCTCAAAGACAAAACAAGCCGAACATTATCTTTGTTATATCCGATGACCATAGCGTTCCGTTCTTAGGGTGCTATGGAAATAAAGACATCAAAAACTCCCAATTTCGATAAGTTCGCTTCCGAAGGAATGACCTTTACCAGAACCTACGTGACGGCTCCTCAAAGCGCCCCTTCACGTTCTTCCTTTTTCACAGGACGTTCTACCATCTCTACTACGATGTCTATGTTTTCTCTGCCTCTGCCAGGAAATGTCATTACCTATCCTGATATTCTGAAAGAACATGGATATTACATTCGGAGTAACTGCCCGAAGCCATCACCAGGACGGGCTGAAACGCAATAAAGACATTCAGCAAGCCATTGAAAGAAACGACATGGCTACCTTCGGTCGTCGGTTCGATTATCACAGAATTGGCGGACAGCCGTTGCCGGAACTGAAAGTCTTTCTGGACAAGGCTGCCACAGAAGGAAAAGGAAAACCCTTCTATGTCCAAGTTAGTTTCTACGATCCTCATCGCCCATGGGATAAGAATGCCATACCAGAACCTCATGACCCCAATGCCATTAAATTGCCAGACAATTATCCGGATAACACACTTATTCGGGAAGATTTTGCACGTCATTACGATGAGATAGCCCGTATGGATACCCAGTTCGGATTCATGATGGAAGAACTAGAGAAACGAGGATTGGCAGATAATACGATTGTCGTATTTGTAGGCGATAACGGTTCAGCCCTGTTAAGAGGTAAAGGAACCCTTTATGAAACCGGCATCAATGTACCACTTATCGTACGCTGGCCAGGAAAAATCAAACCGGGAAGCTACAGCAATGTACTTGTATCGGGAGAAGACTTTGCCCCTACCCTTTTGGAACTGGCAGGCTATAAAGCCGACCCCAAAATGACCGGTCATAGCTTTGCTCACACCTTGCTGGGTAAGGAAGGAGCCGACAGGACCTGGGTATTCTCTGCCCGTGGAGCCCATGCAGAAGACCTGCCAGTCACCACCAAAGACTTTGACCTCATCAGAGCCATAGTGACCGACAGATACAAGCTTATCTATAATCCGGTAAGAGAACTTCCCTACTGGCCAGTAGATTTCTCACATGAACCATTCTGGCTCGATCTGGTAGAACAGAACAGAACAGGTTTCATTCCACGGGAATGGAAAGAAAGATATTTCTCAGAAAGACCGATGTTCGAACTGTAATGACCTCAAAAATGATCCGCAAGAATTACATAACCTTGCCGGACTTAAGGAATATGCAGAAATAGAAAAGAAGCTACGTGACACCATGGCCGAAAAAATGCTGGTAGATCGTGATTATGTGCCACTTCCTTTTTATTCGCTAGACAAAGAATATAAATAGGGATATTCAGTAAATGTCCCTAAAAAGTAAGATGGCATATAAAGTCGATAGAGTATAATCACTTTATATGCCATTATATTGCCCTTTTCTGTGTTTTTCATATAATCCTATCTGTTGGACATGATGTTCCGGAAGAAGTCTGATGCCCTCTTCTGCTCCTGTCTGTAAATTCATCTCATGCCGCTTTAGCTGTTCTGCTGGTGACCTTGTCTATCATCAGTACGGCATTTGCCGTATGTATTCCGAAGAAAATCCAAAGGATTTCAGTCTTCCTGTTCCTGGCCTTTATTCTTGCGAGTGAGTAGTGTTGCTTTTGAGTACCGAAGCTTCCTTCAAGCCTGGTAGCTCTCTGCTTTGAAAGTTCACTTCTGAGAACCTTTCTCAAGGGTTCATCCTTTGCCGCCCTTCCCTTGCGTACAAAGGAAGTGGATATACCATATTTTGTACAGAACCTTCTATTTGCATTATTGGCATATATGGAATCTCCAGCCGCACATCTAACCCTGACATTCATGAGTTTCTGTTGCATACGGATACAGTCCTTCAGTCGTATTCCCTCATTGAATGACTTGAACGAGAGGTGTTCGATAAACGATATACCGTCTATCTGTATGTTGTTAACCTTTGCACCGAATTCAACAGACTTTGTTTCCTTGCCTCTTACGATAGGACGTACGTAATGACGGTCGATGCTGACGATGCGGTCATTGACCTTCCTGCCTTCAAACAGTTCCTTCTCCTGTACAAGAACCTTTCTGATTATGGAAAGGCGTTTCTGATAATCCTGTGTATATCTGAGTGATCTCCCGTATTCCTTATGAATCTCATCCCTCTGTACGATGAGCTTTTCAAGGAGTCTGATCATACGGCGCTTGAGCATGCGTGTTCTTGAGGCCTTCCTCTTTCTTTTCTTGCAGTATGAAAGATAGGACTCTGACACATCCGCATATTTGTTACGGGGACGCCTTATCCCAAGATCCATACAATGCCGGCAGATATGCCTGTAAAGCCATTCAATACTTTCCCAAAGCAGTTTCATGTCTGTAGGAAAACGCATGTGACTTTCATAACACGTGGCATCAGTCATGCACACGTGAAGGTTCTCAAGATATGGTTTCCAGTGGGAGGCCAGTATCTCCTGAAGGGAGTCAATATCAAGACGGGATGCTATCTCATTGCGGATGGCACTGACTATCTTGTAGTTGGTTATGGGAAAGGCCGGATCTATCATGATTCCGCAGAATATCTGGTAGTGGAGGTTGCCGTTGAGATGTTCCACCAGCTGTCTGTCGGAGAATCCGGTGTAGGCTTTCAGGACCATAAGGGCAATCTTTGCCAGAGGGCTAAAAATGTTCCTGCGTCCAAGACGCTGTTCCGACAAGCCTATGGCTTTTGCCATACGGTCAAACGGGAAAACTGAGTGAAGCCTGCCCAGTTCACTCTCATAAAAACTCTTGCGATATTTTTCCAGAACATCAAATTCTGTAAAGCCCAAAGTGGGCTGTATTTCCGAAATATTTTGTATCTTAGCCATATCTTTTTTGGGGTATTTCCCCCGTTTTGGCTGCCAAACCTTATTTTCGGGGGAATATCTAAAGATACAAAAAGCCAACTAATTCGCAATACATTGTGTATGAATTAGTTGGCTAATTTTATATTATTTACTGAGTGTCCCTACGAAGGGAAATCTTTTATTTTGAAGCTCTCAATATTTCTCGTTTTCCACCTGGAGGGCCTGGAAGACGTTCTACTGTAAATCCCGCAGTTTGTAGCATTCGGCGTATTACTCCTTTAGCACAGTATGTTGTGAGAATACCACCAGAATTTAGAGAAGCATATAAGGTGTTGAATAGTTCCTGGCTCCACATTTCCGGTTGTTTTTCTGGGGCAAAAGCGTCAAAGTAGATGAGGTCAAATGCTCCTTGGAATTTATAGTTCGTAAAATCTCCTTCTACTTTATGTAAAGTAAAGTAAGGTGTTAAGCTTATATCTGTATTCCATGCTGAATTATGCAGTGCATAGAAGTCGTTACTACGTTTTGGGCAGATCTGTTCTGGATAGGCAAGTTGATGTACAATATCATTACTTACAGGGTAGCGTTCTATTGTTGTATAGTGAACTTGACGTTTTGAATTATCAGCTTCCAACAGAGTGAGAAATGCATTGAGCCCGGTTCCGAAACCGATTTCCAGTATTCGCAGTGTAGAGGAGGGATGATGTTTCATTCCCATGTTGATAAATATATGTTCAGACTCCGTCAAAGCCCCTTTTACGGAATGATAATGTTCGTTTAGTTCAGGTACGAAAATGTGTATAACTTCCATCTGCAGTTTGTTCTAGTTCTATCATAAATTAAAATTGATATAATAATTATTTTAGAAAAGGCTGATAATACCAAGAGTTGCTGCTACTAATATAGCGTAACGAGCCAGCTTTCCGATGCTCATTGAAATAGTAACAATCCCAATATGAGCTCTCATCAATCCTAATACAATTAAAATTGCATCTCCTACTACAGGCAAAAAAGAGAATAATGCCATCCATGCTCCCCTTCCATGTATAAATCGGGTAGCACGTTCCATTTGTTTCGGAGTTACTCCAAGGTATTTTTCTATCCATTCCATTTTTCCAAGATGGCCTATCCAATAGCAGGTAAGTCCACCTAAAACGTTGCCTGCTGTTGTGGCAATGGTAGACCATATAGGGTCGAGTCCTAAGCCAACACAAGCAAGTAGGACTGCTTCAGAACTGAATGGTAAAATTGTTCCGGCAAGAAAAGCAGACAAGAACATACCAAAATATCCCCAGTCGGTCAGAAGTTGAAGAAATATATCCATAAATTAAATAAGCACAATGCAAACCAGATAACAAGAACCGTAATAAAAGTTATTCGGGTAAATTTACTGAAAGTAAGTGAAAATAAATGTCCTCCCATAAATACCATCGGAATAATAGCTAAAGGAAGTAATGCTTTAATATGAGATGGTTGTAAAACCATAAGAATATTTATCCATACTCCCATGGATAGTATCACTTGTAATAAAATACGAGTTTGTACTTTGTCTTTATATGCAAATCGTAAATAAGGAATACTAAATGCAATCCATAATATTGTGATAACTCCCCATAAAGTATAATAGCTGAAATGTATGGGTGCATAATTTATTTGATCAAACTGTAGAATATGCGAAATTACATTGTAGAATTCTTCGGTTTGATCCGTATATAAGTCATATCCCAGCAGAAGCCAGTAAGGTAATGTAAAGCCAATGATTCCGGCAAAAAAGGTTTTTCCTTCGAGCGAACGAAGGTTAATCATATGAATATATAGTAGCGGAGTAATCCAAGCTATACAAGGAAGAATAAGGCTACTTAACCCCATCCACAAGAAAGCATGGAATATGGCGGTCGAAGCATGGGGAGATTCATAGCTTTGAAACAGTGAATATAGCATACAAAGAAAGAATACTGGAAGTAATAGTGTAACATTCCATGTATGCAAGAAAGGTGTTGCCGCATAAAACAGAAGAAAAAAAGAAGCAGGAAGCGTCGTACGTGTACGTATCAGTGCAAACTTCGTATCCGTTTCCAGTAGCAGGTAAGTAGTAAGGCTGAATATTAATAACGAGCCAATATTTGCCCATAAATGTGGAGTCGATATGACCCATAGAATAAGTGTTAAAAGTACTTACAACTGGAAGTGTGGCACGTCCTGTCGCAACTTCGTATTGAAATCTGTTTCTGGTCTGGATCATGTGACGGATATTGATGACAAAAGAAATGTCACCACAGCTACACTCATTTACTCTTTAAACAGAATAATTGGTGTAGCTGTGGTGATGAATTGAAATATTATAGGTCGAAACCGATATCAGAACGGAAATATTTCTTTTCGAATGAAATTTTTCCGGCATTGGTAAAGGATTGTTTCAATGCTTCTTCCTTGTTGGTACCGTATGAGCTGACAGCTATCACACGACCTCCGGATGTGACAACCTGATTATCTTTCAATGCTGTTCCGGCATGGAATACGATGCTGCCTCCTGCTTTAGCTTCTTCGATTCCTGTTATAGGGAATCCTTTTTCATATGCTTCTGGATAACCGCCAGATACCAGCATAACGCATACTGCAGAACGTGAATCTATTTCCAGTGTCTTTTCATTGAGGTTTCCTGCCGCTACTCCTTCAAACAGTTCCACAAGGTCACTCTTAATGCGCAGCATGACACTTTCAGTTTCAGGGTCACCCATACGGACATTGTATTCAATAACCATCGGTTCACCTTTTACGTTAATCAAACCGAAGAAGATAAATCCTTTATAATCGATCCCTTCAGCTGCCAGGCCTTCTACTGTCGGACGAATAATGCGTTCGTCTACTTTCTTCATCCAAGCTTCGTCTGCAAACGGTACTGGCGAAACAGAACCCATACCTCCGGTATTCAGACCTTTATCGCCCTCGCCGATACGTTTGTAATCTTTTGCTTCAGGTAAGATTTTATAGTTCTTTCCGTCAGTCAAAACGAAAACAGAACATTCGATACCACTCAAAAACTCTTCGATAACAACGGTTGCCGATGCATTACCGAACATACCGCCGAGCATTTCTTTCAGTTCTTTTTTTGCTTCCTCTAAAGTCGGAAGAATCAGTACACCTTTTCCAGCACACAAACCGTCAGCTTTCAATACATACGGAGCTTGTAATGTTTCGAGGAAAGCAAGACCTTCTTCCAAATTGGCAGAAGTAATGCTTTTATATCCAGCTGTCGGGATGTGATGACGTTGCATGAATCCTTTAGCGAATTCTTTACTTCCTTCGAGTACGGCACCTGCTTTTGACGGACCGATTACTGGGATATTGGCCAATGCAGCATCGTTCTTAAAGAAGTCGTAGACACCTTTTACCAATGGATCTTCAGGGCCTACTACTACCATGTTGATACCATTTGCTACAACAAATTCTTTGATAGCTTCGAAATCGTCTGCTTTTATTGCTACATTTTCACCAACTTCACGTGTTCCGGCATTACCTGGAGCGATGTATAGTTTTTCTATTTTCGGACTTTGGGCGATTTTCCATGCTAGTGCATGCTCACGTCCACCTGAACCTAACAGTAACAGTTTCATATGTTTACAGTATTATGATTTGTTTCTTTATTTTATTTCAAATGATCAAGAAAATAACGGGTGATGTGTTCGTGCAAGTGTACGCGGTCGCGCCCCATCATGTTGTGACCGTCTTCCGGATAGATGAAGAAATCTGGATGAGTTCCAGCGTCAATACAAGCACGTAAAAAACTGATGCTGTGTTGCGGTACACAGGTAGGATCCATTCCACCGATAATTACTTCCAGACGACCTTTCAAGTTACCAGCCTTTAAGCGAAGATTTGATTCTTTATATCCTTCAGGATTAGCTTGTGGAGTATCCATGTATCTTTCTCCATACATAACTTCGTAGAATTGCCAGTCGATAACCGGACCACCAGCTACTCCTACCTTGAAGATATCCGGATAAGTCAGCATAAGATTAGTTGTCATGAATCCCCCGAAGCTCCATCCATGAACACCGATTTTGTCTGCATCAACATATGGAAGTGATTGCAGGAACTTGGCTCCTTGTACTTGGTCTTTCATTTCTTCTGTACCAAGATGGCGGAAGGTACAATTTTCGAACTTAATACCGCGATTATCACTTCCACGGTTGTCAACAGTAAGCATTACATAACCTTGTTGTGCCATGTAAAGATCCCATCCACGTGCATCATAAAAACGGGTATTATGTATCATTTGTGCATGTGGACCTCCGTATACGTAAATAATAGCCGGATATTTTTTGTTCGGATCGAAATTAACAGGCTTAATTAAGCGGTAATACAAATCTGTTTCTCCATCGGCTGCTTTAATTGTTCCTACAGTAATTTCCGGTAAATTGTAGTTTTCCTTTAGCGGGTCGGTTGCTGTGAACAGAGTTGTACCTTTTTTCCCGGTAGTAGGAAGAATACTGATTTCACGTGGAACATTGTTCGAAGTGAAGTAATCGATAAGATAGGTTCCACTTGCTGATAATTTGGCCTGGTGAGTACCATCTTCCATACCGATCAGTGTACGTTTCCCATTTTTTTACGTTCAGACTGAATATATTAGTCTGTAAAGGAGATATTTCCGTACTTGCAATTATGATTTCTTTACGAGAAGTATTGAATCCTAAAACATCTTGAACCAGCCAGTTGCCTTCGGTCAATGGGATTGTTTTCAGATATTCACAATATTGGTCTTCACTATCCTTTCCAGTTTTCCATTCACCTTTCAGTTTGGTTTTTGTATCCATAAGATACAAATGGTTGAAACCGTCTCGCTGTGTCTGATAAATAAACTGGCTATCATCCCAAGGTAAAAATATCAGAGGATGCTGAGGCTCTACGTAACGAGTATGTTTCTCTTCATAAAGCACTCCTATCTTTTGTCCGCTTACGGCATCATATTGAACCAGTTGTGCATGATTCTGGTCGCGGTTCAGTTCGATAACGAATATACTCTTTTCGTCAGGGCCCCAACTGATGTTAGTAAAATAACGGTCAGTAGGATCACCGGCTTGTAAATAAATTGTCTTGCCATCTTTTACATTGTATATTCCGACAGTTACTTTATGGCTTGTCATACCAGCCATTGGGTATTTGTCGGGAACAAGCTCGGCAATGCGTGCTGTAGTATTTACCTGTGGATAATCAGTTACCATACTTTGGTCCATACGGTAGAAAGCCAAGTAAGTACCTTTCGGACTCCAAAAAGTACCTTTCATGATACCAAACTCATTACGGTGTACAGCTTGGCCATATACGACATCCTTTTCCTGCTGTTGATTACCTGTAACTTTCGGGTTAACCATGCTGCTGAAATCCCTTTCATGTGCTACATACAGGTCATTCCCGATAGTATATGCCATGTAGCCATTTTCTTTACAGAAATCGAAGTTTGTCGGGCCTTCTCCCTGCAGGTTAAATAGATTGACTATTTTCTTTTTGCTGAAGTCATACCATATCATGTACTTTTGTCCGGGAGTACGGTCGTCATACTGGGTAAAAGTAATCACATTACGGTCACCCCAAGGAAGTGAAGCAGCCATCAGTGTACGAAGTGGTTTGATATGACTTGTAAGTTTGTAAGGCATTTCGCCATTTTTTCAGCGCTTCATTTACCTCTTCCAGTGTGACGAGTATACTTTCTTTTCCGCTTTTAGTATCTACTTTTTTTGATGTTCTCTATATCTGTACGGACACATATATCACCCCACCATTGTAGTCCGGGCATGCTTTTCGGCACAAGATTTAAAATAATTATCTCCACCCGGTATTACATCATTGAGGGTGAATGTCTTTTTCTCTTGGGCAGATGAAATTGTTGCTATCATACAGAATAGAGCTATTATTTGAAATATACGCTTCATTTTCAGTGGATATACGTTACTTATTCATTTTCTGTATTTTCTTCGTTTGCACGACGACGGTGCATGTAACGAGGTGCGGGTGCCTGCTTAGGGCGTCCGTCATCAGTAGAAGGACGTGAAGGACGATTTTCGCGAGAAAAGTTTTTCTTATCGTTTTCCTTACGCTCTGTTCGGAAACTTGTTTTTTTATCTCCTTTATATTCTACTTTTTCTGCACGCTTCCGTGGACGGGTTTCGTTTCCTTCCCGCTTAGGCTTAAATTCTTTGTCACTGTTTTCACTACGGAAGGTTTTGTATTTTCCATCGAAAATCTGATATTTCCGGAACTGACATTCCAGTGAACCATTAAACAAAGGAACTTTGACTGATGGCTTTAGTCCAATTTGATCGAAACATTCGTCACGATAGCTTAATATCCAGGCATCATTGCCGCTGAATGCATGTTTCAAGCGTTCTCCAATCATTTGGTATAGGCCTAGCAGATCATCAGAAGATATTCGTTCTCCATAAGGTGGATTAGTCACAATGATACTCTTTTCTTTAGGCTGTTCAAATTGCTGGAACGGTTGGATTTTTAGAATGACATCCTTGCTTACTCCTGCTGCTTTTACATTGTGCACAGCAATTTCGTTGGCTTTCGGATTGTTGTCATATCCGTAAATTTTATGGTTAAATTCACGTTCATTAGAATCATCATTATAGATTGAATCGAATAAATCCTGGTCGAAGTCACGCCACTTTTCAAAGCCAAACTCTTTACGGAATACTCCCGGAGCAATATTGCGTGCGATAAGTGCTGCTTCAATAGGAATTGTTCCAGAGCCACACATCGGGTCTATTAAATCACATTCGCCTCTCCATCCAGTCATCAGAATCATTCCGGCAGCCAATACCTCGTTTAAAGGAGCTTCTACTTGTTCCTGACGGTAGCCACGGCGATGAAGTGATTCACCCGAACTGTCGAGTGAAAGTGTACAACGGTCTTCTGCAACATGGATATTAATAGCCAGATCCGGATTGCTAATACGTACAGATGGACGATTGCCTGTCTTTTCACGGAAATAATCGACAATAGCATCTTTTACCTTATAAGCAACAAACTTCGAATGACGGAATTCATTGGAGAATACTACCGCATCAACAGCAAAGCTGCTCATATTATCCAAATAGTCTTCCCAAGCAATACTTTTAACAGCTTCATACACTTCGTCTGCTGTTTTTGCAGTAAAATGTTTGATTGGTTTTAAGATACGAATAGCCGTGCGCAAGCAAAAATTAGCACGATACATCATTGCTTTGTCACCGGTAAAAGAAACCATACGGCGTCCGATTTCAATATTTCCGGCTCCCAACTCGGTGAGTTCTTGTGCCAGCACTTCTTCCAGTCCCTGGAAGGTCTTGGCGATAAGCTCGAATTCTTGATTCATTTTAACTAAATTACGTAATTTCAATTAATTGTGCAAAAATATGAATTTTCGGTCAGCCAGTCAACTGTTTGATAAGGTTTAAATACATTTTGTTGTAAAGAAAGTCAACTTTGATATTTTTATTATGTAATATCTTGCTTTCGTGAAAAATATTACTGCTGCTCGCTTTACCCTCAAGGAAGTTGATTTTTATTTTGAAGAAAAATGTATCTTTGCCAAAGCCTGAATTGAAAATAATAAGAAATGTACTTCAGAATGAAAAATTACTATGAGAATACATGCTCTATGTTTTATACTGGGAATAATCTTGTCTGCAACGTCTATAAGAGCTGAAGAAGAAAGACTATGGCAACTGCATGCTGTTGATATTCAAGCTCCATATGCTCCTGCTCCTATGGCAAACGGATGTATAGGGATTCTTCCTCAAAAAGAACCTTTTGCTGTAGAGCATGTTATGTTGAATCATGTATTCGATGCTGCATCTCCCCATGTTGTTAGTCGAGTAATGAGAGGAATTAATCCGTTTTGTCTTTCTATGAAAATAGACAATAAAAAGTTGATACTTCAAATATCTCTGACTGGCAACAAACGATAGATATGCGTCGTGCTGTACATCAAACAAGTTTTCCAGACTTTAGAAAAAGCAGATGTTTCTTATGAGTTGTGTGCTTTACGCAATTTGCCTTATGCCGGTTTAATTCGTGTGACTGTTCAGGCATGTAAGGATATGTTGTTGGAAGTCCGTTCAGGAATGGGTATTCCAGACGATTATTCGCAATCTTCAATTCGGCATCGTGAAATGGAAGCTGATGGAAATCGTATGTACATGCTTGAATCGGATGCAACTTCTCGGTTTGGATACCGTCGGGTAGCTTCTACTTCTTCTTTTCTTTTCAATGGCGAACAGATAAAGCCTATGTATGATGAAGCTACTCGGGAATTGTTTTTTTCGATTCAGCTAAAAAAGGGGAGAAACATTTTGTTTTCTCTTTAGTAGGAAGCGTATGTTCATTCACGTGATTTTTTTGATCCCTATAATGAAGCAGAGCGGCAGGTAATTTATGCAGTGCATGAGGGAGAAGAATGCATTGATGAGGCACATTATCGTCTTTGGGATGAACTATGGCAAGGTGATATACGTATTGAAGGAGATGATGACGCACAGCGTATCGTAAGATTTGCCTTATTTAATTTATATTCTTCTTGTCGTGGAGGTAGTCGCTTAAGTATCCCTCCTA
>ENA-OQHF01001072-OQHF01001072.1-human-gut-metagenome-genome-assembly--contig:-NODE-1072-length-15548-cov-2.690422_pt1 | contig 15548 bp, 12 predicted proteins | sample MGYA00242559_ERZ504709 | MGnify/ENA primary metagenome ERZ504709 (study PRJEB26092, sample SAMD00036203) | human gut metagenome | host: Homo sapiens | study: EMG produced TPA metagenomics assembly of... | reverse complement strand
AGTTTCACTGTACATCCGATATCTCCCGCACGAAGTTCGTCTACCTTTTCACGGTTAGCTCCGGCACACACATAAAGCTGTGCCATGCGTTCTTTAGAACCACGATCGGCATTATTCAAATCATCACCTTCGTGTACAACTCCACTCATAACCTTAAAGTACTGTACATCTCCGATATGTGGTTCAACTGCTGTTTTAAAGAAATACAAAGAAGTAGGTCCGTTTGCATCAGGAGCAACAGGAACACCACGTGTATTATGTACAGTAGGCATTTCATCAACAAATGGAACGACATTACCCAAGAATTCCATCAGTCGGCGAACTCCCATATCTTTACCTGCACACACACAGAAAACAGGGAACATACCACGTGCAGCCAATCCTTTACGAATACCTTCACGCATTTCGTCTTCTGTAAGCGATTCAGATTCGAAGAATTTCTCCATCAAAGTTTCATCATGTTCGGCAGCAGCTTCTACCAGAGTCTTATGCCAAGCCTGAGCTTTTTCCATTTCCTCAGCAGGAATTTCTTCGATAGTCGGTGCTCCACCGTCAGGACCCCATGAATATTTTTTCATCAAAAGTACATCGATCAACGAATTGAAGTCTGGTCCTGTAGCCAACGGATACTGAACCGGAACAACTTTAGAACCGTAATTTTCCTTCAACTGTTCCAATACATGATCGAAATCACATTTTTCACTATCAAGCTGGTTTACCAGGAAAATCACAGGTTTTCCCAACTTTTCAGTATAACGGAAATGATTTTGTGTACCTACTTCGGGACCATACTGGCCATTCAACAATAAAATAGCCGTATCCGTTACGTTCAATGCTGTAATAGCAGCTCCCACAAAGTCATCACTTCCAGGACAGTCGATGATATTCAGTTTTTTGCCATTCCACTCTACATGATAAACGGTAGAGAAGACCGAGTAACCATACTCCTGCTCTACCGGAAAATAGTCGCTGACTGTATTTTTGGCAGTGATTCTGCCGCGACGTTTTATAATACCACTCTCATAGAGCAGCGCTTCTGTGAGGGTGGTTTTACCTGATCCGTCATTGCCAAGCAGGGCAATGTTTTTAATTTCGTTGGTCTGATATACTTTCATGGTATTTCAAGATTTAATTATTGAACAAAAGGATATGCTTTTCATATCTCTAACATAGTGATGCGCAAATTAGAAATTAATGAGCAGAAATGCAACAAATTTATTCGTGTTACTAAACTATGTTTTTAGACAGAAAACGTCAAGATTCATCTTTTTCCCCTCTACGGCATCAGACTAAATACAATAAAAAAGGCCATGCCACGGCAAACCTAAATTGCCTTGACATGACCTTTTCTAAGGTATATAAAGAACTGTATTACCAGATATTTACACGGTTTTCAGGAGCAATATACATCGGACTTTCCGGAGTGATATTGAAGGCATCATACCAAGCCTGAATATGAGGCAGAGCACCATTTACACGCCATTCGCCCAATGAATGAGGATCTGATTTTGTACGAGAACGCATATCTTCTTCACGAGTATTGGCAGCCCATACGGTTGCATAAGCCAAGAAGAAACGCTGTTCCGGAGTAAATCCGTCTACATCACCCAGAGGATTTTCTTTCATTGCATTCTGGAATGCAAGATATGAAACATTCAAACCTCCATGGTCAGCCAGATTTTCACCCAAAGTCAGTTGTCCGTTAGCTTTCAGTCCCGGCAATACTTCGATATTGTTGAAGAAATCAACCATCACTTTTGCACGAGCATCGAAACGTTCTGCATCACCTTCTGCCCACCAGTCGGTCAGGTTACCATTCTTGTCATACTGACGACCCTGATCATCGAATCCGTGAGTCATTTCATGACCGATTACTACACCGATAGCACCATAGTTGAATGCGTCATCAGCGTTCATATCGAAGAACGGATATTGCAGGATACCTGCCGGGAAGCAGATTTCGTTAGTAGAAGGATTATAATAAGCATTTACAGTCTGTGGAGTCATCAGCCATTCATCCTTATCAACAGGTTTTCCCAAACGGCTGTACATGTCATCCAATCCCCATTTATTTGCACGGCAAGCATTAGCCCAATAAGAGTCCTTCTTGATGTCCAGATTTGAATAATCTTTCCACTTGTCAGGATATCCCACCTTAACATGGAAAGTAGACAGTTTTTCCAAAGCAACCATCTTCGTGCTGTCACTCATCCATTCCTGAGCCTTAATACGTTCTCCAAGAGCATCCTGTAAATTCTTAACCAGCTTAACCATACGTTCTTTGGCTGCTGCAGGGAAATATTTTTCTACATACATTTGTCCTACAGCCTCACCCAGCATGCTTTCTACAGCGCTAACGGCACGCTTCCAGCGAGGAGAGTTCTGCTGACGTCCAGACAATACCTTTCCATAGAAATCGAAACGAGCTGTTACAAAGTCATCGCTCAGATAAGGAGCAGCAGCGTCCAGCAGATTATACTGTAAATAAGAGATATGTTTTGATACAGGAAGTGTGTTGATCAGTTTTTCAACTTCTTTCAGAGGTTCTATCTGCATCACGTTCAATTCAGTAACTTCCTTGATGCCCAAGCCTTTCAAATAAGTATCCCAGTCAATACCAGAGAAAGTCTTTTTCAGATCGGCATACGACATTTTATGGTAGTTAGCCTCTGGATTACGTTGCTGTACAGCGTTGAAAGCTTCCTTAGCGATAGAAGTTTCTATTTCCATTACATCAGCCATTTTCTGCTGAGCCTCAGCTTCAGAGAATCCTGCCAGAGTAAAGAGTTTAGCAATATATTTCTTGTAATTTTCACGCACATTTACAGTTGCGCTGTCATTGTCGAGGTAATATTCTTTCTCACCCAAGTTAAATCCACCCTGAGCAATCTGGAACATATTGACATCACTGTTTTTCGGATCTGCATAAACAAAGCTTGAGAAATAAGTTCCGATACCACAGTTCAGCAGTTCTACTACCATAGGGATAATTTCTTTTTTATCCTTCAAAGCAGCAATTTTATCCATTTCTGCCTTTACCGGAGCCATGCCCTCTTTGTTAAGAGTCACGCTATCCATTGCCATGTTATACACATCCCCGATCTTCTGAGCCAGCGAACCCGGTTCATTCTGCTTAGAAGCCAGTCCTTCGATAAGTTCCTGCAATTGTTTGCGGTTGTTTTCAATCAGCACTTCAAATGTTCCATAACGAGAATACTCGTCTGTGAGAGGATGATTCTTCATCCAGCCGCCACATGCATAACGATAGAAATCCTGACTAGGAGCAACTGTAGTGTCAAGATTTTCCAAGTTGATACCGGAAGTAGTTTTAGCTTCCTTTTGTCCGGCACAACCTGTCATGGCAGCAGCAACCAGCACTGCCATAGCAGCAAAAAGTTTTGTTTTCATAATCAATTATAATTAGCAGTTTTAACTTTTAAGTTCTTCCAGTTCAAGAGAAACATTCTCCCATTCTTCTTCAGCATCCGATATCTGTTTTTTGAGTTGCTGATGCTGTTCGTATAATTTCATATCCGATGCCCCTTCTGGAGTAGCCATCCGTTCTTCCAGTTCGGCAACTTCTTTTTCCAGACGTTCAATAAGCGTTTCACAATCTGCAACCTGTTTTTCCAGTTTACGGATTTTTTTGTTCTGCTCTTTCTGTGCTTCGTACGAAAGTTTATTGTCACTGGCCTGTACCGGTTCTTCTTTCTTCGCAGCAGAAACAGTAGGCGACTGAGAAAGCTGAAGTTCATTGAGGTTTTCCATTTTCTTTTTCTGCAAGAAATCGTAAATCCCTCCAATATGTTCTTTCACTACACCTCCTCCAAACTCATAAACCTTTGTAACCAGTCCGTCCAAAAATTCACGGTCGTGAGAAACTACTATCACCGTACCGTCAAATTCACGGATAGCCTCTTTCAGCACATCCTTGGAACGCATATCCAAGTGGTTGGTAGGTTCGTCCAGTATCAGGAAGTTTACCGGTTCCAGCAACAGTTTTATCATCGCCAGTCGGCTTCGCTCCCCTCCCGAAAGCACCTTTACTTTCTTGTCGGAAGCTTCCCCGCCAAACATAAATGCCCCCAATATATCGCGTATTTTCAAGCGTATCATCTCCTTTGGCTACAGAATCTATCGTATCAAAAACAGTCAGATTTCCATCAAGCAGCTGCGCCTGATTCTGTGCAAAATAGCCGATCTGTACATTGTGTCCTATTACCAGCTTTCCTTCGTATGGAATTTCATCCATGATACATTTCACGAGAGTTGACTTACCTTCACCGTTCTTTCCAACGAAAGCAACTTTCTCTCCACGATTGATAGTCAAGGTTACATCATGAAACACAACATGGTCGCCATATGCTTTCTTTACCCCTTCGCAAATTACCGGATAATTGCCGGAACGCATGGCAGGAGGAAATTTCAAACGAAGTGCTGAGTTATCTTCTTCATCTATTTCAATAGGAACTATTTTCTCCAGTTGCTTGATACGGCTTTGTACCTGAACAGCTTTTGTGGCTTTATAGCGGAAACGCTCTATAAAGTCTTCAGTATCCTTTATCTCCTTCTGCTGATTTTCGTACGCACGCAACTGCTGTTCGCGACGTTCTTTACGGAGGACGACAAATTCATCGTAAGCAACCTTATAGTCATAAATACGTCCACAAGAGATCTCGATAGTCCGGTTTGTTACGTTATTGATGAAAGCACGGTCGTGACTGACCAGCACAACAGCACCGGGACTCATTTTCAGGAAGTTTTCCAGCCATTGAATACTTTCAATATCCAAATGGTTGGTCGGCTCGTCAAGCAACAATACATCAGGGCGGCGTAACAACAGCTTTGCCAGCTCAATACGCATACGCCATCCTCCACTGAACTCACTGGTAGGACGATCAAAATCAGACCGGCTGAATCCGAGTCCGACCAAGGTACGTTCTATTTCCGCTCTGTAATTTGTACCGCCCATCATCAGGAAGCGTTCGTTATCGTGAGTAAACCGATCTATCAGTTCATGATAACTTTCCGAATCGTAATCCGTACGGTCGGCAAGTTCCTGATTCATTTTTGCCAACTTATCCTGTAACTCGAATATATGTTCGAATGCCATTTCGGCCTCAGCCATTACCGTACGCGTATCACTCAGAATCATCACCTGAGGCAAATATCCGATTGTCACTCCTCGCTGTACAGCAACATTACCTTCAGTAGGTTGTTGCAGGCCTGCCAGAATCTTCAGCATGGTCGATTTTCCCGCACCATTTTTACCTACTAATGCTATACGGTCTTTCTTATTTATAACAAATGAAACATCCTCGAACAAAGGAGTAACTCCAAACTCAACTTTCAGTCCTTCAATAGAAATCATATATTCGTTCCAACTTTACAAAGTGCAGGCAAAGGTAGCATTTATTTCCTTTTATTTTATACATTTGCTTATACAAATCAATCATTATATTACTTATTTATGAAAAACGCGACAAAAAAATTTCTTCTATTATCCGCCGGCATATGTATTTGCTGTCACTCAAGCGGACATTTTAAAACACATCCAGGCATGCCTATCCACATAACGGAAGAAGGAAAAATCGTATATTATGCTTACCCTAACGGCGACCGGGTTCCTGATTTTTCATATTGCGGATATCAGCGATCGGAACATCCCATTCCTTATATAGAAGCCAAAGTCTATGTTCATCCGCCTCAAGGTGATGCAACAGCCGTCATCCAGCGGGCAATTGATTATGTCAGTTCTCTCCCCTTGCAGGATAATCAGTTCCGGGGAGCTATACAGCTGCTTCCGGGCATATACCACATCGAAGGACAGTTATTGATACGCAAAAGTGGTATTGTACTACGTGGTAGCGGATGCAATGCTTCAGGAGGAACAGTTTTGCAAGCAAAAGGATTTACAAAAAACGAATTAATCCGTATACTGGGATATGACAATGCCGAAACATCCGACAGCCTGAAAGTTTCCGACAAATATGTTCCTGTAAATGCAACTTTCATTCCTTTAGCTTCGGCCGACAAGCATTTAAAGGTTGGAGATAAAATACGAGTAATACGCCCGTGTACTCCCGAGTGGCTTGCAGAGCTAGGAACAGACCGTCTGGGTAACCAGCAGGAGTACAACTTTTCGAAATGGCAGCCCGGACAGTATACAATGGCATGGGAACGTAATGTCACTCAAGTCAGTGAGGAAGGTATCGAAATAGACGTGCCAATTACCATGAGCCTTGATCCTGAATATGGAGGAGGATATGTCACTCCCCTGAAATGGACCGGACGTATATATAATATAGGTATAGAAAACTTATGCTGCATTTCCGATTTTGATGCGGCCAATCCCAAAGATGAAAATCACCGCTGGCAGGCTATTACCTTCAATCACATACAAGACGGATGGGTAAGAAGAGTAACAGCCAAGCATTTTGCCGGTTCGGCAGTGATGTTGCTGGAAGGAAGCAGCCAGATAACCGTAGAAGACTGTAAGTTTCTGGAGCCGGTTTCAGAAATAGCAAATCATAGACGATATGCCTTTCACACTCTCGGCCAGCAAACACTTTTCCAGCGTTGCTATTCCGAAAACGGCTATCGTGATTTCAGTGTCGGAAAAGGTGTGCCAGGGCCCAATGCCTTCGTGCAATGTCATTCAGAATGTCCTTACAGTTTCAGCGGGTCTACCGGAGGATTTTCGAACGGTATTCTGATGGATAAGATTACCGTATCCGGGGGAAACCTGGAGTATGGCTATCGCGACATATCCGATCAGGGAGCAGGATGGACAGCCGCCAATTCTCTTTTCTGGCAAGGTCGGGCTTCACAGACTCACTGTGTTACCCCTCCGACAGCACACAACTGGGCTTATGGTATGTGGACTCAGCCTTACGGCAACGGATATTATCAGTTATCCCATACATTCATAAAACCGGAAAGCATATTTTACGCACAGCTGACAGAACGTACAGGGAAAAAACAAGAGCTGGAAGAAAATAAGATTTTGTTTATCATACACTCGAAACAGCCAAAACCTACGGTAGAATAATGCAGCTTGGATGTCTAAGCAATCATTACATCCTGATATCCGAATGGATAAATGGATAGACAGCATGAATTGTGTCATACCCAATAGATTGCAGCATACATAACATTCCGGAAATTTCACAAGTGAAAATATAAACCGAGAAAAGAACATACTGATGCCGTAAAGTCTGCTCCGCTCACTATCCGCAACGGATGGGTGACACGAGGAAGTCAGATTATGACCAGAGGCACTTGATCCACATAAATCGGAACCGGGAACAACAGGATGGCAGGGCATTGGTTCACTCACACTTTTTTATCCGGGAAGAACCGGACACGGATATACGGAAGAACCGGACAGCATTGCCCGGCAACTGGAGGAATCGGGAAGCCATGTGTTGCACCACCGCACCGGATTATGGTACGAACGCCGGCGAAACGATCATGAGCGGAACATGCAGGCTGACTCGGAGGTCTGGGCTCCTTTCAACGAATATCCATACAGTCGCAGTGGAACAGGAGAAGCGCAAGACCGACTGAGTAAATACGATTTAAATAAATTCAATCCCTGGTATTGGTACAGACTCAAACAGTTTGTCGACCTTGCCGACAAAAAGAATCTGTTACTCTGGCACGACCATTACAACCAGCATAATATCATAGAAGAAGGAGCGCACTGGTGTGACTATCCCTGGCGTTCGGCAAACAACATCAACAATCTTGGATTCCCCGAGAAAACATTGTTTGCAGGCGACAAGCGTGTATATATGGCCGAACAATTTTATGACATCACCCGTCCGGTTATCAGAAAATATCATCAGTTGTTTATCCGGCAAAGCGTTAATACGTTCCACGACAACAATGGAGTCATACACAGCATCGGAATGGAATATACCGGTCCGTTACATTTCATGAAGTTCTGGCTGGAAGAAATCGCTTCCTGCCCCAACCATCAACTGGTAGCTCTGACTGCAACCAAGGATGTGCAGGATGCCGTTCTGCAAGATTCTCTCTATAATAAAATGGTAGACATCATCGACATCCGGCAATGGCACTATCGTAACGACGGAAGCTTGTATGAGCCCCAAGGAGGATGTAGTCTGGCTCCCCGACAGTGGGCACGACTCATCGATCCCGGTACAACGTCTTGTGAAAGCATTTATCGGGCTGTATACGAATATCGTTCCCGTTATCCGGAAAAAGCGGTAACCTACAACGCTGCCATGCCACGCAACGTCGAAGGTAATGCAGCCAACTGGGCTGTTTTCATGGCAGGCGGTTCACTGGCAAAAGTTCCTCCTATCGAAGCTATGGATGTATATACACTGGCTTCAGAATTTCAGCCTGTCGCTTCACTTACGGAAAGCAACCGACAATGGGTGATGGGAAAAGCCCAAAAGGGATACCTCGTATATTGTCTTGAAACAGATATCCACCTGGACCTGAGCCATGACCGGAAGACATACAAGGTAGTATGGATCAATCCGGTAAACGGAGAAATATTCCGAAAAGAGCAGACACGTCTAAAAGGAGGAAAAGTAATCTCCCTGAAAGCACCACAGAAATACAGTGTATGCCTGCTTTATTAAAAAGATAAAAACAAAGCCCGTCGGAATATTACCAACGGGCTTTTGTTATATTATTTATTATATCTCAGATTTCCGAATCAATCTTCAACGTAACGTTCGATAGTCTGTGCACGGTCCGGACCTACAGATACAATCTTGATAGGGGTTTCCAACTGTTCTTCAAGGAAAGCAATATAAGCATTGAATTCTTCTGGGAATTCATCTTCACTTGTCATCTTAGTCATGTCGGTCTTCCAACCCGGCATTTCTACATATACAGGTTCAACTCCTTCGGTAATATCGAATGGGAAGTAATCGATTTCTTCACCATTAACCTTATAAGCTACACAAGCCTTGATGGTTTCAAATCCATCGAGCACATCGCTCTTCATCAGAATCAGCTGAGTAACTCCATTCACCATAATAGCATAACGCAAAGCTACCAGGTCAACCCAACCGCAACGACGTTCACGACCAGTTACTGCACCATATTCGTGTCCCAGATCGCGGATAGTCTTACCTGTTTCATCGAACAATTCTGTTGGGAACGGTCCTGCTCCAACACGTGTACAATAAGCTTTCATGATACCATACACTTCACCGATTTTATTCGGGCCAAGACCCAGACCTGTACAAGCACCAGCACAAATTGTGTTAGAAGAAGTAACAAACGGATAAGAACCGAAGTCAACATCCAGCATTGTACCCTGAGCACCTTCACACAAAACACTCTTGCCTGCTTTCAGCAAATTATTGATTTCATGTTCGCTGTCTACCAAATTAAACTGACGTAAGTATTCAATACCTTCCATCCACTGTTTTTCCAGTTCGGTAATGTCATACTCATAATTCAGGCTTTTCAGAATCTGTTCGTGACGAGCTTTAGCAGCTGCATATTTTTCTTCAAAGTTGTGCAGGATATCTCCTACACGAAGTCCGTTACGGCTTACCTTATCAGTATAAGTAGGACCGATACCCTTACCTGTAGTACCTACTTTAGAAGCTCCTTTTGCAGCCTCATAAGCAGCATCCAGAATACGGTGAGTAGGCAAAATCAAATGAGCCTTCTTTGAAATGTGCAAACGTTCTTTCAAAGGATGACCGCTTGCTTCCAGCGCTTCGGCTTCTGCCTTGAACAAAGACGGATCAAGAACAACACCGTTTCCGATAATATTTACTTTATCCCCCTGAAATATTCCGGAAGGAATAGAGCGGAGTACATATTTCTGACCTTCAAATTCAAGAGTATGACCTGCATTCGGTCCTCCCTGAAAACGAGCAACAACATCATAGCGCGGAGTCAAGACATCGACTACTTTCCCTTTTCCTTCGTCGCCCCATTGTAAACCTAGCAAAACATCTACTTTCATGATTTCCAACTTTTATAATAAGTTTATTTACTTTTCTTACGTTTAGCCGCCATACACTTGTTGCACAACCCGTATATGTACAAGGAATAGTGCGAAGCATGAAAACCTTTCAACTTTGTGTCGGCAATAGCCTGCTTCAAAGTTTCATCTTCAAATTCAGACACTTTCCCGCACGAGGTGCATATCATGTGATGGTGGGTTTCATTATTGTACGAACGTTCGTACTGTGAAGTATTGCCGAACTGATGTTTGATCACCAGCCCCGCATCAATCAGGAGTATGATTGTATTATAAAGAGTAGCACGACTTACACGGAACTTTTCTTTTTCAGCCATATAGGAATAGAGCATATCTATATCAAAATGTCCCTTTATGGTATAGATTGTATCGAGTATAGCATAACGCTCGGGTGTCTTCCGATGCCCGTTCTTCTGAAGATAATCCGTCAGAATCTGTTTTGCTTTATCTTTTATATTCTCTTCCATCCGGTAATTCGTTCAGGGTTCAAAGTTAATCTTTTTTATGCAATTAAGAAAACAATAAAAGAAAATTTCTCTAATCAGGAATCTCTAAAACATTCAGAATTCCAAATCTGCCTTAATCTCTTCTGCCAATGCCCTTGACAGCCGGCTTCTCCGATTTTGCCCAGATACCCAACTGCTTGCTTACGGTTCTTTTATTTTCACGCGACTGGTGTGCATACTTGCGCAATGCCACGGATGCCGCCTTCTGAACCGGACCGCAATCTCCTTCCACAGCCGTACAGGCCTGATCCAGAAATTCAGCCTCAGCACGCTCGTTCAGTCTTTCTCCTTTCATCAGCAAACGCGCCATCAGTAAAAAGCCACAAAGCTGGAACATCTCGCGTTCATCTGCCATCCAGCGGAACACAACTTCCGATGCATAAGGCAAACGCTGGAACAGATTCATCACCGTATATTCTGCCAGTTCAGGATAGTCCATACCCTCTATCCAGATATCAGCTATTTCCGGATAAAACGTATCTGCCGGCTGAAGCAGACCTGCCAGAATCTTACATTCTCTGATATTTTCCTTCCACAGTGCCTGAGCCAGTTCATGATCGGGCTCATATCCCGCAGCTATCTCCTTGATACGGGGATATTCAATACCGAAATTCAGTTTGTACTCCATCCCTTTTTCACGCATGCTTTGCGAAACCATGCCGTTCATGAAAAGACGGAATTTCGATTTGATATCTTTAATTGTTTCGTGTATATTATTGTCCATAATAAAAAGCAATCATAAAATCCTCCGTTGCAGACTTCGTATTCTACAACGGAAGTATATTATAAATTAGAATAATCTCTGCTATATCGGAGCATCTGCTCTGCATACCCTTCCGAATAAGAAATATGCACATCGGTAATGTTTCCCTCCTTATCGGTTTGTGGCGTATACACCGGATTGACAAAACCTTTATAAGGAGCCAGATGCAGACTGCGATATCGTTGCAAGACTTCGGCATGCAATACCGGATCGATTTGTACGGCATACGTTTCAACCAGCTGACGGGCTGCCTCATAATCTCCCTCGCTCTTGATGCGCTGAATTTCGGCCAGCAGTTTACCAAACAGCATACGCAACTTGGCATAATCGTTAATACGTACGTAAGTTTTTCCGTCACGGTTCACCATTTCCACCACATGCTCTGCCTGTCCATGTTCCAGTGCCCAGCGAGCTATCAGCTGACGGTTGCGCATATGTGCCTCTTCTACCGTACACCCGGGCTCTATACGTACCAGCTGCGTCATCAAGCCGTTCATCATGTACGAATAATATTCAGCCTTATAAGCCTCAGCATCCGGCACAAGTCCCAGTTCTATCATTTTAGCGTCGGGCAAATAGTAAAGACCGAACAAATCGGCACGTGCTTCTTCAATCGTAGAACCATGCGCTTTCAAAGCATCCGGATCTACTCCCGGAAGCAGTTTTCCTGAACCATGCCCTAGACATTCATGCAAATCAGTATGCAAGTCGTCGGTTATATCGGCATACTTCTCAAGCAACTGGCGTTCTGTTTCACTATATACAAATTCTTCGCGGAAACCATTACCTCGGGCAGCTTTGTTATAAGCATCGGTCAGATTGCCAATCGTCACCGACTTCGAGCCATGTACACTACGAATCCAGTTGGAATTCGGGAGATTGATACCGATAGCAGTCGACGGATATAAATCGCCGGCCAGAATAGCTGCTGTAATAACCTTTGCCGAAACGCCTTTCACTTCTGTTTTCTTGAAGCGGGCATTTACCGGCGAGTGGTCTTCAAACCACTGGGCATTACTGCTGATGGTTTCTGTACGGTGAGTAGCTTCCATATCCTTAAAGTTGACAATCGATTCCCAACTTGCTTTCATTCCCAGCGGATCGCCGTAGCTTTCGATAAAGCCATTCACAAAATCCACCAACGAGTCAGTATCCTTCAGCCAGGCTATGGAATAAGCATCAAACAGTTTCAGATCTCCTGTGCGATAAAACTCTATCAACAGACGGATAACTTCGCGCTGTGCGTCATTTTCTGCTACATCTTCAGCTTTTTGCAACCACGAAATAATTTTTTCAATGGCAGACGAGTACATTCCTCCAACTTTCCATACCTGTTCGTACACGTGTCCGTTTTCTTTTACCAGACGACTGTTCATACCATACATTACCGGTTCCTGATCGTCTGCTTTCTTTTGGGCTGCATAAAAGGCTTCTGCTTCCTGCTGAGTAACCCCTTCGTAATAATTGGCAGCAGAAGTGAGCACCAGGTCTTCCCCATCCGACTGGTTCACCCGCTTGGGCATAACGCTTGGATCGAAGATTACCGGAAACAGCTTATCGCACATAGCCTGACATGTTTCACCTTCTTCGAGCGGAAGCACCTCTTCAGGCAGTGAGTTGACAACTTCTTCCAGGTAATCAGACGTAAATGCCGGTACGAACTTGTCGCATGCATAATGATGATGAATACCGTTTGCAAACCATACACGTTTCAGATAGACTTCCAGTGCAAAAAACTGCTCATTGGTACGGTCACCTTTGAAATGTATATAAACGGCTTCCAGCAGACGACGAATCTGCAAGTTGTATTTTCCGTTCTGATCGAACAATATATCTCTTCCTTCAAGAGCAGCCTGAGATAGATAATAAATCAACTGCTTGCGCCGTAAGGGCAAGTTTTCAAATCCGGGAACCCGGTAACGCAAATCTGCAAATCTGCAAACTGTTCTACTGTATATGAAAATGAATCTTGCAACATATATATTCTTCTTTTTATAACCATCCATTATCTACTTATAAAAAGCCCTCAAACTAAATGTCATTCTAAACGAAAAGAAAGTATACTCGGAAAAGCCTTGCATGTACTTTCTCCCGTTTAGAATGACATCTGTTGTTTTTATAAGTTCTATTTTCTTTAACCGTTACCTATTATTTTCCAGTTTTCGTCTTCTATAGTTATTAGGTGTTTCGCCAACATTCTTATAAAAAGCCGCATAAAACGACTGACGGTTGGCAAAACCGACCATTGTACTGATTTCTTCTACATTCTTTTCCGCATAACGCTTGTCGATCAACATATGCAAAGCGTCCTTGATTCGGTACTCATTTACCAGGCATGAATAGTTCATTCCGAAGCGGGAATTGATGACAGCCGACAAGTAACGAGTATTGGTTTTAAGTTCTTTCGCAAGATCTTTCGCCGAATAATTAGGATCCTTGTATTTCTTCTGAAGAACAATAATGTTCATAATTCGGTCATACAATTCATCAGCCAGTTCGGCACGAATCATGTTACGGTAAGGTGCGTCCTTTATCTTCCTCTCCCGAAGATTATAGGGCTTTTTTTCTAAAACTTGACCTTGCTCGGTCATTAATTTGTCCTCTTCTCTCATCTGTCTTTATATTTAGATAATGGTTGTTTCTTCTCCCCGAAATACTATAATTATACAAATTTGCTAAGACTTTTTGTATTTTACAACATATTTACGAGCTTATTTTTCTAGAATATCATTTTTTCACATTTAAAACAGGCTAAAAATAAAAGATAACCGATATTTTAAAAGATTGAACTATCTTTGCCCGCTAATTACATAAATATAGAAAATGATACTAAAAACGCTGAAATCATACTTCGGATACACTCAATTCAGGCCACTGCAAGAAGAAATCATCACTCAAATTTTACATAAAAAAGATACACTTGTACTCATGCCTACCGGCGGCGGAAAATCTATTTGCTACCAGCTTCCGGCTCTGCTCATGGAAGGAACTGCCATTGTAGTTTCTCCCCTGATATCGCTGATGAAAGACCAGGTGGAAAGCTTGCAGGCAAACGGCATCATTGCCCGTGCTCTGAACAGCACGAACGATGAGACCACAGATGCCAATATCCGTTTCGAATGCAGGCAGGGAAGGGTCAAACTGCTATATATCTCACCGGAAAGACTCATGGGCGAGGTCAACTTTCTGCTGAAGGATATCCGCATTTCATTGTTCGCCATCGACGAAGCACACTGTATCTCACAGTGGGGACATGATTTCCGTCCGGAGTATACACAGTTGAAAATACTTCGCCAGCAGTTTCCGGATGTTCCGGTCGTTGCACTGACTGCTACAGCCGATAAAATAACACGACAAGATATCATCAGGCAGCTGGCAATGAAAGACCCTCAAATTTTCATCTCTTCTTTCGACCGTCCGAATCTGAGTCTGGACGTCAAACGAGGTTTTCAGCAGAAAGAAAAAATGCGTACGATATTCGATTTCATTGCACGACACCGCGGAGAAAGTGGAATCATATACTGCATGAGCCGCAGCAAAACCGAAAAGGTGGCGGAAATGCTGGAAGAGCATGGTATTGCAACTGCTGTCTATCATGCCGGACTCAGTACTGCCGCACGCGAAGCCGCACAGGATGATTTCATCAATGACCGTGTTCAGGTGGTCTGTGCAACGATTGCTTTCGGCATGGGAATAGACAAATCGAACGTACGATGGGTCATTCACTACAACCTTCCTAAAAGTATCGAAAGTTTTTACCAGGAAATTGGACGTGCCGGACGCGACGGACTTCCCAGCGACACCCTGCTGTTTTACTCTTTCGGCGATATCGTCCTGCTCTCGAAATTTGCAGCCGAAAGCAACCAGCAGGAAATCAATATGGAGAAACTGAACCGCATGCAGCAATATGCAGAAACGGATATCTGCCGGCGGCGAATCTTACTGAACTATTTCGGTGAAACAATGGATCACGATTGCGGTAACTGTGACGTATGCCGTAATCCTCCCGAACGTTTCGATGGGACAATTATTGTACAAAAGGCGTTGAGCGGCATCGCACGTGCCGACCAGCAAGTATCTATCAACACGCTGATAGATATTCTGAGAGGTGCAGCCACACAGGAAATCATCGAACGGGGATACGATAAGCTGAAAACTTACGGAGTAGGACGGGATATTCCGGCACGCGACTGGCAGGATTATCTGCTGCAAATGTTGAACCTGGGATATTTTGAGGTTGCCTACAACGAAAAGAACCACCTGAAGATAACCGAAGCCGGAAGAAAAGTACTGT
>ENA-OQHF01001071-OQHF01001071.1-human-gut-metagenome-genome-assembly--contig:-NODE-1071-length-15552-cov-10.813290_pt1 | contig 15552 bp, 15 predicted proteins | sample MGYA00242559_ERZ504709 | MGnify/ENA primary metagenome ERZ504709 (study PRJEB26092, sample SAMD00036203) | human gut metagenome | host: Homo sapiens | study: EMG produced TPA metagenomics assembly of... | reverse complement strand
CGGGTAAATAAGGGAGACTGGCTACCCATCGGAACCGTGCATAAGCTGTACTTCAAACTGGATCATTTTACTGGTTGCCGGTTTGGTCTGTTCTGCTATGCGGCAGAGGAAACAGGAGGAAGTGCCTACTTCCGAGATTTTAAGTATTATGATGTTGATGAAATCTCATAAAGATAGAACTGCATAAAATAAGTGTCGGAATTTACTCAAATTTTACCGCAGACATGGTGGCAGATCCGTCCTCGATCTGCGGATGGAATCCGGATATGTATGGAGTGAGAAATACAGAAGCAGGTCAGAGCTATTATGATTCCCTGATAGAGATGTATGCTTCCCGGGGTGTTGATTTTATTAAGTGTGATGATATCTGTGACAGCTTTATATATCGGAATGACAGCTTTTCCGGATGACATGAAAGCGAAATGTTATACAAGGCTATTCAGAAATCAAACAGGGAAATTGTACTCAGCCTTTCCCCTGGTCCTGCACATATTGACCGTGCGTGGCAGTATTGCGATATGCTGCCACTCGGCAAGGTCGGTAAAGGCTTTGAGACAGGAGAAAGAGACTGTCTGTTTACCAGGGAAGAGCAGAAGACCATGATGACACTATGGTGCATGTTCCGTTCTCCGCTGATGATTGGTGCCGAGCTTACCAAAATGGATGATTTTACATTGAGTCTTCTCACTAACAAAGAACTGTTGGTGTTACTTTCCGAGGACTTCAGGGGAGAACAGCTGCGAAGATCAGATGGGGAGGCTGATTGGAAAAATACAAGCACAAAAACCGGCATGATTACGGCAGCACTGTTTAATCTCAGTGATACTGATCGGGAGATCTGTTCGAATATGGAAGAGCTGTCGGGACGGGAACCGGATAAGGATTCCTATGAATTTACCGAGCTGTGGAGTGGTGAGGTTTTACATAGCGGAAAGGAAGCATTAACCGTCGTAGTACCTGCACACGGGACGAAAGTGTTTTCTGTTCGATAGATAATAAAAATTTTATTCAGACCGGTATTGCTGCGGAGTAATACCGGTTATTTTTTTGTCATCACATAATTGTGTCTTATCTATAGGTTTTAAAAACATAGCTGGCACAATGAAGCTTTAAACGCCTTCTGGGCATAATCAAAGCGTTGATGGCCGGACAAAATCATGCATATTATGGGATGTAAAAATTACTCTACTCCTATTTTTTTATTAGAAATTTTCACAGCAGGTCAGATTTTTATCTCCAAAGTTTTATCTTTTTCGATCTAATCATGAATAATTCGCCCGAATATTTTACTTAGATTGCCACGATTAATTTCATCAATGATAAAGAAATAATCATTTTCATCATCTTCCTCGGCCAATTTACAGAATTTGTAAAAAGAGCCTTTCTTAATTGTAAATCCGTTTTCTGTTGGGCGGTATCCTTCAATAAAATCCTCATAAGAATAACTTTGGTGAAACTGGATCATTTGTACACGTTCAGGATTTTTTGAGCCAATAATGGAATAAGCAAGTCGTTTGGCTGTAAATGTTTTACCAACTCCAGGTGCACCTTGTAAAATAATATTTTTCTTCATTTTTAATACATCTACCAAGGTATCATAATCATGTCTGGTCATGTATACATCAGAAAGAAAGTTTGTAGAAGAATAAGCAGGATAGTTTATTTCAGGAAGAGTATCAATATCATCTAGTTCATCTGGAGCAAAGATAGCAGTAAGTTTTTCGATATAATCAGTATATGGAGTAATATCGGTTAAGCGTTTTGCAAAAATTACATCATTGACGGATAGGGTGTTTGCGAAATTCCATGCCCAAAACCATGACACCTTTTTCCTGACACTCGAGCCAACTGTTATCATCAAAGACTGTATACATCCAATAGTGGGTTTTCCGTTTTTTATCGGAAAGCGTATTTGTATCAGAGGTATCAACAGTGTTTGCGTCATTAGCGTACTTTCCCCAAATATGATCGAAAACAATTCCAGGAATATTGCATTTTTTAATAAAGAGTGCAATTTGTCCCATACGAATAAATGGAATGCTACTAGGATTTTGTTTGAGAAAATGCAAAACTTTCAGTTGGATATCCTGTCCGTAAAAAGGTGCTAATAAAGTTGGAAATAATAAGTGATAATATTTCATTCGCCATACAGTATTGATACCAGGGATGTTTTCCAATTGTTTATAAAGTTCTTCATAATCAGTTTCAGAATTTAAAGTATCAAAAGATGATATAATTTCAGCACCTATAACTAAATTATCACGTATTTCTTCAGCTTTTTCTATTGCTTCTTCTTCAGTAAGGTGTATAGGCTTTAATTGTATGGATTTTAATCGCAAAACACTTGAAAGTATTATATAATAATTTTTATATAAGTTCTTAAGTAAATAACATGGAAGTGTTATGTGTGAGTTTTATATAACGATTTTAAGGAGATAACTAAATGAACAACACAATCAATTATTATAATCAAAACGCAGAAAGCTTCATAGCGAATACGCAGAATGCGGACATGCATCCAACGCAGGAAAGATTTCTTCGATTGCTAGATGCGAATACATCAATTCTTGATTTTGGTTGTGGTTCTGGTCGTGATGCAAAATATTTCCTAGAGAAAGGATATCAAGTGACAGCGATAGATGGATCGGCAGAGCTGTGCAGATTAGCTAGCGAATTTACAGGCATAGAGGTTAAAGATTGATATAGAAATCAAACTAAGCAGAATATATAAAGATACGAGGAAAATGAAATGAACATACAGATTTTTGGAACTAAGAAATGCAATGACACCAAGAAAGCAGAGCGGTTTTTCAAAGAACGTGGAATCAAATTCCAGTTCATTGATATGAAAGAAAAAGGTATGAGTAAGGGTGAATTCAATTCAGTTGCTCAGGTGAATGGTGGATTAGAAAATATGATTAACTGGGAAGGAAAAGACAAAGATCTTCTTGCTCTCATTAAGTATATTGCAGATGAAGATAAGCTGGAAAAGGTGCTTGAAAATCCGCAGGTGATTAAAACGCCGGTTGTAAGAAATGGAAAACAATCAACATTAGGGTATCAGCCGGATGTTTGGAAAGCGTGGAAATAGGAAAAGTAAAGGATAAATTATTATGATTTATATAGTAAAGAGAATCGATGAAGATTTAGATTTTGGTTGCGAAGAACGAGCCAAAGACGCTCCGGTTATGGCAGTGGTTACACTTGTAGATTCATCCGGAGAAGAATTGAGGGTGAAAGCAGAGGATGCCCTGCTTTATAAAAACAATATCAATGAAGGAGACAAGGTTTGTTACGATAAAAATGATCCGGATTTTGTTATTAGTCATATATAGATGGAAAGTGTGGAAATGATGATGTAAATATTTGTTGATGCAGACGCCTGTCCAGTGGTTAGCATAGTTAAAAAATGCAAAAAAGCAGTTGCAGATCTGGGGCGTATTCTTTTAGTGCATAAGCATCAAAATAGTGTTATAATCACAAAAGCGCCTGGGAAAAATGGACGCAGAAAATTATATTTATCACAAGGAGGCAATCACGATGGATTTCTATAAGAGAGCACTTGAATTAAAAGACGAGACAGTAGCAGACAGAAGATACATTCATGAGAATGCAGAGGCAGGACTTGAACTTCCGAAGACGAAAGCTTATGTGATGGATAAGTTGAAAGAGTATGGTCTGGATCCGGTTGAATGCGGAGAGGGAGTTACGGCAATGCTTGGAAATGGCGGTAAGGTTCTTCTCCTGCGTGCAGATATGGATGGACTTCCGATGCCGGAGAAAAGCGGTGAAGCATTTGCCTGTCCAACAGGAAAAACAGCACATACTTGTGGACATGATTTTCATGCGGCAATGCTTTTGAGTGCGGCAAGAATCTTAAAAGAACAGGAAAGCAAGTTGAAAGGAACTGTGAAATTCATGTTCCAGCCGGCGGAAGAGACATTTCAGGGAAGTAAGAATATGATTGAGCATGGGATTCTTGAGAATCCGAAGGTAGATGCAGCACTTGCGTATCATGTATCTCCGGGAAAGATGCCGGTCGGACTTTTTATGTATAATGATAAAGGCACAATGATGTATTCTGTTGATGGATTTAAAATCACGGTCAAAGGGAAAGGTTCTCACGGAGCCTATCCTCATGCGGGTGTGGATCCGATTAATATCGGAGTACACATTCATCTTGCATTGCAGGAGTTGATCGCAAGAGAGACTGATCCGGCGCACGCATGCGTTCTGACAATTGGACAGTTTAAGGCCGGCGAGGCAGCAAATATCATCCCGGAGACAGCAGTTCTTCAGGGAACGATCCGTACAAACAATACGAAAGAGCGCGAACTTCTTGTTCGTCGAATGAAAGAAGTGGCAGAGAAGACCGCAGCTGTGTATAATGGCAGTGTGAAAATCGAGATGATCTCCGAAGTCCCGCCGCTGATCTGCAATCCGGCATTGACGGACGAAATGATTGGATATATGAAAGAGATGGATATTCCGGGCCTTACTCCAGTTCCGGATGTGAGTGCAAGTGCATCGGAAGATTTTGCAGTGATCGCAGAGAAAGTTCCGAGTACATTTATGTATCTTTCAGCAGGGTATATGGATGAGCGTGGAACGTATCCGGCACATAATCCGAAAGTGCAGTTTAATGAAGATGTCTGCCCGATCGGTGTGGCATGTCTGGCACAGTGTGCGGTGAAATGGCTGGAGAATCATCAGGAATAAGAAATAAAATACGATTGGAGAGCGATATGAGCATATTAAATGTAGAACACCTGACACATGGATTTGGAGACCGTGCAATCTTCAATGATGTGTCATTCCGACTTCTGAAAGGAGAGCATATTGGTCTTGTGGGGGCCAACGGAGAAGGAAAATCCACCTTTATGAGTATTGTTACAGGGAAAATGTTACCGGATGAAGGGAAGGTTGAGTGGTCAAAGAATGTGCATGCAGGTTATCTGGATCAGCATGCAGTTCTTGAGAAAGGAATGACGATCCGTCAGGTTCTGAAATCCGCATTTGATCCACTCCTTCAGAAGGAGCAGAGAATGAATGAAATCTGTGATATGCTTGGAACAGCGGATGAGGAAGAAATGAATGCGTTGATGGAAGAACTTGGTACGATCCAGGATGAACTGACACTGCATGATTTCTATACGATTGATGCGAAGGTAGAAGAGGTTGCGCGTGCACTTGGATTACTTGATCTTGGATTGGACAGAGATGTGACAGACTTAAGTGGTGGACAGAGAACAAAAGTTCTTCTTGCAAAACTTCTTCTTGAGAAACCGGATATCCTGCTTCTTGACGAGCCGACAAACTATCTGGATGAGGAGCATATTGCATGGCTGAAGCGTTATCTTCTGGACTACGAGAATGCATTTATCCTTATTTCACATGATATTCCGTTCTTAAATGAAGTCGTGAATATTATTTATCATATGGAAAATCAGGAATTGAACCGTTATGTGGGCGATTATGATCATTTCCAGGAAGTTTATGCGGTGAAGAAAGCACAGTTGGAAGCGGCTTACCGTCGTCAGCAGCAGGAAATCAGCGAGCTGAAGGATTTCGTTGCAAGAAATAAAGCTCGTGTGTCTACAAGAAATATGGCGATGTCCCGTCAGAAAAAGCTGGATAAGATGGATGTGATCGAGCTTGCGGCAGAAAGACCAAAGCCGGAATTCCATTTCAAATATGGAAGAACTCCTGGTAAGATGCTTTTTGAGACGAAGGATCTTGTGACAGGATATGATGAACCATTATCTAAACCGTTGAATTTCTCTATGGAACGTGGACAGAAAATCGCACTTGTTGGAACAAATGGAATTGGAAAAACTACATTGCTAAAGAGTATTCTTGGATTGATTCCTTCTTTATCAGGAAGTGTTGAACTTGGTGATAACCTTGAACTTGGTTATTTTGAGCAGGAAGTAAAAGGAGAAAACCGTAATAGTTGTATTGAGGAACTGTGGCAGGAATTTCCTTCTTATACACAGTATCAGGTGCGTTCCGCGCTTGCAAAATGCGGACTTACAACGAAGCATATCGAAAGTCAGGTGCGTGTACTCAGCGGTGGAGAGCAGGCAAAGGTGCGTCTCTGTAAGTTGTTAAACAGAGATACGAATTTCCTTCTCCTTGATGAGCCGACGAATCATCTTGATGTGGATGCAAAGGACTCTCTCAAGCAGGCATTACAGGAGTACAAGGGAAGTATCCTTCTGATCTGCCACGAACCTGAATTTTATCAGGATGTGGTTGATGAAGTGTGGGATATGAGCCAGTGGACAACAAAAGTATTCTAAAAATTGCACAAATAGAGCTGCATGTGAATTATGCAATAATCACGAAAATGTTTGAAAATTTAAAAATCTCTTAAAATAATACTGAAAAAATGTTATACTACACATGTAGAGTCTGTTATAAAAAGGGTAGTACATTGTGGACAACAACAGTGTAAATGAAAAGAACAGGAGGTTTTGAAAATGCTCAGCAGAGGAGACGCAGTTGTATATAAGTGCAGAGGAGTGTACAAGGTAGAAGAAGTAGGAAAACTGGATTTTTCATTTGTGGATGGCAAGAAAGATTATTATACATTACAATCCATAGACAATCAGAGAGATAAGGCGTATGTTCCGATTGATGATGAGAAGAACATCCGTCGTCCGGTGAGTGAGCAGAAGGCGAAGGAACTGCTGGATCATCTTGCAGAGGTTGGTATACTGAATGTAAAGAATGAAAAGTACAGAGAACAGGAATACAAGGATTGTATCTCAAGCTTCTGTCCTGAGAACTGGGTCAAAGTGCTGAAGACATTGTATAGCCGAACAAAACGAAGAGGCAGCATGACAAGCATGGATAAGAAATATCAGATGCTTCTGGAACATGCGCTTTCAAGTGAAATGAATTATGTTCTTGGAATTCCGGCAGGCGAGATGACAGAACTGATCAAAAAGAGTGAATAGTTACTAGAATTTAATAGAAAGAGGTCCGAAGCTACGGAAAATCAGGATTTTTCATTCAATAGCTGCCGGGCCTGGACTTGCGAAAAAAGCATGTGCATGATATACTTCTCCTGAATCTATTATTTTAGGAGAAGTTTTTCGTTTTTTTCTAGTAGATTGTCAAGAAAGCGAACGTACCGAAAGGAGAACAACAATGAAGATGCTGTCGATTGAGCAGGAACTTAAGAGTAACTCTTATCCAGGAAGAGGAATTATTATTGGTAAAAGCCCGGATGGAAAGAAGGCTGTCACTGCCTATTTTATTATGGGACGCAGTGAGAACAGTAGAAACCGTGTGTTTGTAGAGGACGGAGAGGGAATCCGTACACAGGCATTTGATCCATCGAAGCTTACAGACCCAAGTCTGATTATTTACGCACCGGTCAGAGTATTGGGTAATAAGACGATCGTAACAAACGGGGATCAGACAGATACGATTTATGAAGGAATGGATAAGCAGCTTACTTTTGAGCAGTCTCTTCGTTCTAGAGAATTCGAGCCGGATGGTCCGAACTACACACCACGTATTTCTGGTGTGATGCATATTGAGAATGGCAATTTCAATTATGCAATGTCAATCCTGAAGAGCAATAACGGAAACCCGGACAGTTGCAACAGATATACTTTTGCATACGAGAATCCGGCAGCCGGTGAAGCTCATTTTATTCACACTTATATGCATGATGGCAACCCGCTTCCAAGCTTTGAGGGAGAACCGAAGCTGGTAGAGGCGATGGACAACATGGAAGAGTTTGCAGACCTTCTGTGGAACAGCCTGAATGAGGAAAATAAAGTGTCATTATTTGTCCGTTACATTGATATCGAGACAGGTAACTATGAGACAAAGATCGTGAATAAGAACAAATAAGGAGCGTAAAGACAGATGAAAGAATTAGAATTGAAATACGGATGTAACCCGAACCAGAAACCTTCAAGAATTTACATGAACGACGACAGAGAGCTTCCAATCAAGGTGCTCAGCGGACGTCCAGGATATATTAACTTCCTGGATGCGTTCAATGGATGGCAGCTGGTATCAGAACTGAAGAAAGCAACAGGACTTCCAGCCGCAACTTCATTCAAGCATGTATCACCAGCCGGAGCAGCTGTTGGTCTTCCACTGTCAGAGACACTAGCGAAGATTTACTGGGTAGATGATCTTGGAGAGCTCTCTCCACTTGCATGTGCTTATGCAAGAGCGCGTGGCGCAGACCGTATGTCTTCTTTCGGTGACTTTATTTCTCTGTCTGACGTCTGTGACGTTGATACAGCGCGCCTGATCAAGAGAGAGGTATCTGATGGAGTGATCGCACCGGGATATGAGCCGGAGGCACTTGAACTTCTGAAACAGAAGAAAAAAGGAAATTACAATATTATTCAGATCGATCCGGATTATGTGCCTGCACCGTTAGAGCACAAGGAAGTATTCGGAATTACATTTGAGCAGGGAAGAAATGAACTGAATATCGATAAAGATTTCTTCTCAAATGTTGTGACAGATGTGAAAGAGATCCCGGATGCAGCGAAGATCGACCTTGCTATTTCAATGATTACACTGAAATATACACAGTCCAACTCTGTATGTTATGTAAAAGATGGACAGGCAATCGGAATCGGTGCCGGACAGCAGTCAAGAATCCACTGTACACGTCTTGCCGGACAGAAGGCAGATAACTGGTGGTTACGTCAGAATCCGAAGGTACTTGGACTACAGTTCAAGGATGGAATCGGACGTGCAGACAGAGATAATGCGATCGATCTTTACATCGGAGAGGAATATATGGATGTTCTCGCAGATGGTGTCTGGGAGAATACATTTAAGGTAAAACCGGAAGTATTTACAAGAGAAGAGAAAGAGAGCATGGCTGGACCAGCTGACAGGTGTTGCGCTTGGCTCTGATGCATTCTTCCCATTCGGTGATAATATTGAGCGTGCACATAAGAGTGGTGTAACTTATATTGCACAGCCAGGTGGATCTGTGCGTGATGATAATGTAATTGCTACATGTAACAAATACGGCATGGCAATGGCATTTACAGGAATCCGTCTGTTCCATCATTAGAAACTTAAGATAAGATGATAAAAGAACCGGGACTTTTGGTGAAGAACCGGCGGTATAGAAAGGCTGAAATATTATGGTGATAGAGACAAGAAGCCCGGAAGAGACATTTGCAGTCGGTAAAAGTCTTGGTGAAAAAGCATTCCCAGGTCAGGTGTTAACCCTGACCGGGGATCTTGGAGTTGGGAAAACGGTCTTTACTCAGGGACTCGCAGAAGGACTTGGGATTGAAGAACCGGTGAATAGTCCGACATTTACCATCGTTCAGGTTTATGAAGAAGGGCGTCTGCCCTTCTATCATTTTGATGTCTACAGAATCGGTGACATTGAAGAGATGGACGAGGTGGGATTTGAAGAATACGTGATGGGAGAAGGTGTCTCACTGATCGAGTGGGCGAATCTGATAGAAGAGATTCTTCCGGAACGTCGGACAAATATTCTGATCGAGAAGGATCTGACACAGGGATTTGATTATCGTCGGATCACAATCGAGGAACAATAACGATAAAAAATTAGAAGAATGGAACAAAGAGAAGGCTGTTGATACAGAGAACATTTTTACAGCAGCTGACAGAGGAAGGAAGCAAGACCATGAGAGTATTGGCGATAGACAGCTCAGGACTGACAGCAACGGTTGCAGTCGTTGAGGATGAACAGACAATTGCGGAGTATACCGTGAATTATAAGAAGACACATTCGCAGACACTTCTGCCGATGATTGATGAGGTAAAGAAGATGATCGATCTGGATCTGTCCAGCATTGATGCGATTGCTGTGTCAGGAGGACCGGGCTCTTTTACCGGGCTTAGAATCGGATCTGCTACTGCGAAAGGGCTGGGACTTGCTCTTGGAAAACCTCTGATCCATGTTCCGACAGTGGATGCACTGGCCTATAATGTTTATGGATGTGGCGACTTGATCTGCCCAATCATGGATGCCAGAAGAAAACAGGTTTATACAGGATTGTATTCATTTTCACATGAAGTGAAAGATGGAACACATCTGACAGAGGCTGCATTTCATGTGGAAGAACAGCAGATGGCGATTGCAGTAGAAGAGTTGATCGGTAAGCTGAATGCGTATAAACGTCCGGTTGTATTTTTGGGAGACGGAGTACCAGTGTATCGTCAGATGCTTGAAGAGGGACTTGAAGTCCCGTATTCATTTGCCCCATCATACATGAACCGTCAGAGAGCGGCTGTAGTAGGAGCACTTGGTATTGCGTATTATTATGCAGGAAAATATGAGACAGCAGAGGCGCATAAGCCGGATTATCTGCGTGTGTCTCAGGCAGAGCGCGAACGTGCTCAGCGTGAAAAGGAAGCAAAGACAGAAGTGCGTGAGATGACGATTGAAGACGGTGCTGTAGTTGCTGAGATTGAGCACCAGTCATTTTCTGATGCCTGGAGCGAGAAGGCGATTCTAGAGACGCTGGAACAGAACAATAGTGTCTGCTTTGTTGCGGAAAAAGCAGGGAAAAGAGTAGGATATCTGCTTGGCTATACTGCAGTTGATGAAGTGGAGATTGCAAGAATCGCAGTGATTGATGAGATGAAACGTCAGGGGGTTGGTCATGCATTAATGCTAGCTTTGAAGGCGTGGAGTAAAGAACATCAGATTGCAAAGGTTCTGCTGGATGTAAGAGAAAGTAATCAGGCAGCAGGAGCATTTTATGCGAGAGAAGGATTCGTAAACGATGGAGTCCGCAAAGCATTCTATCAGAATCCGAAGGAAGATGCAGTACTGATGAGTCTGGAAATAGATAAATAACCAGCAGTTTCCAGTGGAAATTGCAAAAACTGTTTTGTATAATTGAGGCGTAACAAAGGAAGAAAACAGGAATATTCCGTTTTTGTAAATTACAATGATGAGTAACAACATAATTGCTGCTCACAGGAGGAAAACGTATGCGCCAGTATCAGTTGAAAGAAACAAAAGAAATTACGAAAATTATTTGTAACCGGTGTGGAAAAGAAACAAAAGTTGTGAGTGGGATTCCGAAAAGAGAGATGCTTCATGTAGAGCATACCTGGGGCTATTTTTCTGGAAAAGATGGAGAAAGTTGCAGTTTTGATCTGTGCGAGGAGTGTTTTGATGAAATTACAAAGGGGTTCCTCATTCCAACCGAATGTAAAGATGAATGAAAGAGTCTGGTTTGCAGTTTCGGGCAAACCGTAATGGACCAGAAGATAGAGGAATATTATGTTAGATGTATGTTTGCTCGGAAGTGGTGGGATGATGCCGCTTCCTTATCGTTTCCTTACTTCCTTAATGACAAGGTTTAACGGAAGCAGTCTGATGATTGACTGCGGAGAAGGAACACAGGTAGCTGTAAAAGAGAAGGGCTGGAGTTTTAAACCAATCGATGTGATCTGTTTTACTCATTATCATGGGGATCATATCAGTGGACTTCCGGGTCTTCTACTTACAATGGGAAATGCAGACCGTAGGGAACCGTTGACACTGATCGGACCGAAAGGTCTTGAAAGGGTTGTCAGTTGCCTGCGCGTAATTGCGCCGGAACTGCCATTTCCAATCATTTATCAGGAGATTCAGGGAGCGGAGCAGACATTTGAGTTAAATGGATACCGGTTGAAAGCATTTCGTGTGAACCATAATGTACTTTGCTATGGTTATACGATTGAAATTGACCGCGCCGGTAAGTTTGATGTGGAGCGTGCCCGTGCAAATGAGATTCCGCAGAAATACTGGAGTCGTTTACAGAACGGAGAAACCGTAGAAAGTGAAATGGGAATTCTGACACCGGATATGGTGCTCGGTCCACAGAGAAAAGGAATTAAGCTGACTTATACAACAGATACAAGGCCGACAGATTCGATTCGTGAGAATGCGAAAGATTCTGATCTTTTCATCTGTGAAGGCATGTATGGAGAGAAAGAGAAAGCAGCGAAGGCAGTAGAGTATAAGCATATGACATTTTATGAAGCGGCGGAACTGGCGAAAGAAGCGAATGTTGGCGAGATGTGGCTGACACATTATAGCCCGTCACTTACAAAGCCGGAGCATTATATGAATGATGTGAAAAAGATATTCCCTCGGGCGAAAGCTGGAAAGGATGGAATGTCTGTTGATCTGATGTTTGAAGATTGAGAGGGATAGAAAATGAGTGAAAGCAAAGAGATTAATATACTGGCGATCGAAAGTTCCTGTGATGAGACAGCGGCAGCAGTAGTACGAAACGGGCGAGAAGTGCGCTCAAATATTATTTCTTCTCAGATTGATCTGCACAAATTATACGGTGGTGTTGTGCCGGAAATTGCATCAAGAAAGCATATTGAGAAGATTAATCAGGTGATTGAAGAGGCGCTTAGTGAAGCAGGGACAACATTAGATGAGATTGACGCAATCGGTGTAACTTATGGACCGGGGCTTGTAGGAGCTCTGCTTGTTGGCGTGGCTGAAGCAAAAGCAATCGCATGGGCGAAAGATATTCCACTGGTCGGAGTGCATCATATAGAGGGGCACATTTCTGCCAATTATATCGAACATCCGGATCTTGAGCCACCGTTTGTGTGTCTTGTTGCATCCGGCGGACATACGCATCTTGTATGTGTGAAAGAATATGGAAAATATGAGATCCTCGGAAGAACCAGAGATGATGCAGCGGGTGAAGCTTATGATAAAGTGGCTCGTGCAATCGGGCTCGGTTATCCGGGCGGTCCAAAGATTGACCGTATTGCCAAAGAGGGGAATCCGGATGCAATCCAGTTCCCAAAGGCAAAGGTAAATGATGCAGAGTATGATTTTAGTTTCAGTGGACTGAAATCAGCGGTATTGAATTATATTAATGGCTGTAAGATGAAAGGTGAGACATTTGATCCTGCAGATCTTGCAGCATCTTTCCAGAAGGCAGTAGTAGAAGTTCTTGTGGGAAATTCAATGCGTGCAGCAGAAAAACTCGGCATGAAGAAATTCGCGATCGCGGGAGGAGTTGCGTCTAATTCAGCGCTTCGTGAAGCGATGGAAGAAGCTTGTGAGAAACGTGGAATGAAATTCTACCGTCCGTCACCGATTTACTGTACAGATAATGCGGCAATGATCGGAGCGGCGGCTTATTATGAATACCTTGCCGGAACTCGTTCGGGATGGGATTTGAATGCTGTGCCGAACCTGAAATTGGGTGAACGTTAAGATAGTTGATTTACGTGTCAGTTATTTGAATAACAAAGAGATATGAACAGGATTTTGTGATAAGTTGTGAATAACTTTGCAAAATCCTGTATTTAATGTGAATAACAGGAGAGAAAAATGGAGAAGAAATATTGTACAGCAGTTGTTCTTGCTGGCGGAAGTGGAAAAAGAATGGGGACAAAAGTTCATAAACAGTACTTGATGCTGAAAGGCTATCCTGTACTTTATTATTCTCTGAAAGCATTTCAGGATTCCTCATGGATTGATGAAATCGTTCTTGTCAGCGGTACAGGTGAAGAAGAATATTGTCAAAAAGAAATCGTAGAAAAATACGGTTTTTCTAAAGTGCATAAAATTGTAGCCGGAGGTGCAGAACGTTATAATTCTGTCTGGAATGGTCTGCAGCAGATCAAAGAAAAAGACGGGTTCGTATATATTCATGACGGGGCAAGACCGTTTGTGGATGATGCTATGATTGAGCGCGCCTATTCTTGCGTGGAAGAAACGAATGCATGTGTTGCCGGCATGCCTGTAAAGGATACAATCAAAGTCGTGGATGAAAAGAATTATGTGAAAGGCACACCGGAGCGAAAAACACTCTGGCTTGTTCAGACACCACAGGTTTTTAATATCCAGCTGATCAAAGAAGCTTATCAGAAATTAATCAACGAGAAAATCGAAAATGCGACAGATGATGCGATGGTAGTCGAGCAGATGATGGGACATACTGTTAAATTATATCCCGGAGCATATGAAAATATAAAAATCACAACACCGGAAGATCTTCTTGTGGCGGAAGCGTTTCTGTAGGAATATACAAGGGAACTGTCTTATGTTTATTCCTTAATTTCAAAAAATGTAAAAACAGGTCAAGGGAACTTGCTCAAAAGCATGACTGAGAATCGAGATACTTAAGAACAATTCAAGAAAAGAGGGGGATTTTTCGATGTTGTAAAGTGTGGAAAAAGCCCAAAAAATCAAGGAAAACAAAGAAAATTAAAAAAATGTGAAAAAAATAAAAAAAGGTGTTGACATTTAGGTCTACCTTATGATAAGATTATCAGCGTCGCAAGTGAAACGACAACAACTTAATAAGAATTGCTAATCGGCAATGATTAGGTATTATGGAGAGGTATCGAAGTGGTCATAACGAGGCGGTCTTGAAAACCGTTTGTCCGAAAGGGCGCGTGGGTTCGAATCCCACCCTCTCCGTTTTTTATGGAGAAGTACCCAAGCTGGCCGAAGGGGCTCCCCTGGAAAGGGAGTAGGTCGTTAGTAGCGGCGCGAGGGTTCAAATCCCTCCTTCTCCGTTTGTTTTATGAAAACTCATAAAACTTTTTAAAAAAAGTTCTTGACAAACAAAAACAGCTATGTTAATATAAACAAGCTGTCGCTTGAAAAGAACGACACAAACAAAGAACCTTGATAACTGAACAATAGACAACAACAACCCTTGAAAATTTCTTTAAGAGAAGATTTTTAAGAACGGTTTTTAAACAAACCAAAACAACAGTAAAAAGGGAAGAATTAGCTAGTTAGTTGGTTCTGAACTGGATACAAACACTTTTAACGAGAGTTTGATCCTGGCTCAGGATGAACGCTGGCGGCGTGCTTAACACATGCAAGTCGAACGAAGCACCTTGATTTGATTCTTCGGATGAAGATCTTGGTGACTGAGTGGCGGACGGGTGAGTAACGCGTGGGTAACCTGCCTCATACAGGGGGATAACAGTTAGAAATGACTGCTAATACCGCATAAGACCACAGCACCGCATGGTGCAGGGGTAAAAACTCCGGTGGTATGAGATGGACCCGCGTCTGATTAGGTAGTTGGTGGGGTAACGGCCTACCAAGCCGACGATCAGTAGCCGACCTGAGAGGGTGACCGGCCACATTGGGACTGAGACACGGCCCAAACTCCTACGGGAGGCAGCAGTGGGGAATATTGCACAATGGGGGAAACCCTGATGCAGCGACGCCGCGTGAGCGATGAAGTATTTCGGTATGTAAAGCTCTATCAGCAGGGAAGAAAATGACGGTACCTGACTAAGAAGCACCGGCTAAATACGTGCCAGCAGCCGCGGTAATACGTATGGTGCAAGCGTTATCCGGATTTACTGGGTGTAAAGGGAGCGTAGACGGAGTGGCAAGTCTGATGTGAAAACCCGGGGCTCAACCCCGGGACTGCATTGGAAACTGTCAATCTAGAGTACCGGAGAGGTAAGCGGAATTCCTAGTGTAGCGGTGAAATGCGTAGATATTAGGAGGAACACCAGTGGCGAAGGCGGCTTACTGGACGGTAACTGACGTTGAGGCTCGAAAGCGTGGGGAGCAAACAG
>ENA-OQHF01001067-OQHF01001067.1-human-gut-metagenome-genome-assembly--contig:-NODE-1067-length-15582-cov-2.682821_pt1 | contig 15582 bp, 12 predicted proteins | sample MGYA00242559_ERZ504709 | MGnify/ENA primary metagenome ERZ504709 (study PRJEB26092, sample SAMD00036203) | human gut metagenome | host: Homo sapiens | study: EMG produced TPA metagenomics assembly of... | reverse complement strand
CGCGATGGTGACGAAGCTGAGGATGATGGTGGGGTAGAGCAGCTGATAGCGCAGGCCGGCCTGCATCATGACCTTGCGGCCATCGTTGATGAGGTTGCCCAGAGAAGGCACCTCGACAGAGAGGCCGAGGCCGATGTAGGTGATGAAGACCTCGCTGCCGATGGCGGCGGGGATGGTCAGGGCCATGCGGAGCATGATGACTGACACGAGGTAGGGCAGCAGGTTGCGCACCACGATGCGGGAGGTGGGGGTGCCGATGCAGCGGGATGCCACGTTGTAGTCACGGTCACGGATGATGAGGATCTGGTTGCGGATAAAACGCGCCATGGCGATCCAGCCCGTGATGGACATGCCAAGGATCAGCGTCTGGACGCTGGGGCTGGCGACGTAGGAAATAAGGATCAGGATGATGGTGGAAGGCACGTTGTCGCAGATGTTGTACAGCTCGGTGAAGAAGAAGTCCAGCTGACGGACATAGCCCCAGAGCACACCCACCGTGATGCCCACCACGGCCTCGATGAGAGCCACGAAGAAGGCGATGGTCAGACTGGTGCGTGCACCGGCCCAGATGCGGGCCCAGAGGTCCTGGCCGATGGCGTTGGAACCCCAGATGAAGCCCTTTTCACCGGGGGCGATGTTGCGGTACTGGATGCCGGTGACGGGGTCCACGGCGCAGAGGTTGGGGTCTACCTGACCGGGCAGGTAGGGCTGCAAAAATGCAAACGCCACCACGGCGATGAGGGCGACGAGCAGCAGCACGGCCACGCGGTTCTTGAAGAAGGCGCGGAAGGTGCTGCCCCAGTAGCTGTAGTTGGAGTAGGACGTGGCCTCGGCCCGCTCTTCGCTGAACCCGGCGGGGGTGAACAGCTCTTCTTCGGGCAGCTTTGCCCATGCGGCGGGGCCGTCCGCCTGTAACTTATCCAGCTCTGCCTCGAGCTGGTGTGCTTTTTCATCTTTCATACGGAAAAGCATTATCGGCCACCTTCTTTCTTGCCAAAGCTGATGCGGGGGTCAATGAGCACCATGAGCAGGTCGCCCAGAATCAGGCCGATGATGCCCACGCAGGCGTAGAGCAGAACGATGCCCTGCACCATCGTGTTGTCGTGGCGCTGGACACAGGTGACCAGCAGGCCGCCCATGCCCGGGATGCTGTAGAGGCTTTCGATGTAGATAGAGCCGACCACAGTGTTCAGAAAGGCGGAGGGAATATACTGCACCAGCGGCACCATTGCGTTGCGGAAGATGTGGCGCAGGGCGATGTTGTTTTCACTCACGCCCTTGGCACGGGCAAGGCGGACATAGTCCTTGTTGCTCTCGTCCACCATGTAGCGGCGCAGCCACATGGCGTAGAACGCCACGTTGCCCAGACTCATGGAGCAGACGGGCAGCACCCAGTATTTCCAGTTGGAGGCGTCGAAGAGCAGGCCCACGTTCAGCGCGGTGGTGCCGTACATCTGGATGTACAGATAATACACTGCCGCAGGCACAGCCTGGATGAGGACGATGATGGCCGTGCCGATCTTATCGGGCCAGCGGCTCTTGAAGCGGCCCATGAACAGGCCCATCGGGATGCCGATGACAAGGCTCAGCAGCATGGCGTACACGCCCATCTGGATGGAGATGGGCAGCTTCTTGGCGAGGATGCCGGTGACGGAGGCGTTGACCTTATAGATGTGGCTCACGCCGAGGTCGCCGTGGAGCATATTGACCCAGAAGCGGCCGATCTGCACCGGCAGCGGGTCCAGCAGGCCCATGGACTGTAAGCCGGCCTGTATCTGGGCCTCGGTCATTTTTTCGTAGTTTGCAAAGTAGCCTTCCACCGGCATCAGCCGCAAAAGGCAGAAAACGAGCGTGACGATAATAAACAGGGTCAGTATCGAGCGCCCGATGCGTTTCGCCAGATATTTGAACATATCTGTGCGCACCCCTCTCTTTTATAAAATGAATGTCGGATAGGAATAGAATACAACAAAAACCACTTTTGGAAAGTGATTTAGCAAAGTTCGTACAAAAATTCATGTAAGAGGCTTCGAAACGAAAAGCTCTCCGCTTTCCCGTGGGAAAACGGAGAGCTTTGGGGCGGACAGACTCAAAAAGTCTTAGCGGGCGTCGCGGTTGGCCTCGTACTCGCTCATGGAGATGTAGTGGTCGAGGACGTGGATCCCCTTCAGGCGCTTGTTGGAGAAGCCGGTGGAAGCGTACTGGCCCTCCCAGTAGTTCAGACGGGTGGCGATGTAGGCCGGGATGCTCATGCCCATGGGGACGACGAGGGCATTGTTGATGAGGGAAGCCTCGGCGTTGGCGAAGGCATCGTAGCGGGCGTTGATGTCGTCGGTGATCTTGACAGCCTCTTCGATGGCCTTCATGTAGTTCATGACGCGTCCGCGGTGTCGCCGGTGATGAAGCCGTCCTCCACGCCGGTGCGCAGGAAGGCGTAGCGGCTGCCGCGTGCGCCCTCGGCCTGATAGAAGGGGTCGGTCTCGGTCTGGGGGTCGGAGTAGTCAGCGCCCCAGTTGCACTGCAGGAAAGCGAACTTGCCGTTGCGGCGGACGCTGGACAGGAAGCTGTCGGAGGGGCCGGCAGTGATGATGATGTCGATGAAATCGAAACCGTCGTTCAGCACACCCTCGAGCTGCTGCTTGAACACCTGGCACTGCTTGTCCCAGTCGGTGGAAGAGGGATTGTAGGGCATCTGCACCTTGATGGGGGAAGGTCACACCAGCAGCGGTCAGCTCCGGGATGGCAGCGTCGCGGTACTCCTTGGCCTTGGCCTCGTCGAAGAACTCGGTGATGTTGGCCAGGTCGCCGCACTTGAGGTAGTCCACGCCGTCAGCGTTGGCACAGAAGCTGGGGGGCGTGATGGTGTTCAGCTTGTAGTTGTCGTAGCCCTCGGGTGCCTTGACGGCCAGCGTGACCGAGTTGTTGATGCCGTAGAGGAAGGACTTGCGGAAGTTGGTGTTGTTGATGGCCTTGGCCCAGTTCTCCGGCTCATACTCAGCGTCCATACCCTCCACGCTCCAGTTGGAGAACTCGTGGGAGAAGGGCATGAAGTTGAACATATAGAAGTAAGTGTAGTTGGTGTTGGGACGGTCCATGGACACCATGTCCTTGGTGGTGTCGTCGGACAGCCAGCTGTCGAGGATGTCGGAGCCGATGGTGGCCTCGTCGATCTCGCCGCGCTTGATCATCTCGGGGCCGTTGACGCTGGCCTCGGCGTTGTAGATGCGGCTGATGGTGTCGATGAAGACGTTGTCAGCGTCGTAGTTCTCGGGGTTCTTCTTCATGACCCAGGTCTCCAGAGACTCATAGGCGGCCAGATAGAAGGCACCGCAGCTGTAGGTGGTCTCAGCGCTGGTAGCGAACTGGTCGCCGGTCTCTTCCAGCAGCGGGCCATAAGCGGGCTCGTAGGGCAGATAGCACAGCAGGCTCAGGAAGCCCGGGAAGTCGTAGGTCAGGGTGTAGGTCAGGGTGTGGTCATCCACAGCGGTGACACCCACGGCGTCGAAGTCCACCGGTGCGTAGGTGGCGGGGTCAGAGTCGGGGGCAGTCACGGTGACGACGCCGCTGCCGTCCACGGTGTAGGTGGTGCCGTCATCGTCCACGACGCCGGTGTTGGCGTTGTTCAGATAGACGTGGTAGTTGTAGTAGTCGTCAGCGCCTGCGATGTAAGCGGTGACGAGGCCCACGTTGGAGGCGGCGTAGTCCGGGGTCAGGACGTACTTCAGAGCGTCCACGAAGTCCTGTGCGGTGACGGGGGCCACGACCTCGCCGTTGCAGTCCACCCAATTCTCCTCACGCAGATGGAACGTCCAGGTCAGGGTGTCGACATCCCAGTCCCAGCTGGTGGCCAGGCCTTCGCGCATGACGCCCTTGTTGTCGTACTCGACCAGCGTATCCACGCAGTTTGCGCCTACGACCATCTCAAGGTCAGTGCCGGTGGTCAGGTAGTTCAGGGTAGCGGGCTGGCTGTCGTACAGGATGGTGTAGCTGGAGCCGGAACCGGAAGAGGCTGCGCCGGAAGCGCTGCCGGAGGAAGAGCCGCCGCAGCCAGTCAGCAGGCCGGCTGCGCAGGCACCGGCGGCTGCCAGGCCGCTGGCCTTCAGGAACTGACGGCGGGAGATGGAAGTGTTCATCATAAATTCCCTCTTTTCTTGTTTTTGCTGTACAAAGGACAGCATCGCGTTGTGCGGTGTCCGCTGTTTCCCGGCAACGGACAAATGGACCGTTTTTTATGAAAAAAGAGCAACGGAAATCCATCCGTTACTCCTTTGTAACAGTCCCGGCCACCAAACAGTGTGGTCATGACTGAGTATAGCATTGATTTGCGGCCGCGTCAATCCTTTTCGGGTGCAGATGCTGTTTCTGCAACAGAAACAGCTGTTGCCGCCGCAGCGGCAGGCGCGGCAGAGACGGGAACCGCTGCCGTTTCGGCTGCGGCGGCACCGGAAGCATTTGCGGCATTTTCAGCGGCCAGCTCTGCGGCAGCGGCCTTTGCAGCTTCCTCCGCTGCCTTGCGGGCCTCGCGCTCGGCAATCCGCTCCTTGGCGCGGGCTGCGGCCTCCTCCTGACGCTGCTTGGTGCGGCGCTTGATGCGGCAGACCGAGCAGATGCCCTCGGAGCTGTTCGGCGCGATGGGCTTGCCGCAGTCAGCACAGAGGGTCTTGCTGCATTTGTAGACGCTCACCGGGCCGAGGGTGGTGAGCTGGCGCAGCTTCATGCCGTCGATGCCGCTGTTGGAGCAGGCCGCGACGCAGACGCCGCACTCACTGCACTTCCAGGGCGTGATGACCACGCGGGTCTGGCCGTCGGGCATATCCTCGAGCTTGAGTGCGCCGGAGCGGCAGGCTTTCTCGCACTTGCCGCAGCCGAAGCACTTCTGGGTGAAGTTCGGCAGATACCAGCCGTAGCGCAGCGGCGTCTCGGAAGCAGCCTTGAGCTGCTTTGTCCGCTGGTGGAGCATGAGGCGGAAGTCGGCGGCGCTGTCCTCCTCGCTGCGCAGGCCGGGCAGCATCTGCAGCAGCTTTTTGGTGCCGCTCTTGGAGCCGTGGCTCACCTGTTCCAGCATCTCGCGGCGGGTCAACTCCTGCACATGGTAGGGGTACTCCTTTTCCTCATACGCCAGCGAGAACCGCGCTTCGAACATCGGCTGACCGAAAAAGTCCACAAGGCGGGTCAGCTCCTTGCGCAGCTGCTCGGCGCACAGGTCGTTCTCGCACTGCCCGCAGGGGGTCAGGTCCAGCACGATCTTTTTGTTCAGTGCCAGATACGCCAGCGCCTCCCACGAGAGGGCGCAGATGCAGCTGCGCACCACGGTGTTCTTGCGGGTGGACTTCTCACAGCCGATCCAGATGGTATCGTTGTCGGTGTCGGCAGCGGCGGTATCCCGCTGCACCTGCTCGGGCGAAGGCGCAATGCAGCCGCTGCGGCAGGCGGAAACGCACAGTCCGCAGTCGGTGCAGGGGTCCCAGTCCTTGACGAGGGTTCGGGCGGGTAAAGATCTCCTCGCCGTAGGGGCAGATGTCCTTGCAGGTCGTGCAGGGCTTGCGGTGAGGGTGCAAATTCCAGCACTGGCGGCGGTTGATCTCGGGATGGCTGGTCTTCATCAGGGCATCCATTGCAGTTCTGGTAAAAAAGCCCATGGTCTTACTCCTTTTCCACAACAGAGGTAAGGGCGGCGTGGTCGAGCAGGAAACGCTGCACCTTCTGGTTGGTCACGGCGGCGGCGATGGCGTCCCGGCTGAGCACCTTGCGGATCTCTTCTTCCGGGGTGTCGTGCAGCTTGGAAAGGCGGGCGATCTCGGCGTCCACCTCCTGCTGGGTCACGGTGATCTTTTCGGCTTCGGCGATGGCGCGCACCGCCAGCATGGCCCGCAGCTGGCGCTCGGCTTCCTTGCGGTAGCCCTCCCGCACCTGCTCCGGGGTCAGCCCGGCGCTCTTGCAGTAGAGCTCCATGGTCATTTTGCTCTTGCGCAGCCGCTGGCGCAGCTGGTTCATCTGGTATTCGGCGTTCTGCGCCAGCAGCTCTGCAGGCAGCTCCACGGTCAGGTTCGCCCCCGCCATATCCAGCAGCGCCGCCCCGGCAATGCGGTCGGCGTTGGCCTCGTGGGAAAGGCGTTTTTTCTCCCGCAGGCTCTCCCGCAGGGCTTCCAAGTCCGCATAGCCCAGCGATTTTGCAAGGGCATCGTCCACCGGGGGCACCTGCCTGCGCTCTACCGTGTGCAGGCAGATCTCAAACTGCGCGGTCCTGCCGGAAAGCTCCGGCACCCGGAACTCGGCAGGGTAGGTGAAATCGAACCGGAAAGTCTCGCCCGCGCAGTGGCCGTACACGGCATCCTCGGCGGCGGGCATCAGCTGCCCGGTGCCCAGCACCACGGTCACTTTTTCCATCCGGCTGTCCGGGATGGGCGCACCGTCCAGAAAGCCCTCAAAATCCAGCGTGACCCGCATCCCCCGGGCAGCGGGGGCGCTGGTGGCGCAGAAAGGCGCATGACGGCGGGCAAGGCTTTTCAATTCAGAAGCAACGGCGGCTTCGGTCACCGGGCGCACCCGGCGGGTGACCGGCAGGCCCCTTGTACTGCCCCAGCGTGACCGGCGGCAGAGCATTTGCGGTTTGTTCCATGGCAGGGAACCTCCATTTCCAGTAAGCGCTTACAGCCCGCGGGCAGCAAGCCAGTTTTCGGCGACCTGAGAGAACATCTCAGGGTATTTGGCATCTTCTTTGGTAAAGGCACTGAGGTAATACTCCACCTCGGCGCGGCTGGGGGCTACCGTGCGCCGCCAGATGGTAAAGGTGGTGCCGTTGCCCATATCAAAGGTGGCTTCCTGTGTAAAGTACTCGTCCCGCACCGCAAGGAACCTCTCGTTCAGCTTGTGGGACATCTCGCCGTTGCCCACAAAGGTCTGGGGGAAGGGGTCGGCGGTGAGGACATATTTGGCCTCGAAGAACTGCATGGGGAAGTTGTGGGTGCCCGGCACCGAGAAGCCGAAGGCCAGCTTATCGTTGATGGGGGTTGCGGGCAGCTGGCAGTTCTTGAAGTGATCCGGGCAGTACAGCATATCGTGGGGGATCATGTAGCTGATCTCGCCCTCGGCGCAGTGGGTGTCGATCCAGTTGGCAATGGCCTTGATCTGCGGCAGATCCTTGCGGTCATAGATCAGCTTGTCCAGCCGGACGAACTCCTCGGTGACTGCCAGCGGGAAGTGATCCACCAGAAAGCCCGGCAGGGCAACGGTGGTCAGGGGAGAGCAGCGCACCGAGGTGGCAAACACGAGGGTGAACACCCAGAACACGACCTTTGCCGTCCGGAAGCGGCTGATGCCCTCGGCCAGCGCCGCTGCGCCCAGCAAAAACAGGAGAAACCACCCCGGGAGGAACAGCAGCATCTGGTGGGAGCCGGTGTTCTGGATGCGGGTGAACAGCAGCATGCTCAGCAGGATCTCCAGCCCGGCAAGGCAGGGCAGGGCTGGCATTTTGCGCTTTTTCAGGCAGAACCACAGCCCCATGCCCACGAGCACAAGGTTCATCAGACCCATGCGCCAGAACTGCAGGCTGATCTCGGCCACAAAGCCGCCGCCGTTATAGTAGGAATAGCGCTCGGCGTAGCTGTAAGCGAGGATGCGGCTGACCATCGGCCACAGCAGAATGAGCATGGCCACCATGCTCATCAGGCCGAACAGCACGAGGTTGCGCACCTGCAAAAGCGCCTGCTTTTTCTGCCCGGCGCGGGCGGTGCGCGCGCTGCTTACCAGCACCAGCACCGCGTAGGCAAAGTAGTAGCCCACCACAAAATATAAGTACCACCGGCGGGAAAGGATGATGGCTGCTGTGGCGGCAAACAGCAGGCAAAAGCGCACCGGCTCCAGCTTTTCAAACCGGAAGTCCAGCGTGAGCAGCAGGATGCTGAAGCCGAAGATGAGGCCGAACCAGTCCGGCTGGCTGAGCATGGCGCTCATGCGCAGCCACGGGTAGGTGACCATCCATGTCATGCCGATGAGGAAGTACCAGAAGCGGTTTTTCACCCGCAGCATCTGCCCCACCTTGATGGTAAGCCCTGCCAGCAGCACCAGCAGCATGGGCAGGACGCTGAACACCTGACAGAAGGCAAAGCTGTCGCCGGTGCGGTCGCTCAGGCAGAAGGGAAACTCCAGAAACAGGGTGATAAAGTTGGTGTAGTCCTCGGCAAAGGAGCCGAAGATGAACTGGAAGCCCGCCGCCGGGCTTTGCAGAAAGGCAGCTTCGGCCCAGTACTGCTTGTTGATATAGTTGACATAGTCCCAGATATACACAAAGCTGCGGCGGCCAAGCGCCCAGAAAAAGTAGACCAGCGCCGCCGCCCACAGGCCGACGAGCACCGCCTTGTGGAAGAGGTCAAATTTGATTCCCGCCACCCGCAGCACCAGCAGCACACAGGCAAACAGGGCAAGGTTGCACCACAGGCTCACCAGCGGAAAAAAGAACTTGCTGCCGGGCGCAGCCAGCGCAAAAACGGCCAGCAGCACCGCTGCTGCCGCCAGCACCAGCACGATTTTCGCCGCAGCGGAAACGCGGGGCTTCGTAATGGGTTCGGACATGGAAAAAGACCCTCCTTGCAAAGTTTCACACCTTACAGTATAACAACTCCCCGGGGCACTGTCCAGCACCCCGGCGGCGAAAAATGCAGAATGTCCCGCCGCTTTCAAAGCAGACGGGACATTTTTGCGTAAATATTACTTATCGGAAACTTCCGCAGCGGCCTTTGCAGCCTTTGCCGCCTTGCGCTTTTGCGCCAGCGCCCTGTTGGCGCTCAGGCGGGCGGCGTCCGGGTTGGGGGCTTCCGGGGCAAGCCGCAGCAGATAGCTGCCCATGGCGGGCAGGTCCAGCGTCAGGGTGTAGTCCCTGCCGAACACACCGCCGTCGGTGGTGTGGAAGCTCTGCTTGCGGTGCGCCTTGTGCACGCCGCCCCATGCACCGGCCTCGGTGTCCAGCACCAGCTCTGCGCTGCAGGGGAACTTGAGGTACAGGGGGAACTTTTTGTGGGCGTGGTCCTGGGTGTTCATCACGCAGAGCAGGTTCTGCCCGCGCCCCTTGCGCAGCCATGCGTACACGCCCTCGGCGCAGCTTTCGCTTGCCACCCACTCAAAGCAGTCCGGGTTGTACTCACCGTCATACAGGGCAGGCTCGGAGGCATAGGTGCGGCTCAGAGCGGCAAAGTACTTCTGGAACGCATCGTGGAAGGGGTATTCCAGCAGATTCCAGTCCAGCTCCCGCTTTTCGTCCCACTCCCGGAAATGTGCCAGCTCGTTGCCCATAAAGTTCAGCTTTTTGCCGGGATGGGTGTACATATAAAAATACAGGGTGCGCAGCTGGGCGCATTTTTCCGCGTAGCTGCCCCACAGCTTGTCAATGATGGTCTTTTTGCCGTGCACTACCTCATCGTGGCTCAGCGCCAGCAGGTACAGCTCGTTGTAAAAGTAGTGCATACTGAACAGCAGCTTGCCGTAGCAGCCCGGGCGCTCGCCGAAGGGGGTGGCAAAGTAGTCCAGCGTGTCGTGCATCCAGCCCATGTCCCACTTGCTAGTCAAGCCCACGCCCTCGTAAGCGGGTGGGCAGCGGTCACCGTTGAGGAAGTTGGTGGAGTCCTCCGCCATGTAGATGCCGGTGGGCCAGCGCTCGTTCAGCCCGTGGTTCACGGCTGCGCAAAAAGTTCACCGCGCCCTGATTCACGCCCCGGTTGGGGTCGCCCTGCCAGTACAGCGCCCGGGAGATGGCGTCCATGCGGATGCCGTCGCAGTGGTACACGTCCATCCACAGCCCGGCGGCGCTGCTCAAAAAGCTGCACACCTCCCGGCGGTAGTAGTTGAAGTTGCAGGTGCCCCACTCGCTCTGTCCCACGTCGCTGTCGTACTCGTACAGGTAGGTGCCGTCAAACTTTGCCAGTGCGTCGGCGTTGGCGGCAAAGTGCACCGGCACAAAGTCCATGATGACGCCGATGCCCATGCGGTGGCAGGCGTTGACAAAGCCCGCAAACTGGGCGGGGGTGCCGTAGCGGCTGGTCACCGAGAAGTAGCCGGTGGTCTGGTAGCCCCAGCTGCCGTCAAAGGGGTGCTCGGCCAGCGGCAGCAGCTCCACATGGGTAAAGTGGTGCTCCAGCAGCCACGGGATCAGCTCCCGCGCCAGCTCCTCGTAGTTGTACCACCCGTCCGAGCCGTCCGGCCGGGTGGCGCCGGGCTTGTGCTTCCAGCTGCCGGCGTGCAGCTCGTAGATGTTCAGCGGGCGGTTGCGGCATTTGTCCCGCCGCTCCATCCACGCGGTGTCGTCAAAGGTGAAATCCAGCTTTGTCAGCTTGCTGGCGGTGCCGGGGCGCAGCTCGGTGGCAAAGGCGTAGGGGTCGCTGCGCATCACGGTGCTGCCGTCCGCGCCATGCACGCGGTATTTGTACAGATCTCCTTCCGCAAGGCCGGGGATAAAGGCGCTCCACACGCCGGTATCGGCTTTTTCCATGGGTACGCCGCGCTCCCAGCCGTCAAAGCCGCCGCACACCTCCACGGCGGTGGCACCGGGTGCCCACACGGCAAAACGCCAGCCCTCGGCGCCGTTTGGGTCGGTGCAGGGGTGCGCACCCAGAATGCGGTAGGCATCGAAGCAGTCGCCATTAAAAAACGCGCGGGGGATCACAGGGTAATTCATGCAAAGATCTCCTTACTTCTCTATGTTGACCGGCGGTGTGCGCCGGTTGATACAAGGCTGTTTGGGCAAACTATCCAAGAAAAACGCCTTTTTACCGGCACAGTAGCCGATAATCTTAGCGAATCTTGACAAAAATCGGCAAAAATACACATATTTGCCAGAGGGTGTGGTATACTGTTGCTACCGCCTTGCAGGCGGTGCAACTTTTTATAGCAATAGAATGGGAGCGAATGATCATGGCTTGGTATGACGAAGCAGTATTTTATCACATTTATCCGCTGGGGCTGTGCGGCTGTGCGCACGAAAACGACGGCCAGCCCACCCCGGGCGCTTTTGCAAAGCTGGAAGCATGGGCAGCCCACGCGGCAAAGCTGGGCTGTACAGCCATCTACATCGGCCCGCTGTTCGAGAGCGGCTCCCACGGCTACGATACCATCGACTACCGTCTGGTGGACCGCCGCCTTGGCACCAACGAGGAGTTCAAGGCTTTTGTGGCGGCCTGCCACGCCCGCGGACAGCGGGTCATCGTGGACGGCGTGTTCAACCATGTGGGCCGCGATTTCTTCGCGTTCCAGGACCTGAAAGCAAACCGTGAGAACGCCCGGTATAAGGACTGGTTCTGCGATGTGAACTTCTGGGGCAACAACGAGTATAACGATGGCTTTTCCTACGGCAACTGGGGCGGCTACAACCTGCTGGTCAAGCTGAACCAGCGCAACCCGGAGGTGCAGCAGTACCATTATGATACCGTCCGCTTCTGGGTGGAGCAGTTCGACATCGACGGCATCCGTCTGGACGCAGCGGATGTGCTGGATTTCGACTTTATGCGCGGGCTGCGCCGTCTGGCAAACGAGGTAAAGCCGGAGTTCTGGCTGATGGGCGAGGTCATCCACGGCGATTACAGCCGCTGGGCAAACCCGGAAATGCTGCACTCGGTCACCAACTACGAGCTGCACAAGGGCCTGTGGAGCGGCCACAACGACCACAACTATTTTGAAATTGCCCACACCATGCGCCGGCTGCAGGGGCTGTGCCACGACACCCGGCTGTATCTCTTCTCGGATAACCACGACGTGGAGCGCCTGCCCAACAAGCTGCGCAACCGGGAGCACATCCGGCATATTGCCATTCTGGTGTACAGCCTGTGGGGCATCCCGTCCATCTACTACGGCTCAGAGTTCGGTATCGAGGGCAAAAAGGAGTGGGGCAGCGACTGGCCGCTGCGTCCCTGTCTGGCGCTCAGTGACTACGCTGATGCAGAACGTACAAATCCTGTTACCAGTGTATACAAAGCGCTGGGGAAATGCAAGGCTGAATTGCCGGAAATGACCTACGGCGAGGTAAAGGAATTGCAGCTCACCACCCAGTGCTACGCCTTTGCCCGGGTGCTGGACGGCAAGGCGGTTGTGGCGGTGCTGAACAACGGCGATACCCCCGCACAGCTGGAGTTCCAGCTGCCGGTGGAAACCGCCAAGGTCACCGACCTGCTGGCGGACACCGTGGGCGCGCAGGAGGTGCTGGTCTCCACCGAGTGGGACCGCATGAAGGTGCAGCTGCCCTCCAATTACGCCACCCTGCTGCGGGTAGAATAAAGCAACGCCTGCGGCGTGACCGGCGCAAAAGCCTTTACCCTTTGGAGATAGGTTTCCCCCTTCCGGGGGAAGCCTTTGTTCAGAAAGCTGAGATTGGAATAACCTTGCACATTTTGCTGCGTTTTGCTACAATAAGGAGAGAAAAGTCGTTTTACGGAAAGGAAGCCTGACCCCCTATGAATGCAGCACAGCGCAGAGAACGCATCCTGACCCGGCTGAACAGCGCCGGTGCCCCTTTAAGCGCCAGCACGCTGGCGGCAGAACTGGGGGTGTCGCGGCAGATCGTGGTAGGGGATGTGGCGCTGCTGCGCGCCGGTGGGGCGCAGATCGATGCCACCCCCGGGGCTACCAGCTGCACCCGGCGGAGAAGGGCTATACCGGCATTCTGGCCTGTGTGCACCGCACGCAGGAGGAGATGCGCCGGGAGCTGTACACCGTGGTGGATCAGGGCGGCACGGTGGTGGATGTGGCGGTGGAAAACAGCCTGTACGGCGAGATCCGTGCCACCCTGAACCTGTGCAACCGGTACGACGTGGACAACTTTATCCGTCAGGCAGCCGATGCACCCGAGAGCCTTTTGAGCCGCATGACCGGCGGTGTGCACCTGCACACCCTGCGCTGCCCGGACAAGGACACCTTTGCCCGCATCCGCACGGCTTTGGAGCAGCAGGGGCTTTTGTACCGCAAGGAGTAACGCCGCTCCGCTTATACCCAGTATAAAAAGGGCTGCGGGGCTTGTCTATCCGCAAAAACGGAAAAATGTTGGAAAATCAACAAAAATGCAAAAGAGGTGGGTTTTCTGGATATCCGCATTGAAAAGACCGAGCGCGCCATCAAGCAGGCCTTTATGGAGCTGCGCCGCGAAAAGCCGGTGGAAAAGATCCGTGTCAAGGAGCTGTGCGACCGCGCCTGCATCAATAAATCCACATTCTACGCCCATTATCAGGATATCTATGCGCTGGCCAACGCCATGGAGGACGAGATGGTGCACGCGGTGGTGGAAAGCCTGCCCCGCCTGACCGCCAGCGATGTGAGCGAGCGCACCGAGTGGCTTGCGCGGGAGATGTTCCGCGCCTTCACCGCGCATCAGGCCGAGATCAGCGTGCTCTTCTCCGGCTCCCGGCAGGGGCTGTTCATCAACCGGGTGGAACAGGCCATGTGCCAGTGCATCGCCCAGACCGACCCCACCTTTGAGACGGACGTAGTGCGCAAGGTGGTGCTTTCCTTCTGCGTGCAGGGGTGCTACTACACCTTTACCACCTACTGCGGCCAGATGGACGAAAAGCGCCTTGTGACGCTGCTTGCCTCCATCGCCCGCGCCGCGCAGCGGATACGGATGTAACGCGGGACGATCAAAAATGGTCGCCGCTTGTGCTTTGGCCATCTTTAGAGGAATAATTATTTTTACTTCGGGATAGCGGAGCGTCTGCGGACGCTCCGCTATCCCATTTTCACAGGGCAGGGACGTAACCGAAAACGGCAGTTGCGCCCCGCCCATAAAAAATACAAAGTCGGGCAGTCTGCGGGCTGTCCGGTTTTTTGTTTTACGGGGGACACACACCTTGACAAAACCACCAAAAAATAAGACGAAAATTCGTCATCTGCACTTTTTTACCAGATTTTTCAAGAAAGAGTTTACACTATGCCGGAAACGGTGGTATTATATAAAATAGTATGGTATGGGGTAAAATGTGCCTGTGTACTCCGGGAGGGTATGGGATGAAGAACAAGATCTCGCGCCGCAGCTTTCTGGCGGCGGCTGCGGTCTCGGCGGCAGCACTGGCAGTGACCGGCTGCGATGCAAAAACGAGCAAAAAAGCAGTGACCGACATCACGGTGTGGAACTACTATAACGGCGACCAGCTGGAAAGCTTCAACCGCCTTGTGAGCACCTTCAACGAGACCATCGGCAAGGCAAAGGGCATCCGAGTGACAGGTTCCAGTCAGGGCACGGTGAACGATCTGGAGGCCAACGTGATGGACGCTGCCGAGGGCAAGGTGGGCTCTGCGGAGATGCCCACCATTTTTGCCGCCTACGCGGATACCGCTTATAAGCTGGACCAGATGGGCATGGTGGTGGACCTGAAGGACTACCTGACCGAGGATGAAAAGGCCGCCTTTGTGCCCGGCTATATCACCGAGGGCGATTTTGACGGCAGCGGCAGCATAAAAATTTTTCCGGTGGCAAAATCCACCGAGCTGATGTTCTTTAACGATACCGACTGGCAGCGGTTCTCAAAGGAAACCTTTGTGCGTTACGGTGCTCTTTCCACCATGGAGGGTGTGACCGCAGTGGCCGAGCAGTACTATAACTGGTCCGGCGGCAAGGCGCTGTTTGGCCGGGACGCGCTGGCAAACTATATGCTTGTGGGCGCAAAGCAGCTGGGCTGCGAAATTTTTGAAGTGCACAACGGCAAAATGACCCTGCACTTCGACCGTGATGTGGTGCGCAAACTGTGGGATAACTACTATGTGCCCTTCGTCAAGGGGTATTTTGCTGCGAATGGCCGCTTCCGCAGCGACGACGTGAAAACCGGTGCACTGCTGGGCTGTGTAGGCTCCTGTGCCAGCGCCACCTTCTTCCCGAAGCAGGTCATGCCCGGGGATAACCAGGTCCACGATATTGAGATGAAGGTGCTGCCTGCGCCCCGGTTTGCCGGGAGCGAAAAGGTGGCGGTGCAGCAGGGTGCCGGCATGGTGGTCACCACCGGCACCGAGGCCGAGATCAACGGCGCAGTCACCTTTTTAAAGTGGTTCACCGAGCCGCAGAATAACATCGCTTTCGCGGTGGAGTCGGGCTATCTGCCGGTGACCACCGCCGCCAACGACATGGACGCCATCCGCGCAAGCGGGCTGGAGCTGACCGACAATATGGAGCAGACCCTTTCCGGCGCGGTAAAAAACGGTGCGCGAAAACGAGCTGTACACCCCTACGGCCTTTGCAGGCGGCAATGCAGTCCGCAAGATACTGGAATACAGCATGGGCGATCAGGCCAGTGCCGACCGGGACACGGTGCTGGAACGCATCGCCGCAGGCCAGAGCGCGGAGCAGCCACGGCAGAGTTTTGACCGACGACTATTTTGAGGCATGGTATCAGGCCACCCTTGCGCAGTTACAGCAGTACGAGGGCTGACCGCCCGCAAAAAAAGACGGAAAGGAGGCAGGGCGATGTTTGACGCATGGAAAACAGCGCCAGCGGCAGCGCTTGGAAAACAGACCGGAAAGAACCGTGTCTACAATATTTTTGCCACCATGATGCTGGTGCTGGCGGTGGAGCTGCTGATGGCGGTCGCAGCATCCTGCCATCAACGTGACCGAGCAGC
>ENA-OQHF01001066-OQHF01001066.1-human-gut-metagenome-genome-assembly--contig:-NODE-1066-length-15584-cov-2.697095_pt1 | contig 15584 bp, 14 predicted proteins | sample MGYA00242559_ERZ504709 | MGnify/ENA primary metagenome ERZ504709 (study PRJEB26092, sample SAMD00036203) | human gut metagenome | host: Homo sapiens | study: EMG produced TPA metagenomics assembly of... | reverse complement strand
ACTTCTGCCGGAGTTGTGACATCGTTTGATAAAACTTATTTACTTGCGACATCAGCTGTCTGCGTGACAGGACTTTGGGTCGTGGATACAGGAAGCTACTGGTCGGCGTTGGTCAGGCAGTGATCTACTTCTGATTCAGACCGGTGGATTGGAGTCATCACTGTGGTTGCATCTTTTTCAATGGTATCGGGGAGGAAAATCTCGTTAATGCAGCGGAGCACGATGCAGGATGCAATTTCAGCACCGAAGGTAGGTGGAATTGTCCGGCTTACGAAATTTATTCTACAGGGAACATTTCTGATCGAATTGATCGGTGCCATTCTCATGCTTCCTGTATTTTGCAGGGATTATGGATGGAAGGGAATCTGGATGTCGGTCTTCCACTCCGTATCTGCTTTTTGCAATGCGGGGTTTGATATACTTGGAACGGCAGGGCAGACATTTCCATCTCTGACAGGATATATTGCCAATCCGCTGATTAATCTTGTGATTATGCTTTTGATCGTGATCGGTGGCATCGGATTTCTGACCTGGGATGATTTTTTGCACAAACAAATGGAACTTGCAACGTTACCGTCTGCAGAGTAAGATTATCCTCGTTACCACCGCTGTTTTGATTTTACTGCCGGCTATATTTTTCTTTCTAAGTGATTTCGCCGGATTTTCTATGGGAAAAAGAATACTGGCTTCTTTTTTTCAGTCGGTAACTCTTCGGACGGCAGGCTTTAATACGGCAGATCTTGGTGCAATGAACGATTCTTCCAAAGCGATCATGACTTTGATGATGCTGATCGGTGGATCTCCGGGATCAACGGCAGGAGGTATGAAGACAACAACGATCGCAGTGCTGATACTGAATGCGTTTGCAACATTCGGAAGAGAGCCGGAAACAGAGGTTTTTGGAAGAAGATTTGATAACACAGTAGTGAAAAATGCAGCAACGATCGCTATTTTGTATTTCTTTTTGTTTTTCACAGGTGGAATTGCAATCAGTCAGATAGAACATGTTGCATTATCGGATTGCCTTTTTGAAACAGCATCGGCAGTGGGCACGGCAGGACTTACATTAGGGATCACAACGGAGCTTGGACTGGTATCACATCTGATATTGGTTGTTTTGATGTATCTTGGAAGAGTTGGCGGACTGACACTTATATATGCTGCAATTTCAGTAAAAATACAGAGCGGGGCAAAAAGACCGCTTGATAAAATAACTGTTGGATAAAGGAGAAAATTATAATGAAAAATATTTTGCTTATCGGACTCGGAAGATTTGGAAAGCATGTTGCATACCAGTTGAATGAGCTTGGACATGAAGTAATGGCTGTGGATGAGAATGAAAATCTTGTCAATGAAATTCTTCCGTATGTTACAGACGCACAGATCGGTGACAGTACCAATGAGAATTTTCTGGAGTCGCTTGGAATCAAAAATTATGATATTTGTTTTGTGACGATCGGAGGCAATTTCCAGAATTCCCTGGAGACAACTTCTCTTTTGAAAGAACTTGGCGCTAAAATGGTCATATCGCGTGCAGAGCGGGATGTACAGGCAAAGTTCCTGCTTCGCAACGGAGCAGACGAGGTCATTTATCCGGAAAAACAGATCGCCAACTGGGCAGCGATCCGCTATACGGCAGATCATATCCATGATTATATCGAAGTGGATGATTCACATGCTATTTTTGAGGTGGAGGTGCCGGGAGACTGGATCGGAAAAACGATCGGTGAACTGGATATCCGTAAAAAGTACAGCATCAGTATTCTGGCGATCAAAACAGACGGAAAGATGAATATGGCGATTGGCCCGGATATGGAACTAAGCAGTGAAGATACCCTTTTGGTTCTCGGTACATACAGGGATATGCAGAAGTGTTTTCGGATATAATGGATAAAAATAAACAGGGTATAAAATAATTATTAAAAATTGCACAAAATTTGCATTTTATAAAATAATCGAGTAAAATAGGAATGTTCGGGCAGAAAGTGTGATCCGGGCAGACAAAGATAATACAATGTAACCATGATAATCTGCATTTTGCATATTATCAAGACATAAAAAGGAGTGGATTTATTATGACAAAAATTGATATTATTTCCGGTTTCTTAGGAGCAGGAAAAACCACATTTATTAAAAAGATGATCGATGAGGTATTTAAGGGCGAGAAGATCGTTCTGATCGAGAATGAGTTCGGTGAAGTCGGAATCGACGGCGGTTTCTTAAAAGATGCAGGAATCCAGATCACCGAGATGAATTCCGGCTGTATCTGCTGCTCATTAGTAGGTGATTTCGGAAAGAATCTTCACGAAGTGATTGATAAATATCATCCGGACCGCATTCTGATCGAGCCATCCGGTGTCGGTAAGTTATCCGATGTTATGAAGTCTGTGATTGATATCGAGAAAGAGGAAGACGTTAAATTAAACGGACTCGTAACTGTCGTAAATGCTTTAAAAGCAAGCAAACAGATGAAAGCATTCGGTGAATTTTTTAATAATCAGATTGAATATGCTACAGTTGTTGTACTAGAGCAGAAGCCAGAATGCAACACCTGAGCAGTTAGAACTTTGTGTAAAACAGATCCAGACATTGAATCCAAAGGCTGCAATCATCACAACAGCATGGGATGCGATCAAAGGCGAGCAGATCTTAAAAGTGATCGAGGGAGCAGATTCTCTTGAGATGAAACTGATGGCTGAGCAGCATGCCAAAGAAGAGGCAGAGGAGCATGAGCATGAACATCACCATCATGACCACGATCATGAAGACCACGATCATGAGCATGATCACGAACATCATCATGAACATGACGAGAACTGCACCTGCGGATGCCACGATCACGAAGAACATGAGCATCATCACGATCATGAAGACCATGACCACGACCATGAGCACCATCATGAACATGACGAGAACTGCACCTGCGGATGCCATGACCATGAGCATCATCATCACCATCATGCAGATGAAGTGTTTACAAGCTGGGGCAAAGAGACGCCTCACAAATTCACGAAGGAAAAGATCGAGGATGTATTAAAGACTCTCTGCGAGACAGATGATTACGGAACAATCCTCCGTGCCAAGGGAATGGTAGAAGATGAGAATGGCACATGGATTTATTTTGACATGGTTCCAGGTGAATATGAGCTTCGTGACGGCGAGCCTGACTATACAGGAAGACTTTGTGTGATCGGCTGCAACATTGACGAACACAGATTAGAAGAGTTATTCGGAATTTAATAAGGGAGAATATATATGAACGAAATACCAGTATATTTATTTACCGGTTTTATGGACAGTGGAAAGACCTCCCTCATCAAAGACACCTTATTTGAGCAGGGTTTTGCAAAAGAGGGAAAAAGCCTTGTCATCTGCTGTGAAGACGGCGATGCAGAGTTTACGGATGAAGAACTTGAAAAAAATAATGTAAAACTTGTCATGGTAGACAGTGAGGCAGATTTTACAGAGGACTTTTTGAAAAAAGTAAATACCGAGTACCAGCCGGAGCAGGTATTCTTAGAGTACAACGGAACCTGGCAGATGGGAACACTCATGGATATGGAACTTCCAAAGTACTGGATGATCGTACAGCAGCTTGCCACGGTAGATGCAACGACTTTCGATATGTATCTTGCAAATATGCGTACAATGATCATGGAACAGCTTTTTTCCGCAGATGTCGTGATCTTCAATCGCTGTGATGACAGTACAGACAAAGGAAAATACCGCAGAAATGTCAAGGCATTAAACCGGAAAGCACAGCTTGTCTATGAGCGTGCGGACGGAACACTTGACGAGAGACCGGAGGAGTTACCGTTTGACATTACTGCGGATGAGATTGAAATTTCCGATGCAGATTATGCAATCTGGTATATGGATTGTCAGGACAATCCGAAAAAGTATGAGGGTAAGAAAGTTTCTTTCTTAGCACTTGTATACAATCCGGACAAACTGAAAAAAAGGAATTATGGTTCCGGGACGTTTTGCAATGACCTGCTGTGTGGAGGATGTTACCTTCATCGGCTTCAAAACGAAATACGACAGGGAGGATGAAATTCCGCACAAATCCTGGATTAATATCACAGCAGAAGTACACGTAGAATTCGCAAAAGAGTACAAGGGAAAAGGTCCTGTATTGTATCCAATTTCCATAACTCCAGCCGAGAAGCCGGAAGATGAACTCGTATACTTCTCATAAAAATAAAAAAAGGTGTTGACAAAGATACGTTAATGTATTAAAGTAACACCATAAAGAAAAACCGTTGAGAAAGAGTAGTAAGTAATCTGTTGATATTACAGAGAGCTGCAGGTGGTGGGATTGCAGTATGGATCATTTTACTGAATGGACTTTCGAGGGTGACCTGAACAACATACATAAAGCATACAGAGCCATGTATCAGCAGTAGGAGTCACCGGGAACCGAACCCGTTATCAATCAGGCGTGTATGATAGTACATGAGAGAGTGGACCGGATGGTCAAGATGAGTGGTACCGCGATAATAAGATTTTATTACCGTCTCAAGCAACAGCTTGAGACGGTTTTTGTTTACTTGCAAACAAAACCGCAATACATGATTCTTATAACTTTCAAAACGGATTTCTTTCAAAAAAACATTCTTAAAATTTGGAGGAAAAAATGATGAAGAGAAAAATGATGGCAGCAGTATTGACAATGGCAATGGCAGCAGCAATGATCGGTGGATGCGGAAACAGCACAGACACATCCAATGCAGGAAACAGCACGAACACAACAGAGAGCAGTGCAGACGCAGCCGATACCGCAAAGGACACTGCACAGAATACTGCAGACAAAACCGTGTACAAAGTTGGAATCGTACAGTATGTAGATGATGCATCCTTAAACCAGATTGAGAAAGCAATTGAAGCAGAGCTGGATGCAAAAGGAGCAGAACTTGGTGTGACATTTGATTATGCAGATTACACCTATAATGGTCAGGCAGATTCCTCTACCTTAAATCAGATCGCAGCAGATCTTGTGGCAGAGGGCGTCGATGTGATCATTCCGATCGCAACGCCGGCAGCAATGATCATGCAGAACGCAACGGAAGATAATCAGATCCCGGTTGTATTTTCCGCAGTATCAGATCCGGTCGGAGCAGGACTTGTAGCAAGTGCAGATGCTCCGGGTGCCAATATTACAGGAACATCCGATGCAATTGATGTGGCACAGATCATGGATTTCATTTTGGCAGCGGATCCGGATGCAGCAAAAATCGGATTGCTGTATGATAAGAGCCAGGATTCTTCCACAAGTGCTATTCAGGCGGCAAAAGATTACTGCGATGAACATGGGATTTCCTATGTAGAAAAAACAGGTACAACAACCGGTGAGATCCAGGCAGCAGCAGATTCCCTGGTAGCAGAAAAAGTAGACGCTATTTTTACACCACAGGACAACACTGTTATGACAGCAGAACTTGCGATTTTTGAAAAATTTGCAGACGCAGGTATCCCTCACTACACAAGTGCAGATTCCTTTGCTTTAAACGGAGCATTCTTAGGATACGGCGTCAACTATGAGACACTCGGAACAAAGACAGCAGACATGGTTGCAGACATTCTTGCAAACGGAGCAGATCCGGCCACAACACCGGTAGAAACATTAGACAGCGGTATCGTAACCGTAAATACAGAGATTGCAGAAAAAGTCGGAATCGATTATTCTATCTTTAAAGATATGTGTTCCGAATTGATCGAGACAGTAACAGCAGAGGAGTTTAATTAAGGTATGGGTTCCATTATTACATTATCAATTGTACAGAGTGCATTAGAACTTGGTTTTATCTATGCACTGGTCGCACTGGCATTATTTATATCCTTCAGTATTTTAAACATTGCGGATCTTTCGACCGATGGATGTTTTACATTGGGATGTGCCGTCTGTGCATCGGTGACGCTTGCAGGTCATCCGATATTGGGATTATTTGCAGCGATGGCAGCAGGTGTCTGCTCCGGTTTTGTGACCGCTTTCTTACAGACAAAAATGGGGATTCAGTCCATTTTGGCGGGAATCATCGTAAATACCGGATTGTATACAATTAATATTGCAGTAATGGGATTCGCTTCCAACATGAACTTATTCAACTGTGAATCCGTTTTTACCTGGGCAAAAACAGCGATCGGTGGAACATGGTATAAACTGATCGTGGCTGCACTGATCGTTATCATTGTAGGAGTGCTGATCTCTTTCTTTTTAAATACAAGGCTTGGACTTTCCATCCGCGCAACCGGAGATAATCCGGATATGGTAAGAGCCTCCAGCATTAATACAAGTGCCATGATCACGATCGGACTTTGTGTTGCAAATGCCCTGACCGGTCTTTCCGGCGGTCTGCTTGCACAGTATCAGAAATCCTGTGATATCAATCTTGGAACCGGAATGGTAACGATCGCACTCGCCAGCCTGATCATTGGGGAATCTATCATTGGAAAAGGCGGTATGTTACAGCGTGTGACCGGCGTTATTTTAGGAAGCTGCCTGTATCGTTTTATCGTGGCAGTTGCCCTGAGATTAAATGTACCGGCAGAGTGTTTAAAACTTGTTTCTGCAATCATTGTAGCCGTGGCGATCGCATTCCCATATCTGAAAAAGCAGATGAATTTTTACCGGCAGAAGCGTGCCGCAAAGGCTCAGAACCAGATATACGTTCAGGAAATTATGAAAAATGACAGTGAAGGAGGAGAAAGATAATGGCAGAGAAGAACGCAATGCTTGTGATGCGCGATGTCAGCAAAACTTTTAATCCGGGAACTGTCAATGAAAAATGTGCATTAAAAAATCTGAATCTCACCTTAAAGCAGGGAGATTTTGCAACGATCGTAGGAAGCAACGGAGCCGGAAAATCAACGCTGTTTAATGCGATAACAGGAGCCTTTTTTGCAGACAAAGGACTGATCATGCTGGATGGTGAGGACATTACCTATCAGAAAGAGCATGTCCGCAGTAAAGTGATCGGTCATTTGTTTCAGGATCCATTGAAGGGAACTGCACCACATATGACGATCGAGGAGAATATGGCGCTTGCCTACCTGCGCACGACTACTTCAAAGAATGCCTATTTCAGCCGGATCAAGGCAGCGGACAAGAAAAAATTCAGAGAGCAGCTCGAACTGCTTGACATGGGGTTAGAAGACCGTATGAAGCAGCCGGTCGGACTTTTGTCCGGTGGACAGCGTCAGGCACTCACACTTTTGATGGCAACGATGGTGACTCCTAAGATTTTGCTGCTGGATGAGCATACCGCAGCTTTAGACCCTGCCACCGCAGAGAAAGTACTGAACCTCACAAAAAAGATAGTGTCAGAGCAGAACATCACCTGCCTTATGGTCACGCACAACATGCATCAGGCGCTTGAACTTGGAAACCGTACCCTCATGATGGATTCGGGAAATATTGTGCTGGATGTTTCCGGGGAAGAACGGGAAAAGATGTCAGTGGATGATCTGTTAGAGCAGTTTGCAGTCCGTGCCGGAAAGGCATTGGATAATGACAGAATTCTGTTTTCCAAAGTGGAGGCATAATAATATTGTATAGATGGAAACAAAAAAGAATGGGTTCCATAAATAATCATTATAGTAAAATACTGTAAAACCGAGGAAAAGCCGTTGAAATCTAACGGCTTTTCCTTTATTATATAAAGTAATGCTAAAAAAATGTATATTTTCATAGGAGACTCGTGATTAAGAAAAACGATTACAGAGATGAAAAAGGCAGTGAGTATATACAAGGAGGAAAAACATGTATCCAATCGTTAGAAGAGAAAAACTGGCAGACAAGATCTATCTTATGGATGTCAAGGCTCCCCGTGTTGCGCAGTATTGCGAACCGGGACAGTTTGTGATTGTAAAAATTGATGAGGAAGGTGAACGTATTCCGCTTACCATCTGTGATTACGACAGGGAAGAGGGAACGATCACGATCGTATTCCAGACCGTAGGAGCTTCCACAGAGCGTATGGTAAGCTTACAGGAAGGGGATGCTTTTGAAGATTTCGTTGGACCTCTGGGATGCCCATCGGATCTGATCCATGAAGATATCGAAGAATTAAAGAAAAAGAAAATTTTATTTGTTGCAGGCGGTGTTGGTACAGCTCCGGTTTATCCTCAGGTAAAATGGCTGCATGAGCACGGCGTTGACTGTGATGTTATCATGGGTTCCCGTAACAAAGATTTACTGATCTTAGAGGATGAGATGAAAAAAGTTGCCACAAACCTTTATGTGACAACGGATGATGGCTCGTACGGTTTCAAGGGAACCGGTACTGCACAGCTGCAGGAACTCTGGGATAATGGTAACCGTTATGACCACTGTGTGGCAATCGGACCAATGATCATGATGAAATTTGTCTGCAAACTGACAAAAGAATTAGGGATCCCAACCGTTGTTTCCATGAATCCGATCATGGTAGACGGAACCGGAATGTGTGGTGCATGTCGTCTGGTTGTCGGCGATGAAGTGAAATTTGCATGTGTAGACGGACCGGAGTTCGACGGACATCTGGTTGATTTTGATCAGGCGATGAGAAGACAGGCTCAGTACAAGACCGAAGAGGGAAGAGCCATGCTGAAATTACAGGAAGGTGCAACACATCACGGTGGATGCGGCAATTGTAACAGTTAAAAATCAGAAATTTTGCAGATCAGAGAGAATGCTGTCTGGTCAGTTACATAGAATCAGGAGGAAAAAATGGACGTATTAACTAGAGTTCCGGTTCGTGAGCAGGAGCCAGCCGTTCGTGCAGCGAACTTTGAAGAAGTATGTTTGGGATATAATGAAGAAGAAGCAATGGCAGAAGCTGCCCGCTGCTTAAACTGTAAAAATGCACAGTGCATGAAGGGATGTCCGGTATCCATCAATATTCCGGGATTTATCGCAGAAGTCAAAGAAGGTAATTTTGAGGCTGCTTACCATGTGATCAGCGAGTCTTCCGCACTTCCGGCAGTCTGTGGCCGTGTATGTCCACAGGAGACACAGTGCGAGGGAAAATGTATCCGTGGAATCAAAGGAGAGCCTGTAGCGATCGGTAAATTAGAGCGTTTTGTTGCGGACTGGGCAAGAGAACATGGCATTAAACCGAAAAAGGCAGAAAAGTTAAATGGACATAAAGTAGCAGTGATCGGCTCAGGTCCGGCAGGTCTTACCTGTGCAGGAGATCTTGCAAAGCTTGGTTATGATGTGACGATTTTCGAAGCATTGCATCAGGCAGGCGGTGTTTTGGTTTACGGTATCCCTGAATTCCGTCTTCCAAAGCAGAAGGTTGTTGCCGCTGAAGTGGAAAACGTGAAAGCATTAGGGGTTAAGATCGAGACAAACGTTGTCATCGGTAAATCCGTAACAATCGATGAGTTGATGGACAACGAGGGCTTTGAGGCAGTCTTCATTGGATCCGGTGCAGGACTCCCAAGATTTATGGGTATTCCGGGCGAACAGGCAATGGGTGTATTCTCAGCCAATGAGTATTTAACAAGAAACAACCTTATGAAAGCGTTCTTAGACAATTACGACACACCGATCAAAGCAGGTAAGAAAGTCATCGTAGTCGGTGGCGGTAATGTGGCAATGGACGCTGCCAGAACAGCAAGAAGACTGGGTGCAGAGGTACATATCGTATACCGTCGTGGTGAGGAAGAACTTCCGGCCCGTAAAGAGGAAGTACATCATGCAAAAGAGGAAGGTATCATCTTTGATCTTCTCCAGAATCCAACCGAATTATTGGTGGATGAAAACGGTTGTGTAAAGGGTGCAAAAGTGATCAGAATGGAACTTGGCGAACCGGATGCTTCCGGAAGAAGAAGTCCGGTTGAAATTCCGGGCTCTGAATATGAGATCGAGGCAGATACTGTAATCATGTCACTTGGTACTTCTCCAAATCCTCTGATCTCATCCACTACAAAGGGTCTTGATATCAACCGCAGAAAATGTATTATTGCGGAAGAAGAGACCGGTGCAACTTCCAAAGAAGGTGTTTATGCCGGTGGTGACGCTGTGACAGGTGCAGCAACTGTTATCCTTGCGATGGGTGCCGGTAAAGCAGCAGCTAAGGGTATTCACGAATATCTCAGCAACAAATAAAAACAGACAGGACAGGGCAGGTGCTGAATGGGTCATACATTTGGCACCTGTTTTTTTCTGTAAGTATTCCAAAGAAAACCCAAAGTTTTATTAATATTTTATGAAGAGGGTAGCAAAATTACAGGGTTTATGTATATAATAGAACACGCTACGCAAGAAAGAAATACGAGAGAGGTTACCGATAGATGAAGGAGCAGAATCAGCGCCAGATACAGAATCAGACAGAATTAGACGAAAGAAGAATGAGACAGAAAAAGCTTGTACGGAAAAGAAAAATCGTTTTGAGTGTAATGCTTTTGACATCTTTTTTACTGGGATGTGTCTGTGGAAGATATTTTCCTGAGATCGAACTTGGAAAAACAGAAGAAGTGCTGGCATCAGCGCAGGATAACTCCAATGAAGAGAAAAAAGAAAATCAAATTACAAATGACGTGGGAATAGAGAACGAAAAACTGACAGATAATGCAGAATCATCAGAGATCGAAGAACCGGCAGACAGCGAAGAAACGAATGATCCGTTTGCGGAGATTCCACAGGTTGTGTTATCAAAACCGGTAGATTATTCCTTAAATCAGGCAATCAGACAGTTAGAACAGATGGAAGCGTCAGATGAACGCTACGCACAGATCGTGGAAAATGCAGAGAAATATCCGGAAAAATTACTGATCAATCTGGCAAATAATCCGGAAATGATCGCATTTGTAGCTGATTATAAAGGGAACACAAGGGATTATGATAAAGCAGAACTGACAGAGAAAGAGTTACAGGAAGAATATCCGCTCTTTTTACAGTGGGATAAACGCTGGGGCTGCCTTGCATATGGGGATGACAGCAATGTTGCGATCAGCGGATGCGGTCCGACAACACTGGCGATGGCAGTAGTTGCGCTGACTGGAAACGAGGAGGCAACTCCGGCTGCAATCGCAAAATTTGCCATGCAGGAAGGGTTTTATATGTCCGGCACAGGAACGATGTGGTCGCTTGATGACAGAGGGGGCGGCGAGCTTACGTGTCCGCTCCGAGCAGATCAATATCAGCCAGACTGAGATCAAACAGCACTTAGATCAGGGAGATATCGTGATCTGCTCTGTGCGGCAGGGAGATTTCACTACAGGGGGACATTTTATCCTGCTCTATGACTATAATGATGAAGGATTTTCCATTAACGATCCGTTTTCTTTATACCGCAGTGGCCAGAAATGGAACTATGGAAAAATCAGGAGCCAGATCAAAGCTGTCTGGGCATTAAAAGCAAAATAAGAACAGTTAGCGATTGTTCAAATAGTTTACAAAAAACAGGGCTACTAAAGCATCATAAAGTGAGATGGAGAGATGCAGAATGTGCCAGAATATGAGTGGACTGTCCACTGCTGAAGTGGAATTTCGGAAAAAAGCAGGGTTGTCGAATGAAAGCGTAGATTCTTCCACAAAGACAGTGGCACAGATCATCCGCTCAAATGTTGTAACTTATTATAATCTTATTTTTTTGATCATTACGATCCTTCTGATCGTAGTGGGGTCTTTTCGGGATCTTACTTTTTTACCTATTATTATTGCAAATATGTTGATCGGAATCATCCAGGAGCTGCGTTCCAAAAAGATTCTGGATGATCTTACGATATTAAACACACCGAAAATCACGGTCCGGCGCAACGGAAGTGATCAGGAGGTTTTGGCGGATGAACTGGTGCAGGATGATGTGATAACGCTTTCAGCAGGTGGACAGATTCCGGCGGACGCACTGGTGTTATCCGGCAATATCACAGTCAACGAGGCTTTGATCACAGGGGAGGCCGATGAGATTGTAAAAAAAGAGGGAGATTCCCTTTTTTCGGGAAGTTTTGTGATATCAGGAGAATGCATGGCAAAACTTGAAAAAGTAGGAAAAGATTCTTATATTTCAGGACTGATGTTACAGGCGACGCAGACAAAAGAGGGCGAGCAGTCGGAGATGATCCGGGCGTTGAACCGTCTTGTGCAGACCGTGGGCGTGATCATTTTGCCGATCGGGGCGATCCTGTTTTTACAGCAATACTTTTTTTCCGGGGCGGCGATGAAAGATAGTGTGACAGGCATGGTGGCGGCCATTCTCGGAATGATCCCGGAAGGTCTGTACCTTCTTGCAAGTGTGGCGATGGTGGTGTCGGTGATGAGGCTTGGAAAACAAAAGGTACTGATCCATGACATGAAATGTATCGAGACACTGGCGCGGGTAAATGTGCTGTGCGTGGATAAGACCGGAACCATCACTGTGCCGGAAATGGAAGTGGCACAGTTTATCCTTGCGAAAGAAAAGGAACAGGAAGCAGACCAGCAATCGGAATACAGAAACCAGACAGCCGAGGAGGAGAAAAATAAAGTCGCAAGACTGCTTTCAGACTGTGTGCGTGCCCTGCCGTGCGACAATGCAACGATGGAGGCATTGCAGCAGTATTTTACGGAGCCGATGGAAAACAGTGCAGAAAAAATCGTCCCGTTTTCGTCTGCCACAAAATACAGCGGAGTGGTTCTGGCAGGAAAAGCTTATGTGGTCGGCGCACCGGAATTTGTGCTGCGGCAGGATTATACGGCTGTTCAGGGAACGATCGAAGTATTTCTGGAAAAGGGATATCGTGTGCTTGTATTTGCAGAGTATGAGGGGAATCTGGATGGAAAAGAACTGACAGAAAATGCAACTCCCATTGCATTTATCCTGCTCAACAATGCAATTCGTGAGGGGGCAATGGATACATTCCGTTACTTTTCCAAGCGGGGAGTGGAAGTGAAAGTGATCTCCGGGGACAATCCGGTCACGGTATCGGAGATTGCAAAGAAAGCGGGAATCCGCCATGCGGAAAAACAGGTGGACGCAGCAACGTTGAAAACAGCGGAGGCAGTGCGGAAGGCAGCAAAAAAATACACGGTGTTCGGCAGGGTGACACCGGAGCAGAAACGTTTTCTGGTGCAGGCATTAAAAGAGCAGGGAAAGACCGTGGCAATGACCGGAGACGGCGTGAACGATATTCTTGCGTTAAAAGATGCAGACTGCAGCATTGCGATGGCATCAGGCAGTGAGGCGGCTTCGCATGTGGCACAGCTTGTGCTGCTCGATAACGATTTCAATAAAATGCCGGCGGTTGTCATGGAAGGGCGGCGGGTGGTGAACAACATCGGGCGCACTGCCAGCCTTTATCTGGTCAAGAACATTTTCTCCATGCTCTTAGCCGTATTTTCCATGCTGTTTCTGATTGATTATCCGCTGGAGCCATCGCAGGTGTCGCTCATCAGTGTTTTTACGATCGGGATTCCGTCATTTTTTCTGGCGCTGGAGCAGAACCGGAATTCAGATTCATGGGCATTTTCTTACCAATGTCCTGATCCAGGCGCTTCCGGCTGGGATTACAGATTTTATCGTGGTGAGCGGTCTGGTGATTTTCTGCAGGGAGTTCGGAGTGGAAAAAGAGTGCGTTTCCACGTCGTGCACGATCCTGATCGCAGTTGTCGGCTTCATGATCCTTTATCATATAGCAAAACCGATGACAACACCGCATGCGATCCTGATCGCAGCGATGGTCATCGGCTGGTTATTTTGTATGCTGTTTTTCAGTGAACTGTTTGCGATCACGGCGGTCACAGGAAAATGTGCAATGCTCATGATTGTGTTCGCAGTCATCACGGAGCCAGTGTTCCGGTATCTGATACAGCTTGTGGAGACTGTTCAGAAGTGGGGTGGAAAACTAAAATTTTAGCCGATGAACCGGAATGTTTTTCGGCTCTGTTTTTCCCAGATAAAATACGTTACGATCAGAAGGATTCCGGTGAACAGCCATGTGATCGGGCTTGCCAGACGGACTGCCCAGTAACCGAACGGATTTAAGGTGACGGCGATCACGATAATACGGCACACCATTTCCACAACACCGCTTAACATTGGAACAAGTCCGCGGTTTAAGACCCTGCAGGGCGTTCCGGTAAAGGAAAATCCATGCGAGCGGCAGCATGAAGAAACTGATGGTGTTCAGATACTGCATGGCATAGTCGAAAATTTCTTCAGAAGGATTGCTCACAAACCAGCTCACAATAAAACGTCCGCCGAATACGCAGATGGCAGAGGCAGCAAGCGAGATAAAAATGCAGATGAAAAATCCTTTACGCATTCCCTCGTAGATACGTTTGTATTTCCTGCGCGAGGTTCTGACCGCAGTAGGTGGCAATCGCAGTGCCGAGTGTCGGCATGGTCTGGGTGGAGAGGTTTTCCACTTTGGAGGCGGCAGTGAAGGCAGCCACAACACTGGAACCGAAAATATTGACTGCACCCTGCAGGATCATGGTTCCGATAGCGGTGATGGAATAGTTGAGCGCCATCGGAATACCGATGGAAAGCATATTGAACACACCGTATCCGTCGAGATAGTAATCTTCCCGGCTGGTTTTTAAAATGTCGAATTTGCGGAACATATAAATAAAGCAAAGCAGTGCGGAGACACCCTGCGCAATGATCGTTGCATAGGCAGCGCCTGCGGTTCCAAGTTTTACGACGACGATCAAAAACAGGTCGAGCACAATATTTAAAAAGGAAGAGAGAATCAGGAAATACAGCGGTGTTTTGCTGTCGCCGATCCCTCTTAAAATACCGGAGGCAACGTTGTAGGACATCGTGAGCAGGATACCTGCGAAAATGACTTTAATATAAGAGTCTGCGAGTCCTAAGATATTGTCCGGTGTTTTCATTAAAATAAGAAATTGTCTGGAAGCTGCCACCGTAGGGATAGTCAGAATTAACGATACAATGGCAGTCAGTATCAGGGAGAGTGCAACATAATGTTTTAACAGCTTGAAATCTTTTGCACCGAAGGCGTGGGAGACCATAACGCCAAATCCCTGCGCAATACCATTTGCAAATCCTAATACAAGGAACATCAGGCATCCGGTAGAGCCTACCGCAGCCAGAGCATCCTCACCAAGATACTGCCCGACAATGATCGTATCCACCATGTTATAAAACTGCTGAAAAATATTTCCCAGTAAAACCGGAACGGAAAAAAGTAAGATCATTCTGAGCGGGCTTCCCATTGTCATGTCTTTTGTCATAGTCTGTACTCCTTGATTTATAAAATAGTTAAAAATCTGTCCGTGTTTTTTAGCCTCAACACGCATATTCTTTGCGTTTCAGCAACTTAGTATAAGGCATGGACCGCAAAAAGACAATGTTTATTTTTGCGAAAAAATATAATTTTTTTGTTTTTCGCAAAAAGAAAAGATTTTTTTCGTGGGAAACTGTTATAATAAGAAAGCAATTATTTGCAAGTCACAGTAAAATCACGGAGTAAAATAATGCAGACAAACCTCGAATACTACAAAATTTTTTATTATGTATCCAAATACAACAGTATCTCCCTCGCAGCAGAGGCACTTTCCATCTCACAGCCGGCTAGTCAGCCAGGCAGTCAAGCATTTAGAAAGTGATCTTTCCTGTGCTCTCTTTGTGCGGACATCCAAAGGCGTGCGCTTG
>ENA-OQHF01001064-OQHF01001064.1-human-gut-metagenome-genome-assembly--contig:-NODE-1064-length-15601-cov-5.233488_pt1 | contig 15601 bp, 16 predicted proteins | sample MGYA00242559_ERZ504709 | MGnify/ENA primary metagenome ERZ504709 (study PRJEB26092, sample SAMD00036203) | human gut metagenome | host: Homo sapiens | study: EMG produced TPA metagenomics assembly of... | reverse complement strand
AATCAAGTTGTCCGGGGTTCGAATCCCCGCACGCTCACTATATTTTTTAAAATAAATTTTAGAAAATATAAAAAAGTTCTTGACAAAGAACGACAGATTATGTATAATGAAATAGTTGTCGCACTGAGGGGTATCGCCAAGTGGTAAGGCACAGGATTCTGACTCCTGCACCGCTGGTTCGAGTCCAGCTACCCCAGTTAAGGGTGTGTAGCTCAGGTGGTAGAGCACTTGACTTTTAATCAAGTTGTCCGGGGTTCGAATCCCCGCACGCTCAGTTGATAAGCATGATTTAAGAATGAACTTAGATCATGCTTTTTCTTTTACTAAATAAAATTCACAAAATAAAAGAAGCCTCTAAAAACAGAGACTTCAAATGCTCGCATTGATCACAAGTAAACTTATTTTTTCAAGTATGGTGCAATTGCAGAGCTGATTTCTTCAAGTTCATCTTTACCATGTACGGTTAAAGTCAAAGGTCTTGTCAGATCAAGGCTGAAAATTCCCATGATCGATTTTGCATTTACGATATATCTTCCAGAAGAAAGATCAATCTCAGATTTAAAATGTGCGATCGTATTTGCAAATGCATTCACGTCTGCAATGGAATCAAGAGAAATAATAAAGTTGGTATCCATGTTTAAACCTCCTTAATGGTTAAATCTCTTTTATCCTACAATTTTTTTGATAGAAAGTCAAATTCGATAGATAACAGAAAAGAAGTATGATAAAATATAAGACAACGGAGGGAAAAAGATGACGGAAAAACAAAAAATGTTGATGGGAATTTTATATAATGCAGAGGATCAAGCTCTGATAGAAGAGAGGAACCATGCAAAATCTCTAACCAGACAGTTTAATGAACATTGGGAAGATAAAGGACGTCGGAATTATCTGATAGGGCAGATATTTGGAAGTCTTGGGAAGAATGTTCATCTGGAAGCACCCATTTATCTGGATTATGGATATAGGACAACGATTGGAAGTGACTTTTTCTCAAACTTTAATCTGACGATTTTAGATGGTGGAGGGGTTGAAATCGGGGATCATGTTTTTATAGGTCCGAATGTAGGAATTTATACTGCGAACCACCCAGCAGATGTGAAAAGACGAGAAAAGGGATATGAATGGGCTCTCCCAGTTAAGATTGGAGATAAAGTATGGATTGGTGGAGGGGTTACGATTCTTCCTGGAGTTACGATCGGCGACAATAGTGTGATCGGTGCAGGAAGTGTTGTAACAAAGGATGTTCCTGCCAATGTAGTTGCTGCAGGTAATCCATGCAGGATCATTAAAGAAGCGGAAGAAGGAGACAGATATGGGATTATTGACGAGAAAAACGGACAGCAATCCATTAAGTAAGAATATTGATGAATTACTTGATGGAATGAATCAGGAGAGGGAAGAGACAAAAGAAGGAACTTATGAAGAATCTTTAAAGAAGATTGAGGAGCGGATCAAAGAACTTGGGATTTTAGAAGAAGAGAATGAAGATTAAGAAAGGCATCGTTGGTGCCTTTCTTTTTTAGAATGATCGAATGATCAAAAGTTTTTTTATTGTTAACTTATTTGAAAATAAGGTTGACAATAAAAAAATGATGATATATAATGGCAGTCAGTACAGGAAAATAATAAAAGTGAGGGAGAAATTTATTATGAAACAACAAACAATGAAAATTCAGGATTTGACACTGATTGCATTAATGGCAGCATTAACTTGTATTTTAGGACCAATGTCAATCACCTTGCCATTTACACCAGTACCGATTTCATTTACGAACTTGGTGATTTATTTTGCGGTAATGGTCATTGGAATGAAACGTGGAACGATCAGTTATCTTGTATACCTTCTGATCGGAGCAGTAGGGCTTCCAGTATTTTCAGGATTTAGTGGCGGGCTTGCTAAACTTGCAGGACCAACCGGAGGATATTTAGTTGGATTTATCTTTTTGGCATTGATCAGCGGATTCTTTGTAGAAAAATTCTCAGGGAATATAGTGATGGCAGTAATTGGTATGGTGCTTGGAACAGCAGTAACATATGCATTTGGAACGATCTGGCTGTGTGCACAGATGCATTTAACATTTGTACAGGGATTATATGCAGGTGTGATTCCATATCTTCCAGGAGATGCGGCGAAGATCGTGATCGCGATCATTGTCGGAAGTGCAGTGAAGAAGGCTGTTGTGAAGGCGAGAGTTTTACCAGAATAAATAACAAATACTTTGTATGAAAAATAAGAATCAGTTGACATTTTGGATGAAAAAGCATAAACTATTCGTAGTTAAATGCAATGAACAGAATTAGTACAGACAAATTGGAACTGTCAGAGAGAAGCTGCCATCGGCTGGAAGTGGCTTTAAGGGAAGATGTCTGGAATGCATCTGGGAGCAGACAAGATGAATAAAGTAGTTTTGTACGTTGCCGGCGTTAACGGATTCGAGTGAAAGTATCCTGATCAAGTGATATCAGTCAGATATATAATAAGAAGGTTAGGAACTTTTAAAAGAGTGGAACCGCGGATATACTCCGTCTCTTTATTTGGAGACGGAGTTTTTTGTATTTATAGGGAATTTTGATGGAATCGCCTATGATATAAAAAGTCCCGTAAATTACATACTATATATTGGAGGTTTAGGAACTATGATGGGTTTTCGAGAATTTGCGAAAAGCCAATATGATACGATCAAACTAAGAGACCCTGCGTTAAGGGAAGAGAAAGAAGTTTTTTTGTATCCTTATGTAAAAGCACTGTATTGGCATCGTGTTGCACACGAATTATATAAGAAAGGAGAGTTTTACAAAGCCAGAAAGATTTCTCAGAAATGGGCGAGAAAAACTGGAATTGAGATTCATCCAGGTGCACAGATCGGAGAAGGGTTCTTTATTGACCATGGGCATGGAGTGGTCATTGGAGAGACGACGATCATCGGAAATAATGTGACCTTATATCAAGGTGTTACATTAGGTGGAACTGGAAATGAAACTGGAAAACGTCATCCAACGATCGAAGATAATGTTATGATCAGTTCAGGTGCTAAGGTTTTGGGATCTATTACAATTGGAAAGAACTCAAAGATTGGTGCAGGAAGTGTTGTTGTATCTGATGTACCGCCGAATTCTACTGTTGTCGGAGTTCCAGGTAAAGTAGTTAAACAGGATGGAGAGAGAGTCAATCGCATTCAAAGTATTGTGCTTGATCAGATCGATCTTCCAAATCCAGTTGATATGGATATCGAAAAGCTCGCAAGAGAGAATGCTGAATTACGACAGGCACTGGAAACATTTATTATACATTATCAAAATTCAGAAGCAATCAGAAGGGAAAAAGAAAAATGAAAATATACAATACACTGACGAGACAAAAAGAAGAATTTGTACCGGTGCATCCAGGGAAAGTTGGAATGTATGTTTGTGGGCCAACGGTGTATAACTACATTCATATTGGAAATGCAAGACCAATGATCATTTTTGATACGGTGCGTCGTTACTTTGAATATAAAGGATATGAAGTAAATTATGTTTCAAACTTCACAGATGTCGATGACAAGATCATTAAGAAGGCAAATGAAGAAGGTGTAACAGCAACAGAGATCGCAGAAAGATATATTAAGGAATGCAAACAAGATATGGAAGCGTTAAATATCAAACCTGCAACCCACCAGCCAAGAGCGACAGAAGAAATCGGTGGAATGATCAAAATGATTCAGACATTGATCAAAAAAGGGCATGCATATGAAGTAGATGGAACTGTATACTTTAAGACAAGATCTTTTAAAGATTATGGAAAACTCTCCAAGAAAAATATTGATGATCTAGAAGCAGGACATCGCGAGATCAAGGTAACAGGAGAAGAAGGAAAGGAAGATCCTCTTGATTTTGTATTATGGAAACCAAAGAAAGAAGGAGAAATCGCATGGGATTCTCCATGGGGAGAAGGAAGACCAGGATGGCATATTGAGTGTTCTGAGATGTCTAAGAAATATATCGGAGATACAATTGATATTCATGCAGGTGGAGAAGACTTGATCTTCCCTCATCATGAAAATGAGATCGCACAGAGTGAAGCATGCAATGGGGAGAAGTTTGCGAATTACTGGATGCATAATGGTTTCTTAAATATCAACAATAAGAAAATGTCTAAATCAGCAGGAAACTTCTTTACAGTGCGTGAAATTGGAGAAAAGTATCCATTACAGGTGATTCGTTTCTTCATGTTAAGTGCACACTACAGAACCCCATTAAACTTCAGTGATACTTTAGTAGAAAGTGCAAAAACAGGATTGGACCGTATCTTGACAGCGATCGATCTATGCAGAGAGATGGCAGCTAAGAGAAACAGGTCTTTAAGCAAGAAGAAACAGAACATTTTGCTAATATAGAAGTACTTGTAAAGAAATTTGAAGATGCAATGGAAGATGACTTTAACACAGCAGATGCAGTTTCGGCTATTTTTGAGATCGTGCGTGAATCAAACTCAACAGTGAAAGACTTCAGTGCAGACTATGCAAAGAAAGTACTAAAAGTATTAGAAGATCTTTGCAGCGTTCTTGGAATTGAAACAACAAAAGAAGAAGAGATCCTAGATGAAGAAATCGAAAAACTGATCGAAGAACGTCAGGCGGCAAGAAAGAACAAAGATTTTGCAAGAGCAGACGAGATCAGAGACCAGTTATTAGAGCAGGGTATCGTATTAAAAGATACAAGAGAAGGTGTAAAATGGAGCAGAGCTTAATTCAAAAGATCAAAGAAGGATTGTATCTTGATGGATTGGATCCCAAAAGTTACTCTCCATTATCTCTTGCTTACATTGGAGATGCGATCTATGAGATCGTGATCCGAACGATCGTTATGTCTGCAGGGAATATGAGTGTGAATAAGTATCACAAAAAATCAAGCAGTATGGTCAAAGCTTCTGCACAAAAAGAAGTGTTTGAAAAGATCGAGCCATTTTTGACAGAAGAAGAAATGGCTGTTTATAAACGTGGAAGAAATTCCAAATCAGGTTCTGTTGCAAAGAATGCATCTATGATGGATTACAGAAAAGCAACTGGAGTGGAAGCTTTGGTTGGATATTTATATCTGGCAGGAGATATGGACCGCATCATCGAATTGATCGGGATCGGTTTTGATTTGAATAAAAAAGAAGAAATAGGAGAAGAACATGAATCATAAAGAAGATCTGATCGCAGGGCGTAATGCCGTGATCGAGGCTTTAAGAGCAAAGAAACCAATCGACAAGATTTTTGTATTGGATGGATGTCAGGATGGACCGATCCGTACGATCGTAAGAGAGGCAAAGAAAACAGATGCGATTCTTAAATTTGTAGATAAAGAACGCTTGAATCAGCTGACAAATGAACATCATCAGGGAGTTGTTGCAATTGTCGCAGCATATGAATATGGAACGATTGAGGATCTGTTTAAAAGAGCAGAAGAAAAGGGTGAGGATCCTTTCTTTATCCTGTTAGATGGGATTGAAGACCCTCATAATCTTGGGGCGATCATTCGTACAGCAAATCTTGCAGGTGCACATGGAGTGATCATTCCAAAGCATCGTGCAGTTGGAATTACACCAACCGTAGCAAAAACATCTGCAGGTGCGATCAATTATACACCAGTTGTGAAAGTAACAAATATTGGAAAAACAATGGATGAACTAAAAGAACGTGGTATGTGGTTTGCATGTGCAGATATGGATGGAGAAGTGATTTATCGTCAGAATCTGACAGGATCGATCGGGCTTGTTATTGGAAATGAAGGAAGCGGTGTGAGCCGTTTGGTAAAGGAAAAGTGTGACTTTATCTCATCTATTCCAATGAAAGGAGATATTGATTCACTGAATGCTTCTGTAGCAGCAGGTGTTCTGGCATTTGAAGTTGTAAGACAACGACTGGGAAAATAAAGAATGAAAGAATTAAAAACAATTTCTGATGAGAAATTGCTCAGACAGATCCAAAGCGGTAATGATGATGCGATGGAATGTCTGTTAGAGAGATACAGGGATATGGTAAGGAAAGAGGCAAGGAGCTTTTTTCTTGCAGGTGGGGATGAAGAAGATCTGATCCAGGAAGGAATGATCGGGCTTTTTAAAGCAGTGACATCCTATCAGGAAGAAAAAAACACTTCGTTTTCAACGTTTGCTTATCTGTGTGTGCAAAGACAGATCTATACAACGATCACTGCATTTAACAGAAAAAAACATATTCCGTTGAATACAGCAATCTCTCTGTTTGAACAAAAGAATCAGGAAGAAGAATTATCATTGGATGAAATCTTAGAAACTCCGGAGGAAACTCCGGAGGAGATGATGCTTCGAAAGGAAGAATTAAATGATTATTACAAAATGCTTGACCAGAATTTAAGTAAATTCGAAAAACAGGTGATGTATCATTATCTGAATGGAGAAACATATACAACGATTGCAAAAAAACTTGGAAAAAGTGATAAATCCATTGATAATGCGATTCAGAGGATTCGCAGGAAGATCAGAAATGATCAGGAAAGTTAAAGTAAAGATAAGAGAAATAAAAAGAAGACTTAAAACAGATGTTTTAAGTCTTCTTTATAAAGCTGCTGACGGGAGTTGAACCCGTGACCTCCTCACTACCAATGAGGTGCGCTACCTCCTGTGCCACAGCAGCAGAACTGATTAATAATTTATCATGAAAATGATATACTGTCAATAGAATTAACAAAATAAAAGGAAAATCAAATGACAAAACAATACAGGAAAAATAAGAGAAAGATCTGTGTAGTGATATGCCTTGTTCTTTGCATGATCTCAGGCATCAAAATACAGGCAGCACAGCCAGGATATTTTGATAATCCCCAGACGGTCTATGATGAATTTGCTGGGAAGATTTATGATCGTTCATTCAAAAAGAGTTATGCATTTTTGAAAAAAAAGATGAATGTTTTTGAAACATCTTCAGGAAGTAAAAAGATAGGGGTAGCGCCAAGATATTCAGGAGTGATCGTGGTTAGTAAAACATCCGATCATGTTCAGGTGATCTATGAGAAAAAGAAAACATATGGAATTGGATGGATTGATAGAGGTTTGTATCATAAGGAAGCTATTCCATATAATGGGAATGAAAAACAGTTGCTAGGAAATGGAACTTATTGGATACAAAATAAAGCTTCTGGAGAAGGAATTCGTGTACAGATCATTTTTCTGGGAAATCAGAAATATCAAGTTTCGATTTTGAATCAAAGCAAAGAAGATCACACATGGAAACTAATACGTGAGTACGATCATTTTTATATCAAAAATATGAAAAATGAAAAATATCTGTCAATGGATGAAAATGGTACCTTGACAGACGGTAAAATAAAAGATATGAACAACTGTTTCACAAAAGCACAGAAAGAAGCAGCACAGAAGTCCTATCAATGGCAGGTAATGCGTCTTAACAATAAAAATGTATATCCGTATCGTGATTTTATGCAGTTTGATCCTGCATGGGCCAGAAAAGATTATGGAAATGTTTCGGATTACAGTGGGAAAATGGCAGCAGCAGGCTGCGGAGTTGTGGCGATCACAAATGCAGTATATGCATTGAATGGGCAATTTGTTGATCCAATGTTGTTTGCAGATTATGCAGTGGAGAAACATTACAGGATCATAGGTGCCGGAACACATGATGGGATTTTTAAGGCGGCAGCGAAGAAATTTGGAGACACATATGGGTTCACTTATATTAAGACAACTTACAGTACATCAGAAGTAAGAGAATATCTGAAAAAAGGTTGTGTAGCAATCTCGCATGTACCAGGACATTATGTAACAGTTGCTGATTTTAATCCCAAGACAAAAAAATATCTGGTCTTAGATTCTCATCCGATCAAGAGCAGACCAACCAGCTCTTTTGGAAACTGGTTTAAGAGAGAACGATTAGAGAGAGGAGGGTTGACATCATCTGCATATTATATTTATGGAGTGCCAGGACAGGCATGGAAATATGAAAGTGCAAAAGGAATACAATTTCAGAAGGATTTATTCACATTTATGATTTACATGCGTTAAAATGTAAGAAAAAATAACAAAGGATAGGGAAGGAGAAGTTAAATGAACAAAGTTAAAAAGATATTGACAACATTGATGGCAGCAACATTAACTGTTTCAACAGGATTAACATCCATGCCAATGTTTGCACATAACGTAAAAGCGGAGTCAAAGGCAGAAACAATAAGCAGTGATACGAATAATATGTCACAGTATAAGAAAATAAATGGAATAAGCAGTCAGACGGTTTTAGGAGCAGATTTTTCCCATTATCAACTGCAAAAAAATGCGTGGAAAAAAGTCTGGAAAAATTACAAAGGAATCGAAGTTTCCAATGTGTTTGAATATGTAAGATCACAGGGAATTAATATGATTTCTGTGAAAGTTGCAGTGAATCCAACAAAAGATAAAGAGGGTAATGAAAGCTATCTGTCTTTAGAAAACGCTAAGAAGACATTAAAAGAAGCCAAGAAAGCAGGATTAAAAACAAATGTTACATTGTTATATTCTGATAATATAACGTATGCAGGGGTGCAGAAATTACCAGATGGTTGGGATACTGATTCAGCAGAAGAAAAGGCACTGGAGTATACAAAAAACGTCATCAAAGAATTGAAGGCAGCAGATGCAGTCCCAACGATGATCACGATCGGAAATGAAGTAAACTATAATTTCTTGACTTTGAGCAATTGGGACGGATATTGTGCGATGGCAGAGATTTCAAAGATTGTAAAAGATGCTGGAATAAAAGCCGCATTTAGTTTTGCAGCGCCAGGAAAGGCTTCTGATATCCAATATATTATAGAACAGCTCGGATATGCCTGTAAAAAATATGAGGGTGCAGGATATGATTATATTGGAGTAAACATCTATCCGGATACACACAATGAAAATTATGTAAAAACATTAAAGAATACAGTAGAAGAAAAGGCAGCAGGAAAGCAGATGATCATTTCCAGTGTCAAATGTCCATGGAAAGATTCAGAAGGAAAAGCCAGTATAACGACACAGACAAAGAGCATTTATGATTATCTTCAGGCAACGATCGATGAGAAAAATGCAGGTGGATTGATCTATAATGATGCAGATTTTGTCGGGGCATGGGACTCATTCTTTGATGAAAATGGACAAGCAATGTCTTCACTTGCAATCTTTGCTTATGCGCAGGGAAATCAGGTCGATGTAAGCACTTATAAAGATCCATGGGAATATGGTGGAGATACAGGACTTAAGAATCTAACAGCTTCTGTCAAAAAACTTAATAATATGTCACAAAGTTCCATTCGAGGAATGGATATTTCATCCTATACAGCACTAAAGAAAGCAGGCGTAAAATACTATGATTTTGACGGAAAAGAAACATCATTGTTAAAAGTATTGCATGATAATGGAGTTAATTATATTCGAATCCGTATCTGGAATGATCCAACAAATGAAAAAGGAGAAACATACGGAGGTGGTGCGAATGATGTGGCAGCTGGTCTTGAAATTGCAAAAGAAGCTGCACAGTATGATATGAAACTTCTGCTAGATTTCCACTATTCTGATTTCTGGGCGGATCCAGCACTTCAAAAGATACCCAAAGCTTGGGAAAAAGATAAAAATGATACAGAAAAGATGAAACAAAATGTTTACGATTTTACAAAGGATACGATAAAGAAATTCCAGGAAGTTGGAGCAGATATCGGAATGGTACAAGTTGGAAATGAGATTACAAATGGAATGCTTGATATCATGCCAGATTATTCAAAGGGAGAAACTTATAAAGATACATGGGGAAATGCAAAGAATGCCAAGATTTTATGTGGATATTTAAAAGCAGGGATCAAAGCAGTCAGAGAATGCACACCAAAAGCATTAGTTACATTGCATCTTGAAAGTATGGGTTATGGAAAATGTTCAGAAATCATGAATGCATGGGAACGAAATGGAGTGGACTATGATGTTTTCGGTAGCTCATTTTATCAATTCTGGCAAGGAAATTCCAGTAAAAATGCATTAGCTGGACTTCAGAAAATAGAAAATCTTGCCAAGTCAAGAGGAAAAATGTATGCGGTTATGGAAACAAGCTGGCTTAACAGTTTAAAAGATGCGGATGGTACATCAAATGTCATTGGTGAAGGACATGCAAATGCAAAAGTATATTCTGATGATCCACAGGGACAGGTGGATGCATTGACGGATATGTATCAGACATTGTTATCAAATGATAATGGGCTTGGAGCTTTTTACTGGGAGGGAGCATGGATTCCGGTAAAAGCGGGATGGACTAATTGGAAGTACAATAAGGATATGTCTGATCGTTATGGAACTGGATGGGCGGCTCAGGGAGCAAAAGGATACTATCCAGATAACAAGATGTATTATAATGGACAACCAGCATGGGGCGGAAGCAGCTGGGATAACCAGACGTTATTTGATTCCAATGGATATCCATTACAGTCATTAAAATTCTATAAAGATTCTGTATCCAAAGGAAAAGAACAGATCATAGCATTGAAGATCGTTGATAAAAATGGAAAAGAAGTATATCCTACCCAGTATGTCAAAGTTGAAGTAGGAAAGACTCGCAAGATCACATTACCAAAATTCTCTGGATATTATCCAAGCAATAAGAATTACCAACTGACCGTAAAAGGTGTGAAAGAAGAAAATGCAACGCAAAGTGTTGTATATACAAGAACAGCAGCAGGACCTGCGATCAGTTATAATTACCGAGTGAAAGTTACAAAGAAAAATTATAAACTTTACAAGAATTTCAAATGGAAGAAATCCAAAACAAAAGTTTATAAAAAGACATATGTAGCAAAATATAGATATGACCATAAGAATGGAAATAAATATCTTGCTCTTTATACAAAAGGTGGTAAATTTGTTGGGTACATTAATAAGAAAGCGGTAAAACGATTAGGATCAGCAACACAGCCAGAGCAGGGAAAAGCATACACTTATGGAAAACGTGTAAAGATCAAGAGTAAAAAATATAAACTATATAAGAATTTCAAATGGAAGAAATCAAAAACAAAAGTTTATAAGAAAACATATGTAGCAAAATATAGATATAAACATGAGAATGGAAATAAATATCTTGCATTGTATACAAAATCAGGAAAATTTGTTGGATATATCAATGCTAAAGCTGCAAAAGTTGTAAAATAATTTAGGTAAAAAAATAGAATTCTGTCGATGCAGGATTCTATTTTTTTAAAAAATGACAATAAATAAAGTATTGACATTAAAAGTTGGTAGTACCATAATATTGTATACAAGAAAAAAGACTTAATATGAAAAACTGGAGGAGTGTATGAAATTCTTAGACAATTATGATATTTTACACTCTCTTTTTGGGAGAAGTGCTTAAGATGTTCATACCATTGCCAATTCCGGCAAGTGTGTATGGACTGGTGTTAATGTTGTTATGTCTGGTGACTGGTACTTTTGAAGACGAGTCAAGTTAAAGAGGCAGCAATTTTTCTGATTGAGATCATGCCCGTTATGTTTATTCCAGCAGCAGCTGGATTAATTGATTCGTGGAAAGTTTACAGCCATTATTACTGCCAATACTAGTCATAACTGTAGTGATCACAATATTTGTTATGGTAGTCACAGGAAAAATAGCACAAATGATAGCACAGGAGAGAGGAATCAAAAATGAATGAAATGTTCAGACAATCATTGTTTGCAGGAGTAACGATCAGTTTGATCGCATATGAGATCGGACTATTTTTAAAGAGAAAGCTGGGATTAGCAATATTAAATCCATTATTAGTATCTATAGTTATTGTGATCTTGGCATTGAAAGTATTTGGAATCAGTTATGAAGTATATAACGCAAGTGCGAAATACATATCTTATTTGTTGACGCCAGCAACAGTGTGTCTTGCTGTACCTCTATATGAGCAGTTAGAATTACTAAAGAAAAATAAGGTTGCAGTTGTTTGTGGAATATTATCAGGAACATTAGCAAGTTTAACAGGAATTTTTGTTCTTTGTATGTTATTTGGATTCAACCACCAACAGTATGTAACAATGCTTCCTAAATCGATCACAACAGCGATCGGAATTGGAATATCAGAAGATTAGGTGGAATCGTGACAATTACAGTTGCAGTGATCATTATTACTGGAATTCTTGGAAATGTGATCGCAGATACAGTATTCCATATCTTTAAAATAAAAAATCCATTGGCAAAAGGCCTGGCACTTGGAACAGCATCTCATGCGATCGGAACAGCAAGAGCAATTGAGATGGGACCAGTCGAAGGTGCAATGAGCAGTCTGGCAGTAGCAGTAGCAGGACTTTTGACTGTGTATTTGTATCAGGATTTGCTCAGCTTATTTAAAATAGGAGGAAGAAATCATGGCAGATGAGAAAATGATCATCACGATCGGAAGAGAACATGGAACAATGGGAGATAAAGTAGCAGAAAAAAATTCGAAGACAATTTGAACTGCCACTTTATGACAAGGCACATCTTCTAAGAGTAGTAGAAGGAACGGATGATTATGATGAATTAAATGCATTTTTTAATGACAGAAAAGTAAACAGTCTGTTATATGCAATTGCAATGAGTGAAAATGTGAGTTCTAATGAGGTGCCTTTCGGGATTATCAAAAAGATTATTGGTAATACGGGAGGCGTCGTGATGGATAGCTGTGGAAATTATCTTTTCAGGGAACGTCCGAATACGGTAAGAATTTTTATGCATGCAGACAAGAACATTCGAATTAAAAATCTTATGAAATATCTTGGAATAAGCAAAGAACAAGCTAAAAAAGAAATAGAAACAGAAGATTCAAAACGTTATGAATTTCATAAATATTACACAAATGAAATATGGGGAATGTCCAATGGATATGAATTATGTCTGGACGAAGGAATCCTTGGAATCGATGGATGTGTAAAAATGATTTTGGACTATCTGAAAATAAGAAATTTAATTTAAAAAAGTTCTTGACATTACAAAAATAATATGTATAATAGATAGAGGTGGTTGCAACAGACCACCTCGAATATAAATCTGGCTCCATGGTCAAGCGGTTAAGACGCGACCCTCTCAAGGTCGAATCACGAGTTCGATTCTCGTTGGAGTCATAAGCTACAAACTTTGTATTTATGCGGTTTGTAGCTTTTTATTTTGTTATATTTGAATTGGTTAAAGAAAAGGGTTAAAGTTTTTGAAATATTAAATCTGGAATAAAAATATAACGATCAAGAAATAAAAAATCCCCCTGGCATATAAAATGCCAAAGAGGATTCAAACAAATGTCAAAGTGCTGATTAAAGCACAAAGATATTATATCACACAAAAAACAAAATGCAATAATCACTTGACAAAAAAATATCAATATGATAATCTACAACAAGAGTGAATCTGAACTATCGGGTCCATGAAGGGGCACACCACCTCGGGTGTGATGCTTCTTTGTGGACCCTTTTTTGTTCCTTTTAAAGATAAAAGGAAAGTCAGTCAAGGAGGAAAGCAGATGAGATTAAATGGAGAGACAAAAACATTAAAAGACCCTGTCGCATTATCTGATTTCTTAACACAGGAAGGGTTTTCAGATAAGAGAATCGCAGTGGAAAGAAATGGAGAAATCGTTCCTAAAGGGGAATATGCGAATGTGATCTTAAGTGACAGTGACACATTAGAGATCGTAGCCTTTGTCGGTGGCGGATGATCTGAAGATAACAGGTACAAAGAGATAAGAAAATTATGCATATATAAAGGAGAATAACATGAAACAGGACAAGTTAATCATCGGTGGACATGAATTTGATTCAAGATTTATCTTAGGATCAGGAAAATATTCCTTAGATCTGATCAATGCAGCAGTGCAGAATGCAGGAGCACAGATCATTACATTAGCACTTCGAAGAACGAACACAAATGATACAGCTAATATTCTTGACTATATTCCAGAAGGTGTCACACTTCTTCCAAATACATCTGGAGCAAGAAATGCAGAAGAAGCAGTTCGTATTGCAAGACTTGCAAGAGAAGTAGGATGCGGAGATTTCGTTAAGATTGAAGTTATTCATGATTCTAAATATCTGCTTCCAGATAACTATGAAACGATCAAGGCAACAGAAATCCTTGCCAAAGAAGGATTTGTTGTTATGCCATATATGTATCCAGACTTAAATGCAGCCAGAGATCTTGTAAATGCTGGGGCAGCTGCAGTTATGCCTCTTGGGTCTCCAATTGGATCTAACAAAGGAATCTGTACGAAAGACTTTATCCAGATTTTGATCGATGAGATCGATCTTCCGATCATCGTAGATGCAGGAATCGGAAAACCATCTCAGGCATGTGAAGCAATGGAAATGGGTGCAGCTGCAGTGATGGCGAATACAGCAATCGCAACTGCAGGTGATATTCCAGCCATGGCAGAAGCATTTAAGAAAGCAATTGAGGCAGGAAGAAGCGCATATCTGGCAGGACTTGGAAGAGTCATTGAAAAAGGTTCTAGCGCATCATCACCATTAACAGGATTTTTGGAGGATTAATCATGAGTGTAAGAATTGATGAGAATACAGATCATATGAAATATACGGATGATATGGAAGCGATTGATTCAGATATCATGGACCGTGTCATCGCAGAGATGAACAGCTATGATGCAGACATTTATACAGCAAAAGATGTCAAAGAAGCATTGGCAGCAGAAACTTGTTCTGTTGATAATTTCAAAGCTTTATTATCGCCAGCGGCATTGCCGTTTTTGGAAGAAATCGCACAGAAAGCACAGAAAGAGACAAGAAAACATTTTGGAAACTCTGTAGCGATCTTTACTCCGTTATATATTGCAAACTACTGTGAAAATTATTGTGTTTACTGTGGATTTAATTGCCACAACAAGATCAAACGTGCACAGCTTAATGCAGAAGAGATTGAAAAAGAAATGCAGGCGATCGCAGAGACAGGATTGGAAGAAGTTTTGATCCTGACTGGAGAAAGTCCAAACAAATCAAGTGTTGAATATATCGGAGAAGCATGTAAGATCGCGAAGAAATATTTTAAACTGATCGGTCTTGAAGTATATCCAATGGATTCTAAAGATTATGCATATCTGCATGAATGTGGGGCAGATTTTGTTACAGTCTTCCAGGAAACATATAATTCAGACAAATATAAGACACTGCATTTGGGTGGAAGAAAGAGAATCTTCCCATACCGTCTCAATGCTCAGGAACGTGCGATCATGGGTGGAATGAGAGGTGTCGGATTTGCTGCTCTCTTAGGATTGGATGATTTTAGAAAAGATGCACTGGCAACAGGAATGCATGCATATCTTTTACAGAAAAAATATCCACATGCAGAAATCGCATTTTCATGTCCTAGATTACGTCCGATCATTAATAACGATAAGATCAATCCAAAAGATGTTCATGAACCACAGCTTCTACAGATCATTTGTGCATATCGAATCTTTATGCCATTTGCAAGCATTACGATCTCAACACGTGAATGTGAAAGATTCCGTGACAACATCATTCAGATCGCAGCGACGAAGATTTCAGCAGGAGTAAATGTTGGAATCGGTGGACACAGTCAGGAAGAAGAAAAATGGTGATGAACAGTTCAGATCAGTG
>ENA-OQHF01001062-OQHF01001062.1-human-gut-metagenome-genome-assembly--contig:-NODE-1062-length-15613-cov-2.947630_pt1 | contig 15613 bp, 20 predicted proteins | sample MGYA00242559_ERZ504709 | MGnify/ENA primary metagenome ERZ504709 (study PRJEB26092, sample SAMD00036203) | human gut metagenome | host: Homo sapiens | study: EMG produced TPA metagenomics assembly of... | reverse complement strand
ACCTGATCTTTTAATACTAATACTTCTGCTTTACTGATATTTTTGATCATACTCATATCTATTAGTCCTTTCTTTTATCCTATTTGTTATTGTATTCCTCAATAACATTTTTCCCTTGTCTCTTACTATAATACTTTTTTCGTTCTAAAATGTGGTTTTAACAACAAATATCACATTTTTATAAAATGAACATACTTTGTACACATTTTTTGATTATAATAGAAAAAGATAGTTGGATAACAACTATCGCCCCCCTCATAAAGTAAAGGCCACCAGAAGGTCACTTCTGGCGGTCCATTTTACCGGTAATTTCTGCGGATGCTTTTATGGCTCCGCTTTTTTTAATTGTTCATACCAGGCAGTCGTCTGGTCTTTATCCTTATTATTCATGAATACCGTATATTTCTTTGTCTTAATCTGTATGACTTCTGATTGTTCCAGCCACACATACATCCGGCATTTTCCCGATTCTGCTCCGTCAAATTTTCCAAGCAACTGTTTTTCATCAGCCGAACCATTGGTTTTACTAAAATGTTCCTTCGGAAGCCCATTTTTTAATAATTTTACGGATTTTATATCCTCTTTTTCTCCGTATTGGTGTAACCGGATGTGATCTTAAAACTGCTGCCATCTGTCGGACGGTTGGAAGAAGTTCGCCTTCTTCAAATTCTCCTTTTCCAATACCCTTTACGATCTGGTTGCGGAGCTGGAGGTAAATTGGAATTTCAGATTTCATATCTTGCATACTTTGGTATAAAAAAATCCGCACAGACACTGAAAATCTTAACATTTCCTCAATTTGTGCGGATTTTTCTTCCACATTTTATTCATTTAACAGTTTTATCTGCGATTTTTTTCCTCGATCCACGCCAGGATATCCTGATACACATTCTGACGGTCTACTTCATTCAATATCTCATGACGGTCGCCCTTATACAGATGGATCGACACATCTTTTATCCCGGCATCTTTATATTTCTCATAGACTCTGATCACATTCTTTCCGAAAGCCCCTACCGGGTCATCGGATCCTGCCGTAAAGAGCACCGGAAGCGTCTTCGGAATCCGTTTCATACTTCCCTTCCGTACCAGAACCTTCATACCGGTAAACATCTGATAATAGGCTCCCAGTGTAAATGTATAGGAACACAGCGGATCCCGCACATATTCATCCCGTTTTTTCTTATCGGATGTGATCCATTCCTTCGATGTCTCACCAGGTTCAAATTTCTTATTGAAACCTCCAAAGCTCAGACTATCCACAAATGTACTTTTGTATTTCCATCCTTTGAACGCTGCGATGATCCTGCAGATCATCCTTCCCGCACAAAGCGTCAGCATTCCCTGATGACCGGTTCCCATAATGACAACTCCCGCAAGGCCTTCCGCATACATCGTCAGATACTGTCTCAACAGGAATGACCCCATACTGTGCCCCAGCATAAAATACGGCACATCCGGATATTTTTTTCCGTGTCATCTCCTGCAGCTGATAAATATCTCCGATCACATACTGATTCCCTTTCCGTTCATCAAAATATCCCAGATCAGCTTCTGTCTGTATGGATTTCCCATGTCCCAGATGATCATGTCCGACTACATAATATCCGTGCTCCGACATAAATTCGGCAAATTCATCATAACGGTCAATATACTCCACCATTCCATGACATATCTGTAAGACACCTTTTATCTCTCTATCCGGAAGCCATTCGATCGCATGGATCTTTGTCACGGAATCTCTGGATGTATAATAAAATTCATGCTTCATCATCTATCATCCATTCTGACATACTCTTTATATTCGGCCAGCGGTTTGTACGCCGGACGAATGATCTTATCTACATTCTTAAGTTCTTCCAGACGGTGTGCACTCCATCCGACGATACGCGCTGCCGCAAAGATCGGTGTATAAAGTGACGGTGGAAGATCCAGCATACTATATACAAGTCCGCTGTAGAAATCGACATTCGCATTTACACCTTTGTATATCTTACGCTTTTCTGCGATGACCTCCGGTGCCATGTGCTCTACCTTTTCATACAGTGCATATTCCTTCTCACAGCCCTTTTCTCTTGCAAGCTGCTTAACGAACTTCTTAAAAATATCGGCTCTCGGGTCAGATACGGAATAGATTGCATGCCCCATTCCGTAGATCAGTCCTTTCCGGTCAAATGCCTTCTTATCCAACAAATCGGTCAGATACCGGCGTACCTCATCATCATCTTCCCAGTCACTGACTTTTTCCATCATATCGTCAAACATCTGGGTTACTTTGACATTTGCTCCCCCGTGCTTTGGTCCTTTTAAGGATGCCATAGCAGCCACGATCGTCGAATAAGTATCCGTTCCGGATGATGTTACCACATGCGTTGTAAATGTAGAATTGTTACCGCCGCCGTGATCCATATGAAGGACAAGTGCCATATCCAGGATCTTTGCCTCTAATTTCGTATATTCCTTATTCTCACGCAGCATCATCAGTATATTCTCTGCTGTTGATAATTCCGGTGACGGTGCATAGATGAAGAGATCTTCTCCCATACGGTAATTATATGCATGATAGCCATAGATCATCAGCATCGGGAACTGACTGATCAGATTCAGACACTGACGCAGTACATTTGGAATCGACGTATCGTCTGCATGAGGATCATACGTGTACAGGCTTAAGATTGATCTCGACAGGCTGTTCATCATGTCACGGCTTGGCGCTTTCATGATCACATCACGGACAAATGTCGGCGGTCCAATGTCCGTCCTTTCCACCAGATGTCTCATGCAAATGTCTGCAGCTGCGTCTTATCCGGAAGTTCACCGAATAACAGCAGATAGGCGATTTCCTCAAATCCATAGTGCTTATCTTTCAGAAACCCCTGCACCAGATCTTTGATATTGTAGCCGCGATAGTAAAGATTTCCTGCACATGGCACTTCCTCTCCGTTCACGATCTTCTTCGCACATACATCGGAAATATTCGTAAGTCCCGCAAGGACACCTTTTCCGTTCAGGTCACGGAGTCCCCGTTTGACTTCGTACTTCGTATACAGCTCTTTGTCTATCGCATTGTTCTTCTCGCAAAGTTCTGCAAAATGGCTGATTTCCGGTGTTACCTCAAATAGTGTCTGCCCTTCTTTTCTGTCCATCGTCATCATCCTTTCTTATATGGAGATAATAAATCACTCAATCTTGCGAATTCTTCCAGTGTCAGTGTCTCACCTCTCACACTTGCACCCTTTCCAAGTGCATCAATCGCTGCTTCCACTTCTTCTTTTGTAAAATCTAATGTCGCCGCATTCTTCAGACCGTTCGCCAGTGTCTTCCTTCTCTGGTTGAAAGATGCACGGATGATGTTGAACATCAGCTTCTCATCCTGCACCTGTACCGGTTTCTCCTGATGACAGGTCAAGCGTATAACCGCTGATCCTACCTTCGGTCTCGGCATGAAACAATTCGGCGGAACATTTGCCACAATATACGGGTCGGCATAATACTGTACTGCTAATGACAGTGCGCCATAGTCCTTATTACCCGGTCCGGTCTGCATACGGTCCGCAACTTCTTTCTGCACCATGACAGTGATACTCTCTACCGGAACCTCATTTTCAAAAAGTCCCATGATGATCGGCGTCGTAATATAATATGGCAGGTTCGCCACCACTTTGACCGGCTTTCCGTTGTTCTCTTCGTCTGCAAGCTTCTTAAGATCCAGCTTCAATACATCTTCATTGATGACACGTACATTGTCATATCCGCTTAATGTATCCTCCAGGATCGGGATCAGATTCTTATCGATCTCAACTGCGATCACCTTTCCTGCCGCCTGTGCCAGATATTGCGTCATCGTACCGATTCCCGGTCCGATCTCCAGTACCATATCATCCTCCGTGATATTCGCCGACTGTATGATCTTATCTAATACATGTGTATCGATCAGGAAATTCTGACCGAATTTTTTCTGAAATGAAAAATTATATTTCTGCAAAACCTCGATGGTATTCTGCGGATTTCCTAACGTTGGTTCCTTCATAGATCCTCCCGTATCTGTTATATGGTTTCTTGATTATTTCTCATTATATAATAATTTGACCGGGATTGACAGGGATAAAAAATGAAATATGTATAAATAGAACATTGTATTCTACAGCCGATACATCTCTCTTGCATTTTTCTCCGTCTGTTCGACTACCTCTTCATACGTAATACCTTTTAATTCCGCAATCTTCTCTGCCACATAACGGATATAAGCAGAATTATTGCGTTTTCCACGGTTTGGTTCCGTGCATATACGGGCAGTCCGTCTCGAGTACAATTGACGTCAGTGGAATATTTTCCACTACTTCTTTCAGCTTCTTCGCATTCTTGAACGTTACCACTCCGCCAACGCCGATATAGAATCCCATCTTGATATATTCCTGTGCCATCTCTTTAGAATACGAATAACAATGGATCACACCGCTTAGTCCTTTCGCATGCTCCTTCATAATCTCCATGGTATCTGCCGCTGCCTCCCGGCTGTGGATCAGAACCGGAAGATCCAGCTCCCCTGCCAGTTCCAGCTGCCGTATGAACCAATTTTTTCTGCACTTCTCTTGGCTCATTGTCCCAGTAATAATCCAGACCGATCTCGCCTACCGCAACCACTTTTTCCTCTTTAAACAGCTCTTTCATCTGTGCAAAGGTCTCTTCATTCAGGCTTCCGACCTCATCCGGATGAATCCCGACTGCCGCATATACAAATGGATATTCCTTTGCAAGTGCAATAACCTTCCTGCAGGAATTATATGCTGCACTGACATTTACAATTGTGCCAACGCCCTGCTCTTCCATCGAATTCAGTAATTCTACTCTGTCTTCATTAAACTGCTCATCATCATAATGTGCATGTGTATCAAATATCATATATCCTCCGTTTCAAATCAAAAATGTCCTGTCCCTAGTATCCCAATATTTATCCCGTCTTTTCCACACGTTATCCCAAGGAATTTCACGGTTATCCCACCCTTATCCCAAGGTTTTCCACATACTTATCCACATCATGTGGATAACTTGCATGACAGATACTGTATATAGATGTCGGATATTGAAAGATAATGAAGTTCTATATCAAACAAGGACGGTGATTTTCCAAATCCTCCGTCCTCATTTTTATTCTTTCTATACTTACTATACTTACATTAGCAGATCTCTGCACCGGCCGGCATATTCTTCTCCGGTGTCATAAGTGCCAGATTACCTTCTGCGTCTTCCGCGCACAGTAACATACCCTCAGATAATACTCCGGCAAGTTTTGCAGGTTTTAAGTTCACAAGAGCCATAACCTTCTTGCCTACCATCTCTTCTGCAGAGTAATGTTTCTTAATTCCGGATACGATCTGTTTTACTTCGCTTCCGATTCTTAACCTGTGAACAGAGAAGTTTCTTAGATTTTTTTCACTTCTTCGCAGGCAATGATCTCACCAACCTGGAACTGCATCTTTCCGAAGTCATCGATGTGATCTCTGGTTTTGCTTCGATGTCGATCACTTCTTCGTCAGCTTCTTCTTTTGCCTCTTCCTTCTCTTCTACATGTGGGTGAAGTTCTTCTACTTTTTTCATTACTTCATTGACATCCAGTCTTGCGAAAAGGATCTCCGGTTTTTCTGTTACTTTTCCGTCTCCAAGCTGAGCAAGGATCTTCTCTGAAGTCTCCGGCATGAAGGATTCCAGAAGTTTTGCTCCTGCTTTGATGCTCTCGATCAGGTTGTAGAGAACGGTCTCCAGACGATCTTTCTTTGCCTCATCTTTTGCAAGTGCCCACGGCATTGTCTCGTCGATGTATTTGTTGCAGCGTTTGAACAGTACGAAGATCTCTGTGATTGCATCTGCGACACGCAGTTCATCCATCTTCGCATCGACTCTCTTCGGAGTATCTTCTGTGACAGCCTTAAGATCTGCATCGACAGCCTTTTCTTCTTCTGTCTCGGCAACACCCTTATCTGTTACAACACCGCCGAAGTATTTATTTGTCATGGAAATAGTTCTGTTTACCAGGTTTCCAAGTGTATTTGCAAGGTCAGAGTTCATACGCTCTACCATCAGCTCCCATGAGATCACGCCATCATTTTCAAATGGCATCTCGTGAAGTACGAAGTAACGTACGGCATCTACTCCGAAGAAATCAACCAGCTCATCTGCGTAAAGTACATTTCCTTTGGACTTACTCATCTTACCGTCGCCCTGCAGAAGCCATGGATGTCCGAATACCTGTTTTGGAAGTGGAAGATCCAGTGCCATCAGGAAGATTGGCCAGTAAATCGTATGGAAACGGATGATATCTTTTCCGATCAGATGAAGGTCTGCAGGCCAGTTCTTGTTGAACAGCTCTGTGCTGTTGCCGTCACAGTCATATCCGATTCCTGTGATATAGTTGGTCAGCGCATCAAGCCATACGTATACGATGTGTTTTGGATCGAAGTCTACCGGGATTCCCCATTTGAAGGATGTTCTGGATACACACAGATCCTGCAGTCCCGGAAGCAGGAAGTTGTTCATCATCTCATTTTTACGGGATACAGGCTGAATGAACTCTGGATGCTCATTGATGTAGTTGATCAGTCTGTCTGCGTATTTGCTCATTTTGAAGAAGTATGCTTCTTCTTTTGCAGGCTTACACTCACGTCCGCAGTCCGGGCATTTGCCGTCTACTAACTGAGACTCTGTCCAGAAAGACTCACACGGAGTACAGTACATTCCTTCGTAAGCTCCTTTGTAAATATCTCCCTGATCGTACAATTTTTGAAAATCCTCTTAACCTGTGCTTCATGATCTTCGTCTGTTGTACGGATGAATTTGTCATAAGAAGTGTTCATCAGATCCCATGATCTTCTTGATCTCGCCTGATGCATTGTCAACGAATTCCTTTGGTGTAACACCTGCTTCGTCTGCTTTCAGCTCAATCTTCTGTCCATGTTCGTCTGTTCCTGTCTGGAAGAATACATCGTATCCCTGACTTCTTTTATATCTTGCGATGGCATCTGCCAGCACGATCTCGTATTGTGTTACCGATGTGCGGTTTGCCTGATGCATAAGCGATTGCTGTTGTAATATAATATTTTCCTTTATTACATTTTTCACACATGTCTTTTTCTCTCCTTTTATGTTTACCGGATATATTTCCTTCGCAGAATCTGAATATCTACATAACCTGCTGCCTGCAAGCTTTGGCTGCCAACAGATTTCTTTTCTATATAAACAAAAAATCTTCCCTGAATTCACTCCTCATAACTTCTGTTACAATTCATAAATCTCAGGGAAGACGAAAATCCGTGTTACCACTTCCATTCACTGCCAGTCTCGCAACTGATAGTCTCTGCGGGTGAAGCTGTTCACTCCACCTCACCGCTGTAAAGGGCGGAGCCCTTCGTGAACTTACATCTTTATCTATCTTTATCAATGCTCATCCACACCGCTCAGTAAGCCATCTTCTGTAACGTTCCACCTATCCCTCTCAGCAGCACACTGCGGCATCCTCACCGGCAGTTCACGGGATTCTCTGTAAGATTTCCTGTTACATACTCTCTTCATCACTGCGTTTGTCATATATCCACTCGTAATTTAAATCGTAGCATATAAGCGGGCGGGATGTCAAGGACTACAGACTGTACTCATCAATCTTCTGCAATTCTTCCTCTGTAAATGGCGCACTGTGTATTGCTTTTATATTATCCAGGATCTGCTGCGTTTTTGATGCACCGATCAGGACACTGGTAACTTCTTTTTTCTGAAGAAGCCAGGCAAGTGCCATATCCGCAAGCTTCTCACCACGCTGAGCCGCCAGTTCATTTAACTTACGAATCTGTTCCATACGCTCTGCGGTAAGAATACTTTCTTTCAAAAATCTTCCGTCCTTTCGAATACGGCTGTCTTCCGGGATCCCCATTGAGATAACGGTCCGTCAACATGTCCCTGTGCCAGAGGACTGAATGTAATGAGTCCTTTTTTCAGATTGCCGGTCATATCCTTTAATCCATTCTTTTCTACTGTTCTGTCAAATATAGAATAACAGTTCTGATTGATTACAAACGGGCATTTCAGATCTTTCAGGATCGCTGCTGCCTGTTCCAAAGTCTCTCCATCATAATTTGAAAGTCCTACATAGAGTGCCTTTCCCTGACAAACAGCTGTTGCCAGAGCTCCCATTGTCTCCTCAAGCGGTGTCTCCGGATCTATTCTGTGGTGATAGAAAATATCCACATAATCCAGACCCATACGTTTCAGGCTCTGATCCAGGCTCGCCAGCAGATATTTGCGGCTGCCCCAGTTGCCGTAAGGGCCTTCCCACATATCAAATCCGGCCTTTGTCGTAATGATCAGTTCATCACGATATGGCATCAGATCTTCTTTTAATATTCTGCCGAAATTTTTCTCCGCACTTCCGTAAGCCGGACCGTAATTATTGGCAAGATCAAACTGCGTGATGCCATTGTCAAATGCTGTGAAGCAAAGCTGTCTCATATTTTCATAATCGGAAGCATCTCCGAAATTATGCCATAAGCCAAGCGAAATCTTGGGAAGCAGTAATCCGCTTCTTCCACAGCGGTTATATTCCATGATGTTGTATCGTTCTTTTGCAGGTGTATACATATATTGCCCTCCTTGCACCGTAGATGATTCCCCGGTGTGCTATGAATGAATTTAAAATTTTCATGTTTAGTATACTTCTCTGTTTTTCGTCCTGCAAGTCAGACTGATCACATTATTTTATATTTTTTAACGGCACCTATATTTCGTGTTCTTCACAATTACAGATCTGAAGTGCCGCTCTATTTTCCACCAAATATAGCCAGGCCATATTCGAGCGGACACCGGATATCATCTTCTAATTTTTTCTTATATTTTCCCATCATTCATATATGCTTCCACTTTTCACATCATTGACGCTTCTTCCCAGAAAGCTTATAATATTCTCGTTATTTACAGAAACTATACATAAGATTGGGGAATTTATTATGACCAGAAGACAATATTTCACCGCCGGTTTCAAGGACGGAATACCGATCTGTCTTGGATACATAGCGGTTTCATTTACATTTGGGATCATGGCAAAAAAAGTCGGAATTTCGATCTTTGATGCGGTTCTGATCTCTCTTACCAATGTGACCAGCGCCGGGCAGTTTGCAGGGCTGTCGCTGATCGCATCGACTGCTTCTTATATAGAGATGGCCATCACACAGCTTATCATCAACTTAAGATACTGTCTGATGTCCTGTGCGCTTTCGCAGAAGATTGATCCGGAAGCGCCGCTGTTCCACCGTTTTCTCATTGCTTACGGTGTGACCGATGAGATCTTCGGCGTCACAGTTTGCAAGGGTGGAAAACTAAGTCCGTTTTATTCTTACGGGGTTATATTTATCTCTGTATTCGGATGGGTATTCGGTACATTTCTTGGAATCCTGTCCGGTAATATATTACCGGCTCGTGTTGTCAGTGCATTAAGTGTCGCACTTTATGGTATGTTTCTGGCGATCATCATTCCGCCGGCCCATTAACAACCGTGTACTCGCAGGTGTTGTTGTCATTTCCATGGCAGCCAGCTTTTTATTTGATAAGACACCGGGACTTCGGAATATTTCATCCGGATTCCGTATTATCATCATTACTCTGATCATTGCAGGAATTGCGGCTTATTTCTTCCCGGTGAAAGAGGACGAGTACGATGAACTGGAAGAATCTGGCGAATTGAGTGACAGTACAAAGGAGGCACACCATGAATCATAATATTTACATTTACATATTTGTGATGGCGGCAGTTACTTACCTGATCCGTATGCTTCCGCTGACGCTGATCCGCAAAGAGATTAAAAGCACGTATATCAAATCATTTTTATACTATGTCCCTTATGTGACGCTTGCTGCTATGACATTCCCGGCAATTCTCAGTGCCACTGCGAATATCTGGTCTGCACTTGCCGGATTTATCATCGCCGTATTTCTGGCCTACCGTGGCAAGAGCCTGCTGAAGGTATCCTTGTTCGCATGTCTCGGCGTCTTTATTGTTGAGCTGATTACCGGATTATAAGTCATATAAGTTACCGGAAGTTTATGATATTAGCTTCCGGTTATAAACAATGAATACATATTTGCGGGAAATCCCCATATAAATGATACAAATGATTTATATGGGGATTTTTATGCAAAAATTTCTCGAAAAATTTAAACGGAAGCCATTACTCTTTTTGCTTCCGTCTGCATCCGTACTTCTACTCCTTTTTCTTCTGTTCTTTCATTCTCAACAGGATGCGGATCAGGCATTTTCGAAATATACTTCTGAACTTTTCCGACAGGAAATCAGTGGAAATACAATTACTCTCCACTACACCTTAAAAGATCCCGAAAAATATGGCATAAAAAATGCGCCCATTTCCTATGGACAATGTACCACCGATCCCGAACTGGTCCGGTCTAGTGTCGATGCGGAACGGACCAGACTTCGCTCCTATAACAGAACATCTCTTTCCAAAGACAACCGTCTTACTTATGATGTGCTGAATGACTATCTGAATTCTGCCTACGATCTGTCCCCTTATACACTCTACGACGAACCACTTGCACCTCTCACAGGAACTCAGTCACAGCTTCCGGTCATCTTATCAGAATACCGTTTTTATGAGATCTCCGATATTGAAAACTATCTGCAACTTCTTACTAAAACACCGGAATATTTCCGATCTATCCTGAATTTTGAACACACAAAAGCCGAATCCGGCCTTTTTATGGCATCCTATACTGCCGACTCCATCATCAAAGAATGCCGGGATTTCGTTCATTTAAAAGAGAGTAATTATCTCTATTCTTCTTTTGTAGAACGGCTGGATGAACTTGCTTCCACAAAAAACAGCGGCCTCACCGAAAAACAACGAAAAGCCTATACCCGGCAGAACAGCGCCTACATAAAAAAATATATTTTCCCGTCTTATGAACAGCTTATCTCCGGCCTGTCCGAGCTTCGCAATTCCGGTAAGAATAATAACGGACTATGCTATCTTCCAAATGGCCGGACTTACTACGAATATCTGGTAAGAAGTGAGACTGGTTCCTCACGCAGTATTGCAGAACTGCAAAACCTTACGAATGCACAGATTCTTTCGGATCTTACAGTTATGCAGCGAGTGCTGACAGAAGACTCCTCCTCTGGTTCATCTTCCGTAACCTCCGACATTTTCAGCTCACAAGGTACTCTACTCTCCGAATTTGATCCTGAAAAGATTTTATCCACATTATCAAACAAGATTACAAAGGATTTTCCACCATATCCACAGATTCATACACAGATCAAATACGTCCAGAAATCCATGGAAGAATACTTAAGTCCGGCTTTCTACATGATCCCGGCCATCGACAATACTTCCGAAAATGTAATCTACATTAACAAGGGGCATATCACCGACAACCTTTCTCTCTTCACCACCTTCGCCCATGAAGGCTACCCCGGACATTTATACCAGAATGTCTATTACGCAAGCCTTCATCCCAATCCAATCCGCTGTGTACTGAACTACGGCGGCTACACAGAGGGATGGGCCACTTACAGTGAGATGATGAGTTACTACTTTTCCACACTGACCAAAGAACAGGCCACAATATTTCAACGCAACTCTTCTGTCATTCTGGGACTATATGCCCTTGCCGATATGGGAATTCATTATGACGGCTGGAAACTTGCCGATGCGGCAGCATTTTTCCACACTTATGGGATAACGGATGACGCGACCATTGAGGATATCTATGATCTGATCATTGCCGATCCGGCTAATTACTTAAAATATTATATTGGATATCTGGAATTTCTGGAACTTAAGAAAGATGCTGTGGATAAGTGGGAAGATAACTTTACGCAGATGCAGTTTCATAAGGCGGTTCTGGATGTTGGGCCGGCATCGTTTGATGTGATTCGAGCGTACTTATTTTAAAAATGGGACGGGGATTTTTAAAAATCCCCGTCCCATTTTATTAATTCGTATTACTAGCCGCAATCTTCACCTTACTCCAAAGATTACTGATCTCTTTCTTCGTCTCCTCATTATACTCAAAGACTTCATCATTCTTATTATCTGTTCTTGGTATATATGCATCAATTCCTTCGAACTCTCCGCCCTTGTCATACAGATCTTTCATAACCTTCTTATTCGCCGATGTATAACCTACATAACTTGAATTGTCATAAGCTCCGTCATAATCACTTGCATAATTGATAAATGCATGTGCAAGTTCCGGATTCTTCGCATTCTTCGGAATGACCATGGCGTCGGACCACTGGTTGGTTCCGCCTTCCGGCATGTAGTATCCCATGTTTTCATTCTCATTGATCACATATGTCGCATCTCCGGAATAGATCAGACCAAGTGCCTTCCTTCCCTGTGCCATGTTATCAATGATCTCATCGGTAACGATCTCCGGCTTCATGGTCTGTACACATTGAACCAGCCAGTTATACGCTTCCTGGATCTGGCTTTCGTCAGACGTATTCATCGAATATCCCAATGCCTTCAATGCCATCATAAAGGAATCTCTCTCTGAGTCATACAGGTAGATGTCCCCTTTATATTTCTGATCCAGGAAAATGTTATAGCCTTCTTTTTCCAGGTCTTTGATGTCGACTTTTGTCTTATCGTACACGATTCCGACTGTTCCCCAGAAATACGGGACAGAATATTCATTCTCCGGATCATACGGAAGTCCTTTGACCGCATCATATAATTTATCCATACAGTTCAGTTTCGACTTATCCAATTTCTGTAAATATCCTTCGGAAATGAGTCTCTGGATCATATAATCACTTGGTACAAGAATGTCGTAAGCTTCTCCATTTGCAACCTTAATATACATCTGTTCATTCGAATCAAAATTTTCAAGAAGTACTGTTGCCCCTGTCTCTTTCTGGAAATCCTGGATAATATGTTCACCTACATACTCGCCCCAGTTGTAGATACGAAGCGTCTGTCCCTCGAATGGAAGCGGTTCTTTCTTGTTATTATATGTTACAACTCCGGCAACCACTGCGAGCGCACATACAACTGCGATTGCAGGTACCAGTACGTTTCGTTTGCCGAGCTGTTTCTCTTCGCACGTTTTGCAAAAAAGTGCCGGTGCAGCATTGATGATCACAAGTACGATCGTGATGATCACAACCACCAGTGTCGAGATTGCATTGATACTCGGGTTGACACGTTTACTCATTGTATACACCATGATACTTAAGTTCTTCACACCACGTCCGGTTACAAAGTAAGAGATGATGAAATCATCCACCGACATGGTAAATGCGATCAGCGCCCCGGCTACGATTCCCGGCGTGATCTGCGGCACGACAACTTTTGTCAGTGCCTGCCACGGTGTTGCACCTAAGTCCATCGCCGCATCTGCGAGGTTCGGATCAAGTGACTTGATCTTCGGCATTACCGATAACATAACATACGGTATACAGAATGCAATATGTGCCAGAAGCATGGTAACGTATCCTTTTTCCACATGGAATGTGATGAATAATAACATGAATCCGATCGCAGTTACGATCTCCGGGTTCATGATCGGAAGGTTATTCGCCTGCTCCATCAGGTCACGTATCAGTTTCTTCGACTTGCTGACTCCGATCGCTGCAATTGTTCCCGCTACTGTTGAGATAAATGTCGCAAGCAGCGCGATACTGAATGTCGTCGACAGTGCATCCATCATATCTGCCGATTCCAGCATATGCTTATACCAGCGCAGTGAAAATCCGGTAAAGCTTGTAAGTGATTTTCCATCGTTAAATGAGAATATAATCATGTACAGGATCGGAAGGTAGAAGAATACAACCGACAGTATCATAAGGATCTTCCCAATTGGACGTTTTCCCTTATTCATAACGATTATACCCCCTTTCCGCCCTGGTTACGAATCTCGATCTTACGGACAACCATCATAAGTACCATCATAATGACCGCCATGATCATGGAAATGGCACTTCCGAAGTTCCACTCGCCGACCGTAATGAACTGGTTCTCGATCATATTTCCGATGAGGAAATACTGACCGCCGCCGAGCAACTTCGGTATGAAGAAAGAACTGACTGCCGGAAGAAATACCAGCGTAATCCCGTTGATGATTCCCGGCACGGAAAGCGGCAGTGTCACACGCTTAAATGTCTGCGCCGGGCTTGCCCCAAGGTCTGCACTCGCTTCCAGCAAGGAATTGTCCATCTTACTAAGTGACGTCTGGATCTGCAGGATCATGAATGGCAGAAAGTTATATACCATTCCCAAAAGCACTGCCCCTTCTGTATAAAGAAGTGATCCCTTTCCAAGTCCCACCATATACAGGATTCTCTGGATCAGACCGCCGTCGCTTAAGAGTCCGATCCATGCATACGTTCTTACCAGCATGTTGATCCACATCGGGATCGTGATCACAAGAATCAGCGCATTCTGCTTCTTCTGCTCACTGCGCGCAATATAATATGCAATCGGATAGCCCAACAACAGACAGATCACCGTTGTCTTCACCGCAATTACAATGGAACGCCAGAGGATCAATAAGAAATCCGGGTCGGTAAAAAATTTGGCATAATGTTCCAGTGTAAATGTGAACGATAAGATGCTGTTTCCCTGATCTGTCACGGAATAAAGTGCGATCAGGACCATCGGGAATACTAACATCAATATTGCCCACACGATATACGGAAATGCTAACTGTGAAAATTTCTTCATCTTAGAATACCACCTTCGGCATAACGTGGATATCTTCCGGGAAGAATGTCAGGCCGACCTCCTGTCCTTCCGCCGAATAATCCGTTGTATGGATCTTGAACTCACGTCCCGTAGTGGAAAATGTAATCTCATACACGCCTTCTGTTACTTCTTCCGGATCAAAATCATAGTCTACACTGATGTCCACACTCTGGTCTTCATCCGTCAGCTTCCATCCCTGTGCATTTGCCCAGGTCTTAAGATCTGTATCCAGTGCCTGAGATTCTGTGATCTCGTCTACCGTCTTGAAGAAGTTGAACGCCATAACACCTTCATTTGCCTTCTCATTCTTAACGAACGGCTGATTGACTACGAAAATGGTTCTCTCGATGCTGGTTCCGTTTGAAGTGCTGAATGTACGGACTACTGTCCTTCTTTTCGCTTTCCTAGTTCATTATTCCAATTATTTGCAAATGGAAATTGATGAACTCATCCGTCTCTGCTCCATGCCTCGTGCATTCGACAGTGCGACGATTTCCTTATCATCCAGATTCTCTACATCTTCTACGTCTACATAGAAGTTGTTGGCACTGATCTTCTCGCTTCCATCTTCACTGGTTACGTCATGATTGCGGATGACACGCATGTTGACCGTAACGCTCGTTCCCGGAACGGTCTCTACCATGATCTCATAGTGCACACCCTTGAACAGGACACTTAAGACTTCTCCCGTCATCTTTCCGTCTTTTACATCCACGATATCAATATCCTCCGGACGGATCACGACATCCACCGGCTCATTCTCCTTGAATCCATGATCCACGCAGTCGAATGTAATATCATCAAAACGAACCTTATAATCCTCAATCATCCTTCCGGAAATGATGTTGCTCTCTCCGATAAAGTTT
>ENA-OQHF01001060-OQHF01001060.1-human-gut-metagenome-genome-assembly--contig:-NODE-1060-length-15629-cov-2.951555_pt1 | contig 15629 bp, 9 predicted proteins | sample MGYA00242559_ERZ504709 | MGnify/ENA primary metagenome ERZ504709 (study PRJEB26092, sample SAMD00036203) | human gut metagenome | host: Homo sapiens | study: EMG produced TPA metagenomics assembly of... | reverse complement strand
TATGTAGATTTAACCGCAGATAAGGTTAAAATGACAGGCGCGGACGGCAAAAGCTTTACGGGCGAGCAGTCGACTGATGAGCCTAATGTCTGGACAATAAATATTGACGAGTTAAGCGAGCTTACGGATTACACCATAACGCTCGGAGACTTCTCGCAAACTGTCAGAACAGACGGCTATGACCCTAATGCGTTTTACTGGTACGAAGGCTTTGACAACTATGACGGAAGCACATTACCAATGGAATTTTCGCAACCGGGAATGGGAATTTCCTTTACAAAAACTGAAATAAGCGGAAATCCGGCATTAAAATATGTGAATGAGTACATACCGGAAAAATCGGGAACATCTAATTTCTCGATTAAAGGTACAGAACCTCTTGATTTTTCAAAAGGCGCATTGCTTTTATCCTACGATGTAACACCACAGTCAAATCTTACATGGCTTGGAGACGGTGCTAAATCAAATATACTTATACCAACTCTTAGGATAGGAAGTACGGAAATTTCGCAGTTTTCAATAATTGAACACGGCGGAATTAAAGCGGCGTATAAAACAGCGCCGACTGCATGGGGCAGAAGTGCATACTTAACAGGCTGGGAAAACAATACTCTTGTTGCAGACACAACCGTTAAATTTCAACTGCTTTTGGAAAAAGAAGGTAATCAGATTACGGCAACACAGTATATAAATGAGAAGCCTGTTTATTATACACTCTCAGATGAAGCAAAGCTCGCTTCCGTAACCGTTGACATAACTGAGGAGGAGCTTGCAAAGGAATGGACGCTGACGATGGCAGGCAGACGTTTCCCGAATGGATTGGTATTTGACAATTTCCATATTACCACCGTGGACGGAGTGAAGGCTGGCGATGAGATAACAATTGAGGATAATGCAGTTACGGCGCAGATAAATTTGGAAAACACGCTCCAATTTTCAGAGGATGCTCCGTCTATTGTAAAGGAAATAAAAATGCTTAATACTGTGGTATCATCTGATTTTAGGATTAAAAAGTATAATATAGCAACTGACCCACTTTTGTTAAACGGAGAAAATGTTTCAGGCTTTGACATTAACAACACAGGCAACGCATTTGTATTGAGCAGACTACCCGAACGCAAAAGCGGTGAAATATTTGTTATTGAGCTTTCTGACATATCAAAAATCCAGACCTTGGTCGGAAAGAAAATTGATACAACAGTATTTAAGGCAGGAGCAAATCCTGGCGGTCTGAAAAAGACAAGACTTTTAGACAGTGAAGGTGATCAGATGCAGGCAGAAAACGGAATTGTATCGCCCGCATTAGCTAAAATGGAACTGATATTTACTAAAAATACCAAGGTTGAAGCATTGCCGACTATTACAAATGCGGAAAAGAATTATAGTCTGACGGCAGTATTGGGTGAGGACGGCATTTACCGCTTTGACTTTACGGGTGACAGCGCAACGCTTTCACCAAATACGGTTTATACCGTGACATATGGCGATACCTCCGCACAGCTTACAACGGGAGAAGGCATCGTACAGTCAGCCGTTCCTGTTATTGATTCAGACGGTAAGGCAAGCACCATAATAACCAATACATCAGAAACAGCGACAAATGTTTATATAATAAGCGCTTATTATAACAGTGAGGAAGATATAGTCAGTGCTGTGAAATATGAGAAGTTTACTGTAGATGCAGGTAAAACAGAAAATATTTCTATGAGTGAAGCGCACAGCGCACCGACAGAGTGGGCAGAACAGAGAGTGTTTATATGGGATGGTTTTGAGAAAATGAATCCTTATTGCACTTACGACAGCAGGAAAAATCAATAATATTGTGCATAAAGCATTAGGTAGGAGGATAATTCAATGAAAAGAATCAGTTTTTTATTTACCGTATTACTCTGTATGCTTTTACCTGTTTCGGTATATGCGGCGGCAGAGGCGGGAATGTTCGATGCAGATGCACGGCTCACAGTTACAGGAACTGCACCGAGCGGAACGGCTGATGTTTCCGTTTCTGTCCTCGGCAATAATTTTACAATACAAGATGCTGATAATGTTAAAGACGGAGCAGTAGTTTATACAAACCAGATAAAGCCAAATAAAGACGGAGAATTTTCACTGCGGATAAATTTGAAGGATTGTCCTACTGGAGAATATCGTATTCGGGTATATCAAAAAGGCGAGAAACTGATCGATGTTATCCGTCCTTACGCAGAACAAGATGACAACAGAACAGCCATTGAAGGTTTAAACCAAGCGGCGGTTTCGGGAGTAAAGGACGTTGAGGAATATATAAAGCAAAACCGTGTTAAACTGCAATTTGTATCACCGTTTGACGGTACTGTAAATTCTGCAGTTATTGCAAGGCTTCTTACTGCCGCCGCACCGTTTGATACAAATGACAAATTATCCTGTGCAAGTGCTTATCAGCGTGCGGCAGTTGCCGCAACCGTATCAGATAACAAAATAACTAATCTGACGGATTATTCGGCTATGATAAAGCCAATGAACGAGAATCCTATGAAAAAGGTTTTATCGTCAGATTATGTAACAGATACTGCAAAGTCGCAACTGGCGCAATTTTTATGCGGACTTGCACCGTTTAATTCTTTGGACAGCTTTGACTTGGCAGTTGCAGACGCACTTATTCTGTCGGTAACAAAAAATCCTACAGGTGCGGGCGATGTAAAAACAGTAATATCATCGCTGCGTCCCGGATATAACACAAATCAACTTACCGCAGAAGTGTGCCGAAAGGTGGCATATAGTACATATCATAATTTTAACGAGCTGAGCGAAGCAATAACTAAAGCACAAAACAGTAGTGTAAGCGAAAAAGGCGGTAATTCCGGCAGTTCCGGCGGAGGAAAAGTTCCTGTAACAGTATTGGGCGGCGGAACCCCTGTTCCAAAGACGGATTCTACAAATTATGGAAATAATACAGATATAAAAGATGAAACAATTGATAGCTTTAAAGATATGGAGAGCTTTGAGTGGGCAGAAAGTGCAGTCAACAAACTGTTTTCCGAAGGTATCGTGAGCGGAGACGGCTTAGGTTATTTCAGACCTGAGGATAATATCACACGTGAGGAATTTGTTAAAATGCTGGTTCTGACCTTTGATATATCATCTGCGCATCAGGAGAATATGACATTTAATGATGTAGTAAGTGATGAATGGTATTACCCTTATTTGCAGACGGCATTCCAAGGTGGTATTGTAAAGGGAATAAGCGAAGATACTTTTGGTGTAGGAATGTCTGTTTCAAGACAGGACGCTGCCGCACTTATAAGCCGTGCTATGAAGCTTACTGATAAATATAATGCGGATGCGGAATTATTTACTGACGAGGCTGATATTTCAGACTATGCGTTAAAATCAGTTAAGATTTTAAGACAAATGGGAATTATAAGCGGATATGAGGATGGCTCCTTCAGACCGCTTGGGACAATAACACGTGCTGAAGCCGCAAAAATGCTTTATGAGGGCTGGACGAATGAAACCGAATATGTTTCGGTTTCATCGCCGTCAGATACAAGCGTTACAGAAAAAGAAGCAGATGATTTTGCATTTGAACTTATGAAAAAACTGGGAATATTCAGCGAGGATATTTCTTATCAGGGCAAGGTCAATCAGACTGTTTCGCGCGGTGAATTTGCTATATATCTTGCACGTATGTTGAAGTCGGATAATATTACAGGCAACGGCACAAATGAATTTATAGATGTGTCGGAGGATAATGATTTAAGCATAGCATTGTCGGGACTTAAATCAATGGGAATTGTCAAACCGGACGAAAACGGTAAATTTCGTCCGAATGACACTCTGACAGTAAGGGAAATGTCGGAAATGCTTATAAGAAGCTTCAGAAGCGCAGATATGAATACACTTGCGGAAAGCTTAGACAATAATTATCTTTCGACGGCAGTACAGCTTGATATGTTAAAGGGAATATCTAATTTTGATACGGCAACATTCGGCGACTGCGTTGTTATGATGTACAATACACTTCATACAGAATACAGACATAATTACGGCGAAACGAAAAGCACTCTTTTGAAGGATATTTATGATATTGAATATATAAAGGGACGTGTAACCGCTAACTGCTTTACTGAAATTTCGGGTACACGGACTAATGATATAGAAAAAATCGGTATAGATGGTGTAAACTATATTTGTAATGATGAAGCACTTCATGAACTTTTGGGTTATCATTTGATTGTTTATTATACTGAAGAAAATGACGAGCGTAGTATTGTTTTTTATCGCACAGATGATAAAACCTCAGTAGTGAGAATTGATGCGGAGAATATTGAAAAATATTCTGATTTTACGCTTTTCTATTATAATGGACGAAAAACTGCAAAGATAAAAATTGGACGTGATACTGCGATTATTTATAATGGTATGGTGTTAGAAACTGATTATGACAGTGCGTTTAATATTGATACAGGTTTTGTTACGATAATTTCGTCCGGAAATGTGGATACAGTGATTATTGAAACTTATGATACCGTTCGTGTAACGGGTATTGACGTATCAAGAAAAAAGGTATATGCTGAAAGGATAGAGGATGGTTCTGAGGAAGAACTTGACTTTAATAAGGATTCAGATAAATGGATATTCTTTAAAAGCTATCCCTACGGCAAGGAAGTAAATGAGAATATGCTGCTCGCGGGTGATATTCTCTGCGTTTCAAAATCTTTTGACGGCTCATATATCAGAGGTTGGCAATGCAGTCAAACCGTAAGCGGTAAGGTGGATAAAGTGGCAGGCAATACAGATGACAGATTGGTAACGATTGACGGTGAACAATATCAGGTTGCTCATTATTACAAAGATAAAATTGTTACAGGCGAACAGACGTCTTTTGTTTTAGATATTGCAGGAAGAATTGCGTCAGTAGGAAAGCAAACGCAGAGCGACCGCATTTTGGGATATATTTATAGACTTGTAGACGCAAGAAAAGACCACGAAGATAATATCTATGTAAAAATATATAATGTTCAGCGTCAGCATGAGAATCTTGTTCTTGCTGACCGCGTAGTTCTGGACGGAGAACGACGGACGAAAGATTATGTTAAACAAATTCTTTGCTCGGGTCAAGATGGCGCTTTGGTCAGACAGCCTGTTTTTTACAGAAAAAACAGTGATGGCGAAATAAAAGAATTGGATTTACCGTCACCCGCAGGACAGGAAAGAGAAAGAGATAATACTCTTGAAGAATTATTGCCCGCTGGTTCTTATTCGTGGCTTTTTACTATGAAAAGCTTTGAACGTAAATATGTGATGTCAACAAAGACTTATTATATGAGAGTTCCGCCTAATAATGTTGAAAATCCAGACGAAAAGCTTTTTGGTGTGCAGCAATTTTCAAATGTTACATGGTGGAATAATACAATAAAAAAAGTATTTTGGGATTATACCGTTATGATGATTCGACGCCGTTTGCAAATCTTGTGCTTATGTCCAGCAATGATAACGCAACCTTAAGTAATTCAACAGAAATTACTATGGTAACGGATGTATACGAGCAGTGGATAGGCGATGATAAAGGAGAGTTAGTGATGACTCTGCATGGACTGCAAAAGGGTGCGGAGATTACTGCTTACTTTGATGAGGGTGTATACAAGGACGATATTGAAGAAGGCGATTTAATTCGTTATGCGACAAATTCGGCAGGGTACATTGGAGTTTATGAAAAGATTTATGACCAAAGCGAGAATACCGTACTCTGGAATATGACAGGTACTGCTGATGAATACACCTCGAACACTGTGCCGTCCGCAAATCTGAGATATACTTTCGGATATGTTAACAGTCTTTACAATGCGCCATATACTGACGGATTAAACTCTGTTATAAGCACGGGAAGAAAGCCGGATGAGGCAGAAGATACCTGGCAATTCAATTCAATGCCACTGCTTCAACAAGGTATGTAGTCTATGACCCTGAACGACGTCAGGGCAGTCGGGTATATATGGCGGGTCTTGATGAAGTGGTTTCGTGGGAGAACTGCCATAATATAGAAAATACAACGAGAGTGTTTGTGCATACACGTCAGGGTTATCTTAGCGCTCTGTTTATTTATAAGTAAGGAGAAGATGAAATGAAATTTAGAGGTAATAAAAAGAAAAGTCATGTACTGATATACTGTATTCTATTTATTTCCATTTTAGTTTTAGTGGGACCTCTATATGCCATTTCATACAACACATTAAAAGACCAAGTCCTTAAAGATAGTCAAGCTGCTGTTAATAGAGGAATGAGCCGTTTGGATATGGAAATTGAAGTGCTTCAGAATATTCGTCTTGAGATGCAAAATGATACTAATTTTATTCGTATGAAAAATCTTCGCTCGTTTGAAGAGGTGCGTCAGTATATTATTTTTAAAGATTTTGCTAATTATTTTAAAGCTCAGACAAAAACATTCGTGCTTGCTTCCGATGCCTATATTTTTTTCCGAAGCAATAACTGCGTGGTTTCAGACAAATATCAATATGATAATATGGAATCAATATTTAATGAGCATATCATAATGGAAGGAATGGACTGGAATCAATTTCGCAATAGCTTGTTTGAGAAAAAGTCAGAATTTGATGCAAGGTATGTAGAAGATTTATATATAGACGGCGAAAAACAGCCGTCTTTGGTTGTAAGTCTTTCACTTAGTCCAAGCATCAATCAGCCGGAGGCTGTTCTTGTATGGATATATAGTATAGCCGATTTGTTTGAAGATATGAATTTGAGTAATTATCAAGAGATTTTTGAATATGTGGCATTTAACGATGAAATTATCTTTGCAGATAGAAATGAACAAAATAGGGAATCCCATCAAATTGTTGACGGCTGTAAAAATATCAATCTGAAAGTAGCAATGGATGTTTCGGAGCAATATTTTGACAAGAATATGAGAACGTTCAGAAACTTTTTGATTATATATCTGGCAACCATGATTATTTTTATAATTTGTCTGGAATGGGCTTTGAGTTACTGGAAGAACAAGCCTATAAAACAAATGGTAAAACTTATGGCAAACTTAACAGGTGATAACAGCATTTCTGATAAGGATATTGAATATATATCTGATACAATGAAGCAGATTAATCTTGAAAATCAACAATATCACAGAGATATGCTGAATTTCTTGTTTTTCAAACGGCTGGACGAAAACGAATGCGAATTTATACGAAGCAAATACTCTGATTTTGGTAACCCGTTTTTCTTTGCGGCGTTTTTCGGAGAGAGAATAAATATCCGTATTTTAAATCTGTGTATGGAAAAGTACGGTGTAAAATCACAAAGAATACTCTCACCTCAGGAGGGAGAATGTATTGTATTTTTTAACTATTCTAAAGAGATGGATATTGACGCCTTGCGTGAAACTCTTGCCGAAGTTGTGGATATACTGAAAGTATATGATGTGCAGACTTCGACCTTGATAAGTATTCCATGTAATGATGTTTCAGAATTTTACGATGCCTATCAATATATAAAAAACAATTATCGTTTTATTGATTACAGCGGTGTGTTTTTGTTTGAGAACAGCGACAGTAATAACAGTATTAAAAACGACAGAAAGTATTTGTATGACAGTCTGTATAATAATTTAATACAGGGTAATGCTTTTGAGGCAAATCAGGCAGTATATAAGCTTTGGTATCAGGTTATGATTAACGGTTATAACAGTGTAGATCCGATACGAAAAATGTTTTACCGCCAGCTTGGTATTTTGGAGGATGCGGCTGAAAAAGTGAATTACAGAGGAGAGCTTACACGGTATGATAGCAAAAAGAAAATCAATGATTTAGCATTTTCTATTGCGGATGATGTTGAGAATATATGCTCCTTGATTTCTTTGCATGAAACTCAAGAAAACGGACGCATACAGGAAATTATATCTTGGATGAACGAGCATTTTAATGAACCTGATTTTTGTATGACGTCTATGGAAAACAAATTCAGTGTGTCCGGTAAGACAATAGGCAAGATTATAAAGTCTACCACAGGTAAAACATTTCAGGAATATGTGGAGGGGTGCAGGATAGAGCTTGCTAAACGATTAATTACACAACCTGACAGCAATATGAAAGTAGTGGCTCAGGAATGTGGATTTATTAACTACGATACCTTTTACAAATTCTTTAAGAAGCACACAGGGGTTTCGCCAAAGCAATGGAAGAATAATATCGACAGGACTATGTAGATTGCATTTCTTTGTTAAAAATGTAATCGAATTATTAAGAGAGGTGATAATTATGGAAAGACTTATTAAGATAGGAAAGATAAAGCCAAGAAAAGGCATCAGAAATTAAAAATTCTCGTATTGGTATCGGGTTTGAAAAGTTGGACAGAAAAGTGTTTAATCCTGAAAAAGCTTATGACAAGCTTGCGATGATTGGAGCAAAGTGGGTTCGTATTCAAAGCGGTTGGGAAAGAACCGAACAGGAAAAGGGCGTTTATGATTTTGAATGGTTAGATAGTATTGTAGACAATTTGCTTGAACGCGGACTTGTTCCATGGATAAATTTAGTTTACGGCAACGGACTTTATGATGATGATGCAGCAAAGGTTTTTGGCGCAGTCGGTTGCCCGCCCGTAAAAAAGCGAAGAAGCAAAAAAAGGCTGGGCAGATTATATTACTGCTCTTGCCGCTCATATGAAAGACCGCATTTCTTATTACGAGGTGTGGAACGAGCCTGACGGCGAATGGTGTTGGAAGCATGGCCCCAATGGCAAGGAATATGGTCAGTTTGTTGTTGATACATCGGTTGCTTTAAAAAAGGGCGACAGCAGTGCAAAGGTCATAGGCGGCGCAATATGTATGGCAAAGCCTTTAGATTTTGCATATGACGCATTCAGCGTTGGAATGGGAGAGCATATAGATGCGATTAGCTTTCACGAATATGTCATAGATGAAACGGTGGTATTCCGCCATGTAAAGGCTTTGCGTGGATTATGCAATAGATTTAATCCCAATATAGAGATTATCCAAGGCGAATCGGGTTCTCAATCGAGAAGCGATGGCAGAGGTGCAATGAGAAAAGGTGCATGGACACCTCATAAGCAGGCAAAACAGCTTTTGCGTCATCTGATGGCGGACTTAATGACTGAGGTGAAATTTACTTCGTATTTTTCCTGCATGGATATGATTGAAGCACTCAACGGCACAGTCGGTGATTTAGTCAGTTATCTTGATTACGGATATTTCGGTGTACTGGGAGCTGATTTTGACGCACAGGGACGTTCTGTTGGAAACTATACGCCAAAACCGTCATATTACGCACTGCAAACAATTTCCGCTATTTTCTCTGAGGATGTTCAAAAGGCGGATCTGCCGATTATACGATGGCCTGAGGTGTCGGACAGATTGTTTGGCTTTGACTGTGATGACCCATCTATTGTAGAGGGCGGATTTAAGTGCGAAAACGGTTCGTCGGCATTTGTATACTGGAACAGTACCAATTTGATGACTACAGATTTTGAATCTACTGTGACCTTCTATACAGCAGGGCTACCGGATAAAATACGATTAGTAGATTTAATGGACGGAACGGTTTATGAGTTGCCTGAAAGTATTTTAGAAAGCAAGGGAGAAGGCAAATATGCAATACATAATATTCCTATAAAGGACTATCCTATGGCGTTGCTTTTCGGAGATTTTAAAGAAATAATATATAAATTATCAGAATACGAAGATGTTTATAACAATTTAGAAAGACTATGGTGATTAGCGTGAAGAGAATTTTGTTTCAGGGAGACTCAATTACCGATATGTACAGAGTCAGGGATTTAGACCATTATGCAGGCTGCGGTTATGCAACATTGGTGTCAGCTCAGTTAGGATATGAAAATCCGGGTGAATATACATTTATAAACCGTGGTATAGGTGGCGACAGAAGTATAGACATACTGGCGAGAATAAAAAAAGACGCAATAAATTTAAAACCCGATTATATGAGTATTTTTGTGGGTGTAAATGACGCATGGGCGGAAATTGACACCGGCAACGGAGTATCGCCTGAAAATTACGAAAAATATTTAAGCCTGATTATAGACGAGGTAAAGGCGGCACTGCCGGATATAAAGCTGATGATTTTAGAGCCGTTTGTTTTAAAGTATCTTATTTTGCCGGATAAATATGCGGAATTACGTGCGATGGTTGAAGCAATAGCTAAAGCTGCAAAAAGAACTGCGGAAAAATACAACATAAAATTTGTGCCGCTGATGAAAAAATTTGATGATGCACTGAAATATGCACCCGTAGATTTCTGGACGGCGGACGGCGTTCATCCCAAAGCGCCGGGACATGAGCTTATTAAAAGAGAATGGATAAAGGCGTTTAATGAAATAAAGTGATGGGAGGATTGGCTATGCAAAATACCAAACAGAAAAAATCAGATTTCAGAGCATCAGCTGTTCCTCTTGTAACAGTTGATCCGTATTTCAGCATATGGTCATTTTCAGACACACTTTATGGAGATGCTACCAGACACTGGACAGGGCGTGAAAATCGAATGAACGCAGGTATAATTATTGATAATACTTATTATTCGTTAATGGGTACGTTTCACAGCAGTAAACGTCAGGTTTTCAGCGGACTTGAAGTTATTGAACAGAAAAGCATCAATATAAGCCCTCTTATCACTACATATGAATTTGAAAATGAGCTTGCGCGTGTCAAGCTGGAATTTATAACTCCGCTTTTACTGCGTGAGATTGATATTTTGTCAAGACCATTATCGTACATAGAGTACACTGTGGAAATCAAAGATAAGAACGTGCATGATGTAAGATTTTACTTTGATATTTCGCCGGAGTGCTGTGTTACCGACTGGACACAGGAGGTTGAGCTTAAAAGCAGTGAATTTGGCATTTTCTGTGGCAATACTGAACAGAAAGTTCTCGGGCGAACAGGAGATAATATCTGTATAGATTGGGGATACCTCCATTTAATTCACAAGGACGCACGGTTTATACAACGCGGAATTGACCTTTATAAATGTCGCTTTGTTATGTCTGAAGCAGACACAAAAAAGACTTACAATGCGTTTAATGAGGCAGTCGTTATGGCAGTTGTCACGGAGGAAATGAGTGGCGTAATCGCCATTGCGTACGACGATATAAAATCCATAGAATATTTTGGTACGCATCTTGATGATTTTTATAAAGAGTCTGACGGCAGCTTTAATAATATGGTTAAAAACGCAGTTTCGCAGTATAGAGAGATTAAGAAAAAATGCGTTTTATTTTCAGAGGAGCTTAGTGAAGAAGCATCAAAGGTCAGTACAGAATATGAAAAAATTATTTCTTTGATATATCGCCAGGTAATTGCGGCTCAATAAGCTTGTTCATGACACAGACGGAAATATTCTTGTTTATATCAAAGGAATGTTTCAAGCAACGGCTGTGCAGGCAACGCTTGATGTGTCATATCCGTCAATGCCTAATGCTGTTAAAGTATAATCCTGAGCTTGTAAAGGGAATGCTTCTGCCGATTATTAAGGTTGCAAGAAGCGGAAACTGGGATAAAGAGTTTGCTCCTCACGATGCAGGCTGCTATCCATGCCTTAATGGACAGGCGTACGAAAAGGAAAGTGACGCTCAAATGCCTGTTGAGGAATGTGGTAATATACTGATTATGACAGCTGTTCTGTGCAACACATTGGGCAACAATGATTTTGCAGAGGAAAACGAGGATTTATTGAAAAAATGGGCGGAATATCTCATTGAAAACGGTTATGACCCCGGCGACCAACTATGTACTGATGATTTTGCAGGGAAGTGGCCGCATAACTGTAATCTAAGCATAAAATCAATCATTGCTATAGGAGCATACGGAAAATTGTTTGATGACAGGCGTTTTACAGATATTGCAAAGAAATATGCAGAACTGTGGGTTAAGGACACATATGCTGAAAAGGGGACGCTTCTAGCATTTGACAGAAAAGATACATGGAGTATAAAATACAATATAATATGGGACAAAATGCTGAATCTTGGATTGTTTCCGAAAGAGGTATACAAAAAAGAAGTTGAAGCATATAAGGCAAAGATGTGTAGATATGGTGTACCGCTGGATTGCAGAAGCGATTATGCAAAAACGGATTGGCAGGCGTGGACAACGGTAATGACCGAGGACAGCGAATATACCGAAATGGTGTACAGGAAAATTTATGATTACATAAATGAAACCGTTGACCGGGCTCCTGTAAGTGACTGGTACAGCGCAGAGCGCGGACGGCAGTATGTTTTTCAAAATCGAAGTGTTTTGGGCGCTTTGTTTATAAATATTATGTAGAATAGGTGGTAATAAAATGAGTTTTCCGAAAGATTTTTTATGGGGTACTGCAACAGCGGCATATCAGATAGAGGGCGCATGGAACAAGAACGGAAAAGGACTTTCTATCTGGGATCTTTTCTGTGAAAAGACAGGTGCTGTAAAAAACGGTGATAACGGACATACAGCGTGCGATCACTATCACCGTTACAAAGAAGATATTGCACTTATGAAAAAGCTTGAAATAAAAGCATATCGTTTTTCAGTCGCATGGACGCGGATTTTACCGAACGGGACAGGCGAGGTCAATAATAAGGGTATAGAGTTTTATAATAATCTTATTGACGAGCTTATAAAAAACGGCATAGAAGCTGTAATGACAATGTATCATTGGGATTTACCCGCCGAGCTTCATTACAGAGGCGGCTGGCTAAATCCTAAATTGCAGATTATTTTGAGGAATATGCGAAAGTAATCGCTGAAAATTTTACGGACAGAGTGAAAAAGATTATTACAATCAACGAACCTCTCTGCATAATCGGTCTTGGATATGCGGAGGGTATTCATGCTCCCGGTTTAAAGCTGTCACAGCGCGAATATTTAAAGTGCGCCCATAATTTGTTGGTTGCACACGGAAAAGCTGCAAGGACGTTAAAAAAATATGGAGCTAAAGATGTACAGGTAAGGCATTGCACCTAATATGGATAATTTTTATCCGCTTGATGAGAACAATATCACCGATATAAATGCGGCGACAGATAAAATGTTTGAAATTGAGCACCAAAATCCGCGTGCGTGGATAAATCATGTAAATTGGTGGCTTGACCCTGTTATAAAGGGACATTATCCGCTTGAGGGTAAGGGTGAATATGACAGCTTGCTTCCGAAAAATTATGAAAAAGATATAAAAGACATTGCTGAAACAGTTGATTTTATATGCTTTAATCTGTACTTCGGAGCACCCATCACCACCGATAAAAATGGAACTGCAGTTATGGCTGAATTAGATGCGGCTAAAACACAGGTTGGCTGGCCTGTTACACCCGATGCTATAAAGTGGACTGCAAAGCTTTTATATGAAAGATATAACGTGCCGATTTATGTGAGCGAAAACGGAATGGCTTGCCATGATACGGTTTCTCTGGATGGTAAGGTGCATGACCCTAACAGAGTTGATTATCTGAACAGGTACTTATTAAAGCTTGGTGAAGCGATTGACGAAGGTGCTGATGTAAGAGGATATTTTGTGTGGTCGTTTATGGATAATTTTGAGTGGGCGGAGGGCTATGACCCACGCTTCGGAATTGTATATGTGGATTACAAAACACAGAAGCGTATTATTAAGGACAGCGGTTACTGGTATGCAAAAGTGATTGAAACAGGCGGTAAAAGTTTATGTGATTGAGGGGATGAAGATTAAATGAAAATAACATGGCTTGGGCAGGCCGGACTGCTTTTTGAATCAAACGGAATAAAGCTTATAGTCGACCCGTATTTGTCGGACAGTGTGGAAAAGATAAATCCCCAAAATTTTCGTCGTGTTCCTGTTAAAGAGGAACTTTTTGGAGAGGACATTGATATTATTGTGATAACGCATAATCATCTTGACCATCTTGACCCCAAAACGCTTGAAAGGTTTTTAAATACAGATCGTGTTTTGACTGTGCTTGCTCCGTATTATGCGTGGCAGGAAGTACGAAAACTCGGCAGAAATCATAACTATGTTATGTTCAACCGCGGTACTGTCTGGACACAGAACGGTATAACCTTGACGGCAGTGAAGGCAGAACATTCTGACTTAACGGCAATAGGCTTTATTGTAGACGACAGCCAAGAAAAGCTTTACATCACGGGAGATACGCTCTATAACAAAGATGTTTTTGCCGACTTGCCACAGGATATTGACACTGTATTTTTACCGATAAACGGTGTCGGCAATAATATGAATATTACCGATGCGAAAAGGTTTGCAGTGAAAACAGGTGCAAAAAATGCAGTACCTGTTCATTGGGGAATGTTTGACGAGCTTGACCCAACTGAATTTGATTTGGAAAATGCGGTTATACCGACAATATATGAGGAAGTGAAATTGAAATGAAAGTAACAGATATTAAAACTTTTGCAGTAGATTGTTTTCGCACAAATTGGGTCTTTATAAAGGTTTATACCGATGAAGGCATTGATGGAGTCGGAGAAGCAACGCTTGAATATAAGGAAAAGGCACTTATAGGAGCGGTAGAGCATATCAAGGAATATCTTGTCGGACAAAACCCGCTTGATATTGAAAAGCATTGGCATAATATCTATCGCGATGCGTACTGGCGTGGCGGCGCAGTTCTGATGTCGGCATTGTCAGCGGTAGAAATGGCGTTGTGGGATATTCTCGGCAAAAGTCTTAATGTGCCTGTGTATCAGCTTATGGGCGGCAAGGTGAATGATAAGGTTAGGATATATGTAAACGGCTGGTTTGCGGGCGCAAAAGAACCTGAGGAATTTGGAGAAAAGGCGAAAACAGCCGTAAAGCGCGGCGTAACCGCAATGAAATGGGACCCTTTCGGCAAGAACTATCTTAATATTTCAAATGCCGAGCTTGATAAAGCACTTCGTTGTGTTGCATCAGTGCGTGAAGCAGTGGGCGATAAGGTAGATTTGCTGATTGAGGGACACGGACGCTTTAATATTCCGACAGGAATTAAAATCGCAAAGGAGCTTGAACAGTTTAAGCCGATGTTTTTTGAAGAACCCGTACCGCCCGATAATCTTGACGCACTTAAAATGGTTCGTGATAAATCGCCTGTTGCAATTTCGGCAGGTGAAAGACTTTATACGCGCTGGGACTATAAGAGAATGTTTGACATTATGGCGGCGGATTACATACAGCCAGACATTTCGCATGCGGGCGGTATTATGGAGCTAAAGAAAATCGCAGCAGAAGCGGAGAGCAGATATATTCCATTCGCACCACATAATCCATCGGGACCTGTCGCAAATGCGGCAACGCTACAATTGGCGGCAAGCTGTCCTAATTTTGAAATACTTGAAATTATGTATTCAGACGTGGACTACCGAAAGGATATAACAAACGAGAGTTTGGAATATAAGGACGGTTATATCACCATTCCCGATAAGGCGGGGCTTGGTATTGAGATTAACGAGGAGGAGTGTCTGAAACACCCATATCGACCGCATACACTAAGACACTATACGGGTGCATTAACAGATATTCGTCCGGCTAAAACGGAATTTTATTTTTAAGCCCGGCGGTGAAATGTCAAGAGGACAATCAGCAATAACAAAAGAGTCAATGAAATCATTCTTGGGCAAGTCATTGTAAGCTTCTTTGAATTTACTGACT
>ENA-OQHF01001059-OQHF01001059.1-human-gut-metagenome-genome-assembly--contig:-NODE-1059-length-15645-cov-2.957791_pt1 | contig 15645 bp, 20 predicted proteins | sample MGYA00242559_ERZ504709 | MGnify/ENA primary metagenome ERZ504709 (study PRJEB26092, sample SAMD00036203) | human gut metagenome | host: Homo sapiens | study: EMG produced TPA metagenomics assembly of... | reverse complement strand
GACTCCATTGGCAATATTTACATACTGCCCATTGTTTACATGATGGTTGGCTTGTCCATGGTGATGGTTTTTTACCACGATGGGTTCCAACAGTTCTCCACCTTCGGCACGCAATTTTTGCGGGGGGCATACTCCATGTCCAGCTTTTCGTCTATTTCGTAGCCCTTATGCATGGCTTCGTTCACCATTACCGGTTTGCCGGTGCCGACATCCAGCAGACTCCATAAGGAGTTGGCTTTCGCCAGATATTCTCCCTGTTCATCCAGCATGGCAAAATTACGGTATCCCAAAAATACTTTTAGCTCATAGGGCAGCGTCACGATCTTTACTTTTCCCCAATTTCGGATAACGGTTCACCACGATCTGCCAGGAGGAAAGGACCCAGACCTGACCAATCTCCTTCATATAACCGATTCCCAGCCCCACATCCTCCGAATGGAAAGTGGAACAATCCTGAAAATAATTCAGTAATGCGTCCAGCGTAAGATACCCTTCACTGTCTGTCTCGCTGTAACGTATTCTACTGTCAAATGCGTACATAACTTCCGATCTCCTTTGCGGCGATGTTCTGCCGCAGCCGTTCTTTTTACAGATTTCCCGTAATTGCCGTAACAATCTCCGGGAACATCTGGATAATGATCATGGCGATCCAGAAAATACAGTAGCATATCATTCCCGGATTGCCGATCACGGTCTTGAATCTCCGTCCCTTTGCAATCTGTCCCGGCTCTAATTTCAGCTTCTTACGATATACAATGAACAATACAATTCCCGTAACCAATACTGCCAGAATAAACAATACATAGATCATATAGCCGATCCAGCCCGGCAGGTACTTCATCATGTAGTCCATGACAGCCTGTGAATCTGCCCCGTTCATAATGACTTCCTGGTATTCCTCCAGATGGATTGCTTTCAATAACAGTACACTGACTACGGCACCCATAAAATTAATGCACATGTGCAAGCCAATGGTCACTTTCAGTTCTCCGGTCTTCACATACAGAAATGCCAGAAACATTCCCAGTAAAAATGCGTAGGCAAACTGATTCAGGTTGCCATGGAACAATCCGAACATCAGACCGGACAGAACAACAGCTACTCCCTGTCCGTATCTTACGGTACGATCCACGATCAGTTTCCGGAAAATATATTCCTCAAGGATTGGCGCGCAGATCACCATATAGAGAAATGTCACGATCATATTGGATCCGGTGGCATAGGTCATCAGTGCATTGTCCACTGCGGAGCCTTTTAATGCCCCTACGACAGTGGTGATCAGCGTTCCCACCAGATTACCACAATACATCAGTGCAAAACACATGATCAGCGCCAGAACAAACTGTCCCGGTGTAATGCTTTTCTTCGCGGGTGCTTCCCCGGGCATCCGCTTTACCACAGCGATCAGAACCGGCATACCCACAAGATACAGTGGTAATACTGCCAGGATCAGGCTTATGGTGGTGTCCTGCAGCCATTCCGGCTTCACCGCACCTACGATGGCCATTACTCCCATCTGCACTGCGTAGATGACCAGTGTTCCGATCAGGAATCGGAAACCTAAGCTGGAAAAACTTTTCTTCATGCTTTTTTCTTCCATTTAATTTTCTCTCCCTCATGTACTATAAACTTTTCAGAATCACATTTTCTAAATCCGCTCTGAATAGTTACAGCATAGCATAAATCCTTTGTGTATGAAACTATTTTTTCCATGGCTTAAGACAGTTCCATAGGAAAAGGCTGCGCATCTTCAATATGCACAGCCTCTGTAATCTTCCTCTATGACGATCCTGTTATTCTCCCAGACCGTTCTCTACGGCTTCTACCAGGGTCTTCAGGGCTTCTGCCTCATCCTCACCCTCACATACGAATTCGATCTCATCCCCACATTTTACGCAAGCACCCAATACACTGAGTACGCTCTTGGCATTTGCAGTATTTTCACGAAATTTGAAGGTGATCAATGACTTGAACTGCATTGCCTCCTTGCACAGAATTCCGGCGGGACGCAGATGCAGGCCCGTGGGATTCTTGATTACGACTTTCTGACTTACCATATAATAAACCCTCCAATATCTATATTATTCTGCATTATTTTCTCTAGTGTTTATGATTTTACTTTTCATTTACATTTCTATCATAGCATGAATGAAAAGCATTCACAAGGGCTTTTACCAGACAACTTTCGGAATCTGTCTGCTAGAACATGATATCCTGTATCAGGTTGGCAAGCTTCCGTGCTTCTTCCTGGATCACCTGCTGATCCTTTCCTTCGATCATGACTCTTACCAGCGGTTCGGTTCCGGAAGGACGGATCAGGACACGGCCCTCTCCGGCGAATTTTTCTTCCAGTTTCCCAATGGCTGCTGCGATCTCCGGATATTCCATATATTTCTCTTTTTTGTGATTGGCCACTTTGGCATTTACCAATGCCTGGGGCAGTACTTCCATCACCTTAGCCAATTCTGACAGAGGCTTTCCGGTATCCACCATGACCTGCAGCAGATGCAGTGCACTGAGTAGTCCGTCTCCGGTGGTATTCTCATCCAGGAAAATAATGTGACCGGACTGTTCGCCGCCGAGGCTGGCGCCGATCTCCTTCATGCGCTCCAGTACATAGCGGTCACCTACCTTGGTCTTCTCCATATGGATGGCATTCTTCTCTGCCATCAGGAAGAATCCCAGATTACTCATAACGGTTGCCACGATGGTATCCTTCTTCAGAGTACCCTTGCTCTTCATGTAGTTGCCTACGATTGCCATGATCTGGTCACCATCGACGATATTACCGTTCTCATCCACAGCCAGCAGTCTGTCTGCGTCTCCATCGAAGGCCAGACCGACATTGGCCTTTTCATAGACCACTCTGGCCTGCAGTTCTTCCATATGGGTGGAACCACAGTTGGCATTGATATTGGTACCGTCCGGATTGTTGTGAATGGCCACCACGCTGCCGCCCAGTTCTTTCAGGCATTCTACGGATGTATAGAAAGAGGCACCCTCTGCACAATCCACCACGATCTTCAGTCCGGTCAGATCCACATTGACCGCTCTCATGGCATGATTGATGTACTCTTCTCTGGCATCGGTACGGTACTTGATCTTGCCGACTCCGGGACCGATGGGAAATTTGATACCGGGCATATTGTTACGGATCAATGCCTCGATCTCATCTTCCATGGCATCGGGAAGCTTATAGCCGTTACCGTCAAGAATTATACCATTGAACTCTACCGGATTGTGGGATGCGGAGATCACAACGCCGGCATCTACTTTGTATTTCTTGGTCAGATAAGCAACCGCAGGAGTGGGAATCACACCTACGTAGACACAGTTGGCTCCTACGGAGCACGGCTCCTGCCATCAACGCATTCGCCAGCATATCTCCGGAAATTCTGGTATCACAACCCACCATGATCGTGGGTTTGTGCTCATTTTCCTTCGTAAGTACATAGGCACCTGCCTGCCCCAGTTGCATGGCAAGCAACGGAGTCAGTTCCTCGTTGGCAATTCCTCGTACACCATCTGTTCCAAACATTCTAGCCATGATAAAAAACCTCTCATTCTATCTTTTAATTATTTGTATCCTGATTCTTCAGTCGGATGTGGATATTGACATCATTTTCTACCATGATATCCTCCGACAGGTTAAACGTCACAGGGATCGTGTAATTTCCCGGTGTCAGTTCTTCTACATTGTTGTCATCCATCCATTTCTCCAGATCCAGTACTCCCGTCACCGTATCATCCCGCAGAATACTGATATCTCTGTCCAGGCCGGATACCGTGATATCATAAGTCTCCGCCTCTGTAGTGATCTCTGCCTCCATTCCCTCCGGCACACCGCTGATCGTAATGTTCTCTGCCGGTACGGACAGGTCCTTGGTCGCGATCGGTTCAATGTATACCGTTGCAGTGATCTTGCCGTCAAAGCTCTTATCCGCCAGTCTGACGTTAGCGGGCAGGTACTCCTTCAGATTAATGATATCCACCAGATCGCTGGACTGTCCGGTAATATTCATACGATCCTCCGGTACGGTAATGGCAGATACTCCCAACAGTGCTGATGCCGTTCCGGCGATCTTCACTGTAGACCTGCTACTCTCTACTTCACCGGTAGCCATATAACCGTCCTCAGGTACACCCATATATTCAATCTCTACCGGTACTTCCTTCGTTGCCAGCACTTCTACTGTCATATGCGCAGAATCCACGTTTTTCTTGACAGTTTCCAGAGATAGTTCATTGTCGTCCGCATCATACAGCTTAATGTCCACATTAGCCGACAGACTGCTGGTGGAATCTGCTACATTGATGTCCACTCCGGCATGATCGATCTGTGAGATCGCTGATTTAGGTCCGGTTACTTCGATGTTGGTCTGATCCAACGTTACATTGCCGATCATATAACCGGATGCCACCTCTCCCAGCGTGGTGCTCTCCAGTTTGATCCATTTGCTGGCCTTGTCTTCCACATTCAGGCGCACGGAATCGTGATTACCCCTGATCTCCACGGAATCGTTGCTGATATTCTCACAATAATAAGTGATGGCGATCGTATTGATATCTGTCAGTTTGCTCATATCCGCTTCCGCTACAATATCGTTTCTGCGCAATTCGGATTTTACAATACTCTGGGGGCCTGTTACCGTTACTCTTACCAGATTACTGTTGTCCAGCACCTCATATACTTTTCCTTCTTGCTCCAGCAGATCTGTGTTAATCAGTCTGACCTGGATATTATTGAAGGTTACCGTGTCCTTCGGATCATAGATCTGTGCCACCAGAAACCACAATACAAAGGCCAGCACCAGAGAAGCAAGCTTCAGTCCAAGATTACGTGTCAGTAATTTTTTCATTTCTTCTCACGGCTCCTTCCCTTCCAGATTCGCAGATTTTTGTGTTCCTCTCCGGTATTGTTCAGGATCTTATGCATTCTGTCGCGAAGAGTCTCCGCATCCAGATTCCGCTCCAGCTTTCCTTCGTATGCAACGCTGATCTTACCCGTCTCTTCGGATACGATCACCGTCAGGGAATCTGTCACCTCCGAGATACCCACACCGGCACGATGTCTGGTACCCAGTTCCTTGCTCAGTCCCAGGTTATCCGACAGCGGCAGATAACAGGTGGCAGAGGCTACCCGGTTCCCCCGTATGATCACAGCACCGTCATGCAGCGGGGTGTTGTGCTCGAAAATATTGATCAGCAGCTGGCTGGTCACGATACCATCCACATCGATTCCCGTTCTCTCATAATCCCGCAGGGAAACCTTCTGTTCGATAACGATCAGGGCACCGGTCTTGACCTTGCCCATCTCCACACAGGCTTTGGTGATCTCATTAATGGTCTTCTCGGAAAATCCCTCGTCCACACGATGATTGTTGTCAAAAGGTAATACAGAACTGATAATATTCTTCTTGCCCAGTTCCTCCAATGCCTTTCTCAATTCCGGCTGTAGCACCACTATGAGGGCTGTCACCGCAAATCCCAGGACATTCTGGGCCATCCACAGGATGGTAGTCATACGGAAAAAAATAAGCCAACAGCAAAAAAATGAGGATGACAACCAGACCCTTGAGCAATACCCATGCCCGGGTCGTCTTCATCCACACTAACGCATAATACAGTAGTACCGCAATGATCAGGATCTCGGCCACATCGCCGAAATCCATGGTTGTGCGGTAACTGCTGAAATTTTTAATATATTCTGCCAGCTTATCCCCTAATTGCATTTTCCATTAATCCCTTCAGAACAATTCTTCATAATCATCGGAGTCATCCTGAGGATTCGTGTGATTGCCGCCTATGGTGACACTTCTGCCACCGGACATCTCGTGTCCGCGGTAACCGCCCTGCTGTCCGTAAGGAACTCCGTTTCCGGCGGGGGTACGTTCTGTCACAACACTTCGGCCTGTTCCTTCTGAGGGCCTGCCGGTATGTGCCGTACTTCTGTAGGTCTGGCCTGCAGATCTCGTACCCTGTCCGGAGGTTCTGGTCTGCTGACCTGCCGGACGTCGCTGTGTATTGATTTTCTTCACTGTATTGGTGGGCGCCGCAACTGTCATTTTGGGCACTGCCTTTACATAGTAATAATACTCGTCATCTTCAAACTGTACTTTCTCCGTTCTGCTATAGTCCAGACAGAATCGGAAAAATTCTATGATCTTGCAGGCGATCAGCGTAACAACGGCACCTAACAGTGCGCTGACGATGGAGAGATTGGTATCGTACATCAGATCTCCCACCAGCAGGATCATCACTTCGATCATAACGCCGGCAACCATGGCAATGGTCCAGGAGTGATCCACACTCATTCTCCGGATCAGATACACCACGATCACGGTAATGGCAAATGCTGCGATCATCACCAGCATTGCCTTGTTCCCCAGCATTCCGTCAATCAGCAGGCGCAGTTTGGCAGTGGCTTCCTCTGCTCCCATGGAGTTGATGGTCGGAGCATTGGTGATCACCGTCTGGAGCAGATAATACACCACAACACCGCAGCCTACAGATACGCAGGACGCCGGGGTTCCGATCAGTCCCATTGCCACAGGCATCACATAGGGCAGCTTCAGCATACAAAGCACCGGGGTCAGTACCACTACCAGTGCTTCCTTCGCGGTAAATCTGAGAAACAGCAGATACAGCAACAGGAAAACAACCAGCCCAACCGCCGCGGTTTCAATAGAGAGTGCATACATATGAAGCACTGCAAACATCATTGCAAAAAAAGCCATAAATCCGGTGGGCAGGAAAGAACACAGCAGCGATACGATCAGCACGATGGCCATGTTATCCAGCTTTGTCATATATCCCATTTTGCCGTTTATGATGCTCAGCACGATAACGCCGAGTAAAAACTTGATCACCGGCAGAATAAAAGCTTCATTTCTGCTGTAGATCTTCTTGAGATTCTCTCTTAATTCCAGTAAAGCAGTCATATTTCCTCCAGGTCAATCTGTGTAGGCCGTTTACTCATTGTAAATGGAATTCAACTTCTTCAGATTGTTATAATAGCATTTCAGGCTCTTTTTCGCCCGTGCATAGCGCAGAGAGCAGATCAGATAAGATGCCACTCCATACACTACAACCGTTATTCCATAGTACAGCAGAACATTTTTTCCAAAACCGATCAGGTCCATCTTGTAAATATCCTGCATGAAATTCTCAAAATCATAGAACACAAACAACGCAAAGCAGACTCCATACGCGATCGTCGCACACAGAATGGACTTCAACACCTGTATGGCGATGTAGTCACTGCGGAAATAACGGCCGATGGCCATATTCTTTTTGCCTTCATTCTCTTCATAAGATGCCATTTGCGTCATCAGTATGACTTTTTCTTCGTTCAGCATAATTCCTCCGCTTACAAATGCTTACAGAAAACGCATTCTTTCTCCGTCTCTGGATGTTCTGGGGCTCTGCTGGGGCGCAGTCGGCTTCTTCGGCAGTACACTCTGCAGATCCATGGCCATATCATATTTGCACTTTTCGCAAAATCTTCCGCTGCGGATCGGTGCTCCGCATTTCTCACAGTTCAGCAGAATACTGGATCCTTCTGTCAGTTCCAGTCTCTCTTCTCTCAGCCACTGCTGGATCTGGGACGGCTCCACGTCACAGTTCTCCGATACATCCTGAATACTTACACCGGGGTTATTACGGATGTATTCCTTTACCTCCTGGAACTTGGCTTCCATCTTCTCACGGCAATGCGGGCACAGAAACGGTCCTGCCACATAGTTAAAAATATGTCCGCACATTCTGCAATTTCTTATATTCATAGTATCTCACACCTTCCTGATCATACACCAGACCCACAGGCCAATGTCACGCAATACACTTTTGACACTCCGTGCTCTTTTAACAGTGCTGCGATCTCATCCAGGGTCGTACCTGTTGTATAAATATCATCCACCAGAATAATCCGGTCATATAATTTTACATCATTTCTGCCTATAATAAAAGCCTTTTTCAAATTATTTTGCCGTTCTGTGGGATTTAAATGCTTCATCGGTGCTGTATTTCTCACCCGTTTTACCAGTTTCTCATCTACCGGCAGTTCCAGGCTTCTGCCCAAAGCCCTTGCCAGACATGCTGCCTGGTTATATCCTCTTTTCCGCAGTTTCCCACGGTACAGCGGCACCGGAACTATAACGTCCGGACGCACCCGGCCGATAAAATCTCCCAACAGACGCGCCATTTCTTCTCCGAAAAAATCGCCGTATTCCTGCCGTCCACTATACTTAAAACGATAGATTGACGGAGCCACATCCCTGTATTCGTATAAAGTTCTGGCTCTGTCGTATTTATGTTCCCGGTGCATACAATCACCGCAATACTCCCGTTCCTCCGCCAGTTTCTTTCCGCAACGCATACACCACGGAGCCGTCACCGGCTTTAATTTAGGCAGACATTCCGGGCAGATTTTCCTGCCAAAAGGACGGACGATCCCGTCACAGACCGGGCATCTTCCGGGAAACAGCAGCTGTAATCCCGTTTCCTTTATTTTGCTTATGGTTTTTCTGATCTCTTTCTGCAATCTCAGGCTCCCGTTTTGTTTTCCGTCTACGGTGTATCATTTTCCGGCAGACAGCAGATCTCCCGGATCCGCTGCTCCAATCCCGTATATCTGCGATTCTCGCTGACATTCTCGATCATGTTCCGCACGGTCTCACTGCTTCCCAGAATGGTGACACAGTTCCTGGCACGGGTAATTCCGGTGTACAGAAGGTTGCGGTTGAACAGCATTCTGGGGCCGCCCAACAGTGGCAGGATCACCGCAGGATATTCGCTTCCCTGGGACTTATGGATCGTAATGGCATAAGAGAGTTCCAGTTCCTCCAATGCCGAGAAAGGATAGTTGACCCGTCTTCCGTCATCGAATTCCACCAGCAGTGTGGACATGGTATCATTGATTTCCTTAACCCTTCCCATATCTCCGTTGAATACACCCATTCCCTTGTCGATGGGAATATTGTATCTCCCGACGATCTCCCATTCGATCTGGTAATTGTTTTTGATCTGCATGACCTTATCACCTTCCCGGAAAACGGTATTGCCATAGGCATGCTCCTTTTATGAGGATCCGCTGGATTCAGATAACGCTGTAAGATCTCATTCAACGTCTCACAGCCCAGGCTTCCCTTCCTCATAGGGGTCAGTACCTGAATATCAAAGGAGGTGGCTCCCACATATCTGGGCAGCATATCCTGAATCAGCTGGATCATGTGCTTATATATGACATTTACGTCATTTCTTCCCAGTAAAAAGAAATCCTTTGACTTATTATCCAGAGTGATCTGCTCTCCTCTGTTAATCCGATGGGCATTGACGACAATGTCACTTTGTCCGGCCTGCCGGAAGATCTTCTCCAGAGTTACCATGGGGAACGCCCGGCTGTTCATGAGATCCCGCAATACCTGTCCGGGTCCCACACTGGGCAGCTGGTCCACATCTCCCACCAGGATCAGTCGTGTTCCCGGAAGGATTGCTTTCAGAAGCGCCTGAAACAGTTGAATATCCACCATGGACATTTCATCAATGATCACTACATCCGCCTCTAAGGGGTTCTCCTGGTTCCGCTCGAAATTTGCCTTTCTGGTGTCGTCTTCCGACAGGGCACTGTTCAGTTCCAACAGACGATGAATGGTCTTCGCCTCAAATCCGGTGGCTTCCGTCATTCTCTTGGCTGCTCTGCCCGTAGGTGCTGCCAGAAAAATGTCCATGCCTTCCGATTCAAAGAATCGGATGATCATATTAATGGTGGTGGTTTTTCCGGTGCCGGGACCTCCGGACAGGATAAACAGGCCATTTTTGATACTTTCCTCCACCGCTTTCAGCTGCAGTTCATCCAGTTCCATGGACAGATTTTCCGCCATGCGTTCCAGACGTTTGCGGATCGCTGCATCCTGGGAGGGAAGATTTTCTGCCTCCACCATAGGGATATTCAGATTCCTGAGCATATTGGCACAATTCAACTCCGCATAGTAATAAGAGGAAGCAAATACTGCTTCTCCCTTTGCCACAAGCTTTCGGTCCATGATAAGGTTATCCACCTGAGGACGGATATTTTCCTCTGATACCCCCAACAGTTCGGAAGCTCTGCGCAGCAGAAGATCCAACGGCAGATAACAATGACCTTCTCCCACCGCCTGCAGCAGGGTATACAGAATGCCACTGCGGATGCGGTAATCCGAGTCGGTATGAATGCCGATCTTCCCCGCGATCTCGTCCGCGATACGGAATCCCACACCACTGACATCCTCTGCCAGGCGATAGGGATTCTCCCGCATAACGCTGTACATTTCCATACCATAGGTATTATATATTTTTACGGCAAGAGTATTACTGATTCCGTATTGCTGTAAATAGACCAGTGCTTCCCGGAGATCCTTTTTTTCTTCCATCTGGATAGCGATCTCCCTGTGCCTTGCGTTCGCTGATCCCCTTTACCTCAGCCAGACGCTCCGGCTCCTCCTCGATGATGCGGAAAGTATCGTCTCCGAATTTTTTTACGATTCTGGCTGCCAGTGCCTCACCGACTCCCCGGATTGCTCCGGAACCCAGATACCGTTCCATTCCCACACGGTCGGTCGGTGTTACGGTCTCGTAGCTCTGGATCTTGAACTGTCGGCCGTATACGGGATGTTCTATGTATTCTCCCTCTGCGGAAATATTTTCTCCCTGGGTCAGTCCTTTGCACATACCGACACAGGTCATCTCTTCCCCTTCTGTCGACAGGATCATTACCGTATATCCGTTTTCACTGTTTTGAAACACAATATGGTCTACAAAACCTGTAATCGTCTCCATTTTTAGTCCTCATACTATCTGTCTGTTGATTTGTGGGTTTCAAGGCTGTTCTCTCCGAATTGGGAAGAGGTCACCGCGGTGGCGGCGTAAGATAAAAAGATCAGGGCTGCCGGAAATGGCAGCCCGAAGTCGCTACTCAAGATTGTAATTACGCTTCATCTGCTCATATAGCATCTGTGCCAATCCCAGACTGTTCTGCTCCGTAGAGTCGGATGCGATCTGCTGTACCATCTCATCCTTATAGTAATCCATAAGCTGGGAGTTGGAAGAAGAAGTCTCATCGCTCTCAGGGATGGTCTTCATCATTTCCTTGAACATCTGCTCCAGGAAATAAGCCTCGAACTGCTTGCAGGCATCCATCAGTTCATCGTCTGTTGCTTTGGTGTAATCCGAACCGTTTAACTGGTTCTGCAATTTGGAAGCCGTCTGGTTCGCCGCATTGGTGTATGCGGTGCTGTCCAGAGCGGAACTGCCGTATATAGAAGAGATATCCATAAATGGGCCTCCTTAGTTTTTAGGTTTTCTATGCTCTACGGTAATGAGCAATGCATCTCGTAAACGCTTCGCATTTCCTTCGATGTCGGGCATTCGCCCTATCAAACCGCAATCTGACGTTTCCGCCTGCAAGCAGGCGAATCGTCCCTACGGTAATGAGTAATGCATCTCGTAAAACGCTTCGCGTTTCCTTCGATGTCGGGCATTCGCCCTATCAAACCGTAATCTGACGTCTCTGCCTGCAAGCAGGCGAATCGTCCCTACGGTAATGCGACGGGCATCCCTGCAAGACGAGCTTGCAGGGATGTCGGGCATTCGCCCTGTCAGGCCGCAATCTGGTGATTTCGCCTGCTAGCAGTCGAATCACCATCTTGCACCCTGCCCCGTCTCATTACCTACGCAGGTTGTTGGCCTGCTGTAGCATCTCATCGGATGCTGTGATGGCTTTGGAGTTGAGTTCGTAGGCACGCTGTGCAACAATCATGTTGACCATCTCGTCTACGACCTGTACATTGGAGCTTTCCAGATATCCCTGGATAATACTGCTCTTTTCTACATTATTATTTCTTGCTTCGTTGATAGCCTGTCCGCTGGCTGCGGTCTGCTGATACAGGCTGTCTGCCAGTCTTTCCAGTCCGTTCGGATTATTGAACTGGAAAACACCTATTGTGATGCCGATAGGCTGAGGTTTGTTCTTTGCATCGGGATAACACAGACTTCCGTCCTTGCTGACTGTAATATTGCTCATCACATAATTGCTGCCCAGAACAATTGCTTTACCCTGTGTATCCAGTACCGGAAGTCCATCAGAAGTAGCCAGCATATTGCCGCCGTTGGCTGCAAGAGTAAACTTCAGATTACCGTTTCTGGTGTAGTAGGTATTGCCGTCCGCTCCTCTTACTGCAAAGAAACCCTTGCCATCAATTGCAAATGCGGTGTCGCTGTCGGATGCTGTCAGACTTCCTTCCTTAAATACGGAACTGATGGAAGCATTTCTTACACCGAGACCTACCTGCGCACTGCCGGGCTTGGTATCTCCGTTTGCGGAAGTTGTCTTCGTCTGGATGTTCTGGTATAACAGGCTCTTGAATTCATTCACCTGTGTTTTGTAACCTGTGGTGTTTACGTTTGCCAGATTATTGGCAATCGTATCCACATTTGTCTGCTGTGCGATCATGCCGGTCGCTGCTGTCCATAAGCTTCTGACCATATGTAGTCTCCTCTCACAATGTCCCTTATGTCATCCATGACCTGATTTTTATCCTGAAAATATTCTATAATCAGTTATCGGCTGTCCCAGCCGAATTCATTACTACAGTTTACCAATCTGGTTCGCTGCTACATCCAGAGTGCCATCAATGGTCTGGACCACCTTCTGGTTGGATTCATATGCTCTGGTAATGGAGATCAGATTTACCATCTCGGATACAATCTGTACATTTGCCATCTCCAGATAGCCTGACTTCACCTGTGCATCTGCCGTAGTCGTTTTGGCCCCTTCAATGGGCTGATAATAGGTCTCTCCATATTTTTCCAGGTAATCATAATCTTCAAAGTCCGTCACCTGAATTCTGGCAACTGCCTGATCGTTCTGATAAATCGTACCGTCATCGGTGATCTTGGAATCCAGCAGTGTGTTCAGGCGGATCCTCCTGTTCTGGGTATCCAGAACATAGTCACCCTCTTCCGTTACCAGATATCCATCCTTATTCAGTGTAAACTGTCCTGCACGGGTGTATTTGGTGTCGGTCTCTCCTGCCTTATTGGTAAATTCAATGGCAAAAAAGCCATCTCCGGCTAATGCCAGATCATAGGTATTATCCGTAATGCGGAAAGATCCCTGAGTATAATCGGTATAATTCTCTCCGATCTTCACTCCGGGATTTTTGATACCGATCCTCTGGACATTTCTCATGCCTACCGACTGGTCCTTGATCTTGACCGTCAGCACATCATTAAAGGACTGGCTGGTGGATCCTTCCTTTTTATATCCGACGGTAGATGCATTGGCCAGATTGTTGGTCATGATATCCATTCTGTTCTGTTCGTTTACCATACCGGTGTAAGCGGTATACAAGCCTTTAACCATTCATATCCTCCATTTGCGGCTGCGATCCTTCGACAAATGTACGGCATCCTGCCTTAGTCTATCTTTTCCGGTTCCCCGGAGCTGTCTGTGTTACTCTCTGTAGCCTGCCAGGAACTCTACGTATTTACCGGTTCCAATGGCCACTGCTGTCATGGGATCCTCTGCTGTCATGGTGTTGATACCTGTCTTGGCAGAGATCAGATCTTCCAGACCGCGCAGCAGGCTTCCACCTCCGGTCAGTACGATTCCTCTGTCTGCAATATCGGCTGCCAGCTCAGGGGGAGTCTTCTCCAGTACGCTGTGAATGGTCTCCACGATCTGTGCGGTAGTCTCGCGCAATGCCTCCTCGGTCTCCTCGGAAGACACCTTAACAGTCTTGGGCAGACCGGTCACGAGGTTACGTCCTCTGACATCCATATAATCCACTTCCGCTCTCTTGTAGCAGGAACCGATCTTGATCTTCAGATCCTCTGCGGTTCTCTCACCGATGAGCAGATTATGTTTTTTACGCATATAACGCACAATGGCTTCATCAAAATCATCGCCTGCGATCTTGATGGAAGCACTGACTACAGTACCTCCCAGAGATATGACTGCGATATCGGAAGTACCGCCGCCGATATCTACGATCATATTACCGCAAGGCTTGGAAATATCAATACCTGCACCGATAGCAGCTGCGATGGGTTCCTCAATAATGGAAACCTCTCTGGCACCTGCCTGGTAGGTAGCATCTTCTACTGCCTTCTTCTCTACCTCTGTAACGCCGCTGGGAACACAGACAGCGATACGGGGCTTACGGAAAGTTCTCTTCCCCAGCGCTTTCTGGATAAAGTATTTCATCATTTTCTCGGTTACGGTATAATCAGAGATAACACCCTGACGTAACGGTCTTACGGCTACGATGTTGCCGGGAGTTCTTCCCAGCATCAGTCTTGCATCCTCACCGATGGCTTTAATCTTATTTGTATCTCTATCAAAAGCTACAACAGAGGGCTCCTTTAATACAACGCCCTTTCCTCTGATGTATACCAGAATGCTGGCGGTACCTAAATCAATTCCGATATCTGTGCACTGCTATCTTTTTATTACCCCTTTCCGATGGTATCTATCTATAAGTCTTGACTCTACACGCTATTTTAGTCATATACATCATATTATAACTGAAATTTTTCCATTTTCATAGAGGGTAATTCTTAAAATTTGATAACTATTCAGAATCAGGGAGCCATGAAAGAGCGTTTTGCGAATGGGGGTCTGAATAGTTATCGTAGTTTCTTGTCCTTCTCCAGCATCTTTTTCACATAGTAACCGGTGTAGGATTTTTTCACCTTGACGATCTCTTCCGGGGTTCCCTTGGCGATCACTGTACCACCGCGGTCTCCGCCTTCCGGTCCCATATCGATGATATAAATCCGCGGTCTTGATCACATCCAGATTATGCTCGATGACAACCACCGTGTTGCCGCCGTCCGCCAGTCTGTGCAGGATCTCCACCAGCTTATGGACATCCTCAAAATGCAGTCCTGTGGTAGGCTCATCCAGGATATAGATGGTCCTGCCGGTACTTCTTCTGGAAAGCTCCGTGGCCAGCTTGATACGCTGTGCCTCACCACCGGACAGGGTAGTGGAAGGCTGTCCCAGCTTTACATAGGAAAGTCCCACATCATACAGGGTCTCGATCTTTCTGCGGATAAACGGTACATTTTCGAAGAAAGGCAATGCTTCTTCCACCGTCATATTCAGCACATCGTAGATGCTCTTTCCTTTGTATTTGACTTCCAGTGTCTCACGGTTGTATCTCTTACCGCCGCAGACCTCACAAGGCACATAGACATCCGGCAGGAAATGCATCTCGATCTTGATGATACCATCGCCACCGCAGGCTTCACATCTTCCGCCCTTGACATTGAAGCTGAATCGTCCCTTGCTGTAACCCTTGGCCTTTGCGTCCGCCGTAGAAGCAAACAGATCGCGGATCAGATCAAATACTCCGGTATAAGTAGCGGGGTTGGATCTGGGAGTCCGTCCGATGGGAGACTGGTCAATGTTGATGACTTTGTCCAGCTGTTCCACACCTTCGATACCCTTGTGTCTACCGGGAATGCAGCGGGCACGGTTCAATTCTCTCGCCAGATGCTTGTAGAGGATCTCATTCACCAGTGAACTTTTTTCCGGAACCGGAGACACCGGTGACACAGGTCATCACACCCAGAGGAATTTCTACATCTACGTTTTTCAGGTTG